>Ga0335075_10008197_pt1 | contig 16052 bp, 24 predicted proteins | sample Lox_Sample_24_FD_206723 | JGI IMG/M metagenome (GOLD analysis project Ga0335075, IMG submission 206723) | Soil microbial communities from Loxahatchee National Wildlife Refuge, Florida, United States - Lox_Sample_2.4 | ecosystem: Environmental > Terrestrial > Soil > Wetlands | place: USA... | reverse complement strand
AAATCGAGTTGCACCATGTTTCATATATTCTTTTGCATCGGCGTGCAATTTGTATAATCTGGTATGAGGACCGTAGGTGCACCGTCCGCGCCGGCGTTCCACAAGAACCAAAGGGAGGATGACCTGATGACGTTCAAGACCCGAATCTCACGCCGGCAATTCGGAAAGCTGGCAGCCGGTACGCTTGCCACGGCCGCTATCGGCATGCCGGCAATCGTGCGCGCGCAGACCGCGATCACCTTTGCCGTGCCCAACCCGTCGGCGCTGACCTGGCTGCCCTATTGGGTCGCGTTGGGCGAAGGCTATTTCGCCGAAGAAGGTCTCAACCCGACGCTCGAAGCCATCGACGGGTCGTCGGCGGTACTGCAGGCAATGTCCGCCGGGCAGGCGCAGATCGGTGCGCCTGGGCCTGGCCCCGTGCTCGGCGCCCGCGCCCGCGGCGTCGATGTGAAGTTCATCTACAACCTCTACCCGAAGTCCGTCTTCGGCCTGCTGGTGAAGGACGAGAGCGAGTTCAAGCAGCCTCAGGATCTGAAGGGCAAGGTGATCGGTGTCGGCACCGCGGATGGCGCCGAAGTGTCGTTCACGCGCGCCATCATGACCGATCTCGGCCTCAACGAGGGTGCCGACTACACCTTTCTGCCGGTCGGTGACGGCGGCACCGCGGCCGTTGCGTTTCTGCGCGACGAAGTCTCGTGTTATGCGGGGGCCGTGTCTGACGCAGCGATTTTGGCAGCGCGTGGCCTGAAGCTGCGCGAGATTACACCTGAGGCCTATCTCGGCTTCTTCGGCAATGGCATTGCCATGTTGGAGAGCCAGATCGCGTCGACGCCTGACCTCGCGCCGAAATTCGGCAAGGCGCTGGTGCGCGGCACACGCTTCGCCATCGATCCCGCTAACAAGGACAAGGCGATCGCACACTGCACCGTCGGCAATCCACAGGAGGGCGAGGACAAGAATTTCGCCGCCTCGCTGCTTGAGGGCGTGATCTATCGCATGACCCCGACCGAAGCGTTTACCGCGCAGGGGTATGGTTATCAGCCGCCGGAGCACTGGCAGGAAATCCACGACTCGGCCGTTGCATCAGGTGCGCTCCAGGCGCCGCTGCCTGACCTCTCGGCCGTCTACACCAACGAATTCGTGGCGGGCTGGAACGCCTGACCATGACCGCGGAGCCCCGCAACCTGCACGCCAAACCGACCGCGCCGGACGCGCGGCCGGTTTACGAGATAGAGCGGCTGGCGAAGACCTATGCCCGCAACAGCCTGACGGCGCTGACGGATGTGAACCTCACTTTGCGCAAGGGTGAGTTCGTGTCCGTCATCGGCTCGTCGGGTTGCGGGAAGTCGACGCTGCTGAAAATCATGGCGGGGCTCCTTCCACCGACGCGCGGACGCGTCGTCCTCGAGGGCCAGCCGGTGCTTGGCCCTCGGCCGGACATTGGCATGATGTTCCAGCAGGCGACGCTGCTGCCGTGGAAGACGACCATCGAAAACATTGTGCTGCCGGTTGAAATCCGCGGCGGCCGCGCAGCCGCGAAGGCGGTAACTGGCCGCGCGCATGAATTGCTGCAACTTGTCGGACTGGGCGAGTTTGCGAATGTCTACCCGGGCGAGCTCTCAGGCGGTATGGCGCAGCGCGCCGCGATCTGCCGGATGCTGATCGCCGATCCTGCGGTGCTTCTCCTCGACGAACCCTTCTCGGCGCTCGACGAGCTCACGCGCGATTTCATGAACATGGAACTGCAGCGCATCTGCACGGAGCGGCAGGCGACGGCTTTCCTTGTCACTCATTCGATCGCCGAGGCCGTGATCCTGTCGGACCGCATTCTGGTCATGCAGCCGCGTCCCGGCCGGATCGTCGAGGACGTGAAGATCGACCTGCCGCGGCAGAGAACGCTGGAAATGATCAACACGCCGCGTTTTGGCGAGATCGTAGCCTACATCAGAAATCTTCTCGGCCGGGAGGCGTTTGCATGACTGATGCTCCGGTGCCTTCCGCTGGCGACACGGTGTGGGTCGAACGGGATGCCTTCATCGACCGCATCCCGCGCTGGCTCGCCATGGCAGTCCTGTTCATCGTCGTGGTCGCGATCTGGGATCTGGTCACGCGCATGGGCTGGGTATCGCCAATCGTCCTGCCGAGTCCCAAGGAGACCTGGGACGACCTTGTTTTCGTCGGGCACAATCTTCTCACTGGCGACTATATGCTCGCCGCGTTCTGGACCACGACGCTCACCGTTCTCTACGGCTTCCTGATTGCCGCTGCGATCGGCTTTTCGCTAGGCGTTCTCGTCGGTGAAACCAAGTTCGGCGAGCGCGCCGTCATGCCTTACCTCGTCGCCATCGACACGATGCCGAAGATTGCGTTCGCGCCGCTCTTCATCGCATGGCTCGGCTTCGACATCTCATCCAAGGTGGCACTCGCCGCCTTCATCGCAACCTTCGCCATTGTGGTTGCAACGGCGGCTGGCCTTTACGCCGCGAGCGAGAACGAGAGGATGCTCTTCAAGTCGATGGGCGCATCGCGGATGCAGACGCTTTTGCGGCTCAAGCTGCCGACCGGGCTGCCCTACATCTTCACCGGTCTGAAGATCGCCTCCGTTGGCGTGATGGCCGGCGCCATCACCGGCGAGTTCCTGGGTGGCGGAAAAGGCTTCGGCGCGCTGATCCGCCAGTCGGCCAGCCAGATGAACACGCCGCGTGTGTTCGCGCTGATCCTCTATCTCAGCCTGCTCGGGTTGGCGCTCTATTTTACCATCGCCTGGATTCAGCGTAGGTTCGTGTTCTGGAACAAGTCGGACCGTCCAGGAGGGGTCGGCTGACATGAGCGGGGCTGGGCCGGGCATCGTCGAAGGCAGAAACCTGTCGGAGCAGGCCTATGATAGGATTCGTCGCGATATCGTGCATGGCGAGCTTTTCCCGGACGAGAAGCTGCAGATCGAGGCGATTTCCGAACGCTACGGCATCGGCGCCGTGCCGATCCGCGAGGCGCTCAACCGGCTCTCGTCGGAAGGGCTTGTCTCGCGCAAGAGCAATCGCGGCTTCTTCGTCGCCACCATCTCGATGGCCGAACTCGAAGAGCTGGTGAAGACGCGCATCTGGCTGGAGACGTTGGCGCTGCGGGAATCGATGGCGCATGGCGACGAGGCCTGGGAAGAAAAACTCGTCGTCAGCTTCCACCGCCTGGCGCGGACGCAGCGGCGCCTTCCGTCCGAGGTCGGCCGTGAGCTCACCGAGGAGTGGGAAGTTCGTCACAAGGAATTCCACATACTGTTGCTCGACCGCTGCGGATCAAGCTGGCTGCTGGGCTTCTGCTCCACGCTAATGGATCAGGCGGTTCGCTACCGCAGCCTGTCGATGAACAGCCATCCGAGCCGGCTGCGGCGGGAAGGCGCTGCCGCCGAACATCAGGCCATCCTGAACGCCGTGCTCGAGCATGATGCCGAACTTGCCTGCCGGCTGCTTACGGAGCACTATCAGGTCACGCTTGAGGGCTTGCGTCAGGTCATCGGCGATCAGCCCGACGGACAGCGCGCAAGCGCGCGCGGAAGCTCGTAGCCGGCGCGACTTTGCACCGCACTAGGCCTACATTTTTGCAATGCTGACCTGCATTTACTTCCACGACGCGTTGCATCTCGGCCATTGACGGCACGTCCGTCGGACCTATTTTTAGTGACGAGAGGACGACCTCTTTCACTGACATCGCAACGACCGGGACGGCCCGGCCCTAAAGGAGGGCCGTGCCATGGCCTGGATTTATCTCGTGCTCGCCGGTGTGCTCGAAATCGTATGGGCTTTCTGGATGAAAAAGTCCGCCGGTTTCACACTACTCGTGCCGAGCACCATCACCATCATCACCATGATTGCGAGCTTCGCGCTGCTGTCGATCTCCATGAAGACGCTGCCACTTGGCACTGCCTATACGATCTGGACAGGCATCGGCGCAGTCGGTGCTTTCACGGTCGGCATCCTCGTGCTTGGCGAAGCCGCGACGCCGCTGCGCCTGGTTGCGGGCGCGCTGATCGTCTTCGGAATCGTGCTCATGAAGATCTCGAGTCCGGTGGCTTGACGCGAACCGGGATCCACCCGCTGCGCGGCGATCGACACGGTGACCGTGCGCCGCGCTGGACATGGCAAGAATCGCAGTTGAGGTCGTTTCGGAGGTTAGCGGCAAAACGCTTTTTACGGGATGGTAGCGAAGGCCCGCTTTGGGCGGACCCCCCACAAAAGGGACGGCGTCGCCCTCCTGGACGAAGCGGCCGAGGGTGCCGCGGATCTCGATCGAGGTGCCGGCGCCACGCGCCGCCGGCGGGTTAAGCACCACCGCCTCGATGACGTCACGCACGGCGGCGCGCAGTTCGGCCGAGGAACGATCTGACGTCGCCAGTTCGTCGCCCAGCCGCTCCAAGGCGGCCAGATAGCGTGTGACGAGGGCGGGGTGAAGCGCGATGACCTTCGGTGCTTCGGGCATGGCCTGCAGCCGCTTCTCCAGGTCGTTGCGTTCGGCCCTCAGCTCGGCGAGCCGCGATCGCGCTTCAGCCTCGCTGAAAATTCCCTTCACGGCATAGTCGGCGGCGCGCTCGAACTCGCGCTCGGCCGCGCGCAGGCGGTTTTCCATCTTCGCCCGCTCGGCGCCGGCGCCGGCGGCGAGCCGTTGCCGTTCCTCATTGTAGACCTTGACGAAGTAGTCGACCTCGCGCCGATCGGCGAGGCGGCGCTTCAGCCCGGCGAGCACGCCGTCTTCAATCGCCTCGAGGCGAAAGCGATGGCGATTGTCGCAACTCTTCGTCTCCTTCGCCTGCGAGCACATGACGCGATATTGCCCGCGCCAGCGATCGAGGACCTGGCAGCCGGCGCCGCACACGCCGCATTTCAGCAGGCCTGACAGGACGCGGGCGTTCTTGCGCTGTTGAGGCTGTTCGCCGCGCGCCCGCCCGGCCTTGCGCTGCTGCACGGCCGCGAAGGTCTCCGCGTCGATGATGCGCAGCTCTGGCGCCTCGGCCTGCAGCCATTCCGATTCCGGATTGATCCTGGAGACACGCTTGCCCGTCTCCGGGTCCTTCACCATGCGCGTGCGGTTCCAGATCAGCCGGCCGTCATAGATCGGGTTCTGTAGCAGCCCGTTGCCGCGCTTGGGATTGCCAATCAACGTCGACGCCGCCCACGCATGGCCGCGCGGCGGCTTCACGCCTTCGCGATTCAGGTCGCCGGCTATGTCACGCGTCGATCGGCCGGCGAGATAGTCGGCGTAGATCCGGCGAAGTACCGCGGCTTCGTCGTCCAGGATCTGCAGCTCGCCTTTGCGGCCGGGAACGGGCGCATAGCCATATGGCTTGCCGCCGGCGTTGCGGCCGTCGCGGATGACGCCCTGCAGGCCGCGGCGGACCTTGTGCGCGAGATCCTGCAAATAGAGCGCACCGACCAGGCCGCGTATGCCGATCTGCACGATATCGGCCTTGCCGTCGTGCACAGCGCGGATTTCGATGCCGGCATGCGTCAGACGCTTGTAGATGCCGGCGAGGTCCTCCTGGTCGCGGGAGAGGCGATCGAGCGCCTCGACGATCACAACGTCGAACGTGCCGGCGCGCGCCGCGTCCATCAGGGCCAGAACGCCGTCGCGGCCGATGACCGACGCGCCGGAGCGGGCGCGATCGTGGAATGCGGAGACGATCGTCAGGCCCTGGCGGCGGGCGAAGTCCTCGCAGAGCGCGATCTGATCCTCGATCGAGCGATCATTCTGCAGGTCGCTGGAGTAGCGGGCGTACACCGCTGCCTTCATGGGAATCCCCGTTCACGAGACGCGCATGATCTTCGCGCGCCATCTTCTTGGCAAGGGCGGCGATGATCCTCGCCAGTGCCGGGTCGAGGTCGGCCGGATGCCGTTCCTGGAGCCCTGCCACCGTCACGGCTTCGCCTTCCAGATGGCGTTGCGGCTGGTGATCATCACGTAGCCATCGGCGAACTCGACCCGGCAGGAGTTCATCGAGCCGCGCGCCGTGACCTTGCAGGGCTGGCCTTTGCGACCTTGCCGGTCCCACCGGTAGACGTAGGGCAAGGCGGTCATCTCGCCTCCGGAAAGGCGCTATGCTCTTTGCCGTCGAGCAGCCGGCCGGCGGCTTTCTTGCCGACGCGCAGGAAGCCTGCGCCCTCCGGCGAACGCTCGCCGTCGGACCATTCCATGCGGTCTACCGAGCGGCTGTTGAGCGGGAAAACCCTGATGCGCTTGTCATCCGGCGCGAAATGCAGGCAATCGTCTAGGTCGAACGACCAGTCACCGGGCGCCCACTCGCCCCACTGCTTGAAGAAGAAGGCGACGCCGGCGGCGGTGCACTGATCGCGGATCGCGCGCGCCCAGGCTGGGTGCATCGGTCGCGCACCGGCGCCGCTCTCGCCGCCGGCGATGATCCAGTCGAGGCGCGTGTCGACCTCATCGCAGAGGAAGATTTCCTTGCAGCTTGGGCACAGGACGTCGGCGTCGTCGTGATACTGCGCCAGTTGGCATAGCTCGGAAGAACCGAACCAGCCGCAGTGTTCGCAGCGCGTCATGAAGTATTGCGGCGCGAGAAACGGTTCGCCGGTGCCCGCGCGTTTCGCCGGCCGCATCGTCGGCGCCCAGCGTAGGAAATCGATCGGGCCGACGAGCGGCTCGGCTGAGACGAAGCGCACCGCCGCCGGCGTCGCCAGCAGCTCGGGCACACGCTCGTCGGCATGCTTCTGATCCTCGGCCGACACGCCGAGCCATACGTTCGGCAGGGGCCATGGCACTTGAAGGTACAAATTGTATTCGGTGATCGCCATGTGCTTCGGCGCGCGGTCTCGAATCCAGCCCCACTTCACACGGCCAAAGTCCGCCGCGGCGTCGTAGTGAATCCTATGAAACGGCGTCAGCCGGTCCGTCAGATATTCGCGCATGCGCTTGGCGCGCTTGGTCAGCACCTGGAACGTGTGCTGCGGGCTGAGCGCCATGACGGCAAAGACCTTGTCGATCCATGCGTCGGGCACGCTCTCGTGAAACAGGTCGCCGTGGGCGCAGACGAAGATCTTGCGCGGCCGTTTCCAGCGCAGCGGCTGGTCGAGCCATTTGTCGATGAAACGGACCTCGCCATTCCACACCGGCCCAGCCTTCGTGTCGATCGTCAGGCCCTTGCGCTCTGGCGTGTTCTTCAGCCGCGAGCCTGCAAGCTTCATGGCGTAGCAGATCTTGCAGCCATGCGAGGCGATCGAGCACCCGACGATCGGGTTCCAGGTCGCGTCCGTCCATTCGATCGCGGTGCCATCACTCATTGTCGGCGTGCTCCCACATTGTAGACGCCGACGCGGCCGACCTTGCCTTCGCACGCGGCTATCGCTTCGGGCAGCATGCGGTCCATCGCGTTGCGCAGCGCCTTCCGATGGCGCCGGTCAGCGCACCCAGCCAACAGCTCGCCCTGCATCATCACGACGGCGCTCGCTACCGCGTTGGCGATTGGCATGCGGCCTTCGCTCTGAAGCTTCCGGCCGTGCGCTGCGACGGCGTCGGAAAGGATTTTGTAGATCTCGTTCGTTTGCCGATCCTGCTCGGCCCGCATCGGGTCGCTCATCGCCGCGCATCCCGCGCCGGCTTGCCGGCGGAGAGCCGCAGCTTTTCAAGCAGCGTGAGGTCCGGGCGGTTGTCGTTGTCAGCAACCATCACACGCCGCTTTCCAGATCGGCGAGGGCGTGGCGGCGGTCCGCGATCATCCTGGTGACGCCGGCGATTTCGGCGGCGATCGCCGCTTCTTCGCGCTCGGCCGCGATGATGGCGAGCTTCCAGCGTTCGAGCTTCGCCTTCAGCTCGCCGTGCTTCTTCAGCATGCCGGCGCGCTGCTCTGTGAGTGCGTCGATGTCGCTCTTCGCATTCACCACCTGCTGCTCGCGGATGTCGGCCAGTGGCACGCTCTCGTGCTCGAGCTGCAGCTTGAGGTTCGACGGATTGAACGGCGCGTTCATATCAAAAGCTCCCGGCGATGGTTGCGGCGATGCGGTCGCCGCCGAACAGAGCGATGAGGCCGAGTGCGACAAGTGAGACGATCAGCACGGTTTCGATCCAGCCGATGAACGCGCCGTGGCTGGCGTGCCGCCGCAGCTCGTCGTCGCAGATCTTACGGCAGCCGCAGTCGGGATACTCGCCGCACTTGTCGAGCTGACGCGGCACGTAGACATGCAACTGCTTCATGGCTGCAACCCTCCGAAGATGATGAAAAGGCAAGCGCCGATGACGGTGATGATCACGGCGTAGCGGATGAGATCGCCCATCATTGGTCCCTTGCGATAAGAGCGACCTGGCTGATGTCGAATGGAGCCGTCTTGAAGATCGGCTTACCGGAGGTCCGATAGGTCTCGTCCGTGTCGTAGCGAACGATCACCTTGCCGCTTCGCTCGCGCAGGCCGACAACCTGGCCGTCATAGACGCGCTCGTCGAGCTGACCGATGATGGACGGACGGACTTCGACGCGGTCATAGAGCTCGACCGCGTATTCCTCGTCGTAGCGCAGCTCGGTCATGCGAGCGCCGCCATGGCGATGCAGGCGGCAAAGACGCCGACGCAGCTAACGATGACGGCGAGCAGCGAGCTCGTGTCCTTCGCCGGTGTGCTCGGCTCATTGAAGCCGCGGCAGCGGCTGGCGCGCTCGCCGGGGAAGCTGCCTAAATGCCGCCGCGCGTGCTGTTCTGCACGGTGAAACGGATGCTCGTGCATCGCCGCCTCACGCCGCGCGGCGATCGACGACCGACATGCTCTTGGCGAGGTCGGCGGCTTCCGGCGCGAAACGCTTTACCTCGTCGCGGGTCCATTCGGAGTGCTCGACGAGCGATTCGACGGTCACGGCGAGACCGTTCATGCCCATCTCGCGCATCTTCTCCGCCATCTTGCGGACGATGCCGTAGTCGGGCTTGGCCTCTTCGGCCACAGGCTGAAAGGTAATCATCAACAGGCTCCCTTCGCGTGAGTGCGAGGGTGCCTAAGATACGGAAATAAATTCCGCTGTCAACAAATTGCGGAATTAATTTCCGTTAAGTGGCGGAAGCGTCCATTTCGGCTTCGCCGCGGGCCGAGGAAATTCGAGGATGACCGTAAAGACGCCGGGCGCTGATGGGTATGGTCCGCAATTCTGCACCGCGCGCATGACTGAGTCCGCCATAGCCTTCGTTGCCGGTGTGATGCTGTGGATCTCGCCTTCGTCAAACAACCCGACAGAATCAATCCTGATTGTCATTTCGATCCGCGCCTGATCGACCATCGGCGGCAGGTTCCAGCACTTGGCGATGCGTGCAGGCAGTTCGTCTTCGTATCCCGCGGTCGCCGGTGACGCTATAGCGAGCGCGGCTATGCAGACAGCAAATCTCATGCGGTCCTCTTGAAGCTAAGTCGTCCCTGTATCCCGCCTTGGCGCTCCACTTTCTTGATCGCCGCCGGCGGCAGCACGGCGAATATCTCGCCGATCCATTCCAATGTCACGTTCTCGATCGGGATGTGATCATTCCAGGAGCGGAGATTCACGCCCCGCGCGCCGCGCTCGATCGTCTTGATGAACCGCCGACCGTCTGCCGTGCGCACGGCAGCTTCCTCGCCATAGAAGCTTTCGAGCGGCTTCTTCTGTTCTCGGTAAACCACGATAACCGTATCGGGCTTGTAGACCGGCAGCATGGAGATCCCGCGGACGCGAAACGCAATCATTTCATCCGGCAGAGGGAACGGCAGATTGATCTGCTCAAAACCCTCGGGTGGAACCTGCTCGTAGTCAGGCTCGACCTCGGCGCCGGCACCCAAATATCCAACGACGTTCACTTCCGCAGACGATACGTCACCGCTTGAGACACCCCGGAACAACATTAGCGGGTCCAGCCCCAGCGCTTCGGCCAACTGGTCGAGCTGCTCTCCGCGGGGCTGCTTTACCTTGCCGGCGAGGTACTTCAGCACGTTGTCGTAGGGAACACCGGACCGCTTGGCGAGCGTGGCTTTCGACCACCCCGTCTCATCAAATGCTTCGCGAAGCCGCTCGTCCCAAGTCTTCATGGGTGCAGCGTATCCGAAGTAATTTCCACAAAGAGCGGCTATCGGCTCTTGCAATACGGAATTAATTTCCGTAACCCTTGCTACATGCGGAGTCTGGCGCAAATCATCGAAGCATGTGGCGGCGCGGCTGCAATCGCCGCTGCGAGCGGCGGCGCGATCACGAAGGACGCTGTCTACAAGTGGCCGCAAATCGGCATCGCCGACCGCCACTGGGAGATTCTCATCCGCCTCGCCGACGCCAGCGCGGAGGAACTCTACCAGGCCAACCGAATCGCCCGCGGTCAAAGCGCACCTGTCGTCGAGGCGGCCGAATGACGAGGATCGCGGACCGCATCCGGCAACTGAAGTCGAGCGTGCTCGCCGATCGAGGCGCGCGTCTGGCCGGCGTGCCGATCGTGTCCGACACAGAATTTACCGACGCGCTGCGCCGGTATGAAGACAACACGGCGTTTGCCGTGTTCGACGATTGCGTGGGTAGAGCAGCGGTAGCTCGCCAGTCTCATAAGCTGGAGGTCGCAGGTTCGAATCCTGCCCCCGCAACCAGTTTCGCGATGGGCACCCAAGACGGCGCGGCTGGAGACGTCGCTTTCAGCGACGGCCGCGCCGGCCCTGACCGCGAAGGCGATGCGTGCCTCGAGACACCCGCATCGCCAAAGGCCGCTCCGCATCCCACGGTGCAAGACCCCGCACCGCCCAAACGGAGCGGCCCCCCTTTGCGTGAGCGTGTCCTCCAGTCGCGCAACTCGGAGAGTGCCGCGGGTGCGACCGTGGTGCTCTCCGATCGCGTGATGATGATCCTGCAGCTGGTCGAGGCGGCGAAGGGCATCACCACGGCCGAGGCGGTCGCACGCGGCATCTGTGCCTATGCGGAAAAGATCGGACTGCCGGCGCTGGCCGGTGTCCACGTCGCCGATTCCGGCGACGGAGAGACCGCCCGACTGGGCGGAGACGGCGGACGAGAATGACAAACAAGAACACATATGCGCCCCCCTTCAGCGGGCCGGGCGCTTTCTGACTCAAACCTTTTCGTCCCGCTACGGGAAACCATCAGCATCGTTAAGACAGCGGGAGGAGCGCTGATGCCTGCAAACAACGGACCAGCCTTCAGCGAGGCCGAGATCGCGCTGATGCTCCGCCTGTGGGGCGAGGGCGCATCCGCGTCGGAAATCGCCTCGCATATCGGCGCCGAAATCGGCGCCTCGCGTAGCCGCAACGCGGTGCTCGGCTACATGCACCGGCATCGAGCGCAATTTCCCAAGCGCGGCAAGTCGGCCGGCGGAAAGGGCGTTTCGCTCATCCAGAAGATCGAACGGCAGCGCGCCGCGGCGCCGGCGGCCAAGCAGCACCTGCATGCCGGCACAGAGGCGGCGGAAGCCGCCCGGATCGCCGGCAAAAAGGAAAGCCGGGCGCACGATCCGGTCTACGTTGCGCCGGCGCCAGTCGCCACCGAAGATCGCATTAGTCCGCATGCGTACGATCTCGCGTCCCGGCAAGTCCCGCTCGACCAGCTGAAGCATGGTGAATGCCGCTGGCCGGTAAACGATGCCGCGATCGGCGAGCTGCACCTCTTCTGCGGCAAGCCTAACGACGTCATCGGCAATTATTGCCGGCATCATCGCCTGCGCTCGATCGGCGCCGGAACGCCGTCCGAGCGCGGCGCAGTTGCCGTGCTGGCGCGCCGGGCGCTGCCCGCCCCGTCCGGCCGGAGGGCAGCATGAGCCGGGTCCCGATCGGTTTCACGCTCGATGCCGGCATGCATGCCGGGCTGGCGAGGCGCGCAGCCGCCATGAACTATAGACCGGCGGAGTATTGCCGGCTGCTCGTCGAGGCGGCTTATGCGGCGCGCATCGGTTTCGAGCGCGAGCTGCCGGCGACGGATGCGCGCCTCGACGAGATGGTGCGCGCCACCTTCGCGCTTGCCGGCCAGTTCGACGCCGGCGCGATCGCCAGGGCCACCGGCTTCGACGCTGGCCTGGTCGAGAAGGTGCTGGCGGGCTTCCAGACCGTCGCCGTCGAGCGGCGCGCCAAGCAGCCGCCGCAACCGATCAGCGAGGATCACGGCGCACGCGACAAGACCGAACGGTCGCGAGCGCGGTCCGACGTCGATTCGAAAAGCACCCGCGGCGAATGGCCGGTCGAGACGATGCGCTCCATGTGGGCGGACGGCGCCACCGCGGCCGAGATCGGCAAGGCGGTCGGCCGGCAGGCTGGCGCGGTGCATCAGTGGGCGCAGCGAAACCGTGACATCTGCCCGCCGCGGCGCGGAGCGCTGCGTGACGCCTCCGATGGAGGCGCACGGGCATGAAGCCGAAGCCGAAAACCAAACTGCTCGCGCTCGTCGTTCCCGCGCCGCTGCATGAGGGATTGTCGTCGATGGCGAAGGCGGTCGGCCAGCCGGTCGAGGATCTCGCCGAACGCATGCTCGCACGAATAGAGGCGGAGTGGCGCAAGCAGGCGGGAGGGGACGCGTGAACGCCGTCGTTCCCTTCAATGCTGCTGATCTCTCTGCGGTAGTGCGGCACGCGCGCAGCCTCCTTGACGAGGGAGACGTCGCTGCAGCGGAAATTCTCGCCGCCTCCGTGTATGACCAAGCAAAGACTGCCGCCGCCTTTGGCAAGAAATTTGGCGCAGCCGAGCAACTAATTGACAAAGCTCGTCGCCTCCAAGGCGACGCCCTTCTCATCGAATCGCGGGCAAAAATCCGCCTCGCCGAGGAATGGGACTTTGCACAGGCGAACGGAGCGGCGCTGAAGGGGAGACCTCGTCGGGGAACAAAGCCGTTTACGCAGAAGGATGCAGGCGTTGACGCAAAAAGAATCCACGAGGCCCGCGCTATCGCAGCTGCAGAACGATCTCAGCCGGGCCTTGTCGCGCGACTTATCGATGAGCGTGTCGCGGCGAAGCTTGAGCCAACGCGGGCGTTTATTCGGCGCTCGCTAAAGCAACCGAAGCCGACTTCTAAGACAGAACCTCGGTTTGCCCGAACGCTTTCTGTAGGCTTCGATCCTCGTAACACGTCCTATGAGGCTCTCGTCAGTCAATGCGCCAAGGTCAGATCCTATCTGTCTTTGATCGAGCGCATCGTTCAACACTCAATTCCTGCTGACCGGCATGCACCTCTGGCAGACACTTACAGCGATGCTGATTTGCTTCGCTTTGAGGACGGCGCGCCATGAACGCCGTCGTACCCTTCGCGGAACAGAACCTCGTCGACCTGGTCGACCACGCGCGAAAGCTGCTCGATCGCGGCGACGTCGCTCTCGCCCGCGTGCTCTCGGCGGGCGCCTATGAGCAGGCCAAGGCGGCGGCGAAGTTCGGCGAGAAATTCGGCGCTGCGAAGCAGCTCGTCAGCAAGGCGCGGCAGCTGCAGGGAGAGGCGCTGAAGATCGAGACGCGGTCGAAGATCCTGCTTGCCGAGGAATGGGACGCCGCGCAGGCCTCCGGCCAGGCGTCGAAGGGAGGCCGGCCGAAAACCGTTATCAGAGACAACGGTTTCACGTCGGCGGAAGCCGGCCTTTCGCGTGAAGAAATCCACGAGGCGCGCAAGCTCGCCGCGGCCGAGAAAAAGTCGCCGGGCATTGTCGAGCGCGCGATCGCCGCGCGCCTCGATGCCGGGCTCGAACCGACGCGCGCAAATCTCAGCCACGCGATCGGCACTCGCAGCGCGACCAGGGCCGAGCGCGGCAACAATCTCTACGAGACGCCGATCGAGGCGATGCACACGCTGCTGGCGCTCGAAACCTTCTTGCCCTTCGTCGCCGATTTCGCCTGCGGCCGCGGCGCGATCGCGCGGCCGCTCGAAGACGCCGGTTACGACGTGCATCTCGCCGACCTGGTCGACTACGGCACGCATGACAAAGACGGCGTCGTCCAGGAGGTCCAGGACTTTCTCACCACGCGGCGCGACCGCCGGCGCAAGAAACGCGACTTCGTGATGAACCCGCCCTATGGCGAGGTGCACAACGCCTTCATCGCGCATGCGCTGCGCGAACACCAGCCCGACAAGATGGCGTTGCTGCTCAACCTCAATGTGCTCTGCGGTTTCGAGGACCCGGATCGCTGCTTCATCATGGACGAGAATCCGCCGGCGCGGATCTACGTGTTCACGCGCCGCCTGCCGATGATGCACCGCGACGGCTGGGACGGGAAGAAGGCGTCGAGCCAGATGAACACCGCCTGGTTCGTGTGGGAACGGCGCGGCGACGGCTACGCCGGCGACACGATCATCAAGCGCGTCGACTGGAAGGACTTTTTACCAACCAAGCAAGGGGACTCCGCATGACCGAACGCATGATTCCGCTCAACCAGATAAGGTTCGGGCACGAGGCCGAGCCGCCGATCAATGCGCGCCGCACCGGCCGCGAGGACGGGCTCGAGGAACTGGCCGCCTCGATCGCCGCGCACGGTCTGATCCAGGCGCTGACGGTGCGCACGCATGGGAAGAAGTTCTATGTGGCTGACGGCAACCGCCGCCTCGCGGCGCTGCGGCTGCGCGCCGATCGCGGCGAGATCGCCGTCAATGAAGACGTCAAGTGCGACGTCGACGGCAATCTGACGGGCGCGGAAGAGATATCGCTCGCCGCAAACATCCTGCGCCTGCCGTTGCACGCTGCCGATCGTTACCAGGCGTTCCGCGACCTTGCCGACGCAGGTCTCGATGCGGAGGACATCGCGAAGCGCTTCGCGATTGACATCAAGACAGTGCGCCAAACCCTCGCGCTCGGCCGCCTGTCACCAATGCTGCTCGATGCCTGGCGGGACGGGAAGCTACGCGACGAGGCCCTGCGCGCGTTCACCTTGGCGAAGTCGACCAAGGAACAGGAACGCGTCTTCACGAAACTGATGAAGGAAGGGCGCGGGCTTTGGGGCAGCTATATCCGCGACGAGCTGGGCGCCAGCGACGACGCCGCGGCGAAGCTGGTCAACGTCGCCGGCGTCGAAGCTTATCTCGCCGCCGGCGGCAAACTGATCGAAGACCTGTTCGGTGGGCATCACGTCGTGCTCGACCCGGATCTCGCCAAGCGGCTCGCCGACGAAAAGCTCGAGGCGACGATCGAGAAGCTGAAGACTGACGGCTGGTCCTGGGTTGCACTCGGCGACGATCTCGAATCGGGCTGGGAATGGAACCGGCCCAAGCTGACGCCGGACGACGTGCAGCCGACGAAAGCCGAGAAGAAAGAACTGAAGCGTCTGCAGGACGTTGTTGACGCGACCAATACCGACGCAGACCTGCCCGCTGAGGCATACGAAGCTGCCGAGAATGCAGAGGCCGAGATCGATCGGCTTCAGGCGAGCATCCGCAACAGAGGCTGGACCGAAGAGCTGAAGCGCAAATCGGGTGCTGTCGTTTCGATCGAGGGCGACGGCTCGATCGAGATTGCCTACGGCATTAAACAGCCGAAGACCGGCAGGGCCGAGAAGGTCGGCAAATCCTCAGCCGCCAACGACGCCGGCGCCGCCGAGGCAAAGACCATCAGCATGGCGATGATGCAGCGGCTGTCCGAGGCCGCCACGATCGGGCTCGGCAAGGCGCTGGAAGCGGAGCCGCGCCTTGGCCTCGTCGCGCTGCTGGCGGGTCTCGCGGCCACCACTGGCTCGTCGCCGGTGAAGGTCAGCCTGCAGGGCATGCGCGGCAGCGCAACCGGACCAGCGGTCATGTTCGACGAGGCCTTCGAGCGGTACTGCGCAATGAGCGATGCCGAGCTGTTCGCCGCCGCGGCACTCTTTGCAGGGCTCGCGATCGACATCCGCTCCTACAATGTGGATGGCAAGCCATTTTCGCGCGGCGGCGGCACGCTTGCCGCTGCTGTGGACGCCGAGCGTCTCGACGCCGAGCTGCGCGCCGAATTCAAGCCTGACGACTATTTTGCCGGCGTCGCCAAATCCTTCGTCACGACGGCGATCGCGGAAGCGGTGAACGAGGACGAGGCGCGCAAGGCTGACAAGCTCCGCAAGCCCGACCTCGTCGCCTACGCCGTCGAGAATGTCGGCGCGACGGCCTGGCTGCCGCCGGAGCT
>Ga0335075_10008196_pt1 | contig 16056 bp, 11 predicted proteins | sample Lox_Sample_24_FD_206723 | JGI IMG/M metagenome (GOLD analysis project Ga0335075, IMG submission 206723) | Soil microbial communities from Loxahatchee National Wildlife Refuge, Florida, United States - Lox_Sample_2.4 | ecosystem: Environmental > Terrestrial > Soil > Wetlands | place: USA... | reverse complement strand
ATGGGGTGAGCAGGGCATCCCCGCCATTCAGCCGCTGTGGATGCTCAAATACCTGCCGAACATGCTCGCCTGTCACGTCTCGATCCTGCACGATGCCCGCGGACCCAATAACAGCATCACCGAAAGCGACGTGGCCAGTCTCCTGGCACTGGGCGAAGCTTATCGCATCCTCCTCCGCGATCAAGCCGACTTTTTCCTGGTCGGCGGCGCCGAGAGCAAGCTCAATCCGCTCAGCATGGTTCGGCAATGCCTGTTCGAGCACCTGTCGCATCGCAACGACGAGCCGGCGAAAGCGTGCCGGCCGTTCGACCGCGAGCGCGATGGTCTGGTGCTGGGAGAAGGGGTAGGCGTTTTTGTCGTCGAGGATCTCGAGCACGCTCGCCGGCGCGGGGCACGCATCTATGCGGAAATCGTCGGGTTTGGAGCGGCGTTCGATCCCGAGCTTCGCGGCAATGGCCTGGCGCGAGCCGTTCGCGCCGCCCTGGCCGAGGCTGGAATCGGGCCGGAAGAGGTCGATCACGTCAACGCCCACGGTCTGTCCACTCGCGAATCCGATGCCTGGGAGGCACGCAATCTGCAAGAGGTGTTCGGCAGCTGCTCGGCTCCGGTGCCGGTCTTCGCCGCCAAGAGCTACATAGGCAATCTCGGTGCCGGCGGCAGCACGACCGAGCTGGCTGCCAGTGTGCTGGCCATGAGCAGCGGGCGCATGCCGCCGACGCTCAATTGCGAACAACCTGATCCGGATTGTCCCATCACCGTGCTGACCGGAGAGCCGCGGCCATTGACCCGGCCTCATGTGGTTAAGGTAAGCTTCACCCAGATGGGTCAGTGCTCCGCGATCATCGTGCGGCAATGGAAGTAAGCCGCAAGCGGCTTAGCGTGCGTCGCGAAGCCGCGAGCGGCTGCGAAATCCGTTCGGAGCAACATTTATGCGACGACGAGTTGTCATTACCGGGATGGGGGCGATAACTCCGCTCGGTCATAATGTCCGCGAGACCATCGACGCGCAGCTTCACGGCCGCAACGGCGTGGGCTTGGTTCATTCGTTCAATGCCCAGCGGTTTCCGACCCAGTTCGCCGCCCAGGTCAAAAACTTCGACCTGTCGAAGTTCATTCCGAGCTGCGAGCGCTGGGCGCATTCGGGCATCAACAGCCAGTTCGCCGCCGTCGCCGCGGAGGAAGCGCTCCAGCTCGCCGGGCTTCTCGACGACGACCGCGTCAATCGCGATCGTTTCGGCGTCTACCTCGGCTCCGGCGAAGGCATCCAGGATTTCCACAATTTATTATCGTGGATTTATCAGTCTTACCGGCGGGAAACGCGCCAGCTCGATACCGTCTCCTTCGAGCGCGGAACGCTGAGCGCCTTTCATCCCGAACGCGAGGCCGAGCAGGAGCTGCACACCACGCCGGCTCACCTGGCGACGCATTTCGACTTGCGCGGACCGAACTACAACTGCTTGACGGCCTGTGCCGCCAGCAGTCAGGCCGTCGGCGAGGCGACCGAGCTGATTCGCCACGGCGATGCCGACCTCATGCTTGTCGGCGGCGCCCACAGCATGATCCATCCTTTTGGTATTACCGGCTTCAACCTTTTGACGGCCCTGTCCACGCGCAATGACGCCCCGGAGAAGGCTTCGCGGCCCTTCGATCTTAACCGCGACGGCTTCGTCCTCGGCGAGGGAGCGGCGATGCTCATCCTGGAAGATCTGGAGCACGCCCGGCGGCGTGGCGCCGACATCCTCGCCGAAGTGAGCGGCTACGGCTCGACCGCCGACGCCTTCCGCGTCACCGACAGCCATCCTGACGGCCGCGGCGCCATCGCCTGCATCGAAGGGGCCTTGAAGGATAGTGGGCTGAATCGCTCCGAAATTGGCTACATCAACGCGCACGGCACCAGCACCAAGGTCAACGACAGCGTCGAGACGCTGGCCATCAAAAAGGTCTTCGGCGAACAGGCTTACCAAATTCCGGTGAGCAGCACCAAGAGCATGATGGGCCATCTCATCGCCGCCGCCGGCGCCGTCGAGCTAATTACCTGCGTGGAAGTGCTCCGCCGCGGCGTTATGCCGCCTACCATCAATTACGAGACGCCCGACCCGGAATGCGATCTTGACTACATTCCCGCAACCGCACGCGAAAAACGAGTCCACCACGCGCTGAGCAACAGCTTCGGCTTCGGGGGACAAAACATCTCGCTCATCGTCAGCCGCTTTACATCGTAGTCCGAGCCGCTTGCGGCTTAGCGCGAGCCGCGCTAAGCCGCAAGCGGCTGACGGCTCAGACGGACTTGGAGGTTGCCGCTGTGTTGTTCTGGTTAGGTGTGGGGCTGCTGTTCAGCTCGTCCGTACTTGTCCTCTTGTTCCTGGTGGCTCTGCACGTCTATATCCGGGTGAGATATTTGCACTTTCTCATCCGCATTTTTCAGGAAAAACCGCTGTTCATCATTCCGCGCGGGCAGCCGCTGGCGGAGGCAGAGGAGGTTCGCTTTCCGACCAGCGATGGCCTGACCTTGTCCGGTTGCTATCTGCATGCGGCACGTCCCCGCCGGGGCGTCATCCTGTTCGGCCTGGAGTTCGGCTCGAATTGCTGGGCCTGCTGGTCGTACTGCGAACATCTGGTCGAGCAAGGCTTCGATGTGTTCGCCTTCGAGTCGCGCAACCAGGGCAGCAGCGATGCCATGCCGGGCTACGAGCCGTTGCAGTGGGTGACGACCTACGAGGTGCGCGATGTCGAGGCGGCGCTGTCCTATCTGAAAAAGCGGCCGGACGCCGACCCGCGCGGCGTGGGCTTTTTCGGCATCAGCAAGGGCGCTGGCGCGGGCCTCATCGCCGCGGCCCGCGATCGCTACATCCGCTGCTGCGTCACCGACGGCGTCTTCGCCACTTACACCACGCTGGTGCCGTACATGAAACAATGGTTCCGCATCTACAACAACCATTATGCCATTCAGGGATTGATTCCCCTGTGGTTCTACGGACTGATTGGCCTGGCCGGCCTCCGCCAGATCGAGCGCGAGCGAAGCTGCCGTTTCCCACACCTGGAGCGTTACCTGCCTCAACTGGCGCCGCGTCCGCTGCTGATGATCCACGGCCTGGCTGACACCTACATCAAGGCTGAAATGACGAGCCGGCTCTTCGACATTGCCCGCGCGCCGAAGGAATTGTGGCTCGTTGAGAACGCCAAGCACAATCAAGCCCTCCAGGTCGCTGGCGAGGAATACCGTCAGCGCGTGCTGTGGTTTTTTGAAACGCACCTGGCTGAGGACCGGGAGGGAGAAGAGCAAGCCGCAAAGCACAACAGCTCGACGAATGGCAGGCCGCAGGCCGTTGTCCATGAAGAGCCGCCCTCTCGTCAGCGATTTACGAGCAAGGTGCTGGCTCCTGTTTTCCACTCGGTTTTTCTGATGTTGGGGCGGGTGGTGTCGTTGCCCTGAGCCTTCGGGGTTGGCCGGTTTTCAGGCGAGTAGGCCCATGAGTAATCCGTTCCGACGGGGTGTCAATCGCGTCGTCTCTTTTCTGTTGCGGAAAGTCGCTCTCAAGCTGATCGCCCGGCCGATCCGCCGGCGCCTGGCGCAGTTCGAGGCGGCCACGTGTCGGCCGCGCGAGACGCAAGAAGCCCTGCTGCACAAAATCGTCAGTCTCCAGACGGCGACGGCGTTTGGCCGCGATCATCGCTTCGACGCCATCCACACCGTAGAGGACTTCCGCCGCCATCTGCCGGTGGCGGCCTACGACTATTTCGAGCCGTACATCGCGCGTGTCCGTCGCGGCGAGACGAACGCCCTGCTCGCCGATCCGCGCGTCTATATGTTCGCCCTGACTAGCGGCACCACCGCTGTTCGCAAATTCATTCCCGTCACGCAGCAATACCTCGACGATTACCGGCGCGGCTGGAACATCTGGGGATTGAAGGTCTTCCGCGATCATCCGGGGACCCGCATGAAGCCGATCTTGCAAATGTCCGGCGACCCCGACGAGTTTCGCACGGAGTCCGGCGTGCCCTGCGGCGCCGTTACCGGCCTGACGGCCCAGATGCAAAAGCGCATCATTCGCTGGCTCTACAGCGTGCCGCCCTGTGTCGCCCGCATCAAGGATCCACGCAGCAAGTATTACGCCGCTCTGCTGTTGAGCATCCCGCGCCGGGTCGGCTGGATTATCGCCGCCAATCCCAGCACCCTTATCAATCTCGCCCGCGCCGGCGATCAAGACAAGGAATCGCTCATCCGCGACATTCGCGACGGCACGCTGTCGCCCCATCTCGATCTCCCTGCCGATATCCGCGCCGATTTGACCCGCCGTCTGCGCAAGCACCCGGAGCGTGCGCGGCAGCTGGAAGAGATTGTCCAGCGAACGGGCACGCTGTATCCGAAGGATTACTGGCCGTCCGATTGCATCCTCGGCAACTGGATGGGCGGCAGCGTCGGCTCGTATTTGCGGCACTATCCGCGTTACTTCGGCGCCACGCCGGTCCGCGACGTGGGGCTGATCGCCAGCGAAGGCCGCATGACCATTCCGCTGGCCGACGGCACGCCCTCCGGCGTTCTCGATATCACCACGCATTACTTCGAGTTCATCCCCGAAGCGGAGGGAGATTGTCCGCATCCGACAGTCCTGGGTGCTCACCAGCTGAAGGAAGGCGAGAACTACTTTATTCTGCTGACCACCGCCTTCGGTCTCTATCGCTATCACATTCACGACCTGGTCCGCGTATCCGGCTTTCACAACGGCACGCCGCTGATTGAATTTCTCAGCAAGGGAGCCCACTTCGCCAACCTCACCGGCGAGAAGCTTTCCGAATATCACGTCACCCAGGCGATAGCCGACGTGCTTGGCGAGCTGAATATGACGCTGACCGCGTACAGCCTTGTACCTTGCTGGCCGAACAATGAGCCGGCCAATGGCAGCAGTATGGATTTCGAGCAGCCGTACTACGGCCTGTTCGCCGAGCAGGGCGACCTGTCCGACGCGAATGTGTGCCAGCGCCTCGCCGAGCGACTGGATGCACGCTTGCGGCAGCTGAACATCGAATACGACAGCAAGCGCGCCAGCCAGCGTCTGGGTCCGGTGCGGCTGGAGCTGGTGCGGACCGGCTTTTGGCTACAATGGGATCGTCAGCGTCTGCTCAAGACGGGCGGGACGCTGGAGCAATACAAGCATCCCTGTCTGATCAACGATCTTCAGTTCCGCGAACGGATCAGCCGAGAGCAAGTGTTGGTATCTTAACGTTTAGCCGCGAGCCGTAGGCGAGCGCGTTTACGTTTCGCGCGAAACGTAAACGCGCTCGCCTACGGCTCGCGGCTAAACTCAATGCTCCAGAATGTACTCGAAGCGCTGGCGGAATTGTTCCGCGGTCATGCCCGCCGCGCTGGCCAGTCGCGCCAGGCGCTGGGGATTCTCGAGATCGCGGCGTTCCAGGCGGATCATGTAGCGCCGCGCGCATTCATAGCCTTCGCCGTTGACGTTGACGCGCCGCGTCTGCATACGCAGCGTTTTCGGATCGATCATCTGACTGAACGGCAACGGCTCAAGATGACCGCCGACCAGGCTGATGATGGCGCCAAATTTCTCCGCCTCTTCCGAGCGTAAAAACTTCACCGCACCGTAGCCGAGATCGCGCGTGTACTCGGCATCAAAGGGAATAGGGTCGGCGCAACGCAGCTCGTAACCGAGATCCTTGTCGATCAGCGTCATCGGTAGGTTCAGCTCCTCCAGCTTTGCGGACAGCCGGTCCTTAATCATGCGGCCGAACTCGATCTCGCCCAGGCGCAAATGGCCATGCGGATCGCGGGTGATTTGACCGTAGCGTCCGAGCTGGGCGGTGCTCATGCACTCCAGTAATCCGGTCTCGCCGATAGCTTCCAGCAGTCCCTCGGCCAAAACCGCGACGCCGTAGTTCGCTCCCTTGCTTCGCCGCTTGATGATGCTGCCGATGAGGATGTCGCACACTTCATCGAGCGTGACGCGGCGGTCGCCGAACTCTTCGGGAATGATGGTCAGCGTGGCAGCGGCGGCCTTGCCGATGCCCAGCGCTAGATGACCGGCCGCCCGGCCCATGCTGATGAGGATGTACCAGCGCGATGTCGTCCGCGCATCCTCGGCCAGATTGCGGATGATGCCGACGCCGACTTGCCGCGCCGTCTCGAAGCCGAACGTCGGCGTCGAGCCGGGCAGCGGTAAGTCGTTGTCGATTGTCTTGGGCACGTGGGCGACGCGGATGGCGCCGCCGGCCTTGGCATAAACCTGGCTGCCCGAATAGGCCGTGTCGTCGCCGCCAATCGTCACCAGCATAGTCACGTTCAAACGGCGGAGCACGTCCAGGACGTTCTGCATGTCCTTTTCAGACTTGGTGGGATTGGTGCGCGACGTGCCGAGGATGGAGCCGCCGCGCAAGTGGATTGCCTTGACGTCGTCGATCGTCAGCTTGCGATAATGATCGGCGTCTCCCTGAACCAGCCATTTGAAACCGTCGCGAAAACCGATCACTTCGGTGCCCGACTCGACGGCCTCGATGGCCACCGAGCTGATTACGCCATTGATCCCCGGAGCTGGGCCGCCGCCAACCAGCAAGGCCAATTTTCCAGGGACCGGTGTAGGTGTCATGGTTTACCTCACTCACGAACCGGGCGCAAGACCACTCATTGACCCATGTATTCATTTTATGGAGTCCGTCGTGCCTAGTCCGCAGCTCCGCTCAGAGGTAACCATACTTTCATATGGAGCTGTTCTTGCCCGCCTCATTCCTTGGGTGCGAGGTCCGGATGCTTGGCCGCCCAGTTGACGTACTCCTCGATGCTGTAGAACGTCTCGAAGCGATATAGCCGTCCCTTATCTTCGACCGGCACCATCGAATTGAAGCGCCACGAATCGCCGCTGTCGCGCATCCACGTTTTCAGGCGGTCGTCCAGCTGGCGCACCACCGCGGCGCTGGCGGGGACCGAGACGAGGTTCGTCAGCTCGTGCGGATCGCGCTCCAGGTCGTACAGCAGCCACGGTTTGGACTTTGTCCGCGCATAAAGATAGCGCTGCGTGCGTATGCCGCGCCAGGGATGTGGTGTGCCGTCTCCCGCGAAGGGCACGAATATCTGAAAGAACACCGAATCCGGTCCCTTGTCGCTTTTTCCCAGAACCACGTCGGAGAGTTCGCGGCCCTGCACGTCCTTCGGTGCCTTGACGCCGCACAATGACAGCAGCGTCGGCGTGAAGTCCACATGACTGAGCAAGGCGTCGGTGCGGCGGCCGCCCTTGACGCGCGCGGGATAACGGACGATGCCCGGTACGCGGATCGATTCCTCCCACGGCTTGCGCTTGAGCCGCTGCCCCTGCGAGCCGAGCATGTCGCCATGATCGGAAGTGAAGACCACGATGGTGTCCCGGTCCAGGGCGAGATCTTCCAGTAGCCGCATCAATCGGCCAACCTGGTCGTCGAGGGCAGTGATGGCCGCATAATATGCGGCGATTTCCTTGCGTCCCGCCTGACGCACGCCTTCCTTCCAGTTTGGCCGCATCGTCAACTTTTCCGGGTCGTAAAGTGTCATATAGCGTTCCGGCGCACCATAGGGATCATGCGGCGGTCCCATCGACAGCATGAGGAAGAACGGCTTCGCTCGGTTGGCGCGGATGAAATCGACGGCCACATCGGTGAGCGCTTCCGCCTCGAACTTACCGGGGCGGATGGGCTTGGCCGTGTCGCGGAAGTAGAGGGGGTGAAAGTGATCGTGACGGCATTCGCAGGCGGCCCAGAAGTCGAAGCCTTGACGGCGCGGCCCCGGCGGCACGAAGCCCGGATCGCGTTTGCCGCCGTCGAGGTGCCATTTGCCGATCAGTCCGGTTTGATAGCCGGCGTCCTTCAGCAGCTCCGCCAGCGTCTCCTGCGACTCGCGCAGGCGCAGATCGTTGCACACCATGCCGTTTTTGTGGGCGTACTTGCCGGTCAGCAGAATGGCGCGAGCGGGACAGCACACCGGCGTGTTGGCGAAGGTTTGTCGGAACAAAACGCCTTGCGACGCCAGGCGATCGATGTGCGGCGTCCGCACGTCGGCGTTGCCCATGCAGCCGAGCGACTGCGCGCGGAGCTGATCGGGGATGATGAGTAAGACGTTCGGCCGACGCGGCTTTTCCTCGCTTCGGACAGGAGAAACCGCCAGCGCCAAGCCGACAAGTAGCGAGGCGTGAAGCAACAGGGATCGAATCATCGGATGTAAAGCTCCCACGGTGCCGGTCTTTCGCCACGGGTCGGGACTATTCTATCCATCCAATCGGGCAGGAGTCTCCACCGAGGGGTCGATCCGACTTTGCGTGTATCGGAATCCATGAGCGAGCTTTTTGTTTATCTCAAAGGCCGAATCGTGCCAGGTGAAGAAGCCATGAATGGACGAACGTCTACTATCCTGCGTTCTCGCAAATGTCTATTCTTATCACTGTTTCGTGATCAATTCGGAATCGGCACAACCTTCTGTTGGGTTTGTCGCGAACGCTCGGGGCGGATCGCTCATCCCTTTCGTCACACGCTCCGGATAGCGGAACGTCCTGGATGAGCAAGTTCTGCTGATTTGGCGGATCGCTTCCGAAAGCCGTCTCCAACGCAGGAGTTTCGCATTATGTGGACGACCCTCACACTGCTTTCCGCCTTGAGCGTGACGCCGGGGCAAACAGACCTTTCCTTGACCCACGTGCGCTCAACCCTCGGTCTACTCGGGCCGCAGCGCTCGACCAACGCGTTGTCTCCCGGCGATATTCTCTACTTATCCTTCGACATCGAGGGGATCTCGGTCGATGAGCAGGGAACGGTGCGATACAGCATGGCCATCGAAGTGAGCGACTCCAACGGCAAGGTGCTATACAAGCTCGCGCCGAAAAAATCCGAAGCGAAGATGTCCCTGGGCGGCACTCGCGTCCCGGCTTATGCCCAAATCAGCGTCGGACTGGAAGCACCGCCCGGCGAGTACAGCTGCAAGATCACCGTACAAGATCTCGTTTCGGGAAAATCCAAGAGTATCATGCGCTCCGCCAAGGTGCTTGCCAAGGATTTCGCTCTGGTGCGCACCTCGGTGAGTGTGGATCTCGACGGCGAGTATCCGGTCGTCGTCTTCGGCTGTGGTCAGGGCATCTGGGTGCGCTCCGACGCGGTCGGCTTCGCGCGCAACGGCAGCTCCAAGCAGCCCCATGTCACCTTTACCCTCCGGGTGCTGGATGAGCGCGGCGAGCCGGTCTACGACAAACCCATGACCAACACCGTCAAGAAGGACGTGCCGGAGAAGGCGCCGGCCGTGCCGATGGCCTTCCCGCTGTCCCTCAATCGGCCCGGCAAGTTCACGGTCGAGCTGCTGGCCCGCGATGAGATCAGCGGCAAAAAAGCCAAGACTTCCTTTCCCATAAGCGTCCATTCCGGACAGTAAGCTACCAGACAAACTGTTCCGAGCCTGAAGCGTAAGCGAAGGAACGCCAACCCTCGCTTACGCTTCAGGCTCGGAAAAAGACCGAGGAGGCATCTACATGCGCAAGGCGCTTTGTGCCGCCACTGCCGTCGCGTTCTTGATCGGCGGGGGCGTGCCGGCCGAAACCCGAACCCGCGTGGCGAAAGAAAAGTCCGCGACGGTAGGGAAGCTGATCTCGCCGCGCGGGACCGTGTTTTCCCGTGCCAGGTTTGGTCAGCCCTGGAAAATCGTTCCCGCCGAGGGCGCAATGCGCGCCGGCGATCTGTTGTTCGGATTGCCGGGCGCGATTGTGCATACCGGCAAGAATGCCGTCCGCCTGACCTTTCAGGCGGATCTGGATCGCAATTCTCCGTATCCAATCCTGGAGTCGGCCGTCATCTTGCACGATTCGGCCGATTTCGATCTCGATCTCACGCTCGATCGCGGCCGGGTGGACGTGCTCAACATCAAGAAGGAAGGCGCCGCCCGCGTGCGCATCCGCTTCCACAAACAGACGTGGGAAGCGACACTGAAGGAGCCGGGCGCTCGCCTGGCCCTGGAGCTGTACGGCCGCTGGCCCAAGGGAACACATTTCACTCTCAACCCCGGACCGGACGACGTGCCGGCCGCCGAGCTGGTGCTGCTGGTGCTTCATGGACACGCTGATGTGAAGCACGGTTTCTCGCAGCACGCCATGTCCGCCCCGCCCGGCCTGGCCCTACTGCATTGGGACAACAGCGCCCAGGCCGACGAGTTCCCGGAGAAGCTCGACAAGCTTCCCGTCTGGGCAAACAAGGAAGAATCCACGTCGGAGCTAGCGACGACCAAGCGAAAACTCCTGGAGGAGTTTCGTGCCCAGATCCTCAAAACCTCGCTGCCCCAGGCTGTGGAAGCATTCTCAACCTCGGAAGACGCCAAGCACCGAGCCTTGGCCGTGATTGTCATGGGGGCAACCGACGACGGCGACGGCATGTATAAGATTTTGACGGAGACAAAATATCCCGATACCTGGGACCGGGCCGTTGTGGTAGTGCGGAACTTGCTGGGCCGAAAGCCGGGGATGGACCAGCTCCTTTATAAACGTTTGGTCGAGATCCGCAAAATTCCACCGGCGCAGGCCCGCACCATCCTGGAGCTGCTACACAGCTTTGGCGACGACGACCTGGCCCAGCCCGAGCCGTTCCGCATGCTCGTCAAGTATCTCGATCACGACTCGTTTGCCATCCGCGGCCTGGCCGGCTGGCACCTGGTCCGCCTCGTGCCCGACGGCCAGAAATTCGCCTACAATCCGCTGGCTCCCAACAAGGAGCGCGATAAGGCCGTCGCTCAGTGGAACAAATTAATCGAGGGCATGCTCGCCAAGGGCGAGCTGCCTTTCAAAACCACTCGCAAGTAACCCGTTTGGGAAGCCGCGAACAATCTTCTGGGGAGATCTCAACGTGTCTCGCTTATCCCTGCGTCCGATCGCGCTATTTGTCCTGCTGGCTACTGGGTCATTCGCTCTGCCCGCTCGTGCCCAGCTCAATGGGACGGGAGGAGCTGCGACGCCTCCTCCGCCTCCTCCCGGCGGTTACCTCCCCGCCGTTGGCGGCTATGGTACCGGCTATGGCTACGGCGCGAACCCTTACGCGCGGAATACGCCCTATCAGGGTTACATGAACGGGGCAGCCAACGTCACGACGGCCAATGCCCAGTATCAAATGACCATCCAGCAAGCCAGGCTGGCCCGCGAACAGGCTCGCCGCTCCGCTCTGCAAACCCGACGAGCCACGATCGAGGAGCGGCAATACGAGCTATCCATTCAGCCGACTGCCGAGGATCTTCGTCAGAAGGATCTCCGCTACAATCTACAACGCGCTCGCCACAATCCGCCGAAGACCGAGATCTGGTCCGGCGGCGCCCTGAACGACCTGTTGCGTGCCATCCAGGAGGGGCAGTCGCACGGCCTGACGGGGCCTGAAATCGCCATGCCGCCCGATGTCCTCAAGCACATCAACCTAACGAGCGGCACCACTCAGGGAGGGGTTGGTCTGCTCAAGGACGACGGCAAGCTGTCGTGGCCCGCCGTGCTTCGCAAGTCCACCTTTGACACGGAGCGGAACCAGATAAACGAGCAGCTCCAGCAGGCCGTCAAGCAAGCACACTCCGGCGAGGTCGATGTCAGCTTGCTGGACAACATCGACAAGTCCCTCAAGGATCTCCAAAGGCACATCGATGCCCAGGTCGATGTTCTGTCGCCTTCGCAGTTCATTCAGGCCTCGCGCTACACGCGCGAGCTGAAGTCCGCCTACCAGGTGCTCCAGCAAAGCGATGTGGCCAAGTTCTTCCAGCTCAACCGGACGCCGCAAGGCCCGACCGTGGGCGACTTGGTCCGACAGATGACGAAGGAGGGCCTACGCTTCGGGCCAGCTACCTCTGGGGACGAGTCATCCTACACCGTGATGCATCGGCTGCTGGTGGATTACGACGTTGGCATCGCCCAGTTATCTGCGGGGGTTGCCCGCCGTTGATCCGCTGCAATCGTGACCGGCATTCCGCCCGAGACGGAGTGCCGATTTCCTCCGTGGGTCGCCTACTTTGAGGAGAGATGTCATGAGTACGAGGTGGAAGCATTGTATCCTGCCGGCGATCGTGGCCAGTCTTCTGATCGTTTCCCTGATCGTCCTGGCACGTAGCCAAGCTGTCCGCGCGGAGCGAGAAGCCGCGGCGAAACGCCAGGCGAACCCCGAGGCCGAGCAGGCGATCCAGACCAATGCCGAGGCCTTCATCGAGGCGTTCCACAAGGGCGATGCCTCGGCGTTGGCGTCGTTCTGGACGATGGATGGCGACTACACAAATCAGCACGGCCGTCATTTGCAGGGTCGTGCGGCCATCGAGAAGGCGTTTCAGGCTTTCTTCGAGGAGAACAAAGGATTGAAGCTGCGAATCAACAGCGTTTCTCTTCGTTTCGTGACGCCGGAGGTCGCCGTCGAGGACGGCACCACCGAAGTCAAGGGTGCCGACGGCGAACCTCCGTCCGAGGCCCGCTACACGATTGTGCATGTCAAGAAGGATGGGAAGTGGTATCTGAGCAGTGTTCGCGATTCGATGTTGATACCGCGCACCAATTACGAGCAGCTGCGTCAGATGGAGTGGCTCATCGGCGAGTGGTCGGATGAAGTGGAGGGCGCCGAGGTCGGGCACATGGCGTTCACCTGGTCGGACAACCAGGGTTTCATCGTCAACACCTACTCGATCTCGGCCAAGACCCTTCTCCTGAGCAGCGGCACGCAGTGGATCGGCTGGGATCCATCCGCGAAGCGCTTCCGTTCCTGGACGTTCGACTCGATGGGCGGCTTCGGCGAAGGCTCCTGGACCAAGGAGGGCAACAAGTGGGTCATCAAATCAAACGCCGTCCTTCAAGACGGCAGGAAGATGACCACAACCAACATCGTCCGGCGCATTGACGCGGACACCATCAGCTGGCAGGGGACGGATCGCACGCTCGACGGGAAGCCGATTCCCGACATGAAAGAGGTCAAAATGAAGCGGCTCAAGTGAGCCTGACGTTTCCCACAGGATCCAATGATGTGAGGAGAAGGACCATGTTGCGCAAGGCTATCTTTTTCGCGGCGGCGACAAGCTTGCTGACTCTGCTGACGTCCTCCAGGGTCCAGGCGTGGGGCGCGGCTCACGTCGGCTACACGCATGTCGGCTATGGTGGAGTGCAACACTACGGCCGCACTTACGTGGGCGGCTACGGCGGGTATCGCGCAGGCGGGGTGTCCTACGGCGGGTATCGCTCCGGCGGGGCCGCGGTAGGCGGCTATCGCTACGGCGGCGCTGCCGTGGGCGGCTACCACTATGGTGGGGCCGCCGTGGGTGGGTATCACTACGGCGCTGTTGGAGGCTATGGCGGGGCGGCCTACGGCGGCGCCTACAGGGCCGGATACTATCGCGGCTGGTAGGCGAACCGAAAACAAACGGTTTTTCAACAGAGCCCGCAGCGTAAGCGAGGGCAGAGTTTCCCTCGCTTACGCTGCGGGCTCTGACGGATTTCGTCCGCCAGTCCTTAGTTGATGCGAGGAGCACCAAAATGAAGACGTGGAAATTACCCGCTCTCGTCGTCGTCTCCCTCGGCATGCTATTGGGTTACAAGGCGGCGACCGGCAAGCTCTCATCGTTGCTCGTCGGCGAGGAAGGCAAACCAGCGAAGCCGGATAAAGCACGCCAGACGGCGGGAGTGCCTGGGGCACCCGATGCCACGACAGCCATTGACGGAAGGTATCTCCCGCCCTCGGCTCCGAAGTTCGGCGGCGAGATCAACCTCAACGCCTACCAATCGAAGCCGTGGTGGCCGCCGCGCGTGGTGCCGCCCAAAGGCGCGCCCAACGTGCTCCTCATCATGACCGACGATGTCGGCTTCGGCGCACCCAGCACTTTTGGCGGCGTCATCCCCACACCGGCGCTGGACCGCATCGCCCAGATGGGCTTGCGTTACACCAATTTCCACTCCACGGCTTTGTGCTCGCCGACGCGCGCCGCGCTAATTACCGGCCGCAATCATCACTCCGTCGGCTTCGGGCAGGTCTCGGAGATGTCCACCGGCTACCCCGGCTACAACAGTATCATCGGCAAGGACTCGGCGACCATCGGCACCATCCTGCGCGACAACGGCTACGGCACGTCCTGGTTCGGCAAGAACCATAACACGCCCGAATTCGTCGCCAGCCAGGTCGGGCCGTTCGACCAATGGCCGGTGGGCATGGGCTTCGAGTACTTCTACGGCTTCGTCGGCGGCGACACCAGCCAGTGGGAGCCGAACCTTTTCCGCAATACCACTCCCATTAATCCCTATATGGGTGAGCCCGCCTGGAACCTTACCACCGCGATGGCGGACGAGGCCATCGGCTGGTTGAACCAGCTCAATGAGATCGCCCCGGACAAGCCCTTCTTCTGCTATTACGTGCCCGGCGGCACCCACGCGCCGCATCATGCCACGCCCGATTGGATCAAAAAGATCGGCGACATGCACCTTTTCGACAAGGGCTGGAACAAGCTTCGGGAGCAAATCTTCGCCAACCAGAAACGGCTCGGCGTGGTCCCGGCCGACGCCCAGCTGACGCCCTGGCCGAAAAATGTTCTCAAGGAATGGGACACGCTCAACGCCGACGAGAAGAAGATGTTTATCCGCCAGGCCGACGTTTACGCCGCCTACCTGGCCTACACCGATCACGAGATCGGCCGAGTCATCCAGGCCGTCGAGGACCTGGGCAAGCTCGACAACACCCTCATCATCTACATCAGCGGCGACAACGGCTCCAGCGCCGAAGGCTCGCCGAACGGTACTCCCAACGAGGTCGCTCAGTTCAACGGCATCGAATTCCCGGTCGAGCGGCAGCTGAAGCAGTTCTACGACGTGTGGGGCTCCAACAAAACCTATAACCACATGGCCGTGGGCTGGACCTGGGCCTTCGACACGCCCTTCAAGTGGACCAAGCAGATCGCCTCGCACTTCGGCGGCATCCGCCAGGGCACGTGCATGGCCTGGCCGGCACGCATCAAGGACGCCGGCGGCATCCGCCACCAGTTTCACCACGTCATCGACATTGTGCCGACGCTTCTGGAAGCCACGGGCATCCCGGCCCCGGTGATGGTCAACGGCATCGCCCAGAAGCCGATCGAGGGCGTGAGCATGGCCTACACCTGGAACAAGACCAACGCCAAAGCTCCTTCCCGGCACAGGACGCAGTATTTCGAGATGTTCGGCAATCGGGCGCTCTATCACGACGGCTGGATGGCCTGCACCACGCCGATCCACGCTCCCTGGCAGCTGGCCTCCGATCCTCCGCCGGACGTGGCCGACGGATTCAAGTGGGAGCTGTACGAGCTGAGCAAGGACTGGACCCAGAACAACGATCTGGCCAAATCCAATCCCGCCAAGCTCAAACAATTGCAGGATCTGTTCTGGGTCGAGGCGGCGAAGTATCACGTCTTGCCGCTGGACAATTCGCTGGCTTCGCGCATGATCACGCCACGTCCCAGTCTCACGGCCGGGAGGTCGGTCTTCACCTACAGCAGCCCGATAACAGGTATTCCGCACGGCGATGCGCCGAGCATCCTTAACCGATCCTGCACCATCACGGCGGAGGTGGAGGTCCCGAAGGAAGGAGCTGAGGGCATGCTGAACACCAACGGCGGCCGGTTCGGCGGCTATGGCCTGTATCTGCTCAAGGGCAAGCCGGTGTTCACCTACAATCTCGCCGATTACGTTCGCTTCCGCTGGGAAGGTAAGGAGGCCCTGACGCCCGGCAAGCACACCCTCGCTTTCGAGTTCACCTACGACGGCCCAGGGCTCGCCAAGGGCGGCACCGGTGTGCTGAAGGTGGACGACAAGGCCGTGGACACCAAGACAATCGCCGCCACAAGTGGAGGCACGTTCCAATGGGGCGAGACGTTCGATGTGGGCAGTGACACCGGCACGCCGGTGGACGACAGGGACTATCAGGTGCCGTTCCGCTTCACCGGCAAGCTGAACAAACTGACCGTCAAGGTCGGTGCGACGCAGCTGCCCGCCCCCGAAAAGAAAGCCGTCCAAAAGAAGATCGGCGAGAGGGATTAAACACGCCGAGGCGGTTCGTTATACAGTCCGAGCCGCGCACGCA
>Ga0335075_10008195_pt1 | contig 16057 bp, 10 predicted proteins | sample Lox_Sample_24_FD_206723 | JGI IMG/M metagenome (GOLD analysis project Ga0335075, IMG submission 206723) | Soil microbial communities from Loxahatchee National Wildlife Refuge, Florida, United States - Lox_Sample_2.4 | ecosystem: Environmental > Terrestrial > Soil > Wetlands | place: USA... | reverse complement strand
CTGGAAATGTTCCAGAATGGTTTGGCTAAACATCACCGGGTAGTATAGGCCCTTATCGAACGCGCGAAGATCGTAACGTTTCGATACGCAATCCTCCTTCGCCGCTCGCTGTTTTTCGCTTTCTCTTCAATGTTATTGACAGACCTGCATTTAGAACGATAATTTTATAGGCCCTAGCCATCGGCTCTTTCGTCAAGGCGCGAATCAGCCGAACGACAACTCGCCTATCGGAATTTCTCAGGAGACATGCAGATGCGACGACTAGGCTACCAGTTAACCGTCTTGGTTGCCCTGATGCTCAGCGCGACGGCCGTCTTCGCCCAGAACGGCAAGCTTAAGATCAAGGTCACCCCAAAACAGGCGGACGTGTTTGTGGATGGGAAGGCGAACCCTCAGGGACATAACACCATCTCGCTGCCCTCGGGCAAGCACACGGTAACTGTGGTGAATTACGGCTATAAGAGTCAAAGCCAGGACGTAAACATCGACGCCGGCAAAACCACCGACCTCAACGTTACTCTCGAGCAATACGGCGGGACCGTTCCCGGTCCTTACGGCGACGTCGAATTTAAGGGCGACCCCCGTGCGGCGGTGTTGTCGAACGGGACTACGCCCGCGTACTTCGTCGGCCACGTCGACGAATTCAACTGGGATTGGATTTGGCACCAGAACTTGCTCTTGCCCGCGGGCACTCATCACATCACCGTGACTCTCCAGGGCAAGGATCTGTGGACTGGCGATGTGAACGTGCAGCCCGGCAAGAAGGTGATTGTTAACATCAACAAGAACACCCAGAGAACGGTCAACTGGTCCCGCGGCGAGAAACTCAAGGGCCCGCTGCCTCGCTTCAAGGCTGGTATTGCCAGCGCCACTGTTGCAGTCGCGCCGGTCACAGGCAGCTTCAGTGCAAGCCCGACCGACATCAATTGCGGCCAGACTTCGACTCTGACGTGGCAATCGGGCGAAACCGCGGGCGCCAACATCAGCAATATCGGCGATGTTGATCCCAGCGGTAGCCACTCCGTGTCGCCGCACCAGACCACTACGTACGACTTCAACGCGTCCGGCCCGGGCGGAATGTACAAGAGCTCGAGCACGGTTAACGTCAATACGAAAGTCGACGCGAGCATTTCCTTAAATCCGACCGAGGTCCACTATCGTAAGATCGGCGACAAAGTAATCACTCAGGATTCCTCGACCCTGACATGGCAAACCTCAAACGCCGACAACATCAACATCGACCCGATTGGCAAGGTAGAAGCCAGCGGCAATCAGACCGTAAAGGCTGAACCGACGGACACCTCCGAAGTCCCGCAGGGCCAGCCGGCTCGCACGATCGACGAGAATAAGACCTACACGCTGAACGCCACGAATGTTTGCGGCGGCAGCGCCACCCAAACCGCTTCGCTTCACATCGTGGGCTCCGTAGAGCCAATTCCCACGGTCACGCTCCAGAGTGTCTTCTTCCCAACCGCGTACCCGACTCCGAGGAATCCGACTGTCGGCTTGGTCAAGAGCCAGCAATTGTCGCTCTCCGATCTCGCGGCTGGCTTCAAGAAGTATCTCGAGTATGATCCCGACGCGAAGCTTTCCATCGAGGCGTACGCCGATATTCGCGGCTCGCGGCCCTATAATCAGGACCTCACCGAGCGCCGCGTCGAGCGGGCCAAGCAGTACCTGATCGATCAGGGCGTACCGGCGGATAAGATCGAAACTGCCGCGTATGGCAAGGATCGCCCGATACCTAAGTCTGACGTGAAGGACCTCGAAGCCAATAATCCCCAGAAGGCGCCTCGCGAGCGCGCACGCCGTCCCACTGCGATGTGGTACGCGTACAACCGCCGCGCGGATATCGTTCTGCTGCCGTCCGGCAAGAAGTCGACTCAATACTTCCCGAACGCAGCAGACGACTCCGGCCTCATCTGGCAGGTTCCGAGTCCTGCTCTTAGGAAAGTGGAAGCTGACCAGTAAGGAAAATCGCAATCGAATACCAAAACGCGCCGGGGAGCTTGCTTCTCCGGCGCGTTCTTGTCGGTGGTAGCGCCGGCGTCTCGCCGGCGTTTTTGTCAATTCGCAAACTTCTGCGGCAGCGTGCCCAAGCTTTGGCGCAACGCAATTACTACGGGCGGTCCTCAAACTGCCCGCGGCGGCGGGGCCCGCCTCGCGTTTTGTAGCGGCCGCCTTTGTATTTCTCGACGGTCAGATCCGCTTGCGGCCTGTCAGTCCCCCGACGCGGACGCCGCAAGCGCGACTGGCTTGTAGCTTGAAGTGGCCGCCTTCTTCATTGCGTCAATTCCTTCGGACATCGTGAGCAGCGGAGTCGTTTTCACGCTCCTGCATGCGCCTCCTGCCGCGAAGGCAATCGCGATCGCTGCTGCCGACACGGCGTCCGGCATTTCCGTGATCGCCACGATGTCGTAGTCTCCGAACGCGAAGTATCCGCTGATCACCTTTCCGCCCAGCTTCTTGATCGCTGGCCGAATGGCGTCTATACGGTCTTGTGGATTCTTAATCATCGCTTGCCAGCACTCCTGTGTGTAAGCAACTTGTGTCAAATAGAGTGGCATCGGTACCTCCTTGCCAAAAGGTGGGAAAGCTGCGCGCGATATTGCACCCGCAACCGTTCCACGTCAAGCGAATCGCCGCTGGCTCGCTCGGGCCCTCCATACGCATGTGATACTCTGTTCCCGCTTTCGCAGACCTGCGAAAGGTCAATCCTGAATGGATTCCGGGCACGACAAATCAGAAGTTGCTCATGCCGAATGGACGGTCCGCCAGCAGCCGCCCGCCCCCATCCGCGGCTGGCGCGTGAACTCCGGGGATTACCTCGCGCTCGCGATTCTCACCTTCGCGGTCATGCTCATTCATATCGCGACAAACGCCCGCTACGGCTTTCATCGCGACGAACTGCAGGTGCTCGATGACGCTCGGCACATGGCTTGGGGCTTCGTCGCATACCCGCCGTTCACTCCGTTCATCGAACGCATCAGCATGGCGCTCTTCGATACCTCGCTCGTCGGCCTCCGTCTGTTTTCCGTCCTGACGCAGGGCGCGGTCATCTTCTTCACCGGACTGATCGCTCGCGAACTCGGCGCCCGCCGCCTCGCCCAGGTCGTCGCGGCTTTAGCCGTTGCCGTTTCGCCCTTGCCGATGTTCGAGGCCACGGAATTTCAGTATTCGTCGTTCGACCTGTTGTGGTGGGTGCTGATCGCTTATTTCCTGATTCGTCTGGTCAAGTACGAAAATCCGCGCTGGTGGATTGGAATCGGCATCGTCGTCGGCGTGGGAATGGAAACGAAGTACACGATGGCATTCTGTGTCGCGGGAATTTTGGGAGCTTTGCTCCTCACGTCCGAACGCCGCTATCTGAAAACGCGCTGGCTGTGGTACGGCGTCGCCATCTCAATCCTGATCTTTCTTCCTAATCTGATCTGGCAGATTCAGCACGGCTTCGTGTCGCTGCACTTCCTGCAGCACATTCACAAGCGCGACGTCGGCGAGGGCCGCGCGCAAGGCTTTTGGCGCGGCCAGTTCATGATCAATGCGAACCCCTTGCTCGCGCCCCTGTGGCTCGCCGGGCTCTATTATTTCTTTGCTGATCGCGACGGCAAACGCTATCGCCTGCTCGCCTGGCTCTACGTAATCCCGGTCGTGCTGCTTTTCGCGATGAAGGGCCGCGACTACTATGCCGGCGCGGTTTACCCGATGCTGTTCGCCGCTGGCTGTGTCCTGTGGGATCGTCTCTCGCGATGGCTCCCCACCTTCTGGATGTGGACGTTGCGAGTCGTTACATTCGCCGCCGTCGCCCTGGGTGCCTATGGCGCCGGCCGGATCATCCTCGCGCTTGGGCCCGTGTCCGCCGGCAACGTCGCACTGAAAAACAATGGCGATCTGCGCGAAGAAATTGGCTGGACCGATCTCGTCGCCGAAGGCGCGCGCATCCGTGATTCGCTCACGCCTGCCGAGCGCGCTCACCTCGCAATCATCACGGGCAACTACGGCGAGACGGGCGCCATCGATCTTTATGGCCCGAAGTACGGTTTGCCGCAAGCCATCAGCGGCACCAACACCGCTTGGTACCGCGGCTATGGCGATCCGCCGCCACAGACTCTGATCGTGCTCGGTTTTTCGCGTTCCGATGCCGACGATGCCTTCCAGTCGTGCCGCCTCGCTGGCCACGACGGCAATCCGTACGGCATCCACAACGAGGAAAGCGTCGACCACCCCGGCATTTTCGTCTGCGGCCCTCCCCGGCAGCCCTGGCCCGAATTCTGGGCCCACTTCCGCCACTTCGGCTGAAACGGAATAGCCCCGCCTATCTCACCCCGAGCTGCCAAAAAAGAAAGCTCAGCATGTTCACTTGTTCCTCGATCTGCTGCCCTACGGGACGTCCGCCGGAGTGCCCGGATTTCGTGTCGTACAGAATCAGTATCGGCTTGTCCGGCGAGTTTGCAGCATTCGCCTGCAGCCGCGCCGCCATTTTGCGCGCGTGCAGCGGGGCGACTCGCGTGTCTCCATCTCCGGTAATGAACAACACTGCCGGATACTTCGTTCCGCGATGTATGTTCTGGTACGGCGAATATTTCAGCAGGTACTTGAATTGCGCCGCATCGTCTGCCGAACCGTATTCGCTCACCCACCACGGTCCACCCATGAACTTCTGATATCGCAGCATATCGAGAAGCGGATACATGCAGACGACCGCGCGGAAAAGGTCAGGGCGCTGCGTCAGCGACGCACCCATTAACAGGCCGCCGTTGCTCTGCCCCTGGATGGCGAGTTTTTCAGAATTCGTATAGTGGTTGTGGATCAGCCATTCGGCCGCCGCATAGAAATCGTCGAACACGTTCTGTTTGTTGCCGAACATTCCTGCGCGGTGCCACGCTTCGCCGAACTCCCCACCCCCTCGCATGTTCGCTTCCGCCCAGATGCCTCCGTGTTCCACCCACACGATCGCTTCCTGGCGGAAAGCCGGAGTCGTACTGAGATCGAATCCGCCGTAGCCCGTCAGCAACGTCGGAATCGCGCCGTTTGGCTGGAGTCCTTTCTTGTAGAACAGGAACATCGGTACGCGCGTGCCATCCTTCGAGCGATACCACACCTGGCGAGTCTCGAAAACGCCCGCATCGACAGGCACTTTCGGCTGAGCCCAAACATTCAGTCGTCCGGACCTCATATCGTAGTGGTACACCGCCGACGGTATGGCAAACGCCTGGAAGTTGAGCATTACGTCGCTCGAGTCCCATTGCGACTGCAAGTTGCCGACCGTCCCCATCGCAGGCAAATGGATTTCTCCCGCTGCCTTGCCGTTCGCGTCGAAAATCTTCAGGCGATACGAAGCGTTCTCGAGGTAGCGCACCAACAGCTTGCCTCCCGCCAGCGAAAAGCCTTGGATGGGGCTGTCGCCTGCAGTCACCACGTCGTGCCAGTTTGCTGGTGACGTATCGCCCGCCAGATTGACGGCCACGATCCGATGGTTCGGCGCCCCCATATCGGTCATCATGTACAGCGTTTCTCCAGCAATCTCCGGCTGAAAAATAGCAGACACGTCCTTGACGATCGGACGCAAAGGTCCCTTGCTCGCGAGATCCTGCACGAAAATATCGTTACTGCCTGACGAGCCGTGCGACACATCGATCACCAGCCAGCGGCCATGGTCGAAGATGCGTGGCGAAACAAGGATGCGCCGGTCGTACCCCTTGCCAAAAATTCCACGATCCTGCGATGCCGATGTTCCCATCGTGTGAAGCATCACGCGAGGGCCGTCGTCCGTGGTTGTCCCGTAGTAAAGCTTTTTCGCGTCGCGTGTCAGCCCGACGCCGAAGTAATGAATGTTCGCAAAACGATCGGGCAGATCGTGCCGTGTCTGCACGTCCATAATGTGCAGCGTCACCTGGTCCTGGCCGCCCAAGCGCACTCCGTAAAATACGTAGCGGCCATCGTCGGAAGCGCCCAGCAGACTGACGCTCGTCGAATGATCCGCGCTCAGCGGGCGCGGATCCACCAGCAGTTCCTCGCGCCCATTCGCGCCGTCTCGCGTATACAGCAGGCTCAGGTCCTCGTTCGGTGCGCGCTTCATGTAGAACAGCCGGCCGCCGCGAATCAGCGGAACGTCGACAGACTCCGTGCGCATTAGTTCCGCCAACTGGTGCGAGATAGCTTTGCGATCGGTAAGCGAATCGAGCACGCCGTTCGTACAGCGGTCCTCGGCATTAATCCAGGCGCGCGTCTCCGCGCTCTGCTGATCCTCCAGCCAACGATACGGATCGGCCACGCGAACTCCATGCAGCACGTCCACAACGTCGCCCGTCTGCGCTTTCGGCGGGCACCCCGCCGGCAATTTCTGCGCCGCCGCACGTCCCGTGTTTGGACTTAAATGTAGCGCCGGGGACTTCAGCCCGGCACCTGAAGAAAATGCCTGCCATGCTGCGCCCATCGTCGCCAGCAATGTTGCCGACGCTAAGAGTGCTCTTTTCATTCGCCTTCTCCAATAAACCACGAGCATTCCACAGACGAACGGGATTTAACGGCTGCCCGCGCTCCGACCGCCGAGCTGTCCGCCGTACGGAGATCTTTGCTGTCGGCGCCTTCACCTGCCCCTTCGTCGCAATGTGTCATACAGCTTCACTCGTCATTCGGTCAAGGACATCTCAGCCGCACACTCTTGCGTGCAGTAATTCGACCGCCCTGTCCCAAATTCTGGAACCCTCTCCGCTTTCTTCGGCTGACGCCCACGTCTGTTCTGAATTCTTTCCTTCCGAGCTTCTTTCCCTCATCCCTTGCCTCCGTTACTACACGAATCACCCGACTGCGATGCGACGTGCCCTCGCGCGATAATTTTCGCTGACGCGCTTTTCCGCGTCGGAGTTCGGTATCCCTGGCGCGGGTGCCGCTTCAACCGACGCAAAGCGACTCTTCGCCCATGTCGCAACCGCATTCCAATCCGCCCCGTGATGATCCGCAATCACCCGCTCACCAGTCCGGCGGTTCAGCGTCCGAACCGCAAGATCCGCGTGCAAATGCGCACCCCCTCTTCGAACGCAGTGTCACCCGCCGCGAGTTCGTCGCCGGAGCGGCCGTGTTCACCAGCGGCGCAGTGATAGGCCTGCCCGCCGTGACGGGCCTGCCTGCCGTGGCAGACTTGCCAGATAGTTTCAGTCCCGTCTCATACGAAGCACGCGGAACCTCCACCGCGAGACAGGCAACTGCGCGGATTGGTCACCTTGTTACGATCGGTCTGAAAATCAACGGCGAGCCGCACACGCTCTCCGTCGACGCTCGCGTCACCCTCCTTGACCTTCTTCGCGAGCATCTCGGCCTTATGGGCACGAAAAAAGGTTGCGACCACGGCCAATGCGGCGCCTGCACCGTTCTTGCGAGTGGTCGCCGCATCAACAGTTGTCTCTCGCTTGCCGCTGTCCATGACGGCGATGAGATCACCACCATCGAGGGCATCGCGCAGCGCGGCGAACTCTCGCCCGTGCAGAAGGCGTTCCTCGATCACGACGGTTTCCAGTGCGGCTACTGCACTCCCGGCCAGATTTGTTCCGCCGTCGCTCTGTTTGAAGAGCGTCGACGCGGAGACGCCAGCTTCGTCACCGCTGATTTGCGCACCATCGACACCATGGAGCTCACGCCGGAAGAAATTCGCGAGCGCATGAGCGGCAACATCTGTCGTTGCGGTGCTTATCCGGGAATTGTCGCCGCAGTCAAAACCGCGCAAAACGAGACTTCCGACGAGCCCAAGCCTTCCCGATGAAAGCACATCATGAATCCCTTCGCCTACGAACGCGCTGCTGATTCTGCCGAAGCGATTCGTTCGGTCGCCGCGTCAGCTTCATGCAAATTCCTGGCTGGCGGCACGAACCTGATCGACTTGATGAAAGACGGCGTCGAAAAGCCCGAACGGCTCATCGACATCAACCGTCTCCCGCTCTCCGCCATCGAGCCTCTGCCCGACGGCGGTCTTCGCCTGGGCGCGACTGCTCGCAACGCCGACACGGCGAATCACCCGCTCGTCCGTCGCAATTATCCGATGCTCTCGCGGGCGATTCTTTCCGGCGCCTCGCCGCAACTGCGCAATCTCGCGACGAACGGCGGCAATCTCCTTCAGCGCACTCGCTGCTGGTATTTCATGGATACCGGTTCACCCCGCTGCAACAAACGCGCCCCCGGAACAGGATGCGGCGCAATTGACGGCCTGAATCGCAATCAGGCTATTCTCGGCGCCAGCGATCATTGCATTGCCACCCATCCGTCCGACATGGCCGTCGCCCTCACCGCACTCGAAGCCCGCATCCGAGTCCAGGGGCCTCGCGGCGAGCGCACCATTCCTATCGCCGAGTTCTATCGTCTGCCGGACGATACGCCTTGGCGCGACACCAATCTCCAGCCGCACGAACTGATCCTCTCGATCGATCTTCCGCCGTCGTCTTACGCCGCTCATTCGCATTACTTGAAGATTCGCGACCGCGCGAGCTACGAATTCGCCCTCGTTTCCGTGGCTGCCGCCCTCGACATGCACGAGGGACAGATCCGCAGCGCCCGCGTCGTTCTCGGTGGCGTCGCACACAAGCCCTGGCGCTGTGAAGCCTCCGAACAGCTTCTCGTTGGCAAAAAGTCCGGCGCTCAAGCCTTCGAATCTGCGGGCGACGAAGCGGTCAAAGGCGCGAAGCCCTACAAGTACAATGCGTTCAAAGTTGAAATGGCCCGACGCGCGGTCATCCGCGCCCTCAGCGAAGCTGTTCTGAACGAGCCTTCCGCCGATAAAAACCGGAGCGCGGCATGAGCAGCATCATCGGCGCCCCTCTCGATCGCGTCATCGGCCCGCAAAAGGTCAGCGGAACCGCCAAATTCGCCGCCGAATTCCGCTTGCCGAATCTTGCCTACGGCGTCATCGTGACAAGCACCGTCGCCGCGGGCCGCGTCTTGCGTATCGACACCTCGCAAGCAGAGCTTGCCCAGGGCGTCATCGCCATCCTGAAACCGGGCAACGCTCCTGAGATCGATCCCAAGGGCTCGGAAAACGCTCTCTCTCTCCTTCAGGACGACAAAGTCCATTACAACAATCAGCCGATCGCCGTCGTCGTTGCCGAACGCCTCCATCAGGCGCAGTACGCCGCCTCTTTGGTTCGCGTTGAATACCAGGAGCAAACGCCAAAACTCGACTTCCTCGCGGGTTTTCCAGACTCGCATCCCGGTAGTCACGTCGGCAGTCCCGGCGATAAAAGTTTTGGCGATTTCGACGCCGGCATGCGCCAGGCCGAAGTCAAAATCGACCAGGTCTACACCACGCCCATCCAGCACCACAATCCCATGGAGCCTCACGCCACGATGGCCGAATGGCAGGGCGATCGCCTGACGCTTCACGACGCAACCCAGCACATTTCAGGCGTTCAGGAAACGCTCGCAAAAGTCTTCGGCATCCCGCGGGAAAACGTCCGCGTCATTTCGCCTTACGTCGGCGGAGGGTTCGGTTGCAAGGGGACGCCATGGTCGCACGTGGTCCTCGCCGCGATGGCTGCAAAACAGGCGCAGCGTCCCGTGAAGCTCGTGCTCGAACGCCCGCAGATGTTTGGTCCCGTCGGCGCGCGTCCACGGACGCATCAGCACATCACACTCGGCGCCGCACGCGATGGCAAGCTGACCGCCATCCGCCACGAAACGCATGCGCACACTTCAACGATCGAGGACTATCTCGAAGCCTCCGTTTTTCCCACTCGCCTCATGTACGACTGCCCGAATATTTCTACGATCAGCCGCATCGTCCCTCTGAATCTCGGCACACCCACCTACATGCGTGCGCCCGGCGTTGCCACTGGCACGTACGCGCTCGAAGTCGCGATGGACGAACTCGCCTACGAACTGAAAATGGATCCGCTCGAATTGCGGATGCGCAATTACGCCGAAATCGATCCGGAAACGAAGCAGCCCTTCAGCGAGAAAAGTCTCCGCCAGTGCTATCAGCGCGCAGCCGAACGCTTCGGCTGGTCCAAACGCAAATACGAGCCGCGCTCGATGCGTGACGGCCATCTGCTCGTCGGTTGGGGCATGGCAACCGAGACCTACCCCGGCCGCCACATGCCTGCCAACGCGCTCGTTCGCTTGCTTCCGAATGGTCGCGCGCTGGTCCTCTGCGGTTCTCAGGAAATTGGCACGGGCACTTACACCATCATGACGCAGGTGGTCGCCGATGTGCTCGACATGCCGCCCGACAAAATCGACGCCCAACTCGGCGACACGGATTTCCCCGAGGGTCCGCTTTCCGCGGGTTCGATGACCGTCGCGAGCATTTCTCCCGTGATTCAAAAAGCAGCCGAAGAGGTCAGATCAAAACTGCTGCAGATGGCTGCCGCCGATGCACAATCGCCGCTGGACGGAGCCGCCCCGAACGATATCGGATTCAAGGATGGTCGCCTGTTCCTGAAATCCGCGCCGGCAAAGGGAGAAAACTATTCAGCGCTCCTCGGTCGCCATGGCAATCAGCCGCTCGAAGCCACAGCCGGCAGCGGCGAGGTCAAAAACAATCCATCCATCAATTCGTTCGGCGCTATCTTCGCCGAAGTTTCCGTCGATCCTGACCTCTGCATCGTGCGCGCCCGCCGCATCGTCGCCGTCTACGATGTTGGCCGCATCATGAACCGCAAACTCGCGCATAGCCAGTTCATCGGTGGAATCGTCTGGGGGATCAGCCTCGCGCTCTTCGAAGACATGGCCGTCGATCCGCGCACGGGTCGCGTCATGAACGCAAATCTCGCCGATTATCACGTCCCCGTGAACGCCGACATACCCGAAATCGACGTTTCGGCGATGGACATTCCCGATCCGCACCTCGATTCCTATGGCGCCCGCGGCATCGGCGAAATCGGCATCACCGGGACCGGCGCCGCCATCGCCAACGCTGTTTTCCACGCCACCGGCCGCCGCGTCCGCGACGTCCCCATTACACCCGACAAACTCCTCTGATCGCAGCAGCACGGCAGCCCGCCCGCTTAATCGTGCGCTTCGAGGGCTGTGTCTTCTCGCTGTCATCCTGGGCGAAGCGAAGCCTGCCTGCCGCAGGCAGCGATCTCTCTGAGTCTATGTCTTCTTGCTGCACGGTTTTTGTGCCGTAGGCTTCGGCTAGCGTTTGTCTTGCTTTCCTACTTCGCGCCCGCATATAAACTGCCGAAGCTGTGCGCCAGCATTAGCGCCATCAGCAAGCCGCCAGCTCCGGCCACAACCACATCCGCAATGCTGCGGATGTGAAACGCTCCCACCCAGCACACGAGGAAGTACCCAACGACTGCATTCGCCGTGCCCCACAGCACGTTCACAATCGGAGACGACAGTCCCTTGCGCGGCGGCGACGAAAACGGGCTCGGGAACGACCGCCCCGACACGCCCTGCACGAAATGCGGAATCGCATTCACCAGGAACGCACCGCCAAAAAAGTATGCGATGTAGGCAGCGTTGAATTTCACGAAGATATCTTGGGAATGCATGGCTACCTCCAATATTTCACCCGTGCCCACCCGGTTTGCAGGTTCCACTTCAGCCCTCGACAGAGAAGAATCGGCTGGTTCTCGTACCAGAACGCATAACGAGTCGTCTGCGTGGCTGCCACCTGCACCGACGCGAATTCGCCGCGCACATCGGATGCACTTTCTCCCACAACAATCACGATCTCACCCGTGTAGTCGCGTGGTCCCCACAGGAAGTAGCTCTGATGTCCGCTAATGGCCTTCGGCAATCCGTATTTCGAGCCGAAGAAATCAACCGCTGCGGCCTCTCCATAGTTGTCGCAGAAAATAGCCGTTTTTCGCTGTTCTTCCGGCGTCAGCGACCGATAGACACGAGCGACCGCTGCGACCATGTTCTCCCACGGAAGTTCATCAGCGTAATACTGCGGCAGAACGGCGCCCGCGAAACTCCGCTCTGTGTTCGCAGGTTTGATACCCAGATCGGCCTGATAGCGAACGAAAGCGTTCAACGGCAGCACCGGAATCACGATCGGCAACTGTACGGCGACCGTCGCCAGCAGGCACGCGAAGCTAACGCGCTTCAGCACGACTTGCGTCTTTTCGCCTCGGCCCATCACCAGACGTTCGGCCCCCACTGCGCCTGCCGCCAGCACAAGTCCGTAAGCAGCAGCGGAATAGTAGTCCTTGCCGTGCATCGCGAGAAAGAAGCCAATTGTGATGAGGAACGCGAATCCGAATGCGCGATAAAGCTTTGCGTCGCGCGAGACGAAGTAGAACAGCAGTCCGCCCAGCCAGAAGGGAAACGTCAGCGGACTCATCATCAAAATCTGTTGCTCAAAGTACGCGCCGGGAGGAAGGACCACATCCTTGCCCGTGACGCGGATGTTGTGCATCAACTCGAGAAATGGCCAGTGATGCTGGACGTTCCAAATAAAGTTGGGCAGGAAGATCAGAAAAGCGATGCCTGCTCCGGCCAATATCCACGGCGTGAAAAGCAGTTTTCGTTGCGATGTGAGCAGCAGTCCCACCACGAGGGCGAAGGCGAAGATCGCAATCGAATACTTGTTCTCTAGTCCCACACCGGCCAAAACGCCGAACGCGAGCCACCATTTCGTGTTTCCCGTTCGGACCATGCGCAGGACTGCATACGCGCACCCCATCCAGAACAGCGGCTCCAGTGCGTTCATCGCGAACTGGTGATCGATCGCCCACCAGACCCCCGGCGTTGCCGCAAGCAACGCTGCCAGAGTCGTTCCAAATCGCCGCGCTCCCATCTCTCTCGCAAAAGCCGCGATCAGCACGATCCGCGCAGCGCCTGCGAGCGCAGGCCAGAAAATCAGGGCACGCAGCGAAGTCCCCAATGTGTGGCGAGCGATCCAGGCGAGAACCGCGATCAACGGCGGCTGATCGACGTACCCAAAATCGAGATGGTACGAGCACGCGATGTAATAGAGCGCATCGCGGAAATAGCCATAGCGCGTCGCTGTGGCGATGTGCAGCGCAAAGTAGACACCCGCAATGACGAACACCCAGCGCCAAAAGGCAGCGCCATCCGCGGTATCCTGGCGCTCGATCACCGCTGGCACCATCACATCTGATGTACGCTCCATCGAGCGCAAAGATAACACGCTGACCGGACCGAGTCACCGCCTGCGCGACGTCCTCGTCACCGCGCAAAGCCCTCTCGGCTCTCGCTGTCATCCTTAGCGAGTGGGTAGCCACGGTACGGTTTTTGTGCCGTGGACTTCGGCTAAATGCCAGCTTCGGTCGGAACCGTCTGATCGCCACTTCCTAGCAGCTTCATCGTCCGCCTGGATCCTGCGACAGCCGTGGTCGAAGGCTGGCAGTAAGCTGCTCGGCGCGCGCGATCTGTTCCGCCGTTAGGTTCCTCTTCAGCGAAGCCGCCAAATCCCGGCCTCTCGTATCTCCTGCGCGGGATTCTGCGGTGAGCCACGCGAGAGCTGCCTCGAGGTCCTTGTTCGTTCCCCGGCCTTCAGCGTACATGTAGGCCAGCATGATGCCCGCTCCCGTATGGCCTTGCTCGGCCGCTTCGTGGAACAGGTGGAACGCAGCCACATCGTCCTGCGGAACACCATCGCCATGCGCGTACATATCCGCCAAATTGTTCTCAGCCAGAGGATTCCCCGAATCTGCTGCTTTGCGATACCACATAGCCGCCAGCCCTGAGTCTCTATCCGTGCCCAAGCCTTTGTCGTACGTAAAGCCCAAGTTCGTCTGACAATCCGAGTCGCCCTCGTTGGCCCCCTTCTGAAACCATCGGCGCGCCTCTGCATAATCCTCCCGGACGCCCTTGCCCTCCAGATAGAGGATTCCCAGATTGCAAAAGGCTTCGGCGGACCCTTGCTCGGCGGCGGCGTCCAGCCAGTTCAGCGCAGCCCCATAATTGACGTGCGTTCCCCAACCATTTGCGTACGCCGCGGCTAGGTTCAGCTCTGCGGGAACGTAACCACGCATGGCGGCCCGCTGGAACCACTTCAGCGCGTCCTTCGCAGTGCAGCCAGGGCCAAGGATCAGCGCCGACGCGACTCCGTGCTCACTGAGCTCAAAACGCAATCCTTGCTTTGCCGGGCGACGCAGGACGGCAGCCTGTAACGGACTCTCTGCGGGTATCCGCGAGCTAACCTCCATCCGACACTCCTGTCCAACGCTCTGCGCGGAAGCGCGTCCAGCAAAAGGGAATGAAATTGCCAAGGCGAAACAGAAAGCAGCAATCAATACGACGGCTGTAGTTTTCATTTGGCCTCCACCAGGTCGAGCCACAGTCGACTGTCGCGACCCAAGTAAGAGGCCAGGCGCTCTCTACCTCAATTCCGGGCGGGTCTTTTGCAAATACAATGTGGGTCAATCCCGATACATTACGGGTCATCCAGTAAGCCTAGGAAAACACTAGCTTTAATTCGCGTGCCTGTGGAACTAAACGGCGGTCTGTAACGTACATTGTGAAAGATGAGCGACAACAGGAACACCCTGCGATTTGGTCCCTTCGAGGTCGACGTCAATACCACGAACTGCGAAAAGAGGGCTCTAAGCTCAGATTGGTCGGCCAGCCTTTTCAGATTCTAGCGATGCTGCTCGGCAGGCCGGGCGAATTGGTAACCCGCGAGGAATTGCGCCGTCAATTGTGGCCGGGCGACATGTTCGTGGACTTCGACCACGGCTTGAACGCTGCGGTAAACAAACTCAGGGAGACCCTGTGCGATTCCGCGGATGAACCGCGTTATGTGGAGACGGTGCCTCGACGCGGTTATCGGTTCATCGCCAAGGTTGAGCCGTCCCGTAAATTCGCGGGTCCGGAAACGGCCCGGGCGACACTTGAACAGCCTCCATGCCCGGCCGAAGGTTCTGCTCAGATTCAGCCTGCGGAGAACGCCCCGGCTGCGAGTCGGCCGTCTCCTTTGTTCTTGCGATCTCTGCTCGTTACAGGTGCGCTCGTCTTCGTGATTCTCGGAGCCGTTTTTCTCTCCTCAACCTTATCCAGAGAACGTGCCCGCGACACAAGGCAGGCACAGCGAATCACGCCATTGACGAATCTGGCCGATGCAACGGGGGAAGCCGCATTTTCTACGGACGGCAGCCATGTGGCATTTGTGCGCGGAGCTTTCAACCCTGGAGACTCGGGTGTCTACGTCAAGGTCATCGATGGCGACAACCTGCGGCAACTGACGCGAAGTACACACGACTGCTGCCCGATATGGTCGCCGGACGGTCGATCAGTGGGCTTCTCGCGTGAGATGAATGGTGAAACGGGTATCTACGTCGTGTCGTCATCTGGCGGGGCCGAACGCAGACTCATTCTTAACCGAAGCCGCGGCCCCAACTGCGGCTACATCGACTGGTCTCCTGATGGAAAGAGCATTGCCTTTGATTCGGAAAGCGGTATCGCTCTGCTGTCGGTGGCCGGTTCGTCAGTGCGGCGCGTGACGGATGCGCCGCCTCAGTCCGAAGACTGGGGACCAAAGTTCTCGCCCGACGGTCAGCGAATCGTTTTCGTTCGCAGCCCGCAAATTGGCCTTCCGGACGAAATCATGGTCACTTCTGCGACGCACGCAACCGCAGCCGTTCCGGTTACGTCGGAAGCCGCCGAAATTATGGGTCCGCCGGAGTGGTCGGCCGACGGCCGCTCAATCGTTTTCGCCACGGGCCCCTACACCCAACCCACCCTGTGGAAAATTTCCGCCGATGAACGGGACTCGCCCGTACCACTGGGCGAAAGCGGATGGGATCCAGCGGTGTCTCGCAATGGTCATCGGTTCGCATACGAACACATCATCCGAAATCTCAGCGTTTGGAACATCGATCTCTCCGTTCCGGGGAAGAAGCAGGTGCTCATTCCGTTGGCAAGTTCGACGGACCAGGGGCCAGGGCCGCAATTTTCCCCGGATGGGAGGAAACTCGCGTATATGTCGGACCAGTCCGGAACCTTGGAGATTTGGGTGAGCGATCGCGACGGCGGCAATCCTCGTCAGCTTACAACCGTGGGCGGCGCTGGCACCCCTAGATGGTCGCCAGATGGTAGCTCAATCGTGTTCGACGCCCACAATGCGATATTTGTCGTGGAGACTGACGGCACGGGA
>Ga0335075_10008194_pt1 | contig 16058 bp, 12 predicted proteins | sample Lox_Sample_24_FD_206723 | JGI IMG/M metagenome (GOLD analysis project Ga0335075, IMG submission 206723) | Soil microbial communities from Loxahatchee National Wildlife Refuge, Florida, United States - Lox_Sample_2.4 | ecosystem: Environmental > Terrestrial > Soil > Wetlands | place: USA... | reverse complement strand
AGAGGATGCGAAATAAGCGTCAGCCATTCCGAGTGCTTGTCCAATTCGCACCAGCCGCAATGGTAGCTGTCCCGCGTGATTAAGAAATATACGGGCCGCTGAAACTCATGGGTCCAGTCTCTGCCCAGTGAGATGGCACGCTTCTGGGTATCAATGTGAACGACCGAGCCCGGGGGGATCATAGGGTCGAGGGTGAGGTCACGTTTCCCGATGATGCCCCGCCTGTACGGCGCTGCTAATTGACTGCTTTCTGCAGCCAGCAGCCCGGTCTCGTCGGGTGGCTGACAAGACGCGGCGATATCCGAGAATAAATATTTCGCCTGAGCGTCCAGTGGACCGCCGCTGAGCAGCATGGTTGCATTCGGGATGGAAAACTGCTTGACTGTCGGGTCCTGTCCGTTTCTGGGATCGATGAAGCTGAGTAGTTGCTCCGTCGGAATGGCATAGATGAAAGCGAGGGCCACTAGCTTGTTGACGGTCAATTCGTGTTGCTCGCGTTCCAGGCGGTCAAGCCAACTGGCAGAAATCTGATAGGAAGCATTGCCCCACTGCTGCGCGAGGTGGAAACTGCGTTCCTCAACTTCTCGCAAAGAGAGTCCCCACCGCCTACGAATTGTGCGGAACCTCATACCTATTTTTTCGGTCACCTACTGTTCCTGCTCTGAACTGGATCTTCGACGTAGCCCTGTCTTTTTTGCTGAAATAAAGATCGAAGCCATCTTCGATGAAATGGGATACGTACCAGGGGGTCCTTATGAACAGCCAGTCTCAATTCTTAGCAAGATAGCAGATCGACGATTCCATGGGAACAAAAGTTCCATATGGAACTTTTGATAGCAGAAAAACGGCGTAAAAACCCAGGCGTTTTCTCGGTATAAGAGTCAGGGCGGTCAGCACAGCTACAAAGAAAGCTAGTCGGCAATAGGGATAGTTGCGATTTGCACAGAAGACGAATATCGACGGTTTTGTCGCGATGGCAGAGCTAGAACTCTCATGTCGCGCGCTCGCGGCGCGGCGTCGCATTCGGCCAGGGTCGTGACTTATGCTCGCGGCGCATGTCCCCAAGGGGGCCATCCTCTGTATCGATACTGTTTCCGGCCGGCTCTGCGGAATGCGAGAAAAATTCCGATGGAGATCGAGGCCGCCATGGCGTCGAGGGCTGCGCGATAGTATGCAGCGGCCAGCCCGTCATCGCCCCGCGCCGCTGGTATTGCGCCGCCATTTTCAACTTCTCGAGATCACCCTTGTAGCTATATAGAAATCCCGAGCAGCTCGCAACCAAGCCTCGGCTCGCCTTGAATCCTGTGCTGCAAGTGTCGCGCCAATGGCGCCGTGATACGGAGTCGTCTTGGCCTGGCGCAGGTCGAGCGATTCGTGGAAAGCCACTGCTCGCGTGGGCTCGTCGCTTTGCCACCGCCGGTCTCCTCCCGACACCAGCCGGAGCTACCATGCAGATCTAGTCGAAGGGTATGCTCTTGAACGGAGGACTCGTCGCCAATTCATCCGTTCCGGCCATGGCTGCCGACGCTCAGGACGCCTTGATCACCGCTCGACTCTTCCGGCGGAGTTCTTGGCACCGCACAATATATTGGCATCCAATTCATCGGCCACTATATCATGACCTGTGAAGACCCTCCGAATACTGTTTTGGGGGGACCGGTAGAACCGAACTCGAGCATCGAAGTGTCCCGGATGCTTGGTGGCCCTTTCCGATAATCTGAACATGCTTCCGTTACCTTTTCTGCGAAGACGATCGGTAGCACAAGTCCTCCTTTCCGTTCGCGTTCCTGCACGAGCCAAGGCATCGTGCCCTGGAGGCCGCTGGCACTGTCGCCTCTTGGTTTCAAACGAAGTTCCTTGCTGGCATCCGCAGCATCCGATGGATACAGCACCTCGAAAGTTGTCGCCGTCGCGATCGTGCGCTGTGCCACTCGGATATAATCCCCAACGTTGATAATCTGCAGATCGAACACGAGTAGAACACAAGTCCAGAGAATTCACAGTATTGCCACCGAATCCAGCCACCGGTACATCGTGTGGAATACCAACGATTACTCCGCAGTCCACCCATATCGGGGTTGTAGTGGCCGGATTTGTTCCTTCCACTTTCGATGCGCTCATACAACGGTGAGCGTAGATCTCACTGGATTGTTCCATGTACCGTGGAGAGTTCTGGCCTAGCCATTGATCAGGCCTTTCCTGCTTGTAGCCTTTATTGATCCCTGTTTGAAGATTTGAAGAGGCCAAATTGATCCCGAATTCATGGGTCGCAATGCCCAAAGTGGGCAGCGATTCCATGAAGCACGCCGCCCAAGGCCACCACTGCCAAGCGGCGCATCCACCCTCGAGATCAACGATTTAATTAGATCAAAACGCAGTTCTTGCGTTGCTCGCTTCGTCTCTTGGTGCGGTCCTAGATTGGGGAGATTATTCCGCGAAGACTGCCCAATGAGAATTCCGCCGACAGATGGACCAAGTGTTTTGCCCTTGTTTCGAAAACTCGCTTTTCGGTTTGTAACAATTCATCGATCAAACGCGCGTACAGAGTGCGCCAGCGCATGAAGATGTCCTGCTTCCTGGCTTGTCTCGGTCTTTGCAACCATTTTAAATCGCAGGTGGCTTAAGTTGCTCTCGAAAGTCGGCAGCCTCTACACGTTCGTGCTGACAGAGGCGACATAGATCCTCTCCTAGCCCCTGTAGCTTTTGTAGATACACTCGCTTTGTATTGCCAAGCAGACACTACTGGAATAGCGATCGCTATCTTCCTTAAGCTATGCTACTGGCTTAGCAGCGATAACGATGTAAGGACGCTCATTAGAAGAGGCTTTGATGGTTCAGTCCGCAACGGACGCCTTACTGGTTAGCGATGTCGGTATAGAGAAACTAGCAACAATCAGCGTGGCCTAGAGCAGCGGCATACGGATCGTCTGCGCTTGAAAAGATGATCCACTCCGCCATTGGAATGTGATGTTTTTTGGAAACGAAGGGTTCGGTGGCGAGTCTGTCCTGCTGTTTCAGCACATCCGCTGTTAACTTCATGGTTATAAAGCGATTGCGTGACCTTTTCTGGACGAAGCATTTCTGATCAGCAACAGATTCTGACGTTTCATCGCCGCCCAAACTCGCATTGATACCATCTCCTCTGTCGGGTTTCCTCTCCTGACGGGTATAGGGCACTTCATGAATCAGAATATACATGCACTTCGCCATCGACCAAATCCTGTAGAAACTTCCGAAGACCAGCACATGCGCTTGCACATTCCCATTCAGATACGCTCTCTAGTCGAATTTTGCAGCGGGCTTTGCCTGTGACACGCAGACGCACACCACGCAGATTCAAACGCCTCCTCCAATGGTTGGCCCCGAAGCGTTACAGTTCCACTGCCAGGTGTACGATCTGCAACCTCGAGCGCCACAAATCGTTCATGGCTCACCAGCGGGCGTTGGGATGGTACTGCGCCGAAGAACATAGATCGCTTTTAGACGCCACGGGCTTGTCGGCAGCAATCACGCTGAACGGCGAGCGCCGGTCATCTGCGGACTCCGGGAATCCACGTGTATCCAGTCGCCGCTATCGACTTTGACCCTTGTCAGAAACAGATCGCTCGGGACAGTTGGCCTGTTCTCCCCTGTGCTGTTTTTTCCGTATGTGATTGATACCATTGCATTTCTATGTTTTTTGCTGGAATGATTGTTGCCAGTACACAACACGTCGCGACGTTCAGGTCATCGCCTGGCCGACCATCGGTATAGTGGCGAGCGAGAGGTATATGCTCGCCAGCTTTGAACAGATTCGTCGGAGACCTATTCCCTTGCCACCATCCCCCGATTCCTACAGCTACTCGGAAACTCCGGATTATCTCACGGAACTATCCGATGAGGCACTGAACGAAGCACCTGCTGCAAGCTCGAATGACCAAGCAACTCCGACGACCATCGAGATAGCTGAGAGCTTCCGCCAGGTTCTCGACAACAACCACAGACTTGAAGAAGCAAAGCGGTATCTCGAGGAGGAACTGAATAGCGCACAAAGCTACGGGCAGATCGTTGGCAGGAGCGAAGAGCTAAGAACAGCCGTAATGCAGGCGGAGGCAATTGCACCGCTTGATCGAGCGGTACTCATCATTGGCGAGCCCGGAACAGGCAAAGAGTTGATTGCCAGGACAGTCCATGCGACAAGCCGACGCAGTCGAGAGCTCTTCGTCAAAGTAAGCTGCATATCGCGTCCAGCGGCCACTCTCGAGAGAACACTCTTCGGTCACGACAAACACGACATGACTCCGCCTAACCAGCCACGGATGGGGCACATCGAATTGGCACACCTGGGCACCCTGTTCATTGAAGAGATTGGCAAATTGCCCCTCGATATCCAGCCCAGGTTCCTTCGGGCATTGCGGGACAAGCAAATCTCACATACTCGGGGATCCACAAGAAAGGCGGACGTTCGTCTCATCGCCTCCACCCATTGCGATCTTGGCAAGATGGTCACGGCAGGTCGGTTCAACAACGATCTCTATCGGTATCTGATGGCTTTTCCGATCAAGCTCGTACCGTTACGCATTCGGGCGGTCGATATCCCTGATCTCGTGAACCATTTTGTAAGGAAGCACACCAGACGAACGGGCAAGCAGATTCATACAATTCCCCGAGAAGTAATGGATGTTCTCTGTGCTGCACCGTGGCCGCTCAACGTAAGAGAGCTCGATTTGTTCATTGAACGAGCCGTCACTATCACGGAAGGGTCAACCTTGCGTGCCCCACTGGGAGCGTCGGAGGCTCCCCTCGACGAGAGTCTTCATGCGGCTGAGCGGAGACACATTCTCCGCATCCTTCGGGATACAAAGGGCATAATTGGCGGACAGAGTGGCGCTGCTTACAGGCTCGGGATCAAGCGGACGACTCTGAATTCCAAACTCAAGAAGCTGGGCATCGACAGGACCCACATCTGAATGGTGCCTCTTTTACAGCCCTTCAGCCCCTGAGCTCCGGCATTCGGATCGCGATGTATTCCACTCGTCATCGGTAGTCTATTTAAGGGATGCACTTACCCGCTACTTTCACAGTGTATGCAGTTAGCAACATCGAGTAGAGCCTTTCGACAACGTGACCTTTTGCGGATGAGATTACATGACTATGCTGCGCGACTCCCCATTGTCCACCCTGGATACAGCCCACTCTCCGGAGAAACTGCAGGCCCGATACTACGAGACCAACGTCTCCCTTTATGACGGCTTACACAACACTGGCGAAGACGATGAGCACAACCTAGCTCTCCAATATATCGACATGTTCAGTACCGCCCGCGGATTACACACCTTCCTTGATGTGGGGGCTGGAACCGGACGTGGCGTGCGCTTTCTGCTCGGTCGCGGCAAGGATGTTCGCGGAATCGAACCGGTACCAGCCATGATCGCGAGAGGAGAACTGAATGGCGTCCCTAAAGGATTGGTGTTGGAGGGAACCGGGTATGAACTTCCGTTTGAAGATCAATCCTTCGACGCAGTTTTTGAGTGCGGAGTTCTCCACCACGTCGCCTACCCGAGTCGTGTCGTTAACGAAATGATCCGGGTCGCAAAGAAGGCCGTATTCCTGTCGGATTCCAATCGTTTCGGGCAGGGCAGCTCTTACGCGCGCTGGATTAAATTAGGCCTCTACAAATGTCGTTTATGGCAGATCGCTCGATTTATTCAAACAAGGGGGAAGATGTACACGATCTCCGACGGGGATGGTCTCGCTTATTCTTATAGCGTATTCGACTCTTACGACCAGCTCGCCGCCAAAACAAAAAGCATGTGGTTACTCCCTACGACGTCTGACACGTCCGCGAGGCCAAGCTGGGCACATCCGCTTCTAACCTGCAGCCACGTACTTCTTTGCGCGTTCAAAGACTGACTCGACATGGTCTGGAACACCAATAGCTAGTGCCGACAGTATAGCCGCCACACGTTTGCCGTCCCCAACACTATCCTCGGCCATTTTCGCTTTGTGCCTCGAGTGGTCGCCCACTGGGCAGCGCACGTCGTCTAAGCATCACCGCTCATTCTCATGCGCTTCCTGATCTCCCTCCCAAAAGATACCCTTTAAGCTTTCCAACTACTCGACACATCAGTTGAGATGCTATCTTGCCATATCCGATGATCGTCCATTATTTAAGAGGTGCCCACGGCTGAGCCGATATTTCGTCACGATAAACCCGAAGTTGTATGCCGATGCGTCGTGACGTAATGTTACTTTTGACTTGCTGAGGACGGATTTTGCGCACCGAAACGTCCCGTCGTCACCTAGCAACCTCGGAAGTGACGATGGTTCTGGAAACACTCAGGGAAGGTTCATACGCGCAGGACCACCGGGCTTCACAATTGCCAGGAGTATAAAAACTCAGTTCTGGTGATTCGCGACCTATAAGTTCGAAGCCCTTGGAGCGCGCAAGGTTACTTCTCTGCGCTCTTCCCGAGCTTTGATTGAAGAACAGCAAGCACGATCGTGAACTCTTGGACGAGACTAGCCAGCCACGCCTAAGCCGGCGCAGTCTTACTCTTTGCGTCCACTCGTGGGAAATGCCGATCTGGCAACGTTAGACTGCGAGCGTTTCGCTCCATTACCAAGGAGAGTAGATGCCAACCAGGATGTACCCGCAAGAACTGTCCGCGCTACGACCTGATCATGAATTACCACCTGTGGACAGTAGCGATGGCCTATCCGTGTCTGAGATGATCCGGGTCGTAAGGACCCGGAGATCCATCGTGCTGTTGACGTTCGTCGTGGCAGTTGGCCTCAGCGTTGTCTACGCTCTGTTTGCAACAAGAAAGTATGAAGGAACAGGTAGGCTTGACATCGACCCCAACCGCTCGTCGGCGACCAGTCTATCCGACACGCTGGCACAAACTCTCGGAGACACCCAGGCTAGCACTCGTGTACAAACAGAAATGGCGGTCATGCAAAGCGACACGGTTCTCCTCCGGGTTGCAAAGCGGCTCGACTTGCCACATCGTGCGCCGTTCAACAGTATTAAGAGCTTCCGCCAGCATCCGCCACCACCCGGATCGTTCGATCTAAGTTTCCGGCAGCAGGATGACCTGCTGGCAAAGATGAAAGACAATATTAAGGTTAGCGTTTCTACAGGAACGACCCTCGTAGAAGTGCACTTCACGAGCCCCGATCCGCTCACGGCAGCCGAAGTACCAAACGCGATTGTCGATGCCTATATAGAACAGGACCTCGGCGCGAGTTCGGCCGGTGAGGCACGTGTGGCTGCCTGGCTTGCCTCCGAAATGCGCGACTTGCGTGCGCAAGCCGCAGAGGCGCAGACAAAGCTAGCCGAATTTCAGCGGGAAAACAATGTGATTGGAATCGATGAATCGCAAAACATCCTGGTCGACAGGCTCAGGCTGCTTAACCAGCAATTGACTGATGCAGAGGCTGACCGCATCGTTAAGGAGTCTTTGTATAGGGTGGCGCAGACCCACGATCCAAAGCTGCTGGCAAATCTTTCCCAGGGCGCCACTCTGCAGATCTTACGCGCGCAACAAGTGGATGTTCAGAACCAGTACCATCAGGTGGAATCAAAATACGGACCTGGTTACCCAAGGGTTAGAGAGTTAAATGACCAACTTCAGAAAATTAATGCCGATATCAATACGGAAACCGGGAGCATCGAGAGGCGTTTTGAGGAGGAGTATCTCTCCTCGAAGAAATCTGAGGGTGACCTCCGTGTTAACTTCCAGCGCGAGGAGCAGGCGTTCTATAAGCTAAATGAGGGCGCCGCGCAGTTCGCCATGTTGCGACATGACGCCACGTCCACCCGTGATCTCTACGATGCATTACAGTACAAACTCAAGGAAGCAGGCATCTCGGAAACCCTGAAGTCCACGATGATCCGTATCATCGACAATGCGCGACAACCTGCCATTCCAGTTCAGCCCAAGGTACCAATGGTGCTAGCGATCGGCTTGTTCCTGGGCGTATTCGGCGGCGTTGGGCTAGCACTTGGAGTCGATGCTTTGGATGACACGATACGTTCTTCGATGGACGTCGAGAGTGTTACCCACTTGCCTGTGCTCGCTGCGGTCCCTCATATCTCGTTCACGCAACCCAATAAGCTATCAGCGAAGGCGGCCCTGGAGAAACCGGCGGCATTCATTCCTGAGACTCTGCCTGTCCTCTCAAATAGAGAGTCCGTTGCGGCTGAGGCATATCGGCAGTTGCGTACTTCTGTGCTACTTAGTTTGTTGGACTCACCACCACGAGTTATCCTCGTGAGCAGTGCCCATGCCGCTGAGGGTAAGTCCATGACGTGCGCAAACTACGCGGCGGCGCTTGCGTTGCGTGGGTCATCCGTACTTCTGATCGACGCTGATCTTCGCCGAGGATCGCTACACCATTTCTTTAATATCGCAAAAAAGCCCGGCCTTACGAACGCACTTAGCGGCACACTGTTGATCGATGACTTCCCTCGGCCGATCGCTGCTTTGCCAAATCTGGCTGTGCTACCTACGGGGAACCGCCCACCCAATCCTTCCGAAGTTCTCAGCTCCAACCGCATGTCGGAGTTTCTCAAAGAGTGTCTGAAGTCGTTCGATTACATTATCGTCGACTCCGCCCCTATCCTGCCGGTCGACGATTCCCACTCACTTGCGGTGCGCGCAGATGCAGTGATCCTCATCGGCCGAGCGGGTTTCACGCGCAGGCGTGCCATCATGAGAGTAAAACAGCTGCTGGGCCGGACTACCTCTAAAATGATTGGCTTGGTTGTCAACGATGTGGATATGCGAATCGAAACATACTATGTCTACGGAGGAAGATACAGTTATCGATATGAGTACTCCTATCAAACAGATGCGGAATAAGCTTCCTGGTCGCGGTCTATCTGCGTTGCTCGTGTCAGCGGGTATCCTGTCTAGCCTTTTGGCCAACTCAGGCCTACTGGTTGGGCAGCAGCGAGTAGAACCTGTAAATCCCGGCGCTTTCCAGGCGCCTGCAACGGCGGTGACTCCGACGGCAACAACCGGTGCCGTTTCTCCTGCTCAAAGTCGTCCTTCCACGCCCATGCGAGCACCCACACTTCAGATTGCCGCCGGCGACCTACTTCAGATTACGGTGTTTGACTCCCCTGAGCTCTCCTCGCAAGTGCGTGTATCCCAGACCGGTGACATCGCGCTTCCATGGGGTGGAAGCCTACATGTGCAGGGTCTGACGCCGAAGCAGGTTGGCGAAGGAATTGAAGAAGAGCTGAAAGAACAGAAGATTCTTAAATATCCTCACAGCGTGACTGTGTTTGTCGCGGAGTATGCGACCCAAGGAGTTAAGGTTCTCGGACAGGTGAAGGCGCCGGGCGTCTATCCTCTTCTGGGTACGCATCGACTTTATGACATGATCGCCTCGGCAGGCGGAGTTACCGATTTAGCGTCGAGAAACGTGATCATTATGCGTCAGAACGACACAATGCATCCGGTTTCCGTAACCATGAACTACAGCCCGGGACAGATTGACGAATCAGACCTTCAGATTCTGCCGGGTGATACCATCATCGTCCGGAAAGCGGGGGTAGTATACGTGCTTGGGGACGTCGGCCGCCCCGGGGGATTCCTTATTCAAGACAATCAACCTCTCACCGTAATGCGTGCGCTCTCTCTTGCCCAGGGCATCAATAAGACAGCTAAGCTCAACAGTTCCGTCATTTTTCGCAAGACGCCTACTGGCCAGACTGAGTCTCCGCTCCCACTGAAGAAAGTACTTCACGGGAAGGCCACTGACCTGACACTGTCGGACCATGACATTCTCTATGTGCCGTCCAGTTTGGAGAAAACCTTGGGTTACCGCGGAATTGAACTGGCCGCACAGGCGACTGCTGGCGTGATCATTTACAAATGAGTTCACGTAAACGGCTCATCGCGGGATTTTGGGCGACAGCCCTTGGTCCGTTCGTGACCTTGCTTGTACAACTGGTAAGCGTACCCCTGTTTCTACGTCATTGGGGCACTCATCTGTACGGCGAATGGCTAATCATGAGCGCGCTGCCCATGTATCTCTCCATCAGTGACATGGGATTTGGTAGTGTGGCGGGAAACGACATGACCCTGCGGGTTGCAGTCAACGATTACCCAGGTGCTCTTGAGACTTTCCAGAGCACGTGGGTGCTGCTCGCCGGCATCTCCATCGCTGTTGGGATGACCGCCTTGGCTTTCATTCTCACAACGCCTTTGGCTTCCTGGCTGCAAATCCAGCCGCTTTCCTTGCGCGAAGTACGCCTGATCCTTATATTGCTGTCTCTTTACTCCTTGGGTGTTCTCCAGGCTAGCGTTTTACTCTCCGGTTTCCGGTCGGACGGGCATTATCCTCTTGGAGCACTGTCCACAAATATCGTAAGGTTTGCGGAAAATGCCGGCGTGTTGGCAGTTTTGGTTCTGCACGGTGGTCCCCTGCGCGTAGCCGTTACGTTGGCTACCGTTCGTGGAGTTGGAACAATATTTGTATCTATTATGCTCACATACACATTGCCCTGGATACGCTTCGGCTACGCTCACGCGACGTGGCAGCGGATAAGGCAACTGGGCCGGCCGTCCTTTGCGTTTGTCGCATTCCCAGCCGGCAACGCGCTGAGCGTTCAGGGGATGACATTGTTGATTGGAATGTTGATGGGGCCCGTCGCCGTGGCAACCTTCAATCCAATGCGTACGCTCTCCCGCTGTCCATATCAGGTGATTGATTCCATCAAGAATGCGGTCTGGCCGGAACTCTCAGCCGCATATGGGGCGCAGAAGCATGATCTGGCCCGCAAGCTTCATCGTTCGTCGTGTCAAGTCGCCTTCTGGTTCGCCTTGATCGCCGTGCTTGGCCTAGCCGCCATCGGGCCGGAGATTTTCCGCATCTGGACGCACGGTCGAGTGACGATGAATGTTCCATGCTTCCATATCCTGCTGCTTGTGGTCGTTGCCAGCTCACTCTGGAACACAAGCTCGGCCGTTTCCGTCGCCGCTAATCGTCACGAGCTACTCGCATTGCAGTACATCGTGGGCACTTCCGGATCTTTAGCGCTAGGGTACCTTCTCATACGACACTTTGGTCTGGTGGGCGCGGCTTACGCTCTGCTCGCATGTGACATTTGGATGGGTGGATTTGTAGTTCGGGCCAGCAATGAGCTGCTCGACGATCACACCATTGACTTTGTGCGATCCATGGTAAGCCTTCGCCGGTTGATAAGTCTTTCAGGAATTTGAGGGGGATGATTCGTGGATTCATCCACAACGTTTGTCTGGTCCGGGCAGCAATCTTACAGACTGCGGTCTACTCAGCATTCCGGACTCGGAGTCTCGGTTCTGATTTTTGCTCTAGCCGCTATCGTCGTTACAGCTATCGGCGTTTCGGAGACATTGTTGCGCGCTATTATGATTGCCGGCGTTGCAATCGCCATTTTTCTTCCTCTGATATACCGGTCCGCTAAGGGCACGCTCGATCTGTTCGAGCCACTTGTGCCTTCGGCGCTAGCAGCAAGTGTTATGTTCGTCGGGCGCCCAATTGCGGACCAGGCGCTTTCGTCATACCTTCATCTGGGCTACAACATCCGGCCCACATTCGACTGGGCGCTCTTCAGTGTGGTCATTGGGATTGTGGCTTTTAACCTCGGATATAGCTCGAATCTGGGTCGTCCCTTGCGAAGGCTTTTTCCGGTGCCCGCTACACAGTTTCCTATCGGCATGGTAGCTACAGGCGCGATCACCATGTCTATCCTTGGTGCCGCGCTTTTTGGTGTTTTTCTCTTATCGAACGGCGGTGCGAGAGCTTTGCTAATCATTGTGAGCGGTCGAAATCACACTGCCGCAACCTTCACCCGACAGAGCACAGGATACCTTTACGAGGCCATCAATCTATTGTTACCCGCAAGTCTCCTTTTCTTTGGGCTATGGATGCGGACCAAGCGTATCCACAATCTATTTTTTGCCGCGTTTACGGGTGTCCCTTTGTTCTTGTATCAGGCCTCTATTGGTGACCGCAGCGAGCTGCTTCCCCTTATCTTCGGGCTTCCTGCCATCTATTATCTCTGGGAAAGCCGCCGGCCCCACCTCGGACGTCTTCTATTCGCGGGGCTCTTTCTGCTTATCACATTTGCCTTGCTGAGGGAGATTCGAAACTCGGCCGCAGCAGGCAGACAGCATCTTGGAGATTCCGTCATGCTAACTGACCCCGGGAAGGCTCTGGCCAGTACCTTTACTAAAGACGATAGCGAAATGTTCGACACTTTCTGCAATCTCGTTTCGGTAGTACCGAGCACTCTACCTTTCCATCCTTTTGGGCTCTTCAGCGACATCAGCATCAGGGCTCTCCCCCGCATACTCTTCCCTGACAAGCCGCTGGAGTGGTCGGACGAGCTGATCGTGACATTATGGCCTCAACACTACCGACTCTCAAGGGCATCCTCTGCTAGCTCGATTTTCGGCAATTTCTACCTTTATGGTGGAATCCCCGCAATCGCATTTTGGAGTTTCATTATGGGCATTTCATTCCGGCAGACGTGGAATTGGTACCTGATTTACGAGAATAATCTCAATGCAATTTTGCTTTACTCGCTTGTTCCATCGCTTGTTATTGTCCTCTGGCGTGGGACTGTTACGGGGCTATTGGGCCATATGTTCTTTACCGTTGTCCCCTTAGTCTTAATGCAGTTGTTTATCCGTATTCGGACATAGAGCTACTGGTTCGCAATTTGTCGATAGATTTCACAATCTCACTTTGTTTTACCTTATGAAAGCTCTGGCTTACATCTGCGCGATCACGTTTTTTCTGATTTCCCGGTCCGGTGCGGCAGCCCAGGGAGCAGCATATGAAGATGCTGCGAGCCCCCGGCTATCAGATGCACTCAGTCAGGATGATGCACCGGCGTCTTTGGGCCTACCAGGCTATGGTTCCGTAGACGTCTCAATCAAGCCGCTCGATCTCAGTGCTGATTCCGCTGCTCCATTCTCAGGTTCCGGTCAGATGAATCAGACTCCGATGCCTCCACCGCCGGCAACTCCGGTATCCAGTACTACCATCTATTGGTCCCGGAATCCAAGCATGGCGGCATCGAGTTGGAGTGCTGGTAGCACGGCCATGATCGGTGGCCGCACGACAAACCCGGCCTTCACCAGCAGTCAGCCTAACCAACCGGCATCGCAATTCGTCAACGCGTCGTTTGTGCATGCTGGAATGCGGGGGAGCTCTTCCTCATACGTCCCGATGTCTACCTCTGTACAGGCAGGAGGATTGTCCAGGTCGTTTGTGCAGCCGACAATGCAGGCAAGTCCCTCTTCCAATATCCCGATATCTATCCCTGGCCAGAGTGAAGGATTGCCTAGTAGTTTCGGAAATATTTCGATGTCAGGTGGGCTAAACAGTCAGTTGAATACTTCCTTCGTCCTGCGGCCTCGGGCGATGCCCAACGAAGGCCCTACAGCTACGCTCTTGAAACAGACCGGGAATTTCGTGCCCGGCGTTTCCATCGGCTCTCAAACCCAGACCCCGCTGGATGCGACCTCCTCTCCATCTCCGACTCAGGGAATACGGGGTGGCAATTCAAACACCGCGAGTCCCGGAAGTCCGGAAAATCTGGCTGAAAACGATGCTACCAATAACCAACATACGACGCTGGTCTCCAATTTTCCCCCGGGCAGCTTTGCCCAAGGAAGTTTGGCTGCGGCCAGGATCGCTTCGCCAACGTCTGAAGGGATGACCATACGGCTGATTCCCACGGCCGACGGCCTCCAACTGGTTTTACAAACGAAGAACAGCTTGAGCGGCAGCATCCTCTTCGATCAATCTACAGTCTCAAGAAGCGACGCGGGGGCTCCGGGCTGGTGGAATTGGGGGGCGGGAGCCGGCAGCTGGGCCCCGATCAACACTTTGACCACTTCCTCGCCCTCACGGTTCGAAGATCCTGCCGAAAAGCTACTAGAGAAGATCACCCCGGGTCCGAAATTGGATAAGAATCTCGCGAGTCCCGAAGAGAGTCAATCGCGAGACTAAATCTGGCCTGCAGGTGGTGGGACGCAAACGATCCGTGCGAGAAGGCCGATACCTGCAGGTCCATGGAGACATCGTGAAAAAGATTGATAGGAGGCAATTCCTGGCACTCGCCGTAGGCGTCACCGGCGACGCAGCCTTCGGAAGTGCAGGCGGGCAGACAGTCTCCGTGACCGATTTTGGAGCTGACCCAACGGGAAAAAACGATTCGACTCTCAGCTTGGAGAACGCCACTTCCCATTTGATCGAGACCGGCGGGCGGACACTTCTCTTTCCACATGGGACATACAAGCTAGCCTCTGTCAGGCATCCCGCCCTTTCTTTCGCTGGCTATTCCGGTTTTGAAGTTGCGGGGTCCGGTTCGACGCTATTGATGGGAAGTGATGCCGCGTGTATTGCAATGACCCGGTGCAACAACGCCGCGATCCATGACCTGATCGTTAACTGGGATCCTCTTCCCTATACGCAAGGCGTCGTCTCATCCTCAGGCATTGGATGGTTCGAAATTACAGTAGACAGCGGTTATCCGGTTTCCTCCCATGTCACGATTTGGACCATCGAATCCTATGATCGCGACCGCAGGAATGTTGCCAGAAAGGCACTTCAAATCGGAGGCGACAAGATAATCGGAGTTCAGTCGAACGGCGCCAGGGCCCTTCGAGTGCAACTGTACCATCCGATGCCAGTCCCCTTGGGGACGGTGCTAGTCCTGCGTTTCAAGGGCAACCACGCGGGCATGGAGCTGAGCCACTCTCGTAATATCTCATTCCATGACGTGACACTTCTGTCGGGTTATTCGATAGGCTATAACATCGCCTACTGTGAGAACCTGGCCTTTCATCGATGTATGATTGGCTTCAGTCCCAATAGCGATCGGCTTCTATCAACCAATGCCGACGGCATGCACATCACCAACTGCTCAGGGAGTCTTGCAATTGACCACTGCATTTTTCAAGGGACAGGTGACGATGCCATCAATGTGAACACTCCGTTGTGGCACGCGCAGAGGCGGTCGAATGGTCGAGGCGCGGTGGTGGTTTCGAGAAACGATACACCACTCAGCAGCGAGGACGCGCCAACGGTTGATGACCAGCTGGAGGTTTTAGACCCGCGTGACCTGCATGTCATCCTGCGCGAGTCGCCCGAGTCAAATTCCACAACCACGATAGCAGGAAACATACCCCAGGGTGCCCTGGTTAGCGATCTCAATCGCCTTCCGGCAACCGTGGTGAGCCATTGTCAGTTTCTTGGAAACCACTCAAGGGCCGTCCTTGCACATGCCAACCTTCAGGTCACCAACTGCCACTTCCAGTACACAAGCTTGGCCGCGATTATGATCGCCCCAGATGCGTATTGGATGGAGGGGCCGGCGACGAAAAATATCGTGATCGATGCCAACAGTTTTGTCGGCTGCCACTACGCTTCCCTCGATCCCGAGGGCACGGTCACAGTAGATGTGGAACAGACGTTCGGTCGCCGAACTGCGCTCCCGAGAGCAATTGCCGAAAATGTCCGAATAACCAACAACACTTTCACAGATTGCTATACATCCGCGATATCCTGCCGCTCGATCGATAATCTTTCGATTGCGGGGAACCTGGTTGGCAAGACATGGATTGGAGGTAGTAACCAAGCTGCAATTCAAGCTGGCGAACTAAAGGACTCGTCGATCACCGACAATATTTCAGCTGTTCCAAACGTCATCGACATACGCGACTCCGAGAACACAAAGCTCAGTGGAAACCATGGCTTCTCCCAACAAATAGAGGCCACAATCTGTAGTGGACCCCAAAAGTGAGACACGGTTAGGGGGGAAAATAGGGGACACCTATCGGCCATAATGAAGGTGCCGATGGTGAAGAGAGCGAAGAAGTACAGCACGGAGTTCAAGCTGGAAGCGGTTGGTCGAATGGCAGCAGCGACGAGCATCCTGGGCCTGGCCGAGGAGCTGGGGGTTCGACGGAAGCTGCTTTATAAGTGGCGTGATCAGGTACGGGCAGAAGGCCGAGCAGGCCTGGAGAAGCGTCCCGGCCGACCTGCCGGAAGTAAGTCTCAGAAAGTCA
>Ga0335075_10008193_pt1 | contig 16058 bp, 17 predicted proteins | sample Lox_Sample_24_FD_206723 | JGI IMG/M metagenome (GOLD analysis project Ga0335075, IMG submission 206723) | Soil microbial communities from Loxahatchee National Wildlife Refuge, Florida, United States - Lox_Sample_2.4 | ecosystem: Environmental > Terrestrial > Soil > Wetlands | place: USA... | reverse complement strand
GAGCACGACAAATGCGGTCGTGACAAAAAATGCGGTGTCGTTGTGCAAGAGGCGGTAGGGAAAGGACGAGCTAAAGACGATCGCGAGCCAATCGGTTGGGAAAAAACGCCCATTGATGATCGTGTATCCGCCCGGCGTCTGCATCCAGCTGTTGGTTGCAAGGATCCAGAACGACGAAAATAGTGTGCCCAAAGAGACCATCAGTGCGGCAAAAAAATGCGCCCAGCGCGGCACCAGGGACCGGCCGAACAATAGGATGCCTAAAAACGAGGCTTCGAGCGCGAAGGCGAGAAAACCTTCATACGCCATCATCGGCGAGATTATGTTGGCGGTGGCGTCGGTGAACCGGCTCCAGTTCGTGCCGAACTGGAATGGCATCATGATGCCGGTGACGACTCCCATCGCAAACGAAACCGCAAAAATCTTGGTCCAGAACGCAGAAAGCCGGGCGTAAGCCTCCCGACCGGTGATCAGGTGCAGGCCTTCGAGGACCGCAACGTAGGCTGCAAGACCCACGGTAAAGGCCGGCAGCAAGATGTGCCAGGCAATGACCCACGCCCATTGCAGGCGTGAAAGCAGAAGAGGATCGAGGTCCATCGCCAATCCCTTGGTGTGATCCCGTCGCAATCCATGACATATAACCGAGCATTAGCTCTCGTCGAAGGCGCTCCGCGAGGCTTGCTATGAAATTGCGCGCACCGCCTCCACAATATGTCTTGCCGAAATACCGAAGGCGTCAACAAGCTCTTCCGGCTTGCCAGAGTGGGGCATCTGCCGCACCGCGATGAGCTGCGACTTGGCAGGGGCGACGCTGGCCTGCGCGAGGGCGGACAGGACCGCCTCGCCTATTCCCCCTTCCGCCCAATGATCTTCCACGGTGATGAGCCGACCGCCTGTGGCGGCAATCTCCTTGGCGAGCTCTTTTCCGTCGATGGGCTTGACGCAATAAAGGTCGATCACCCGCACCGCTGTCCCTTCTGCCTTCAACTGATCCGCGGCCTTTAGTGCCTCGTGCAAGGTGACTCCCGCGCCGATCACCGTCACTTTATCTTGCGGGCTTTGTCGCAGCACCTTGAATCCAGGGATCGGGAACTTCTCGTCCTTCGAGTAGAGGATCGGAAATTTCGGCCGGGAGGTTCGCAGATAGTTGATGCCTGCACGCCCCACCATGGTTTCCGTGAGTCTCTCTGCGGAGATGGCATCGCTTGGGTAAAGAACGGTCGACGAATGAACGGCGCGAAATATCGCGATATCCTCCAGCGCCATCTGCGATGGACCGTCCTCGCCGATCGAAACGCCGCAATGCGATCCGCACAGGTTGATGTTGCTCCGGCTGATTGCTGCCATGCGGACCTGATCATAGGCGCGCGCCAGGAAGCACGCAAAGGTATCGAGGAAAGGCACCTTGCCGCGCGCGGCGAGTCCTACGCCCGCACTCACGAGATTCTGCTCTGCGATGTAACCCTGATAGAAATGATCCGGGAAGGCGTCGCCAAATGTTTCCGAGAAAGTCGAGTTCTTCACGTCGCCCGAAATAGCCACGATGTGCCGATTCACCGCGCCCAGTCGTTTGAGGGCGAACCCGTAGGCCTCGCGCGTCGCGACAGGCTTTGAAGGATCGTAGTCCGGCGACGCAGGAGCCGGGAAATTCGGAGGTTTAGGCAATGACGTCCTGGCATAGGACTTGCCGGGATCAGGGGGCAGGTCGATTGCCGGTCCGATTTCCTTGATCGCGGCAGCCAGCTGATCCTTCGGAATCGGCCTGCCATGCCAATGCTCCTTGCCGGCGATGGAGCTGACTCCATGACCTTTAATCGTCCGCGCGAGGATTGCCTGCGGTTGGCCGTTCGTCGCCTTGGCGTGATCGAGGGCGCCCAGCACTGCGGCGACATCGTGGCCATCGATGATTTCCGTCGCCCAGCCTTCCGAGTCGAATTTCTTGCGGTAAACTTCCATGTCGTGCTGGTACATTGTCGGTTCGCTTTGGCCCAACGCATTGACGTCAGCCAGGACCGTGAGGTTGTCGAGTTTATAATGTGCGGCGAACGCTGCCGCCTCCCACACTTGGCCCTCAGCCATTTCGCCGTCGCCCATCAGCACGTAGACACGCGTTGGACTCTTATCCATACGCGCGCCGATCGCGAGCCCCGAACCGACAGATAGTCCCTGGCCAAGCGAACCTGTCGCGGCGTCGACACCGGGAATACGCGGTGTCGGATGGCCTTCTAGCTCGCTTGAAAATTCGCGCAACGTCATCAGACGCGACTCCGGGAAAACGCCTGCCTCAGCCAACGCGGCGTACAGGACCGGAGCGGCGTGGCCTTTGGATAGAACGAAACGATCGCCATCTGGCGAGCTAGGGTCTTTCGGATCAAACTTCATCGCGTAGAAAAACGTTCCGGCCACCAACTCTGCCGCGGACATGCAGGATGTCGGATGTCCGGAACCAGCCGCCGTTGTCGACATCATTGAAAGAATGCTCAATCGTTTTGCTTTTTGCTGGATGGCCTCGATCGTTGCTGCGGATGGCGCGGTAGCGGCAATGGCTGTCATAAGACCTCTCCCTCAGGTTCCGGCTCCTAATTTTACCCGTTTCAGGATGGCTCGTCGAGCCGCTTACTTTTCTTGCTCGTGCAACGCAACAGCAAGGCTATTGGCATACGCTACTCTTGAACACAATCGCCAGCGCGCCGACCGGCCGGTACACGGTGCTTCCCGCGGGCGAGCAGCTTGGCAATTTTGCACACTCTTTTAGAGAAGCGCCGCTGTCATTCTTGCGGCGCGGGCCGCACGGCACAGTGGCGAATTTCCATCCAGCCAATCGACTATCTCTCGTCCTTCGCCGTTACTTCCCTCAGCTCGCCGGTTGCCAAATCGTATACAAACCCACGAATGACCACCTCCGAAGGAATCCACGGGTGCGACCTGAGTTTCAGTACCTGCTTTTGTGTCGCCCGGTTAACGTCGGAATAGAAGTGGAATTTATCGGGGGCCACTGCCCACACGCCGCATTGTGTATGGAGGTGGTTCTCGAACTCCTCTTCCGAGAACATTTCCATTCCGCAGCCAGTGTGCCCGATGACCATGACCTCTCGCACGCCGAGAACGTGAATCGAAAACATGAGGGATCGCACAACATCTTCCGTTGCTGCCGTTCCGACGTTCCGAATCACATCTGCATCGGCGGGTTTAATATGCAGCCATTCGAGCAGTTGGTTCAAACGGGGGTCCATGCAAGTGAGGATTGCAATCTTTGGAGCCGGCTTGTTTGCCAGCGAGGGGTCATGGTGTTCTGCTGTCTTGCGGTTTGCCGCAATCGCGTGTTCGATCAAGCTCATTTGGACTCTCCTAAATCGCGTTGCAGGTCCAGGATTCGGTTTGCGACAACGCGTCGTGTGATGTTGTTTACTCGGATTTAACTCCCTCGCGCGGGTTCCCCAGTCTGTCATTAAGCTCTGGAGAGCATGAAGCCTCGCGGTCACTGACCTCGTTTTCTGGTGGGATCAATTGGACGAAGGTGTCCATCAATACCTTCGTCTGACGGTATTCCCGCGCCGTTGTAACTCGCTATCGGTCAGGGCCGTCGGGAAGGCCCGCATCAACCCATCGAAAGCGCCGGCATCGGGCGCGCTCATTTGCGGGGGTTCACCTCTATGCGATCAAGCGGCTCATCGGGCTCGAACGGCTGACGCACAAGGCATAGGGCGCCGACCGAATGTGGCCGACGGCGCAAATTTTTTCATTAGGCGCTCCTCCGGTATGGGTCCTGTGGCGCTTCATCCGCAAACAATGCGCTGCTTAATCAGAGGTCGTCTATAATACTTTGGTGTCGGTCGTTGGGCGAGCCCGTAGCATCGATCTCGGAGGCAAATGGGCGACACCTTCGTCCAATAGACGTGCGCTTGGCCTGATTGCAAGTTTCGGAGTGTCGAGGCGGAGGCCGATCGGTGCCTAAGTGACGCGCTGGAACACACAGAAGAGGGGGTTTCAAGTATGGAATCCAGCCGTCCCTCGGCCCCCACGGGCGAACACGTGTCATGGTATTTCGGCGGAGTCCGTTCCTTCCCGATGCTGAGCGCCGAGGCAGAGCGGGCTCTGTGTTATCGCTGGCGCAACCACCACGATATTAGCGCCGCACACCAGCTAGTTAGGAGCTAACTTTGCCTCGTTGCTAGAATTGTTAAGGTCTATCGCGGCTATGGCTTGCCATTGGAAGACCTGATCGGCGAAGGTTACGTTGGCATGATGCGGGCGCTCTGCCGCTTCGATCCGGACCGGGGTGTGCGCTTCGCCAGTTACGCACTCTGGTGGGTACGCGCTTCGATCCATGAGTACATCCTGCACAATTGGTTCAACAGGGTGCTTAGAGGCTCGGTGCCACTAGATGCTTTCGTCATGTGACGCTTTGTTATGACGACGAAACCCACCTCGAGGCTACTCGCGATGCCGATTTGGACATCGCGGATGGGTGCTTCTCGATGACCAAGGGGGAGACCATCCATACCGAGAATAGCCTCAAATATGGTCCGCGAGAGCTTGCGTGCTCCTGCGAGCCGGCGTTTGGTCTCCGTTCGCTGCGTGGGAAGATCAGGAGGAACTCTCCTTACTGATTTTGGTGACGGCAGGCCCCCGACCCATCCACACCGTGCCTCTATCAACAAGTTGATGCTCTCCAGAATCATGGAAAGCTGCAATCAAGCCAGGAGTTCGACCTGCAATCTGCAAGGAGCACGTAGAGGGCAGAGGTGTGGGATCAACGTGGAACGGGAGTAGTAGGATGGATAAGAATGAGATTCGAGAGGTCACTCGACCGACACTGGGCCGCCCCGGACGTAAATGACTTCGACGTTGAGCGCGACATATACCGAGATGACGCAGTACTCGAATACCCGCAATCGGGCGAGCGCATCAGGGGCCGGCACAACGTCGGCGCGGCTACGTCTGGATCAGGATTGTCTGGCAGACTGGTTCAAGCTCGGACACCTTGCGGCTGACCGTCGCGAGTGGCTGGCTGAGCTTGCGGCTCGCCTTGGACAGGCTGCCGCACTCCACCGCCGTCAACACCACTTGCATCGCGTCCAGTCGATCCATGAGACTACCAGAATACGGAATGCCCCCTCCCGATCATAGCGACTGCCAAGAAGAATTGCGAAGGGCGAGGTAACCGTCAGCGAAGACACCCGTGATGCGCCGCCAATCGCAAGCGGCGGCCCCGCGGCCTTCGCGCCATTTTCGGAGGCGAGTGCGATGCCCGAAACACGTCAAGCGGTTCGCAGACCTAGGACGCGGCCGCGGCAATGAGCGGCGTGATCGCGCAGCGGCGCAGGGATCCCTCCGTCGGAAGGCGGCTGCACCCGTTGGCCGTCAGAGTCATGCATTGGACCAATGCCGTCGCAATGCTCGTCATGATTACCTCGGGTTGGGGGATCTACGACGATGACGTCATCATACGCGGTCTGACATTCAACAAGTATCTGCGCCTCGGCGACTGGGCGGCATGGAGCCTGAACTGGCATTTCGCGGGTATGTGGCTGCTGATCATCAACGGCCTATGCTATCTCATCTACGGGGTGGTGACCGGCAGGTTGCGCGAGCGGCTTCTGCCTATCCGTTTACGCGACGTGATTCAGACCGTGCGTGACATGCTTCGATTGAAAATCAAACATAACGATCTCACGACCTACAATGCGGTTCAGAAGATCCTCTACATCGTCGTGATAATGGCGCCTCGAGCCGGCCGGATTGATTGCCGACAAGCGCCCCTGGACATTACCGGAGATCGACGCCCTGCCGCAGCGCACAGAGAAGAATCATCGCCCCGGCCTCTACGCCGTACGCGTAAGTATGGCCCTTTTCATCGCGCATCGAGGCTTCCACGCCTGCGAAAATATCGCCCGGATCCCATGCTGCCGGCGTCGCGTTCGGGTTCATGGTGAACTCCTCCAGATCGGTCACCCAGCCTGCCGCTATCCATTTCCCCTGATAGATGAATGTGACGATGATCACGTCATAGCTCGAGCCGCCGGTCGATAGCTCGAGATCCATGCGTTGGTTGTAGATGGGGAATGCATCTATATCGAATGAAACCCTAATCCCTGTCTGCCGCTCGAACTCGGGAAAGTAGTTCCGCAGATACTGATGAAACGGTAATGAGAAGGCCGCTCCACGAATCGTGGTGCCGGCGCATGGCGACTTAGCCTGTCCAAGCACCGCTCGGCCCGCAGGAACGCGCGCTCCATTGCCAGATGCCCTGTCGCCAGGGAAGCGAGGCGGAAAACATCTGGTCGGTATCGGTGTTCACACCGAGATGGTGACTGGCATAAACGCCGCGTACCGCGGCGAGCAAGACCCCGAGCAGCACAACCATCGAGGCTGGCTTGCGGCTCGCATCAACAAGACAGACGAGCAATCGCCGCAGGAAGGACGCGCCTGCCTCCCTGCTTGGTGCGACGGCTTCGCGACGTGGCCCCGCCGTGCCAATTCGCAGGTCGACATGACTGCGCCGCGCGGCCTCGGGTCGTCTTCAGCGTCTCGGTCCTCCGTGATCGTTGAGAGGCGGAGCCCAACCCGTATCTCTCATCCCAGCATGCCGGCGGAGAGGTTGGCCACTTTGCGGGCCAGGCCAGCCGTCAGCGCTGGAACGCCACCGGCAACCAGCAGTTCATGAAAATCAGAGCGCTGCATGGCGACACGGCTGATCGAGCCGTCTGTCAGCACGTCCACCACCTGCCATCGCGCGGGGCCGTTGCGCATGACGTAGTCGAGCTTCACCGGCGAGTCGTTGACTCTCACCAAACGGGTCTGAACCACCACTTCGCCGCTGATGACAGCGCGCACGGACGGCAGGACCTGGAAGCTCTGGCCGTTGTAGCTGTCGAAGTTCGAGACGTAGCTGGAAATCGTGTAGCGGCGGAACGCCGTCGCGAGGTCTGCCTTCTGCGCCTCGGGCAGCGTTGCCCAGGACAGACCGACTGATGCGGCGAGCACGGCATCGAGGTTGAAGACCTGCTCGACGACCGGGGCAAGCGCGCGATAACGCTCGGCGAACGGCGTGTGGTCGCCCGCCTTCATTGTCGCGAGCAAGGCGTCATCAAGGCGCTCGACCGGCATCCGCGCGGAAGCGGCGTCCATAGTTTGGGCAGCACCCGGCCGCCAGGGAATGGGAACGACGAAAGCAGTGATTACCAGACCCAGCAGGTCGCGGCGCCCGATTGCGGAGATATTGTGTGTCATCATTGCTCCTCCTTCCGTAAACTTCGGCAGTCACGCCAGATCGCATTCAGCGGTCAGATGCCTGGTGGATGGACCCCAAATCACCGTGGCGCCCAGTTCTGGGATCCCGATGAAGGCGTGCATCCACCCGGAGCTCTACCCGGTACGTGCCTCCATCCCGCGGATCAGTGATCTCGCCCACCCAAGTGCCTGCGCCGTCTCTCGTTCGGCGATGTCGCAGAGGAGGCGGGGGATGTCGGCGTCGTCGGTTTGCTTCACCATTGGCGCCGTCGCCACGACGCTGTAACCTTGCTTGCGATAGGCGTCCACTAGGGCTGCCCGATCCCGTGAGACGTACCGGTGACGACGGCCACCCTCTTTTCGGCACTCACGGCAGAATCTCCTTTCCTCGGTCGACTGCCTCAACCTACGGCTTGGCACTGGCGATGGCTGGAAACCATCGGACAAAGGTATCACCAATACCTTCGTCTCAGACGCGAACGGAGTTGCCCGGAAAAGCAAAGCCCCGGCGCCGGCAAGAACCGCCGGTGCCCTGACGAGATGTAACAATAGCGATGCGATGTCGGCCGAGATCAGCGACCGAGCTGTCCGACATGGTAGCCGAGGCGCGTCTCGACATCGCCCGGCTTGTGGAAGCCCCTCTCCATGAGCTTCTTGATCCGTGCTTGAGTAGCCGGCCGTGCCAGTGAGGCCATAAAGGCGTCCCATTCCAGTTGGATCTCGGCATCGGGCGGGAGATCAGCCTGGTTGGCGAGGCGCTTTGTCTCCGCGATCGCATGCTTCTCGAAAGATGCGATCCGTCCCGCCAGCGCATCGATGAAGCCGTCGAGTTCGTCATCGGGCAGGGCGCGATTGATATAGCCGTAGAGCTCGGCGACGTCGCCGCGGATGTCGTCCGCCCCAAGCAGCACTTCCAGTGCACGGCCGCGCCCTAAGAGGCGGGGCAGTCGCGCCATGGGTCCCCCACCCGGCACCAGACCGCAACCGACCTCCCATTGCGAGAGAATGGCCTTCTCTCGGCTGCCGAACCGCATATCGCTCGCGAGCGCCAGCTCGCTGCCGACCCCGGTGGCGCGCCCACGAATCTTGGCGATCGAGACCACAGGCGCACGACTCAGCCTTACCAACGCATCGGGCAACTGCTGCAAGCCGGTGGGCCCGAGCGGCAAGCTCAGCGTGTCCTCGGGCTTGGCGAGGAAGTCGTAATGCGTCAGGAAAAAACCGTTAATCGCACTCTCAAAGACAACGACCCTCACGTCCCTGTCGGTTTCGAGGGCCGCGACGATCGCGGTCAGCGGGGCCATGTTCTGCGGACCGAAGATGTTCAATGGCGGGATATCAAAGGTAACGCACCAGTGGGCCGGGGAGCGGCGTTCAAGGCGGATCTGCTTACTGGGTTCACTGTCGGACATCTGTGTCCTCCGACGACTGGGTGGGCCGGCCAATTTCGGGGCTCGGCGGAGATAGCCAGATTGTCGGAAGCACGTCCATCAGACGAAAGTATCGCAGACACCTTGGTATCGGGGGATACTGATGAAGCTACCGGTGGACTCCCAGCTTTGCCGGGGCTTCCACCAGATCAGCGGGAGAGCCCGCCTTCATCTTCTGCATCATCCGACCCCGATGCGCTTTCACCGTGATCTCGCTGATGCCCAGCTCACCGCCACCCGGCCTGTTCATTCAGACCGCTGACGACCGGTGCCATGACCTCGCGTTCACGGCCGCTCAATAACGCATAGCGATCGTGCCATCCCTCGCCTGACGGGGAACCCTGCCACGTTTGCGGCTCTAGCCAGCCCCACTTTTTTCCACTCCCCATTGTCGCGCCTAATTCTCGGTCCAGTCATTAACGGCAACACGACAGCGTCAACTTGGAAGACGGACTTGGAGGTGTCCATGCCGATCGTGGTGATAGCCATCGCGGCCGGCTCTCTCTTTGCAGGTTCTTACGATCCGCATTTTGGCATATTGCTGCCGCCCGGTGCGCCCGCCATCTTGCAAGGATTTCGCGGCGGCACCACTAAAGGTCGAGCGCGACGGCGGTTTTTGGCGCTGAGCAGCAGATGAGCGCATTGCCTTCTGCTGGCATGTCCAACGGCTCTGGCGAGTAAGCGAGTTCGCCTTCAATCAAGCCGCTCTCGCAATTGTGGCATACGCCTGATCGGCAGGCCCAACGCACGGGAATGGCGCAGGCTTCCGCCAATTCGAGCAGCCTGCCGAAGCGGGAGTCCCATGGCACGGCGAGACCGCTTCGCAAGAACGTCACCATGGGTCCGCCGCCCGCAGGGCCGTCAGGACGATGAGGTAAGGCCGCGGCGACGCTGGCGATGCCAGGTGTGCGTGTGGGTGCGGGCCCGAACACTTCGACGTGCACCCTGGGCCAGGGAATGCCCCATGCCGCCAAGCCTTTCTGAAAATCATCGAGGAAGCCGGGCGGACCACACAGATAGAAATCAGCGTCTTGGGGAATCCCGAGCTCGTGGAGCAGCTGGAGTGAAAGATGGCCTGGTCGATCGAAGTCCCGGCCGAACATGTCTCCTGGTACAGGCCGACTGTAGATCACGCCGCGATGGGACGCACGCAGCGCAACGAGCAGATCGTCCGCCTCCTTGGCAAACGAATGGTGGGCCCGATCACGGCCAGAATGCAGCTACCAAACCGGCCGACACGCCCCGGCTTTTGTAGCAACCGCACCATGCAACATCGCCAACATCGGCGTGACGCCGACACCGGCGCTGACAAGGACAGCGGGAGTTGCACCGGCCGCCAGCGTGAACGATCCACGAGGAGCGCTGATCTCCAGGCGACTGCCTGCCCGGACGCTGTGGTGGAGAAAGCCGCTCGCGAGGCCGCGCTCGTTCTTGACGCCGATCCGATAGGTTGGGGCCCCGGGCGGACCGCACAGCGAATAGTTTCGCCTGACGGCGGGAGGATCCGGGCCCCGCCTCATGCGGACCACGATGTATTGGCCCGGCAGTGCCGGTGGCAGCGGCGAACCATCTTCGGCGGCGAGCTCGAACGATCGGACGTCCGCGCTTTCCTCGCGTGAAGCCACGACCACGACCGGGCGGAAGCCACGCCACGCTGGGGGAGCCGACGCGCCGAGTCCGAGGCCCGCGTTGCCGGTTGTGCCGCCCGCTTCGGCAGCGGCGAGCAACGCCTGCATCGAGCCTTGCCAATCCTTGCTGAGTGCAGGAATTCGGACTGCACGGCGCAAGGCTTCGAGCGGGTGTTGCGCCGAATAGAGCAGGGCATCGATCTCGGCAACCGTCATGTGCTCCGGGCCGTCAGAGAGCTTCACGATCCGATCGCCAGCGCCGATCTCGCCTTCCTGTATGACGCGGAAATAAAAGCCGGGCCGGTGGTACGAAACCAGCAGCGCGGGAATCTCCGGGTGATTCAGCCTGATGCCGACGCGGTAGCAGGTGTCACGCGGCTGGCTGATCTCGACCACGGCACCGCCGATCCTGAAGCGATCGCCGATGCAGACCTCGTTATCGGCGAGACCCTCCACTGTGAGGTTCTCGCCGAAATTCCCGGCCACCAGATCCGATCGCCCAAGATAGCTCGCCCAGTACCGGTAGGAATCGAGCTGGTACACCATAATCGCACGTTGCTCGCCGCCATGGCCGCGGAGGTCCCCCTGGCCATCGCCATCGAGATTGAGCCGGCGGGCGAAAATCCGCCCCGTCACCGGGGTCTTCCAGACCGCCGTCCGAACCGTCCTGCCCTGCCATGCGACGTTCTGAGGCAGTCCGACATTAACCGAAACGATCAGGCCCATCATGGAACCTTCGAGCGACGCATCTAGTCCGCCTCGGCATCTGCGCAGCCGCAACCAGCTCTCGCAGCTTCCCCAGGCCAACATCTGACAAGCCGATCGACTTGCAATGACCATCCTCGACGAGACGTCGAGCGCCCGCCCGTCTCGATTAACGTCGCTCCGCAATCATAGATCACCTGACCGCGCTCATCACCAGGGTTTTGCTCGTCACCGGGTCGAAGGGCAAACGGGGTATGAATGAAATAGCAGTCGACATAGTCCAATTGGAGTCGCCGGAGACTTGCGTCAAAGGCGAGTTTGACCTGTCCAGGACGATGATTGATGCTCCATAGTTTCGCCGTAACGAAGGCGCCCTCCCGCCGGATCGTCCGTACCTTGAGCGCTGCCTGCATCGTGTCACCAACCGCCTCTTCATCACGATATCACCCCGCACAATCGAGATACCGAAATCCAACTTCTTAAACGGTTCTCGTGGATTGCGTGGTCGCGACAGGATCGGGGATCAGCATGCCAAACCCGACCACCGGCATCGCGCCAGATCCACGGGTAAGAGGAACCCTCGTGTGACGAAGCGTATTGGAGTTGCCATGCTCATGCTCATTGTTGGTTTGCTGGGCGCGGTCTGCGGAGAAACAGTGCAAGTGGGCTCACGATCAACATCGCGATCATCATGACCTTGAATTGATCGATGACTCCGACCAAAGCTGCCTGACCGGTGATCATTTCGTTGAGCGTGGCAAGCCCTGGTTCGGCGATCGAACCCGTGACACGAGCGGCGGCGCGGTAAGGCGTGAGGTCCTTTGCGAGCGCGACGTGCATGGCCTGGGTATTGTCGTAGAAGAACAAGAGGACCAATGCGACGCCGATTGAGCTGCCATAGAGGCGCGACAGATTGAAGAGCGCAGTCCCTTCCGGGCGCAATGTCGGATCGAGCGTGCTGAAGGCCGTCTTGGTGAGCGTCGGCAGCAAGATGCCCAGGCCGGCGCCTTGCAGCGCGCCCGCGACGATAACTGGCCACCAGTCCATCTCGGGTGAATAGCCGAGCATCCGCCAGTTGGCGTAGACGACGAGCGCCATTCCACCGGCCAGGAGCAGCCGATTGTCGATCCGCGCCGGAACAATGCGCGCCGCTAAGATCAGCGCTCCCACGAGCGCAATGCTGCGCGGAATCGCCATGTAACCGGTCGTGTCGGCCGGGTAGTTGAGCAGTTCGTCCAGCATCGGCGATGTCAACGCAATGGTCGGCAGCAGGACAAAGCCGAACGCGAAGTACATCATCGCGGAAAGAACGAGGTTGCGATCCTTGAATAACGCCTTATCCAGGAAGTGAACCTTCGTGGTCAGGACGTGCACAAGATAAAGGTAGAACCCAAGCACCGAGGCGATCGCCTCTGCCCAGATCTCGGCCGAGTTGAACCACTCCATGCGCTCGCCGCGGTCGAGCAGCATCTGCAACCCGATCATGCCGAGTGAGAGAGTCGTCCAGCCGAAGAAGTCGAAGGCAGGATTCTGCTCGGCCCTCTTCTCCGGAAGCGAGAGCGACACCGCCAGGAAGATGAAACCTGCCACCGGCAGGAGAAGATAAAACATCGAGGACCAGCCGTGATATTCGCTGAGCCAGCCGCCGATGCTGGGACCGCTGAGGATGCCGACAATTAGGGTTACGGCCACCACCAAGTTAATACGAGCGTGCTGTGGAGGCGGCAAAATATCGAGCAGAATCGCTATCGACAGAGGAGCGAGGGGGCCGCTTGCGCCACCCTGGACGATGCGGGCGGCGACAAATTGCATCGGAGTCGTCGCATGCGCCGCCAGTACAAGGCCGAGGGCGAAGATGGCGATCGAGAGTTGATAGATGGTCTTTCTGCCATAGCGGCCTGCGAGCCAACGCGTCATCGGCATGGTGATGAGACTCGCCGCGATATACGAAGTAAATACCCAACCGACCTCGTCGTCGGCCATCGACAGCGTGCCTTGGAGATAGAGCAAGGCGGCGTTGGGTAGCGAGAGGGCGACCGCCTGCATGAAGCTCGCCATCAGCGCCGCGACGATGATTGCGCGATGGCCCTCGGCTGCAGTGTTCGATGCGAGTCTGGTGCTCATTCGGCCGTCTCGCTCACGGGCATGGTCTGGAGCGGATGGCGCAAGGTACGGCGATAGCCAGTATCGACCCGAACTGTGGCACTGAGGCCCGAGAAGAGCTGCTGGGTCTGATCGATCTGATCAAACTCGAGGCGTACCGGCAGACGCTGGACCACCTTGACCCAATTGCCGGTCGCGTTCTCTGGCGGCAGGACCGCGAAATCCGATCCGGTGCCCGGACTCATGCTGACGACATGTGCCTTGAAGGTGCGATCCGGATAAGCGTCGACGTTGATGACTGCCTCTTGACCCGGATGCATGTGGGTCAGGCCGGTTTCGCGGAAATTCGCCTCGACCCAGATGTGTCGGCTCGACATCATAGAGAACACGGCTGCTCCGGGATTGACGAAGTCGCCGACTTGCAGGTCATCGACCCTTGTCACGATGCCGTCGTCGGGCGCCACCACCGTCGCGTAGGAGAGATTGAGCCTGGCCTGGTCGAGCTGGGCCTTGGCTGCGCGGACCGACGGATGGCGATCGACCGCAATATTTGGATTGCCGTCCAACGCGGCCACGGTGTTGGCGATCTGTTGTGCGTCCGATGCAACGTGCTGACGGGCGACCCTGAGATTCGTATCGGCTTGGTCAAAGACCTCGCGCGGCGTCCAACCGTCCGTGACGAGCGCTTTCCGTCGCGCATATTCAAGCTCGTCGAAGTCCACGGTGTCGATCGCCGATCGCAGTTCGGCAATTTGCTGGCGATAGGTGGCCTTGAGCTCGTCGACCTGGAGACGCGCGCTGTCGAGCCGTGCCTCGGCCTGCTCGACGGCAATCCGGTATGGTTGCGGATCGACTTGGAACAGGAGCTGACCCTGCCTGACGCGCTGATTGTCCACGACGGCAATATCGACCACCTGGCCGGCAACCCGGGCGTTGACCGATTCCTTGGCTGCGTAGACGAAGGCATCGTCGGTAGAAACGTAAGGCTCCTCGGCGACATAGTACGCCGTGCCGACGGCAACCAGCAGGATCGGAAGGAGGACCAACAGCGGGCGACGTAGCCGTTCCCGCAGTGTCGCCTTCGGCATCGTCGCGTTGCGGTCGAGCGGTCGGCGCGGCCTGGCGTCGTTCTCCAAAAGCTGCCCCACCTTGGCTTCGTCGATTGCGGTGCCGGAAGTCATCGAGGTGGCGGCCGGCGCGAAATGGGGCTGCATGGCGGCCGTCATGTCATTTGCATTCGGTAACATGGCACAGTGACCTTTCACCCTAGCCACGATGACAATTGCAGGATCCACTCTCATTCGACTCATCCATCCTACTACTCCCGTTCCACGTTCATCCCACACCTCTGCTCTCTGTGTGCGCCTTCCAGATTGCAGGTCGATCCCCTGGTTTGGTTACAGCTGTCCATGATTCTGGAGAGCATCGACTTATCGATACAGGCACGGTGTGGATGGGTCAGGGCCCGCCGTCGCCAAAATCAGTGAGGAGAGTCTCTCCTGATTACTCAGCCAACGGGGACCAACCGCCGGCTCGCAAGCGCACGCCGGTGTCTCGCGGACCATAGTTGAGGCTATTCTCGGTATGGATGGTCTCCTTCATGGTCATCGAAAAGCACCCATCCGCCATCTCGAAATCGACATCGCGAGTAGCCTCACGGTGCATTTCAATGCGCGCCTCATCGTCATCCCCAATCGCGACATGACGAAAGGCATCCACTGGCGCCGAGCCTCCAAGCACCCCATTGGACCAATCGTGCAGGATGTACTCCTCGATCGAAGCGCGTACCCACCAGAGCGCGAAAGTGGCGAAGCGCACACCCCGGTCCGGATCGAAGCGGCAGAGCGCCCGCATCATGCCAACGTAACCTTCGCCGACCAGGTCTTCCAACGGCAAGCCATAGCCGCGATACACCTTGATAACTCTCACAACAAGGCGAAGGTGACTCCCAACTATATAGCTGGTGTGCAGCACTAATATCATGGTGGTCGCGCCAGCGGTAACACAGGGCCCGCTCTGCCTCGGCGCTCAGCATCGGAAAGGAACGGACTCCGCGGAAATACCATGACAAGTGCCCGCCCGTGGGGGCCAGGGGACAGCTGAATCCCATACACTTGGACTCCCCTCTTCTGTGTGTTCCAGCGCGGCACTTGGGCACCGATCCGGCCTCCGCCTCGACGGCGCGAACTTGCAATCAGGCCAAGCGCACGTCTATTGGACGAAGGTGTCGCCCGTCGGCCTCCGAGATCGATGCCGCAGGCCTCGCCCAACGACCGACACCAAAGTATTATAGACGTCCTCCGATTAAGCGGCGCATTGGCCTCCGGCGAAGCGCCCGAGGACCCATATGGGGGGAGTACACAATGAAAAAAGTTTGCGCCGTCGGTGACATCGGTCGGCGCCCTGTGTGTTGTGCGGAGCCGTTCGAGCCCGATGAGCCGCTTGATCCCATGGAGGGAGGCCCCGCAAATGAGTGCGTCCAATGACGGCGCTTTGCTGTGTTGATGTAAGCCTTCCCGACGGCCGTAATGCTGTAGGAGCGCCACTAGACCAAGGATCGATCGATACCTTGGTCTAATTGTGGTTTGTCCCACCGGAGACGACGTTGCCGACGATGGGGTTTCATGCTCTCCAGAGCTTTCACAACAGAATGACGAGTCCCCCCCGAGGGAGTTGGATCCGCGTAAACAACATCACACGACGCGTTGTCGCAAACCGAGTCCCGGACTTGCAACGCGATTTAGGAGAGTGCAAATGAGCTTGATCGAACATGCGATTGCGGCAAACCGCAAGACAGCAGAACACCATGATCCCTCGCTGGCAAACAAGCCAGCTCCGAAGATTGCAATCCTCACTTGCATGGACCCACGTTTGAACCAACTGCTCGAATGGCTGCACATCAAACCCGCCGATGCGGATGTGATTCGGAACGTCGGAACGGCAGCAACGGCAGATGTTG
>Ga0335075_10008192_pt1 | contig 16061 bp, 12 predicted proteins | sample Lox_Sample_24_FD_206723 | JGI IMG/M metagenome (GOLD analysis project Ga0335075, IMG submission 206723) | Soil microbial communities from Loxahatchee National Wildlife Refuge, Florida, United States - Lox_Sample_2.4 | ecosystem: Environmental > Terrestrial > Soil > Wetlands | place: USA... | reverse complement strand
GGACTCCGCCGAGACCATTGACACCGCGGTCGCCGGAGGGGTGCCCGAGGTCATCATCGACGTCAACGTCGGGCTGCCTCGCTGCGGCTGCTCCGCGGCGGACGCCGGGCGGCTTGCCGACCTCGCCCGGCGCCGCGGGCTCGAAGTTCGCGGCGTCATGGGCTACGAGGGCCATGTTGTCGGCGTGCCTGATCCGGTCGCGCGGGCCGAGCGGTGCAAGGTCGCCATGGAGATACTCGTCGCCGCGCATTCCGACGTCGGTGGCGAGCTGGTATCGGCCGGCGGCACCGGCACCTACGCGCTCAATACCTGGGCCACCGAGATTCAGGCCGGGTCCTATCCGCTGATGGACACCGCGTACGGCCGCCTCGGACTGCCGTTCAGGCAGTCGGCGTACGTACTGGCAACTGTCATATCCCGGTCGGATGGGTGGGCGGTCGGCAACGCGGGCCTCAAGGCCTTCGGCATGGATCACGGGAACCCGGAACTGGGCAGCGGGACCGTCATGTTCTGCTCTGACGAGCACGTGACGTTCACACCGGCGCGCCCCGTCGGCGAGCAGGCCTGGCTGGTGCCTGCCCACATCGACCCGACGATGGCATGCCACAAGCGGGTGTATCTCTTCTCAGGCGATGTTGTCACCGACGTCTGGCCGATTGACCTGCGTGGCTGGTGACCTTGCGGCTGGCCACGTGATAGCGGGAACGCTGACCTTCCGGTTCGCGGAGCATGGCGACGTCCCGGCCATCGTCGATCTGGTCGAGTCCGCCTACCGGGGCGACGAAAGCCGAGCCGGCTGGACGACTGAAGCCGACTTGCTGGACGGACAGCGCACCGACGCCGCCGCGGTCGCGGAGATCGTCGCCAGCGATGGCCGCGTCATGTTGCTTGCGGAAGCCGATGGTGTACTCGCCGGTTGCTGCCAGCTCGAGCGGCGGCTGCCCCACGGGGCCTATTTCGGCATGTTCTCGGTCCGGCCGGCCGCGCAGGGCCAGGGCTGGGGCCGGCAGATCCTGGCTGAGGCCGAGCGGCTTGCCCGTGCGGAGTGGGGTGCCGCGACGATGGTGATGACTGTGCTGGAACCGCGGCGGGATCTGATCGGATGGTACGAACGACGCGGTTACCGGCCGACGGGGGAAAGCAGGCCGTTCCCTTACGGAAATGCGAGATACGGCCTCCCGCGGCGACCCGACCTGAGCTTTATCGTGCTCGAGAAGTCGCTCTGAGCGCGGTTGACCGTCAGGTCTGACCGCGGAGGCGCAGGCCGCGCGGAGTCGGCCGGAATCCTGCGGACTCAAGCGCACTGGCTAGCGGCGAGTCGTACACCTCACCGCCGTCCGCGCGCTCTACCGTGAGCCGTCCGAGCGCGCCCGCTCGGACGGCTGCCGCCAGCGCGGCCGCTGCGGGCTCGAGGACGGACGGCTCGCTGGTCCATGAGAGCAGCGTCTTGCCTCCGCGCTCGACATACAGCACCAGCTCACCGTCGGCCAGCACGACGAGTGCGCCGGCCTTGCGGCCGGGCCGGTGTCCGCCAGCGGTCTCGCCGGGCCGTTCTGGCCATGGCAGTGCGGCCCCGTAGGCGTTGGCTGGATCGGCTGCTGCCAGCACTACCACTCGCGGACCCGACGGGCCGCGAGCAGCAGGCCGGGTGTCCCACGGATCGCGGGCGTGGTCGGCGGCGCGCGCTGGCCCGGCGACGTGAGCGGCTTCGGCCATCGCCCGCATCCGGTCGACTGCGCCCGGCAGCGCAAACTGAGCGGCGCCCAGGCCCTCGACAAAATAACCGCGCCGGCACTGACCCGCCTCTTCCAGCGCCCGCAGCACGGGATAGAGGGCTCCGAATCCGCCGCTGACGCGCTCGACGGCAGCGGCACCGCGAATGACAATGCCGTAGCGTTCCAGCAGTGCGAGCGCCTGCGCGTGCAGCCGTCGTGTCGGGTCCTCAGCCCGCGGCGGAAGAGCCGACCACCGGCCGCTCACCGTCGGCGGCCCGCTGTGAGATGGCATGGCGCCCCGACCGAAGCCCGGGCGCCTAGAGATGGCTGCGCCCGGTCGGCTGGTGGCCCGGCTCGGGCTGCCATCGGCGCCAGGCGCGACCGGACGGCCGCTACCCAGGACCGTGCGCAGTGGCGCGAGCGTGTCGTTGGTGATCAGCCCCGCCCAGACCAGGTCCCAGATCGCGACAGCGACCTCACGGTCGGTGGCGGCGAGCGCCCGGGCGGACTGATCGGCGCGGGTCGCCGCGACGCGGTCGGCGATCGTCCGGAAGAACAGTGCCCCGCCGCCCTCCAGCGCAGTCAGGATCGCGGTATGCACAGGCGTGATAGTGATCTCGCCAGGGTCGGGCAGCAGCAACGGCGCGGCCTGGGCCGGCGCGAGGGCGATCCACCCATCGCTGCCCGGCAGCCCGCCTGCCCCTGACCAGATGACCTCGCCCGCGGCCGTCAGCTCGTCCAGCAGCACTGGCGAATAGCCGGGTACCCGCTCCGGCAGCACCAGGGTCTCGAGCGCTGACGCTGGCATGGCGGCGCCCGCTAGCTGATCGATCACGTCGTACACGGCATCTGATCGCGGCGGCCGCGGATGGCCGCCGTTGCCTGACGGCCTGCGAGTCGCGGCCTGGACACGCTGCCAGGCGGGCAGGAACGCCGCGAAGACTGGCGGAGGCGCCGGCTCGACCTCCTTGCGGAGCTTGGCCAGGCAGCGGCGCCGCAGCATGCGCAGCACGCCGGTATCGCACCACTGGATCCCGGCGCCGGGCTGGAAGTCTCCCTCCGTGACAACGCCCTCCGCGGTCAGCCGGTGCAGTGCGCCGATGACGACGGCGACTCCGAGCCCGTAGCGGTCGGCGATATCTTGCGCGCCAAACGGCCCATGCGTTCGCGCGAGCCGCAGGATCAGGTCGCGCAGCGGATCAGCGACCGGCTCGGTGAAGGCGTCTGGCACGCCGAGCGGCAGGGCAACTCCCAGAGCGTCGCGGAGCCGGCCGGCGTCCTCAATCGCTGCCCACCGCTGCTGACCAGCGATGCGCAGCTCAAGCACGCGGCGCTGCGCGGCCAGGCTGGCAAGCCAGGACGGCGCCTGCGCAGGGTCTTCCGAGCGCTGCGCGACCTCCTGCGTGGTCAGTGGCCCGAGGGCGCGCAGCATGTCGGCTACGTCCTCGGCGTTCCGGCAGGCGCGGCCTGGCGCCAGGCGCTGGAGCTCCCGCTCGGTCTCGTCGACTACCAGGGGATCCAGCAGCTCGCGCAGCTCGGCCTGGCCGAGCAGCTCGGCCAGCAGTGCAGAGTCCAGGGCCAGCGCTTGAGCGCGGCGTTCAGCCAGCGGCGCGTCGCCCTCGTACATGAACGCGCCCACGTACCGGAACAGCAGCGACCGGCTAAACGGTGACGGCGTTGGCGTCTCCACCTCGACCAGCCGGATCTGGCGGGTCGCGATGTCGCGCATCAGCCTCGTCAGGCCGGGAACGTCGAACACGTCCTGGAGACACTCGCGCATGGTCTCCAGCACGACCGGGAACGTGCCGTACTGGCTGGCCACCGCGAGTAGCTGCGCGGCACGCTGGCGCTGCTGCCACAGCGGTGAGCGCCTGCCGGGCTGGCGGCGGGGGAGCAGCAAGGACCGGGCGGCGCACTCGCGGAACCGGGACGCGAACAGCGCCGAGGAGCCCAGCTCTGCCGTTACCAGCTGCTCGACTTCGTCCGGGTCGAGCATCGCGATGCCCGCCGGCGGCGGATCGTCGGCGTCCGGAACCCTGATCACGATCCCGTCGTCGGTGTGCAGCGCCTGCACGTCCATGCCGCCGTACCGCTCGCGGAGCCGGGCTGCGATGGCGAGCGCCCAGGGCGCGTGCAACTGCGAGCCGTACGGACTGTGCAGGACCAGCCGCCAGTCACCGAGTTCGTCGCGGAACCGCTCCAGCACCAGGGTGCGATCATCCGGCAGATATCCCGTGGCCTCGCGCTGCTGGTGGAGGTAGGAGACCAGGTTCGCAGCTGCAAGCTCGTCCAGGCCCTGGTCGCGCAGCTTCTGGGTGGCGGCCCTCTCGTTAGCCGAGCCCAGCTCGCGGGTAAAAGCACCGATCGCCGCGCCGAGCTCAGCCGGCCGGCCGGGCGCGTCACCCTTCCAGAAGGGAAGCCTGCCCGGCTGGCCAGCCGCGGGCGACACGAGCACCTGGTCCGCAGTGATGTCCTCGATCCGCCAGGACGTCGCGCCGAGTACGAACACGTCACCGACCCGCGACTCGTAGACCATCTCCTCGTCGAGCTCGCCGACCCGGCGCGAATGCCGGCCCGAGCGGTCGGTCTGCCCGCCGGCCAGAAACACGCCAAACAGGCCACGGTCCGGGATGGTCCCGCCGTTGGTTACGGCCAGGCGCTGACTGCCGGGCCTGCCGGACAGCGTCCCGGTCGTCCGGTCCCAGACCAGCCGCGGCCGCAGCCCCGCGAAGTCCTCGCTTGGGTATCGGCCAGCCAGCATGTCGAGCACGGCGTCAAGCACTGGCCGGGTGAGCCCGGTGAACGGCGCTGCCCGCCGCACGGTCCGCTCCAGCAGATCGATATCCCAGTCGTCCATGGCCGTCATGGCGACGATCTGCTGTGCCAGGACGTCGAGCGGATTGCGCGGCATCCGCAGTTCCTCGATCTCCCCGGCCCGCATGCGCTCGGTCACCACGGTGGTCTGGACCAGGTCACCCTGGTACTTCGGGAAGAAGATGCCGCGCGACTCGTCGCCCACGTGGTGACCGGCGCGTCCGGTGCGCTGCAGCCCGCTTGCCACCGACGGCGGCGACTCCACCTGGATGACCAGGTCGACGGCACCCATGTCGATGCCGAGCTCCAGGCTTGAGGTCGCGACGACGGCTGGCAGTGTGCCCGCCTTCAGCGCTTCCTCGATCTGGCTGCGCTCTTGACGTGAGACCGATCCGTGGTGAGCGCGCGCAACGACGGCCGGTGCTCCACCGCCTGCGCCAGCCTCGCCCATAAGCTCCGCAGGAATCCTGGCGTGGTGGTTGCTCACGGCCGCCGGGGGCTCGGCCAGGGCAGCGGCCGTGGCTTCCTGAAGTTCAATGTCTTCCTGCAGGGCTACTCGCTCCGCGGCGAGATCGTTGAGGCGGGCGCAGAGCCGCTCAGCTAGCCGGCGCGAGTTGGCGAACACGATCGTGGACCGGTGACTCTGGATCAGGTCAAGCACGCGCTCCTCAACGTGCGGCCAGATCGAGTGCTGACGGGCCGGGTTGCCGTCGCCTGGCGGCTGACTGCCGCCGCGGTCGGCCATCGTGACCACCCGTCCGTCCGCCATCGGTACCCGGACGGGTGCGACCTGAGCCGACCCTTGCACGTCCGACATGTCCTCGATCGGGACAACTATCTGCAGGTCGAGTCGTTTCTCGCTGCGCGGCGAGATGACCGTAACCGGCAGGGCTCCGCCGAGGAACGCGGCCACCTCGCCTGGCGGCCGGACCGTAGCCGACAGCCCGATCCGCTGCGCAGGCCGGACTGCAGCGGTGCTGTGGTGGCCATTGCGGGGCTGGCTACCACTGGGCTGGCTACCACGGGGCTGGCTACCACGGGGCTGGCTACCACGGGCCTCACTGCCATCGGGGCCTGGCTCACTGGTCCGCAGCGCGTCCAGCCGCTCGAGCGACAGCGCCAGGTGCGCCCCGCGCTTGCCGCCGGCCAGCGCGTGCACCTCGTCGACGATCACGGTCTCGACGCCGCGCAGGCCCTCCCTGGCCTGCGACGTCAGCATCAGGAACAGCGATTCCGGCGTAGTGATCAGGATGTCAGGCGGCTTGCTGACGAGTTTGCGCCGCTCATCGGCCGCGGTATCGCCGGTCCGAACTCCGACCGTTATGTCGGGTTCAGCAAGGCCGAGCCGCCGCGCTGCGTGCCGGACGCCGGTCAACGGTGAGCGGAGATTCCGCTCGACGTCGACGGCCAGTGCCTTCAGCGGAGATATGTACAGGACCCGGCAGCGCCGCCTCGGATCGGCTGGAGCAGGCTCGCTGGCCAGCTTGTCGATAGCCCACAGGAATGCCGCGAGGGTCTTGCCCGATCCGGTCGGTGCAATTACCAGCGTGTGCTCGCCCCGGCCGATAGAACTCCAGGCTTGCGCCTGAGCAGGGGTCGGCTCGGCAAAGGCCGACTCGAACCATGCTCTCGTCGCTTCGCTGAAATCAGCAAGCCCGGCGGTGCCGTCGGGTGACATAACTACATCTTGCCTGGCGGTACTGACACCCCGGACCAAGGCGGCGACACTCAAGCCCAGCTAGGCGACGCCCCAGCCCGGCTAGATTGTCCGGGTGCTACCTGTGAGGCTACGCGCGGGCGCGCGCGGGATCATTCTCGACGAAGACGACCGCATCTTGCTGTGCCGGTTTGAGTTCAACCGTGCGGACGGGCGGGCTGTGGTCTGGGCAACGCCGGGCGGCGGAGTCGAACCGGGCGAGAGCCTGCTGGCGGCGCTTCGCCGCGAGCTGCATGAGGAGGTCGGTCTCTCGGTCGACCATGATCCGCCGCACGTCTGGCATCAGGAGGTCGTCCAGCCTGGGCGTATGGAGGGCTATGACGGCGTGACTAACGATTACTTCCTCATCAGGACCGCGGCCTTTACCCCGCGCGGCTCCATGACCGACGCGGAGCTGGCTGGCGAGGGTGTCACCGGCTTCCGGTGGTGGACGATGGCTGAGATCGCCGGATACTCCGGGCCGGACCTGTTCGGGCCGCGCGGACTGCCGCGCGCGCTCGCGGCGCTGCTGGCCGACGGACCACCAGCGGTCCCGTTGCACCTGGGTCAGTGAGCGTTAAGCGCGATGGCTAACGCGGCGGCGGCTGGGCTGCTAGCGAGATCATGCAAGGACGCAACAGGCTGATGACCTGTGCCGGGTCGGCGGTGGCGAGTTCGTCGGTCTTGATGAGGTGCCGGGAGACCGTGATGCCGATGGTGATGGCACTGATGATCGCGGCTCGCAAGTCCGCGTCGTCGGCGGGTATGGCCTGGGCGATCTGCGCCTCGTAGCGGGCGATGCCGGCGCTTGCGGCGCTGGCGGCCTCGGGATTGGTCAGCATCGAGCGCAAGAGGGCCAGCGACGCCACTGGCTCGCTGGCGAGCCGGTCTGCGAGCCCCGCGAGTATCTGCTCGGCTGCCTCCGCCGGCGTGCCGCTGACCTCAGGGACGGGGGCGGCGTCGATCACCCGGCGGTACAGGTTCTGCTTGGACCCGAAGTAATGCATGACCAGACCGGCGTCGACTCCTGCAGCCGAGGCCACAGCCCGGATGGTGGTCCGGTCATACCCGGCGCTGAAGAAGACCTGGGTCGCGGCGCCGAGAATGCGCGCTTCGGTGCGGCGGCGCTGTTCGGCGCGCGAACCGGGCCGGGGAGTGGTCATCGTTTCATTCTACGAGTGTTGACCGAAGGTACTACTTGGTTCTACGCTCGTTCAATGAACGCATGTTGACCGAACTTCTTGAATGAAGGGAACGGCCCGATGTCATCACCCACAGCCGCCAGCGTCCTCGCCCGGCGTCGGCACTTGACCCTGAACGGAGATGCCGACGGCTTGGCTGACCTGTACGCGCCCGATGCTGTGATCGAGGCGCCGTTCGCGGGACATTCCGGCATGCCAGCGCGTCTGGAGGGCCGGGAGGCGATCCGCGAGTACTCGCGCCAGGTGACGGCATCGCCGCTGCGGCTGGAGGAATACGAGGTGGCGGAGCTTTACCAGACCCAGGACCCGGAAGTGGTGATCGTGGAGATGACCGCGAAGGGAACCCTGACCACGACGGGCCGGTCGTTCGCGACGACGTCCATCCAGGTCCTCCGCATCCGGCACGGCCAGATTGTCCTCTTCCGCGACTTCGCCAATCCCCGGGTCCTGGAAGAAGTGATCAGGGAAGCAACCTCGATAGGAGAGCCATGTTCGCGCGCGTGATCACTGCCCAGGCGCGAGCTGGAGGGTTCGACAACGCCATCCGCCTTTTTCAGCAACAGCTCCCCGGTGCCCGGCAGCAGCCAGGGTTCCAGGGCTTCTACGTTCTGACCGACGATGAGACTGGCAAGCTCATGATCATTTCGCTGTGGGAGACCCGCGAGCACATGGATGCGGTCGGTCGAGGCACGGCGACCGGCATCCACGACCAGGGCGCTGCGGCTGCGGGGCTCAGCGCGCCGAGCCTCGAAACCTACGAAGTCACGGTGCAGGGCTGAGCCAACCCCAATCGGGCGCGCGTCGCCAGGCGTTCCTCATGACCAGGCAAGCCGTCGCGGGGCGCGCCGGAAACTAGCTCGCCTTAGCCGCAGTCCGGTACCGGTCGATGACAAGTCCGGCGAGAGCCGGGTGGTCGCCGAGCGGCTCGGTGACCCAGTCTGCGCTGCTTTCGCTGAGCTGGTCCTGGAAATAGCCGGGCGCGAGAAGGTAACTGGCCACCGCGACCGGCTTGCCGGTCCGCTCGCGCAATTCGCTGACCGCTTCGGGCACCGTGGGCGAGGAGGCTGTAGCGAAAGCGCCGAGCACGGGTACGCCGAGCCGTTCGGCTAGCAGGTCAGCCTGCTTGCGGACGTCGTCTGCAGCGACTGGATCTGACGAGCCTGCGGCAGCGAGCACAACCGGTGTGCCATCGGGCACGCCAGCCTCAGCGAGCCTGGCTGTCAGCGCGGTAAGTAGCAGCTCATCTGGTCCGAGCGGCCCGGCCACCAGCGCACCGGCCGAGCTCGCCGCGCCGCTGATGTCGGTTGCCAGGTGGTATCCAGAGGACAGCAGCAGCGGCACCACGACGGCGTTCGATCCGGCTGCGCCGAGCTGCGCGGGTAGCGACGGCTCGGCGTGTCCGATGAAGGCGACGCGGACGTCCAGCATCGGCGCGAGGCGGCGGATCTGCCTGGCGAGCGCGCCAATGACGTCGGCGGCGGCCGGGTTCCGGCTCCCGTGTGCGACGGCGAGCAACGCAGGCCGACTCATGCGGTTGCTCCGGCTACGGCTGCTCCGGCCGCGGTTGCTCCGGCCGCGGTTGCTCCGGCTGCGGCTGCTTTCAGCACGGTTGTTTCCACCACGGTTGTTTCCACCACGCCTGTTTCCACCGCCGGAGGGCCGAGCAGCTCGCGAAGGCGGACCACCTCACCGATGACCACGACCGCAGGCGGCTGTACGCCGGCAGCTGCGGCATCGGCGGCTACGGCGCCCAGCGTCGAGGTCAGCACCTGCTGAGTGAGCATCGTGCCGTCGCAGATCACCGCGACCGGGGTCGCCGCATCCCGTCCGCGCTTGACTAGCTCGGCTGCGACAGCGTCGAGGTGCGCGATGGCCATCAGCAGGACCAGGGTTCCGGTACCGCGCGCCAGGCCATCCCAGTCGACGGTCGCGCCCGGCTGGGACGGGTCAAGGTGGGCGGACACCACGGAGAAGTCCTGCGTGACGCCGCGGTGGGTGACCGGGATGCCGGCATAAGCGGGCACCGCGATCGCGCTGGTTACGCCGGGAACGACCTGGAATGTCACCCCGGCACGCACGCAGGCCAGCGCCTCCTCGCCGCCCCGTCCGAAAACGAACGGGTCGCCGCCTTTCAGCCTGACAACGCGCTGGCCGGCGAGGGCCCTGCTCACGATCAGGTCGTTGATCTGCGACTGGGTCAGATTGTGGGCGTGCGGCGATTTACCGGCGTCAACGACCTCCACGTCCGGATCCAGGTCGGCGAGCAGCGACCGAGGCGCAAGCTTGTCCACGACCACGACGTCGGCCTCGGCCAGCAGGCGGCGTCCGTGCACTGTGATCAGCCCCGGGTCGCCGGGTCCGCCGCCGACTAGAGCCACGCTGCCGGCGCCGGTCCGGCGCGGCCTAACCGGCAGGCTGCCCTCGGCGAGTGCAAGCGCGACAGCGGAGCGAAGACGCTCGGACCGGCGCGGGTCACCGCCCGAGGTAACGGCGACCGTCACCTCGCCGTGCCTGGTGACGGCTGGCGTCCAGGCGGCCGATTCGCCGGCGTCATCCGCGCGCACGCACCAGATCCTGTTCCGGTCCGCTTCCGCGGCCACGAGCGCATTGACGGTCCCGTCATTGGTGGCCGCGTGCGCGAGCCAGGCTGCCGACAGGTCCCCGTCGCGGTACTCGCGCTCCAGGACCGCGACAGGCAACTCGGCCAGCTCAGGCAGCACCGATGGGGCGACGACTACGACGTGCGCGCCGGCCTGGAGGAGGCTTCGAGTCCTCCGCAGCGCGACCTGACCGCCGCCAACAACGACCGCACGTCGGCCTGCCATCGACAGCATCAGCGGATATCGATCGTCGCTCATACCGCGCTCCGGGCAAGCGGGTCGTGCGGGCGCGGCCGCACGACGGCGACGAACTTGAGGCTGAAGCCTCGCGAGCACGCGCGGCACTCCCAGTCGCCGGCGTCCGCACTGGCTGGCCGCAAGTTCTCCTCGCCGCAGTACGGGCAGAAGAACGGTACCTGTCGTTCCCCGCTCATGCCTGCGCCCCAGCCTGCGGCGCCCCAGCCTGCGGCGCCGCCGCCGCGAGCTCAGCCGCCGCGAGCTCAGCCGCCGCAAGCTCAGCCTCCGCAAGCTCAGCCGGCCGGGTGAGCAGCTCAGCGTCAGCGCGCCGCACCCAGGTGGCGAATTCCTCGCCCGCGGACCTGTCGGCCTGGTAGTTACGGAGCAAGCCCTCGACGAAGTCGGGCAGCGCATCGGCGGTGACCTTCAGCCCGCGCAGCTTCCGCCCGAACCCTGGGTCGGTGCCGAGCGACCCGCCCAGGTGCACCTGGAAGCCCTCCTTACCGTCGACGATCGAGCCCTTCAGCCCAATGTCGGCGAGCTGGAACCGGGCGCACGAGTTCGGGCAGCCGTTCACGTTGATCGTGATCGGCGTGTCGAAGTCCGGCAGGCGATGGCCTAGCTCGGTGTAGAGCTCCCGCGCCCGGCCCTTGGTCTCGACGATGGCCAGCTTGCAGAACTCGATGCCGGTGCAGGCCATCGTGCCGCGCCGGAAGACATCCGGGCTGGCCTGCAGGTCGACCGACTCGAGCTCGGACACCAGCTCCGCAACCGCCCGTTCCGGCACGTCGAGGATGAGCAGCTTCTGCTCGATCGTCGTTCGGACGCGGCCCGATCCGTAGGCCTCGGCCAGATCGGCGACCTGCCAGAGCTGGGTGCCGGACGTCCGGCCGGTGTGCGGCGCCACGCCGACGTAGTAAAGCCCGTTCCGCTGGCGGTGCACGCCGATGTGGTCGCGCGAGCCCGGCGCCGGTGCCGGCGGCGGCGGCCCGTCAGCCAGCCCGTTCCCGCCCAGGTACTCGCGCTCAAGCACCTCCCGGAACCGCTCGGCACCCCAGTCTGCCACCAGGAACTTCAGCCTGGCCCGGCTGCGCAGGCGGCGGTAACCATAGTCACGGAATAGCCGGGCGACTGCGGCCCAGACCTCCGGCACTCGCTGCGGCGGGACGAAGACGCCAAGACGCTGGGCCAGCATCGGGTTGGTGGACAGGCCGCCGCCTACCCACAGGTCGTAGCCGGGCGTGCCGTCAGGGCCGATCACACCGACGAACGAGACGTCGTTGACCTCATGCGCGGTGCACAGTGTGGCGCAGCCGGAGATCGCGGTCTTGAACTTGCGGGGCAGGTTGGTCAGGTCGGGGCTGTTCGTCGCGACGTCCTCGGTCGCCCTGAGGACCGCACTGGCGTCCAGCACTTCGGCGTCGTCGATCCCCGCCACCGGGCAACCCAGGATGTTGCGCGGCACGTCACCGCAGGCCTGCTGGCTAGACAGGCCGACTTCCTCCAGGCGCTCCCAGATGGCCGGGACATCCTCGATGGTGATCCAGTGGAACTGCACGTTCTGCCGGTCGGTCACATCGGCCAGGTCGCGGCCGTACTCCTTGGCGACGCCAGCGACGGCCCGCAGCTGATCGGCTTCTAGCTGCCCGCCGGGGATCCGCACTCGCATCATGAAGTACGGGTCCTCGATCTCGGCATCCTCGAGCGCTCCGGTCTTGCCGCCGCCGATACCGGGCTTGCGCTGGGTGTACAGGCCCCACCAGCGGAATCGGCCGCGCAGGTCAGACGGGTCGATGGAGTCGAACCCGAGGTGGGCGTAGCGGTTCAGGATGCGGTCGCGGACGTGCAGCCCGTCGTCGTCCTTCTTGAATCTTTCGGCGGGATTGAGCGGCTCATGGTGGCCGAGAGCCCACTGGCCCTGGCCGCGAAGCGGCGCGGATGGCATTGCTCGGATCCTTCTGCTGGCATGGCGCGGGCACTGACAGGTGTCGCCCTGGCGATTGCCGGGCGCGCTGCGAGGTGCGGGGCAGGCTGATTCAGCAGGAGGGACGACAGATGGCGCTGGAAACGCGCAGCAGATCGATGTGACGTCGGCAGACAAGCCAGGGGCCGCGGCTGGCGGTCAGGCGATGCACTACTGCCTCCGAGGGCTAGATCGCTGCGCTGCGACGGACTCTGGTCTCAAAAACGGTAACATCCGGGACCAGCAATCAGGCAAGCGGAATTATTTCTGTGACTCAACCTCTCTTGTGCGCCTGCCCGGCCGGTGCGGGGTCGGCTGCGGTGAGGCCAAGCAGGGGCTCGTCGGCTGAGCGAATATCGGCCGTGGGCAGGCCGTTGGGAAACTGCTGCCGGGCCTGCCCGGCTACCGCGATGGCGATCTCGACGTGCTGGCGCCTAGAGCTTGCGTAGAAGGCCTGTGCTTCGCTGCTGAGCTTGGGACTGGCGTGCAGCGGCTTGTCGCTAACGGCGAGCAGCGTGGCCGTAGGCACACGGTACCGGAAGCCGTTCGCTGCGACGGTCGCCGACTCCATGTCCACGGCGATGGCCCTGGACTGCTGCAGCTTGTCGCTGACCACCGATAGCTGGAGCTCCCAGTTCCGGTTGGCGGTCGTGAATACGATGCCCATTCTGGTGCGCAGGTCTCGGGACATGAGCTCGGTCAGCAGCAGCATGTTCAGCGTGTGATTGGAGACGATCGGCACGCTGAGCGGGAGGACGTCGTCCAGCACATGGTCATCGCGCATGTAGGCGGTGGCGAGGACCAGGTCGCCGATCTCCTGGTGATTGCGTAGTCCGGCGCAGTGCCCGATCATCAGCATCAGGTCAGGCCGGAGCACCGCGAGGTGGTCCGTGATCGTCTTGGCGTTGGACGGGCCGACGCCTATGTTGATCATGGTCAGGCCGGCCCGGTCCGGCAGCATGTAGTGCCAGGCAGGCATCTGGCGGCCGGGCGAGTCGGGACCGATGGTGCCGGGGAGGGCGGCCCGGAACTCCTCGACGTGCCAGGAATAGTTAGTCAGCAGGACATAGCGCTGGAACTGCTCGGCTGCGGTTCCGGTGTAGTGCTGCAGGCGGTCGATCGACAGGGCCATCCGCTCTGGCTCGAACAAGAACAGCTTCTTGCGCCGCAGGTCAGCTCTGGTTTCGTCAACGGCCTCAGCGAGCGCCGGGTCACGCAAATCCAGCGCCTCCCGGCCGGCGCTGACCGCAATCCTGGCGCCGGCCGCGGCCAGGCGGCCTAGCTCGCGCTCCAGGTACCAGCGGATCGCCATGGGCGCGGCGAACTCGCCCTCGAGGACCGGATTGTGAACCGACCACGGCCGCTCGACCGTCAGGCGCGGGTAGCGACCGGCCTCGTAGCCCTCCTCCATGGCCTCGCACAGTTGCCCGACCAATGCCGTGCGCTCACCCTCAGGGACGGCCGAGAAGTCCACCGACATCGTCACCCGGTCATCATGCCAGCCGGCCGGCGGCCTCGCTCACCGCCGCGGCCGCTGCACCCGGCCTCGCTCACCGCCGCGGCCGGGTGCAGCGCGGAGGAAATGTCACTGGCTGCTGGCAGGATCGGGCCATGCAGACAGAACTTAGCTGGGAGCAGTTCTCCGCCGCCCGCCCGGAGATGGCCGAGGCGGGCCGAGAGTTGCTCTATCAGTTCGGGGTTGGCCTGGCGTTCCTGTCCACGGTCCGGCCGGATGGCGGCCCTCGGTTGCATCCGATCTGCCCGCTGCTGATGCCTGGTCGGCTGCTGGCCCACGTCATACCGTCGCTGAAGCGCGACGACCTGCACCGCGATCCGAGATACGCGCTGCACTCGTTCGCATCTCCGGATAACGAGGATGCTTTCTACGTGACCGGACGGGCGCTGCCGGTCATGGACCCGGACCTCAGAGCCGCCGCCGCAGCGCAGTTTCTGGCCGAACGTGGCATTGAGGCGGAGCCGGCTGGCTTCGCGGACGGCGAGTTCTTCGAGTTCCTGCTAGGTAGCTGTCTCCTGACCCAAACCACCGGTCACGGGGACTGGCAGCCCCGGCACGTCACCTGGGCAGCTTGAGCAACCCCGGGCCGATAACGCGAAGGATGTTGCACCGTTTTCGGCCAAAGATTCTCAGTGATCATGGTTCGGCGGACGTGGAACTCCAGTTGTGTCGGCGTGGGGTCCCGTTTACGCTGGCGCGGGTGCGGCTGACGGAGTTCTGGGACAGGATGCGGAAGCAGTTTGGCGATGGCTACGCCGAGAGCGTGGCCAAGGACTACGTCCTGTCCGGGCTCGGCAGCCGGACCGTCGACCAGGCGCTGGCAGATGGCGAGGACGCTAAGACCGTCTGGCGCGCCGTATGCGAGGCGTTCCGCGTGCCTGAGCGGCTGCGGTAAAGCGGCCTGAGCTCGCGATCATTTCGTGATCTTCAAGGTTTGCCGCAACACCCTTGCTGTTTCCTCTCCGCAAAGCGGGCAAATCGGTCGGGTAAGTGCAGGAAATCGCGAGGATGTCGACGAAGGCCGGTACGCGGGGTACGAAAGGCCGGCCCGCCGGGGGTACGAACAGCAGCCGTGAGGGTAGGCGTCTGATGTCAGGAGGAGCGGCCTACCCTCCCAGCGGAGCAGCTGCCTAATACGCGGAGACCGGGCCTGGCGCGAATGTTCGGCCCGCCGCGCAGCAGTCCAGTGAGGTTATGCCTCACTGGCACATGCGGCCACTTGGGCGCGGCGCAGGCCAGCCAAACATTGGTGCCTAGCGGGGGGTTCCGGTGAGAGCTGTCGTTGACCTCACACGGTGTCAGGGGTACGGCCAATGCGCGTTTCTGGCGCCGGACGTCTTCGAGATGCATGGCCAGGAAGCGCTGATGTACGACCTCGACCCTAACGACGCCCAGCGTGAGCGAGTCCTGCGCGCGGCGGCAGCCTGTCCGGTTCAGGCGCTCCATGTGGAGCCGACGGCCGAGGAAACGGAGGGCCAGTTCGAACCAACCGGGGAGGTCAGGGCAGAGGTACCCAGGGCTCGCACCGGGAACGGCGCTGGGCTCGGAAGCACTAGTCGGATCGTGATCGTCGGCGCGTCGCTGGCCGGTGCGCGAGCCGCGAGCGTGCTGCGCAGGGACGGCTTTACCGGATCACTGACGCTGATCGAAGACGAGAAGCATGACCCGTACGACCGGCCGCCACTGTCCAAGCAGGTCCTTTCGGGATGGATCCCCCCTGATCACACCATGCTGCCGCGCCTGCACAAATTCGACGCCGAATGGCTGCGCGGGCAGCGCGCCACCGGGCTCGACATGGAAGGCAAACGAGTACGCCTGGCGGACGGAAGCGAGGTCGGCTTCGACCGGTTGCTGATAGCGACCGGAGTGCGCGCGCGGCCGTGGCCGAACGAAGAGGAGGCCGCTCTCGATGGCATGTTCGTGATCCACACGATGGAGGACGCGGCCCAGTTCCGGCAGCGAATCGCGCAGCATGCTGGCCGGGTGCTCGTCATCGGGGCCGGGTTCACCGGATCAGAGGTCGCGTCGGTCTGCCGTGAACAAGGCCTGCCAGTGACGGTAGTGGAGCAAGGGCCCGCTCCACTCACGGGCGCACTCGGCGGGGCCATTGGCGCTATCGCTGCGGACATGCAGCGCGCTCACGGAGTGGACCTGCGCTGCGGCGTTACGGTCACACAGCTAGAGGGAGATGCCGACGGGCGGCTGCGCCGGGCGCATCTGTCTGACGGCGACACGCTGGATGTCGAGGTGGCCGTGGCGGCGCTCGGCTCCACCAGGAACATCGAGTGGCTGCAGGGTTCGGGGCTCGCGTTCGGCGT
>Ga0335075_10008189_pt1 | contig 16062 bp, 14 predicted proteins | sample Lox_Sample_24_FD_206723 | JGI IMG/M metagenome (GOLD analysis project Ga0335075, IMG submission 206723) | Soil microbial communities from Loxahatchee National Wildlife Refuge, Florida, United States - Lox_Sample_2.4 | ecosystem: Environmental > Terrestrial > Soil > Wetlands | place: USA... | reverse complement strand
TCCGCGGCAGCCGATCAAAACCTCCTGCGCGCAATTCCGGACTTGCCTGTTTTGATTGTCAAAGAACAGGATACAATTATGCTGATCCGGTACGAATATCAACCGAACACTCGGCCGCACGGAAGCATCGCGACCGGCGCTTGTAACACCAATCAAGGAGGGGACAATGACTCCAGTTTTCACGAAAATAGCCTACACTGATCTGAACGCGCGGCAAAAAGAAGTCTATAACTTTCAATGGATATCCGGCGCCTTGGCGACATACGGATACCATACGCATCAGATTCCAGACGACTGGGAAGGTGCCGACTTCATTGCACGTCATATGGTTACAAGCGAAGAAATCCGGGTTCAACTAAAGGGGCGGATCCATTTTGCCAAGAAATACTTGGGCAAGAATATCTGGATCGCATTCCGAGCGGCAAATGTGGCCTACTTGTTTCCCCACGATGCCGTGCTCGAACAGTACCAGAAATTGAATCCGATGCGCATCAACAAGGCTTGGCAGCGAGAGAATGGTGCGGTCCACTGGAGAAAGCCGACGAAGGACCAACTCCGCTTCCTCGAGCCGTATAAGATCGGCTGGTCGCTCGACTAGACGCAAATAATGATCGATCTCGAGGGGACTCCTCGAACCGCCTCTTCAGATGATCGAGGCCCTTCTTGCCGAGAACCGGCGCGAGCGTTTCGATCAGGTCGTCATACTGGCCGTAGCCATTGTCCTGGAGCGCCGCGAACGCGCGGTCGGCCAGCGCGACGGGGTCGGGCTTCGCGGGCCCGGCAAGCGGCCCGAGATCGCGGCACGCCGCGCGGAATACATCGCCGACCGCGCCATTGCTGTCGTCGCAACGCGCGTGAACGGATTCGGCAAGCTCCATGAACCGCCACATCAGCTCGAGCGCGTCGTCCGCGTCGATCTTCGCCACCCGTTCGACGATCGCGCGACGCTGGGTCTCGAGATCGGCGGCGAGGTTTCGAATCCCGCGCCAATCGACGAAGGAGCGCGCGCGGGCGATCTGGGCGAGACGCTTGCGCAGCTCCGCCGCCACGCTCTCCGGCGCCTCCTTCGCGGCAAGCTCCAGCCGCAGCCGGCGCGCGGCCGCCGCGTCGTTTTCGGCGAGCTCCAGGAGCAGCTCGGCCAGGCGCTTCGCACCCAAAGCCTCGAGATTCTCGCCGGTCAGTTTCTTCTTCGACGCCATGACGCGAAACGGGGAAAGGCTGACGCATGGTATTAAGAGCGGCAGGAGATTTTGTCACTCGTCATGCGCGTTCCAGTCCGACATGGACCTGAAGACGCTGTCGCCATTTCCCGGCAGGGGCTTGCCTTGAGATTTCGGGAGATTCCGGTGTCTAAGATTTTGGTGTCTGATCCCGATTCTATGGGCAACTTTTTTGGCTCAAAACCTGCATCACGCGATCCCGGGCATGCGTAATCGACTTCGACCACTTTTTCACGTGCGGCCGCACGCACTCCTCACCCCTCCTCGCGCAGAGAATGTATCAGGAATAACGATGCCTGGAGAAAGTGACTCCGGCTCCATTTTTTCGGCGATCAGGGCTTCTTTATCGCGAACACCGTGCCGCACTGGTCGTACTCGCAGCCATCGCCTCCACCTATGTCCTCGGCGTGGCCCAATGTGCGGGTTGAAAAGGCTTGGCCGTAGTCTCGACGGAGCGCCTGCATGACAAGGTCGCGGTCTAGTCGCGTAAAGCTGCGAAGAATCCCGTGGCGAGGAACTGACTGCATATCGGTTCGCAGGCCCGACTACCCGCTCAACATTTGTTGGCGCGGCGGGTTCGCAGCGCAGTCCCGCGACGACCCACGGTTTATGGGACGATCGAGAACACTGCACCGTAGCCATATTCGCCGCCAAGTTCCGTCGTGCCGTAGAGCACACCATTCAGACTTATCAAGGCGGCCAGGGGTTCTTGGCCGTCCGCGCAGAATTGCTCGCCGCAAAAGGAATAGAGCTCTGTTTCGGAACCAAGTTGCAGGTTGATCGAGAACGCCGTGCCGCAGCCAATATATTCTCCCTGTTCGTTTTTGCAGCCTTGAGCTCCGCCATCCTCTGTCGTGCCGTATAGAGAACCGTTGACATCAATCAGTCCGGCACCAGGTTCGGCGCCGTCCGAGGGATAGCCCTGGAAAGAATAAAGCGCGGTCTCGGCACTGGTCGCCAGGTCAATCGCGAACACCGTGCCAAGATCTTGCGCGCCTCCTCCAAATGTCGTCCCGTATAGCGAACCGTTGACGTGGAGCAGACCGGCAACGGGGCCTGCTCCGTCGGAGGGGTAACCCTTGAACGAATAAAGCACGGCTTCGGCGCCTGTCGTTGGGTCAAGGGAAAAAACCGCGCCGGCGTTGTATGCGCCACCGTATTCCGTCGTACCATACAATGTGCCGTTGACACCGATCAGTCCGGCCTGGGGACCGCGGCCGTCCTCGCGCTTTGCCGAGAACGTATGCAGCACCGTCTCGATCCCAGTCGCCGGGTCGAGCGAGAACGCCGTGCCGGCCGCCTGCCGGGGTCGTCCCATAAAGCATGCCTTTGACATCGATCAGGCCTGCGTCGGGAAAGGCGCCGTACTCATAGTCTCTATGTTTATCCCTAAACGAATACAGCACCTTCTCGCGACCGTTCTTCAGATCAACCGCGAACACCGTGCCGGCGGCAGAGGCACCGCCGTATTCTGTCGTACCATAGAGCGTGCCGTTGACATCGATCACGCCGGCTTCAGGCAATTCGCCATCGGTGCATGACTTCCCGTGGGCGTCCCGGCTGCAAAGCGATGATACGATCGCTTCGGTATTGGTCTGTGGATCGAACGAGAATACGGCGCCACAAGCCAACGATAAGCCGCCGTCGCATTGACGGAAGCCTCCGCCGCCCCAATAGGTTGTCCCATAGAGGACACCGTTGACATTGATCAAGCTGGCATAGGGAAACGCACCATCCGTGCAGCCGGCGTTCACGTGGCTGCTGCAAAAGCTATAAAGCACAGTCTCCGTTTGAGCTTCGGCGGACGAAGCGCGGGCCCCTAATCCCACCGCACACGCAAGCAGCGCAAACGAAATCGCCTTCATCCGATATCCTTCCTCGCAAGGGCAGCCGCTCGAAGATATCTCATTGGGGGAGGGAGAGAGAAGGAGCCGACTGGCCCCTGGGGAACCCAAGGCGATTGATTGGCCGCAGTCAGACGGCATCGGCGCTCCGAACGAAGCTTTCGCGGCTCAATGGCTGGCCTGGACGTTTCCCTGCCGACGCTTCGTGCAGTGCCTCGCGGCACATGCACGCACGGCTCGGGGCCGATGCGGTTCGCTACTCCTTCATCGCAGTGGACCCGCACCACCTGCTCCTTGCCGGTCTCCCGGCGCAGCTGGCTCCATTTATTTGCGCTGGCCTGCATCCGGGCGCGGCCCTCGCGGCATCTGACAGGCAGTGGACCATTGCATCCTCAAGGAGGCAGACATGAATTTCGATCATCTGGGCCCATCGGTCGTCTTCTGGGGCGCCATTCTGCTGATATGCTTCTTCACCTCGTTCTTCGGCTATCTCGAACGAAGGAGCCGTTACAACGCCATCGAGAAGATGGTCGAAAAGGGCCAGACCGTCCCGCCGGAAATGCTCAGCCGCCACGGCCTGCCCTATGACCGCCGCGCCTGGCATTATCTCCACCCCGCAACATCCGGAATTTTCCTGATGTGCATGGGCGTGGCGATTGCCGTGTTTTTCTGGGCGATGCAGGGCGGGGGCCCGCTGATTGCCGACGGCCGTATGCCCAATTGGCTGCCGGTGATCGGCATCTTCCCGTTCATGGTCGGCCTGGCGCGGCTGCTCGGCGCTGCGTTTGATCGGCGCCCGCCCGATCCAAATTCCAATCCCGGGCCATGATGTTTGCGCATGGACGAAGAAGGGCTGGTCGGGCGGGCGGCACTGGGCGATGCCGCCGCTTTTGCGGGGCTGGTGCGGCAGCATCAGTCCCGGCTGCGCGGTTTTCTGCGCCGGCTCACCAGGGGCGACGCGAGCCTGGCCGACGATCTCGCGCAGGAGAGTTTTCTTGAGGCCTGGCGCAAGCTCGCGCAGTTTCGCGGCGAAGGTTCCTTTGCCGTCTGGCTGCTGCGCATCGCCTGGACGCGCTATCTCATGGAGGCGCGCCGCCGGAAGCTCGAACCGCTGGACGAGGCGCATGAGTCCGGCGATGGGCCCGAGTTCCAGATTCCGGCTACGAACCTTGACGCGCGACTCGATCTCGAAAGCGCCCTTCGCAGGCTTTCTTCGGCCGAGCGCGCCGGACTTACGCTCTGCTACGCACTGGGCTATTCGAACGAGGAAGCTTCAGCCATTCTCGACCTGCCGCTCGGAACGCTCAAATCACACATCGCCCGCGGCCGCGCCAAACTGAAGGCGCTGTTGGGAAACGCGCAATGAACGACGAAAACCTCGACGCCCTCCTGCGAACGCCGCTTCCGCCGATCGTCGATGCCGGTTTTTCCAAAGCTGTGATCGCGCGCATGGCGCCCGCATCGCACCCGCTCGTTTGGCTTGAAATCGCTGTGCTCGCGCTTTCCGCGCTGCTCGCGCTCGCCTTCCTCCCTTTCCGCGCCCTGACGGACGTGGCGGTGCAAGTGTCGTCCCAGCTCGCCAACTCCACTGCGGCCGCGATGGCGTGTCTGGCGATTGTTGTTTCGGTTTATCTGCTGCGGAAATTGGAGACGGATTGAAATGCCCGGCACGATAGGTTGAACTGACCTGATTGCGATCGCGAACTTTTGACCCGGGACCTCACGGCTCCATCGTCACGCCGCCATCGACGACCAGTTTGGCGCCGGTGAGGTAGCGCGCTTCGTCGCTGGCGAGATAGAGCGCGGCGTTGGCGACGTCTTCGATGTCGCCGAAGCGGCGCAGGGGAATGGCTTCGCTCTGCGCCTTCAGTTCCGCCGGGGTGCGGGAATTGCGCACCAGATCGGTCATGAACCAGCCGGGATGGATGGAATTGCAGCGGATATTGTAGCCCTGCTGGGCGCAATAGAGCGCAACGGTTCGCGTGAGATGGCGGACAGCGGCCTTGCTTGCGCCATAGGCCGCCATTTTCGGGCTCGGATTGAGCGCGGCGATGGAAGAAATATTGATGATCACGCCGCCGCTGTTCTTCATCGCCTGAATGGCGGCCTGACATCCGAGCAGCACGCCTTCGACATTCACGGTATTGACGGCGCGCCACTGCTCCAGATCGACATGCTCGGGATCCTGCGGCATCCTGGTTTGCGATATGCCCGCATTGTTGATGACGACATCGAGCCTGCCGAATGCCGTCCTTGCCAGCTCCCTCGCCGCCGCCCAATGTTGGGCGTCCCTGACATCGTGAACGATGGTCCTGACCGCATCGCCGTGGCGCGCGCCGAGGTCGGACAATTTTGTGTCGGCCAGGTCGCCGGCGATCACGCGCGCACCATCGGCGACAAACCGCGCAGTCATCACCTGGCCGAACGCGCCGGCCGCTCCGGTGATCAGAACGACCTTGCCTTCCACGCGACCCGTCATCGTGTATCTACTCCCGGGACATCCGCAAAATCGGTTTCACCGTTGCACCCGATTGCGAGTCCGCCACCGCCCGGTTGATGTCCTCGAACGGATAGAATTTCGACAAGAGGTCGAGCGGCAGCTCGCCCTCCATGAATTTGTCGACCAGATACGGAATGAAAACATGCGGATCGGCGTCGCCCTCAATGATGCCGGTCAAGGTGCGTCCGGAGAAGGTGTGCATGATGTTGAGCGTGATCGTCGCATCCGGAGATGGCACGCCAAGAATGCCGCAAACGCCGTGCGAACGCAGCACCTGGGTTGCCTGCGTGATCACGGCCGGAATGCCCGTCGCCTCGATCACATATTGGACGCCGCCGCCGGAATTGATGCGGGCGACCGCATCCTCCATCGACGCATCGATGACCTCCGTGGCGCCGAGCCTGGTTGCAAGCTCCAGACGCGACTGCACCTTGTCGACGGCGATGATGGGGTTGCAATGCGCGATCTTCGCCGCCATCAGCGCCGCAAGCCCGACGCCGCCGCAGCCGAACAACGCAAAAGACGAACCCGGCGACGGCTTCAGCACGTTGAGCACGGCGCCGGCCCCGGTCTGGATGCCGCAGCCGAGCGGCCCCAGCATTTCGAGCGGCGCATCCTTGCGCACTTTCACCGTGTTGCGCCTGTGCGCCAGCGCATAAGTCGCAAAGGATGACTGCCCGAAGAAACATCCGCCGACCGGCCCGCTCGCGCCATCCAGCGTGTCCGAGCCATCCACCCGCTTGCCGTTCAGATTCCACAGAAAGAAATTCTCGCAATAGGCGACATGGCCCGACCGGCAGTTCGCACAGGTGCCGCAGCTGTTGAACGAGAGCACGACATGATCGCCGGGCACCACATGCGTGACGCTGCTGCCGACCGCCTCGACAATTCCGGCTCCCTCATGTCCGAGCACGACCGGCGGCGGAGGCGGAAAATGGAAATGCATCGCGGTGATGTCGGAATGGCAGAGCCCGGTGGCGATGATCCTGACCAGGACTTCGTCCGGGCCCGGCGGCGCCAGTGTCAGCGTCTCCCGAAGAAACGGACCGCCCGGCGCGCGGACCACCGCAGCTTCGATTTCCATGCATGTCTCCCTGAATCGCTTTTTTCTCGTGGGTGTTCTGGCCTGGCGTCATTCGGCAGCGAGCGCGCTGTCGGTGCGTCTGGGGTGCAGCCGGACATGCAGCTCCTGCGGGCCGCGGAACGACATTCCGCCGCCGAAGAGAATTTCCTTGTCGAGGACCTCGAATGGTTCGAAGCGCCTGAGGAACTCCGGAAAGAATTCGCTGAGTTCCATCTTGGCGAGGAAATGTCCGATGCAGTGGTGCAGGCCCGGCCCAAAGGTCATGTTCTGATCCTGCGGCCGCGTGAAATCGAGTACCTCCGGATCCGGAAAAACAGACGGATCGCGGTTGGCGCCGGCAATCATCAGATGCACCACCTGCCCCGCCTTCAGCTGGTGGCCGCGCCAGACGAAATCCTCCATCACGATCCGCGACATCGATGTCGACATGGCGATGTAGCGCATCAGCTCCATGATCGAATCGGCGAGCCGGTCGGGATTGTTGCGCATATATTCCCGAGCTTCGAAATCGTGCGACAGCGCCGCGACGCCGAGTGAGATCGTGTTGGTCGTTGTGTCATGGCCGGCCAGCAGCGTGAGATGCAGAATGCCGACCAGTTCGTCCTCCGACAGGACATCCTGTCCCTCGCGCGCCGTGACGAGCGAAGACACGAAATCGTCAGTGGGATTTTGGCGGCGCTTCTCGATCTCGATCCGGAACGCGTCCCGCATTTCGATCATGGCGGCGTTCAGCGCTTCCAGCGTCTGGATCGTCGGGTACCCGCTGAGCCCGGCATTGGCGAGATAGGCCCAGCGCCGCATGCGCGGCAGATAATCCTCTGAAAAGCCGAGGAGATTGACGATCACCCGGCCCGGAATCTGGAGCGCGACACGGCTCACAAATTCCATCTCGCCCCCCTCCTTCACCGCGTCCAGCGTCTCGCGGACGACCTCGCGCGTATAGGGGCGATAGCGTTCGGCAACCTGTTTGCTGAACGCCTTCAGCATCAGTTTCCGGAGTCGCAATTGCTGCGGCGGATCGGAATTGGTGAGCCAGGACGGCAGCACCTGCACCAGATAGCCAAGACGCTTTTCGCGTTCCGCCGCATCCGGCACGAAATGCTCGATCAGCCTGTGGCGGCCGGCCGAGAGCGGGAGATGACCCCTGAATCCCTCGACAACCGCTGCGTGGTCGCTGACGATCCAGGCCTTCTGGCTTTCGCTCCAGTGGAACGGATCGACCTCCCGCAGGGCATTGATCTTCGCGATCACCCGGTTTCCAAGCCTTTCGATATCGGCGAAATCGATCTCCAGATTTCTCGCTGCTCGCTGCATGTCCCGCCTCCGTCGTGGTGTGCTCCGGTCGGTGGATGGACCCGGCCGGAACAGGGAAATCGTACGCTAGCTTACCAATGCCGTCGAACCGTTCGAACAAGCAGCGACAGGAAACCATGCCCCAGACCGCCCATGCCCCCGCTTCGGGTGTTGCCGAAATGCTTCACACCAGCACTCCGGTCGATAAAATCAGGCTCGAACGCCTTGCAGCCATAAGTATACGTACAGTACGCTTGCTAACGATATCAATCAGTTTGGCGACCGGTCCAAAAGAAACCGGCGCCGGGAGGAAAGCGGATCGCAAGCCATTTCGGGGCTCGACGTGTCCCTTGCCGCCTGCCGCGGCAGGGCCGGAATTCGTCCCAGCTTGAACCTATATCGTCGGATCAATGTACCATCTTGGAGGGGCTCATCGATGAAAGGCGCCATTACGTCACAAGCAATACTGCTCGCCGGGTGTTCCGCGCTGGGACTCCTTGCGGCCTCGCATGCCTATGCACAACAGACAGCGGCCGCCGACCAGGCGCAACCGGCACCCACCGGCCAGATCGAGACGGTGACCGTGACCGCGGAACGCCGCGAAGAGAACATCCAGAAAGTGCCGGTGGCCATCACGGCCATAACCGCCGATACCGCGACGAAAGAGAACGTCCTTTCAACGGATCAGCTGGCCGTTGCCGTCCCGGGCATGGTGTTCGGGCATGAGATTAATGGCGCCACGGCTTTTATTCGCGGCATCGGCCCCAACTCAAACGGTACGGGCGAGGAAAGTTCTGTCGCCGTCTATCTCGATGATCTCTATATCGAGCAGGGCGACGCCTCCATTTTCAATCTCAATGACATCGACAGTGTGCAGGTCTTGAAAGGCCCACAGGGCACCCTGTTCGGCCGCAACGCCACGGGTGGCGTGATCCAGGTGCTCACGAAGAATCCGACGGAGGAACCGAGCGCGGATCTTTCATTGGGCTTCGCGAACTACGACACGACGTCCGGAAACGCCTATTTCACCGGTGGTCTTGCCGACAATCTGGCAACCAATCTCGCCATCTACGGATCCAATCAACAGGACGGCTGGGGCCGCGATGTCTATACGGGGCAGAAGGCGTTTACTGGCGAGGATTGGGGTATCCGCAACAAATGGCTCTGGGAACCGACCTCGACGACCCAGGTTCTGTTGTCGATGGCCCATCTCTATGAGCGCAGCGAGGTGGGACTCGGCTTCAACCAGGTTCCCGGTTATGCCGCGATGGGCGGACACGGGTTCTGTCCGGGTGAGGGGCCGCCTCCGGCATTCGCCTGTCCTGCCGGCACGCCCGGCCCAGGCTATGTCGGATTTTACAACACCACCGACATCACGAACGACCAGTCCGTCAACAAACACGACCTGCTCGAATTGAAGGTCACCCAGGATACGCCCTATGCGCGCATCGTGAATATCTTCGGCTGGCAGCGAATGGACGGCTATGCCGACTTCAACCAGGACGCCTCCATCTATGGCGACGTGGTAACGGATCTGTATCAAACCGGGCGTGACCTGAGCGAAGAGTTCCAGGTGCTGAGTCCCGACAACGCGCCCTATTCGAACTGGCTGAAGCAATGGATCGCCGGCTTCTATTATCTGCATGACATTTCGGGCTATGGCGGTCCGAATGGGGGCGCACAGCTTCGGGGCCTCTCGTTTGGCCTGCCGGTTCAGGTCCTTCCGCCCAGCTATTACATCGAACTGAATGACGGCGTGTACACCACGTCCTATGCGGGGTACGGACAGGCGACCTTCCAGGTCTATCCGAATACGGACATCGTGCTGGGCGGCCGCTATACCTCCGACAACCGCATTTTCACCGGCGGCCTTTTCACCTCGCCGGCCCTGGGTGGCGCAACCATCATCAATACGCAGCCCGACGATCCGGGCGCCAACCGGACCTGGGACATGCAGAGCTATCGCGCCCAGCTGGTCCATGACTGGTCCGACGACATCATGACTTTCTTCTCGTTCGACCGCGGCGAGAAAAGCGGCCAGTTCGATACGTTCGGAACGGCTGCGACGGGTCCGGTCGTTACGCCGCCGGTCAATCCCGAAGTCCTGCTGTCCTATCAGCTGGGCCTGAAAAGCCAGTGGCTGAATGACACGTTGCAAGTGAATGCGACGGCGTTCCACTACGACGTCAAGAATCTGCAATTCGCGGTCATCGTGCCGGGCGGCACACAGCTCATCAATGCTGCGGCGGCGACCGAAAATGGCGGCGAGGTCGAGGCGACCTGGCTTCCGATCCCGAATCTGACGCTGACACCGGCGTTATCCGTCCTGTATGGGCACTACACGAGCTTCGACAATGCGCCGGACTACTTCGTTCCCAACTGTACGCCGACCGGACCGATCTTCTGCAAGATCAACGCTTCGGGCGCCGACATGGTGCGGGCACCGCATTATACGGCCAGCCTGGGAGCCGATTATGTCGTTCCGAGCAGCATTGGCGACTTCGACCTGAACGTGAACTACACCTATACCGACTCGTTCCAGTGGTTCCCGGACGGCAGTCTCGAACAGCCCGCGACGAACATCATCAATACGTCGGTGACATGGACGAACCCGACCGGCAAGTTCGACATCCGCGTCTGGGCGGCGAACCTGGGCGGCGACGAGTACTATTCGTTCGGTTCGGAAAGCTACGGATACGGCAAGCAGTTCTCCCCGGCCGCGCCCCGGACCTATGGAATTACGCTGGGCGCCCACATCTAGGCCGGCGCAACATCTGACGTTGCGGGCCGCATGCTCTCGCATGCGGCCCTTTTCTTTCAACCCAGTGCCGCGGCGAAAATGAATTCCGCCCTACTTTCTCGCCTCCCGGTCGATGATTTCGGCGAGACCCGCCGGATCCGAAAAGAACGGCGAGTGATCCGTCTCCATGGTCAGTTTTTTGACCTCCGGCATCCGTGCGCAAAGCCAGTGCTGCTGCGGTGTCGGCAGTGCCTGGTCATGGGTACAGACGATATAGGTCTTGGGTATCTTTCCCCATTTGTCGACGCTCAACGCAAGCCGCTGCCCGAGCGGCGCCACGGCCTGCAAGCCCAGCCGCCGCGATGCGCTGGCCGCCAGCGCGGGATGGCATGTATTGTAGAACACCTCTGCCGCAATGACGCGGTCGAAATCATGCGCGGCATCCGTGCCGCCCGGAATGATTGCGCGCCGTGCCGAATTTTCTCCGCCGAGCGGCACCGAGTTCATCGACTCTCCGTCCTTCAACAAGATCGCCGCGAGGTAGACGAGCTTGCCGATCAGCTCCGGAATTTCTTCCGCCGCCTGCGATATCGGCGCCCCGCCCATGGAATGTCCGAGAAGCAGCACTGGCGCCGGGCCGGAACGCACAACTTCAATGACGCGTCGCACATAACCTGCGAAAGTCACTTCCTCCTGCGGTGTCGGATCGTCGCCGGCCCCTGGAAGATCAAGCGTATTCACCTGGTAGCGCCTGGCCTCGAGCAGCGGCACCACCTGCTCCCAGCACCAGCCGCCGTGGCCGGCACCATGAACCAAAACGATTCTGTCCAACCTGCGCATTTCGGCCATATTCGCCCTTTCCGGAAAAGGTTCGCATGCGTACCATAAGCGTCAATCCGGCTGACCGCCAACGGTAGAAGCCAGACATGCATCCGAGGCATTGGGCCCAGATAGCGCCCGAGAAACCGGCGCTTGTAATGCAGGGCTCCGGCGCGACGATCACCTATGGAGAACTCGAAAGCCGGGCCAACCGGCTGGCGAATCTTCTCCGCGCGCGCGGCTGCACGACCGGCGATACGATTGCCGTGCTGATGGAGAACCATCCGCGCTTCTTCGAGATATTCTGGGCCGCGCAGCGCTCAGGACTTTACTTCACACCTGTTTCCTGGCGGTTCAAGCCCGACGAAGCTGCTTATATTCTCGAGGACAGCGGCGCGAAATTGATGTTCGCAAGTGCGCGGCACATCGAGCTGGCGGGCGCCGCTTGCGATGGTGCCGGCATCACCGCGCGCTTCGTGATCGGAACGGAGCGCAACGGCTTCGAATCCTATGAGGAGGCGGTTGCGACCATGCCGGCGGCGCCCATCGCCGATGAATCGCTCGGCCGCGACATGCTCTATTCGTCCGGCACGACGGGAAGGCCCAAGGGCGTGAAGAATGCCCTCCCCGACGGCGATGTCACGACTATTCCGCCTGTAATGGCATTCATGTCCCGCCTCTATGGCTTCGACGACAGCACGATTTTCCTGACGCCGACACCGGTCTACCACGCGTCGGGCCTGCGCTACGGCATGGTGACAGGTCATGCGGGCGGCACGAATGTGATCATGGAATCCTTCGATGCCGAGGAAGCGCTGCGCGCCATAGAGCGATTCCGCGTCACGCATGCGGGCTTCGTGCCGACGAATTTTGTCCGTCTGCTGAGGCTCCCGCCTGCAGTGCGCCGGCGCTACGACCTGTCGAGCCTCCGCAAGGTCCTTCACGGCACCGGCCCCTGCGGCAGGGACATAAAGCAGCAGATGATCGATTGGCTCGGACCGATCCTTTACGAAAACTATGGCGGCACCGAGGGAAACGGTCTCTGCGCCATCGACTCCGATGAATGGTTCGCGCGTCCCGGTTCGGTGGGCAAAGCCATGGTCGGCCGGATTCACATTTTGCGCAGAGACGGAACAGAGGCTGCCACGGGCGAGGACGGACTTGTCCATTTCGAGGGCGGCCCGCGATTCGAATATCACAACGATCCCGAAAAGACCGCTCGCGCGTACAACCCGGCCGGCTGGAGCACGCTCGGCGACATCGGGCATCTGGATGCGGACGGATATCTCTATCTGACCGACCGCGACTCCCACATGATCATTTCAGGCGGGGTCAACATCTATCCGCAGGAAGTGGAGAACCTGCTGCTGGCACATCCGAGAGTTCTCGACGCCGCGGTCATCGGCGTGCCGAACGAGGAGTTCGGCGAGGAGGTCAGGGCTGTCGTTCATCCGGTCGACATGAAGGATGCAGGCCCGGCGCTGGCGGGCGAGCTGATCGACTATTGCCGTGGGCGCATGGCCCATTTCAAATGCCCGCGCTCGGTCGATTTTGCCGACGACCTGCCGCGGCACGAGACCGGCAAGATCTACAAGCGCCTGCTGAAACAGCGCTATGCCGCAAGCCACGCGGCTCTCGACGTCCCCGGAAATGGTTAGCATGCTTACTTGATTGATTGCTGATTTTTTGGAATTCTTGGCCGCACGCGCGACAGCTGCGGCTTCGCGGCAAGATAAGAGGAAACCGCCATGGCGGCACAAACAGCGGAATTGCTCGGCTTCGGACGAGACATCTTTTCGGAGGAACACGAGGCTTACCGCACCACGGCGCGGCGCTTCTTCCGCAGAGAGGTCGAACCCAATATCCGCCAATGGCAGAAGGACGGCTTCTTTCCCGCCGAACTGTTCCGGAAGGCGGGCGAAGCGGGCCTCTTATGCGCCGGCATTCCCGAAGAATATGGCGGCGGCGGCGGCGATTTCCTGCATCACGCAATTCTTTACGAGGAGCATGGTTATTCGCCGGCCGGCGCCGCGATCGAAGCTGGCGTCTGCACCGACACGGCCGCCTATGTCATGCTGCATGGCGGCACGGAAGAACAGAAGATGGAATGGCTGCCGCGCTTCGCGGCCGGCGAAGTGATTTCCGAAGTGGGAGTGACCGAAGGCCATTCCGGGAGCGATCCGCGCAGCATGCGCACAACCGCGCGCCGCGACGGCGGCGATTACGTTATCAACGGCTCCAAGATGTGGATGACCAATGGCCCGATCATGACGATGCTGGTCGTGGCCGCCCGCACCGGTGAGAATCTTGACGGGCGCGGTAGTGTCTCCATGTTTATCGTCCCGGTCAAGGAAACGAAGGGCGTCACGGTCACGAAGCCCACCGAATTGATGCTGAAAAGCGCCGGCGGCGTGGCCGAAGTGTTCTTCGAGGATGTGCGGATTCCGGCCGAAAATCTGCTTGGCGGCCAGGAAGGCCGCGGGATGGCGAACGCGCTTGGAACAATCACTATTGCACGGCTCGCGCAATCCGCACGCATGCTTGCCGCCTGCGAACTCGCATTTCAGATGACAGTCGAGTTCGTCAAGAATCGCAAGGCTTTCGGCCAGCGCGTGTTCGATTTTCAGAACACGCAGTTCAAGCTCGCCCAGTTGAAGACGGAAATCACGGTCGGGCGCGCGTTCCTTGACAATACGCTGAAGCGCAATGTCAGCGGCGTCGTCGACCCGGTCGAAGGTTCGATGGCCAAGCTGTGGATATCGGAGCTCGAGGGACGCGTCATGGACGAATGCCTGCAACTGCATGGCGGTGCCGGCTTCAGCGACGAATTCCCGATCTCGAAAATGTATGCGTTTGCGCGCGTGCACCGGCTCTATCTGGGTACGTCCGAAATCCAGCGGCTCACCATCGCCCGCACGATCTGATCCGCGCCGGCGACGGCAAATAATTACATGACGCGCAGGATGGTCTGGCGCTGCATTTCGCTCGTTCCCATCATGATGCGGTGCGAGCGAGCTCCGGTGAACATCTGCGAGATCGGGTGCTCGTGGCTGAGACCCATCGCCCCGTGAAGCTGCACGCAGGTGTCCATGATCCCCGACTCGATCTCGGAGGTCCAAAGCTTGGCCATGGACGCTTCGGCCGGCGTCAGCCTGTTGTGCAGCGCCTTCAGCATGCATTTGTCGACAAACGCCCGTCCGACCTCGATCTGGGTCCTGATATCGGCCAGCTTGAATTGGGTATTCTGAAAATCGAAGATGCGCTGGCCGAAGGCCCGGCGATCACGCACGAAATCGAGCGTCAGTTCCAGCGCCCGCTCGCATGAGGCGATGATGCGGGCCGAGAGCGCCAGCCGCGAAACGTTCAGCGAATGTCCGCCCTGCTTCAGCCCCGATCCTTTGCGCCCGCCGAGAAGCTCTGTGGCCGGCACGCGGACATTGTCGAAGAATATTTCGCCCAGATTGCCCGGCCCGCGATGCATCGTCCGAATGGGCCTGCCGCGTGAAACGCCAGGCAGCGTCATGTCGACAATGAACATGCTGAACTGCTTTGGCTCCGCCTCCCGGCTCGTCCGCGCAACCACGAGGCAGAGATCGAGCAGGTTCGTATTGGTGATCCAGATCTTCGAACCGTTCAGAATGTAGCTGTCGCCATCGCGCACCGCATGTGTGCGCATGCTCCCCACATCGCTCCCCGAATGCGGCTCGCTGAAAGCACCCTCGACAACGACTTCGCCCCTCGCGTATTTCGGCAGCCAGCGGCGCTTCTGGTCCTCGGTACCCGCGCTCAGAATCAGATAGGACGTGCTGTCGGTGTCGATGCCTTCAAAGCCTGATGCGCGCTCCGAATAACCATGCTCCTCGTAACAGATGAAATGATGGAGAACGTCGCCGCCACCGCCGCCATACTCCTCCGGGATGCCGGGACAGAGAATTCCCGCCTCGCCAGCCTTGTAGAACAGGTCGCGGTCGTAAATTCCCTGGGCCTCCCATCGGGAGACGTTCGGCTCGACTTCCTTCGCGTAGAAGCGGGCCACGGTCTCGCGGAAGGCGTGGTGCTCCTCCTCGAAAATGCCCCGGTCCTGATGGTTGCGCTGCGGCCTGCTCACGATCTCTGCGGTCTCCAACCCCTTGAGGCAAAACGATCATCTTGCGTACAATAAGCATGTATATCGACCGGCGCAAACACGCCGCGGACGACCGTCGGAAAGCAAGGACATGGATTCAGAGAATTTGTCCGCGTATCTCGGCACAAGGTTCGGCGAGCCGGTCAGCGTTACAAGTCTCAAACAGACCTTTCCGGGAATGTCGCGTGAGACCTGGCTCGTGGAAATCGAGCGTGGCGCAAGTCGCAGGAAAGAGGGACTCGTCGTCCGCGCCGACCCGCCCGGCGGCAGCATCGTTCCAATCCCGCTCAAGTTCGAATGGCAGGTCTATGAATGCCTCAACCGCACATCGTTACCGGTCGCCCAGGCCTATTGGTACGACGCCGCGCCCGAAATCACCGAGGGCCGCCCGCTATTCGTGCGGTCCATGGTCGACGGCGTCACCTACCCGCCGGGA
>Ga0335075_10008187_pt1 | contig 16062 bp, 8 predicted proteins | sample Lox_Sample_24_FD_206723 | JGI IMG/M metagenome (GOLD analysis project Ga0335075, IMG submission 206723) | Soil microbial communities from Loxahatchee National Wildlife Refuge, Florida, United States - Lox_Sample_2.4 | ecosystem: Environmental > Terrestrial > Soil > Wetlands | place: USA: Florida... | reverse complement strand
TAGGCGGCTTGGATCTTGGCGTGGAGTTGGTCGGCGCGGGTGAGGCGGGCGTCGAGTTGAGCGTCGCGCATGCTGGGGTGCAGTCGGCGGCTCTGGGTGAGCGCTGGGTCCAGGTCGGGTGGTGTGCCTCGGGAGATGATCTCTGAACTGGGGTAGGCGCTCAGAGTCGCGGTCCACGGTAGCTCTGTGCGCAGCACGCTCAGAAGTTGGCGGGCGCGTTGGGGCGGCCAGGTGGGTCCGGTGGTGTCGAGCAGGATCAGCCCTGACTGATTGGCGGTGGCGTGCTCGACGAGGTCGGCCAGGACGGCGGGGTCGGCGTCGGCGGCGTGGTCGACGACGATCAGCGTTCCTGGCGCCAGCGGCTGGTGCCCGCTGGCGATGCGAGCGTGGGTATCGGTCACGGTTGCGGCCGTGGAGGCGACCTGGGTGGCGACCGCGGCGTTTGCCTGTTCCTGGGTGGGGCTGCACCACAGGAGGTTTCTGTTGGCGGCCTGCGCAGCGGTCTGCAGGACCCGTAGCGCGGCGGTGCGCTCATCGGAGGGTGCGGCGTCGAGGACGGTGACGGCGAACGGGAGCGCGGCGGCGCTGGTGATGGCTGTCGCGGCGGCTGGGGGAAGGTCGGCGACGGTGCTGGGTGCGATCGGGAGGGGGCGGTGTGGTTGGTAGCGGCTGGCCGCATCAAGGACGCGTAGCTCGGTGTCGAGTTCGTCGAGTTGCGCGGCGATGTGCTCGGCGGAGCGGATTTCGGCTGCGGCGAACGCGGCGGCGGTGGTGAGTTCGGCGCGGTCGAGATCCCGCCGCAGCTGGGTGCAATGCTGGCGGGCGGCGGCTACCGCGCGGTCGTCTTCACCCATGACGTCGGCGATCACTTTGTCGACGTCGTCGCCGCTGATGATGTGTTCGGCGGCGGCGGCGCGGGCGGCGAGCGCTTCTTGTAAGGCGGGCTGGAATCGTTCAGCGGGCGTGATCGAGGGCAATTGCAGTGTGCGCCAGCGCAGGTCGAGTTTCGCGGAGCTGATGTCGTCGGGATCAGCATCAGGTTGGGCTTGGAGTTCGTGGAGTTGTTCGCGGGCCCATTCGACGCTGGCAACAATGCGGGCGTAGGCGTCCTCGGCGTCGGCCCACTGGGCGACGACGTCTTGGAGGGCCAGCAGGTAGGGCCGGTCGGCGTCGGCGCGGGCGCGCAGGGCGGTGATCCGGGGCCCGGCGTCGCGCATGGCCGGGCCGTGGCCGAGGGATACGCGGGCCCGGAGCTGGGTGTAGTCGGTGCGGGCTTGTTGGTATTGGGTGCGTAGGGCGTGCACGTTGAGGAGGGCGTCGGGGAGTGGCGGCGGTTCGGCGCGCTGGCGAGGCAGGTCGGTGAAGTCCAGGGCGCCGAGTTCGTCGGCGCTGTAGGCGATCTCGTCGAGCGGCTCGGGCGCAACGGATTCGGGGTCCCATTCGGTGATGGTGAGGTCGGTGACGGGCATGTCGGTCCTGGGGTGTGCCGGGTCGGGGGGGAATTGTTCTTCGTCCTCGGGGTGTAGGGGGGCGTGGTCGGGGATGGTCGGGTCGGTGTGGTCGTGGTGGCCGGCGAACAGGTCGACGGTGTAGGTGATTGCGCGGGCGTATTGGTAGGTGGGGATGGTGTGGTCGGGGTCGATGTCGGCGAGGTGTTCGGCGGCGACGTTGAGCAGATCGGCCGCTGCCCATCGGGTGGGGTCGGCGGCGTTGACCGCGGAGACCAGGCCGGGCCAGGCGGGGTCGGCGATGATCGCTTCGGCGGCGGCGGAGCCAAAGATGTTGTGTAGGTCAGTGACCCAGGCTGGCTGTAGGGCGGTGTGCGGGGTGTCGAGGGTGGCTTTGGAGGTCAACTCGGCCGACAGGCGCCACCACAGCGCGGCGGCGGGTAGTTCGTCGGGCAGTGGGTGGGCGTCCGCGGCGGCGCGCACGAGGGTGGGCAGGTCGGGGCGGCTGGTGGCGGCCTGGGCCAGGCGGGCGGCGAGTTGGGGCCAGTGGCCGTCTGCGCGGATGCGGGGGTTGATCGAGTCGATGAGTTGCTCGAAGCGGCGAGTGTGCGGGTGCTGGGTTCGCAGCGCGGCTTGGGCGTGGTGTTCGAGCATGGCTTGGATGGCGTGGGCGCGGACGGCGTACTGCGGGGGTCCGAGCAGGCTGGTGTCGTCGGCGGCGACGTCGTGGGCGGCGCGGAAGACGGCGATTTCGGCGGCCAGCTTGGGGTTGGCGGCCAGGACTGGCTTGGCCCAGACGGGTGCGGTGGCCGGTGTCCAGTGGTGGATTACGGTGTCGCGGATCTGGTCGGCCAGCTCGGTGACCAGATCGGCTCGGGCGCGCAGGTAGCCGCCCCATTGTGGGTCGTCGGCGAGCAGGGTCGGGGTGGCCGGTAGCCAGCGCAGCGGCCCGATCCCGCTGGAGTGGGCGCCGGTGGGGTCGATGCGCCAGTCGACGACGGCGGCGGGGTCGTGGGCACTGAACAGCTCGTCTTGGGTAGCTGCGGTGGTGAGCGCGGCGAGCGGGTTGTGGCCGTCTGCGGCGATGATGGCCAGGTGCTTGCACAGCACTGGCCAGGCTTGGGCGCGGGTCAGGCCGGGGTAGAGCTGGTCGGCGGTGATGTGCAGCTGGGCCAGCGCGGCGGGGGAGGCGGCTTGGTGGGCGGCTTCACCGAGGGCGTCGTAGTACATGGCTGCGGCGGGACCGAGGCGGGCGAACGGGTCGGCGGCTTCGCGGGCTGCGGTGGTGGCTGAGATTTGGGCGCCGTCGCGGCGCAGCGTCGCAGATAAGACGTCAACCGCGGTCTCGGGGTGGGTGGCTTTGGGGGAGATGACGCGGTGCGGATCGGATTCGGCGGTGGACAGGTAGATGTGGTTCTCCACCCGCCCGCGGGTCAAGGCGACGTAGAGCAGTTGGCGGGTCAGGGTTCCCGCGCCGACGATATGGCAGGCGTGTCCGGCGGTGAGTCCTTGCGCGGAGTCGATGGTGGCCGCATAGCCAAGCGTCACATGCTTTTTCACATAATCAGCGGGCAGGCGCACCATTGTTCCGCTGCCCAGGTGTCGGGCTTTGATGATGCCGTCGTCGTTGGTTTCGATGATTTGGTAGCGGTAGCCGTTGCGCACATAGTCTTTGCGGCCGATGTGAATTCGCCGAGCGTTGCGTCGGGTGCGGATCAGGTCGCCCGGTGATGCGGCCAATTTGTCCGACAAGATGATTTCCTTGCCGTGAAGGGTTTTCGGGTCTGCGGCGGCGAGCCGGTCGAGTCGGGCGCGGGCGTTGAGGGTGTCGACGATGTCGTTGGTGGGGGCCAGCAGGATGCTGTCTTTGCCGGCGTCGAGGTCGGCGGCCCAGGCGGTGTAGGCCATGTGGGCGGCGGTGTCATCGGAGCCGACATGGACGCGGTGGTGGTCGATGTAGAAGCCGAGCCCGGATGGGTCACCGGCGCGGATCGCCAGTGTGGCAGCGCTTTCGGCGGTCGAGCTGAACCGCACCAGCTCGGAGAGAGTCAGGGCATCGGTGGTCGCGGCGATGTCGCGCATGACACCGCCGGCGGAGATGGAGCCGAGCTGGCAGTCGTCGCCGACCAGGCGGATGCTGGCGCCGCGGGCCAGGGCGTGGGTGATCACCGCGTCGAGGTCGAGGGTGCCGGCCTTTCCCGCCTCGTCGATGATGATGAGCGTCTGGGGTCCGATGTTGCGGAACCATTCGGGTGGAGCCGAGCTGGTGGGTGTGCAGCCTGGGGTGGCCGACCACACGTATTTGGCGATGGTGTCGGTGGCCGCTGAGAGGTCTTCACCCAGTTCGATGGCGGCCGTGGCGGTCGGGGCGAGCCCGACGATGGTGCCGCCCGAGGAGCGCCACGCATGAGACAGGGCGGCCATTGCGGTGGTTTTGCCGGTGCCGGCAGGTGCCAGCGCGAGGGCCAATCGGCGGCCGCTGCTGGCCATGTCGCGGACCAGCGCGAGTTGGCCCTCGTTGAGCGGCTTGTCACGGGCGGCGGAGTCAGCGAAGGCCAACTCGATGTCGGCCTCGTTGACGGTGCGGCCGCCGTCGCGCTGGGCGGCGGCGACGATACGTCGTTCTGCGGCAAGCACTTCGCGGCAGGTGTAGGTGGTGGCGCCGTGGCGGGTGTAGACGCTCGCGCCGTCGCGGCGACGCAGTCGCGAGGGTTCGCCCATCTCGGCGTCACCCTCGCCGATGTGCGGCAGTGACAGGGGTTCGGCGAGCGCGGCAGCGGTGATTTTGTCGGCCAGGGTGGTGTCGGCGGCGTGTCCGCTGCCGCGCACCACGCGCTGCGCCTCGGCCAAGACGTGATGTCTCTGCCAGGTCGCCCGATTGGTCGACACGGTCTCAATAACCTTCGCGGCGCGCGCGGCGATCCAGGCGTCGTCGGTGGCATCCAGCGCCAGGTGCGGGGTGGACAGGATGCCGCCGAGCATCGCGGTCAGCTCTTTGACGCCACCAACGACTTCAACGGCCTGGGTGCGCCAGGTATGGCGCTGCTCGGCCAGCGAGCGCGGTTCGTGTTTGGCGTCGCGGGTTTCCAGAGTGGCTTGCTGGGCCAGCGCGATGGTCTCGACGTGGGTGGGTTCACGGCCGTGGGTGGCGTGGAATTGCTTGGCCAGCTCCGCGGTGCGTGATTCGATCGCGATCCGCCGCGAGGACCACGCGGTCATCAATTCGGTGGACATGCTGACGATTTCGCGGATCGGTCTTTTGTTGCGGCCGTCGACCGGCACGTCGGCGAACCGTAGCGACAGCCGCTGCCCGAGGTGGGCTTCCAGGCGGGTGTTGTAGAGCTCGGAGGCGGCCACGGTGAACCGGTGCACGGGCTGGCCGTCGAGGGCCAGCCAGCGCATGACGCCGTTGGCGTCGACGGTGGCGACCTTGTTGGAGATCGCGACGTGGGTGTGTAGATCGGGGTCACCGGCGCGTGAGTCGCGGTGGGTGAAGGCCGCGCCGAGCAGTCCGGTGGTTTCGACTTGGGCGACGCCGTTGGTGCCGGATCGGGTGAACGCGGCGTGGGTTTCCAGCCATTTCAGCGCGTCCGCGACGGCCGCGTCGTGGCATTCTTCGATGACGGCGGCGACGTCGATTGGTGCGATCGCCCACAGTGCCGACACCGATTTCACCGGCGAGAAGGTCAGGTCGTAGCCCGCGACCGCGGTGGTGCGCGCCCGTGTTTCGCGCGCTATGTAGCCGGTGAGTTCGCGGTCGTCGGCGGGCGCGCGGCCGTACTGTTCGGCGAATTTTCTGCGCGCGACGACGGTGCGGATCGCGGCGCGGGTGGGCGCGTCGATGGGCGCGTTCCAGTGCGCGCCGACTTCGGTGTTGTGGTCGCGGTAGGCCACCGCCAGGGCGCGGGCGAAGGTGGTTTCGCCGTCGCGGATGTAGAACCGGCGGCCCAGTTTGGTGGCGTCGAGCGCCGCGAGGCCATGCACTCCCCGCGCGGTCACGTAGGCGGCGATCGCATCGGCATTGGGATGCAACCCTTCCCCGAAAAGTGCCTTCATTTGCGCTTCGCTGACCTGGGAACCGGCCTCCACCGCCCACACGTCGGCGACATCTTGTTCGGGCACCCAGCGTGCGCCGGTGGACTCCAGCGAGGCCAGCCCCGAGCCCACCCAGTGACCCGGGGATTCACCTTTGGAGGAGTAGTAGTCGATCAGCGGGGCTTTGCCGCGCGAGGTCGAATCGACAGCAGCGACCTGCCGGATCAGGTACTGATACCCGTCTCCGGCAGTGAGCTTGTGCATCGTCATCGTCACTGCGTCGCCATCCCTTCCACGCGCACGTTAGGGAGGCGGGTGAGCGTTTGTCTCGCATCGCTCTAGGCATTCACAGGAAAACGTGACCTTAATGCAAGAGGTGTGTGGTGCGTGGGCTGGTCGAAAACGGTTGGTGGCGGTGGGCTCTGGTGGGACGTTGTGATCGTGTGGATCGGGTTGTGTTGGTGGACTGTGGAAATAGGAAACGGGGGATGTGGACAAATGGGGACGCCGTGATGTTGTGGGTGATGGTAGCGACGCGGGTTGAGTGCGTCGTATGGTTCGGTCGTGGCGAATATCAACTCGAAAACCGAAGCGCGGAAAAGAGTTCGCGAAGCGCAGGCCAAGGCGAACGAGACTCGGTTGCAACGCGAGCGGGAGAACGTGGACGACGCGGCGTCGTTTCTGGTCGAGCTGGGCCGCCTGGCGGCGGTCGACGAGTGGGAGCAGGGCCGCGTAATCGAGATTCGCGCGGAAGGAGAGCGGCGACGTCACGAACACCGCCGGGTGGGCGCGGGGGCGGTAACGCGGATGCAGGATCGCGGTGAAACGCTGACCGCGATCGCCGAGCTGGCCGGCGTCAAAGTCAGCGAGGTCCGAGCGGTGCTGAAATCGGCGAGCGCACAGCCGGGTGCGGCGCCGAACGCACTGGGCGCGCCCGAGAGCGCGGATGCCGCGCCGTCCAATGGCGCGCCGTCCGCGCAGAATGCCTCACACCCACTTGATGTCGCAGGGCGCGTCTAGCGTGAGCGCGTGCGCGCCGATCCTGGCCGGCCCTTATGGGTTGGTCTCGACGTGCATGTCGTGGGATGCCGGCGGTTCGACTCCTTCATGGTGTAGCGCTCCAAAGCGCACGCGCCTATCAGTCGGTCACTCCGGCCAATTCAACCTGCACCGGAGACATCGTCGATCGGGCCGAGGTCTTCCCCAACGACGCTTGCCTTCTTCGCAGGATCGGGAATGGCGTGATCGGGAAGGAACACTCGGTGGGCGGTGTCGTTCTTACACGGTCTTGCCCGCAACCCTCCCCGCTCGATTTCAAGCCTTGCTGAGAGCAGCTCCCGTTGGACCGTGCCCAGTGTCAGCTGCTGTGCGCCGACCCCGACGATCAACGGCTCTAACATGTATAGCTTGTAATGGTTCGCCAAGCTCATCTCCTGGCCCTCGGGATCGCCCGCATCGGAGGAGCTTTGGGGATGTGAGACGATACCTACGGTTTCCCAGGTGCTCACCACGGTTTGCCCGGCTATGAGGGCCGCCGCTTCTGTGACTGCTCGCACGTCCGGGACCGCAACAGTGGTCAGGTCTGGAACTAGGATCGGCGTTGGTGTCCTCGTCTGAAGGATCGCGAGTGAACGCAGGTAGTCAAGTAGGGTGTCGGGGAACATCGGTTCGCGCGAAGGGATCGAAGCGTAATCGCCGAATTGCCCATACTTTTGCGCAACCTGCAACACATTTGGGGCGTGGAGGTCTTGGAGGAACTCAACAGTCGGTAATGCGGCTACGACTTCCGCCCCGACGATACTTTTGCGTGAGAAGTTCCAGCTCCCTGTGCGCGCTTCCATGTCGCTCGCAATTTCAATCTCGAGGAAACCTGTTTGGTCAGTTCCGCGCTCCCACGTGCCCGTTCCGTCGCTGCCGGTGCTGACGGTGATCGAGAATGACAGGCTTACCCCAAAAGTGCCGTCAGGCTTGCGGATACGGAATCGCGCGTCATAGCTTTGACCGGCGGGATGAAGAGTCACCTGTGCGACGGTGCCGGACATCGCGTCGCCCAGACCTCCCGGAAGGTCGGCCTCGACTTCAGCCGGCGCGGTCAGTGGCTTACCGTACTTACGCCACATTTCAAACGCCTCCCGGTCAAACGTTGCGTCGCCCACGGCGAACTTGAGTTTGATCGGGATGGGTCGCTCGCTCAGAGATTCAGGGAACCGTTGATAGATTTTGAACGTCAAGGTTGAACCGTCGGACTGAATGAGCTGCGTCGCGGCGACGAGATCCGCCTCCTGTTTGATCTCTGGCACGGCGGGGGAAAGGCCCCACGCGTACCGGTAGTGCGGGTCGGTATCGAGGACGCTCTGCAGCCGCTGCAGGTGTTCTTGGGCTTCGGACGGCGTCAGCAGCGCCGCGGAACTTTCTTGCGATGCGTCGGGCAGCGACAGATCACGATGGATGATCGCGCCAAGCTGCGCGACGGCGTCTCTGAGTCGCTCGCGTCCGTCGAAGACGAAATAATCGACCACGTATGGATATTTCGCCGCCAGGTTGTCGCAGGTATTCCGACCTTCCCACTTGATCACCCGGCCCGGCGCGTTGCGCCATGAGGTGATCTGTTCTTTCTCGTCCTCCGTGAGCTTGAGCTCTCCATCCTGGAACATGCCTGCGATAACGGCGTCCGGCATGTTGGCAAACCATTGCGAATCTTTCTCCGCCGTCGGGTCGACGGGCATCATCAGGTACCAGTCCGCGATCGGCCACCCACCGCGGACAAAACCAAGCAGGAACCGGCGGAATGACTTCTCGACCTGGCCCCTCTGGTTGGCGGTGAGCGTCTCGTAGAATTTCTTGATCTGGTACACGTCGATTTTGTCGGGCTCGCCAGCGTGTGGCACGGCCACGTCGATCCCATAATCACCGCGCGACGGCCTGATCCGTGTCGCCTTTTTGGGGTGCTCGCTGTACAGCAGGTTGGCTATCAGAGCCTCCGCCCGGTCGCCATCAAGCGTCGACCAAGGAACTTGCGGCACGTCGCACACCTCCCGCGACGAATATACGGAGGGACAGTGAATCGCGGGCGCCTCGTATGTGGGCACCCATTTCAGCCCGTTCAGGGAAGTGCTGCAGGTACTACTTGGTTCCATGGAGCGTTTCGCGGCGGCGTGTGAAGGCCGCCAGCCAAACTTCCTTGCGGAGACCAGCGGCAGGGCGCGAGCAAACACCCCAAGACTCCGGTTAGTGCGGAGGTTAATGCGGACCGGGTTGGATCGGATCTCGCTCCGCGCGCCTTGAGACGTCCGAGCTGGCTCAAGGGCCTGCCTGGCGTATCCGATCTAGACACTTGGCAATTTCGTATTACACTAGTCCGGTGCTTCGAGTCGCCAAGTCAGCGCTTAAGCGCGGCTACTCGATCGAAGACATCTCGCATGCCTACGACCTCTACCAGTACGAAGACGTAATTGATCACGATTCCGAACCGCCAAAGATCCTCACCATCGGACCCGATCCCGCTGGCAACTTCCTTGAGCTGATCGGCGGTGAGCAATCGGACGGCGATCACCTTATCTGGCATGCGATGCGCTGCCGGCCGCAATACCTAGCCCTGCTCGCGGGTGTCGGGAGGTGAAATGGAAAACGAGGAACAAACCTACGAAATGAAAGGCGGACACGTCCTAACCGACGCGGACCTCGAGACTTTGGCTGAGGAGGCCGAGCGTGGTTACGACCCCGCGCAATTCATTCGCAGCCCTGGCCGCCCCGGCCGCCCGCGAATGGGTGCGGCTCCAGCAGTTGTGCTGCCCGTTCGGCTGCATCCCGATCTTGAAGCAGCGGTCAAACGCCGAGCGGCGATTGAGCGCACTTCGGTCAGTGAGCTAGTGCGTCAGGCGGTGGGACGCTATCTAGATTCGCAAGTATCTTCGCCGGCGTTCGTCACTTCGGTGGATGTTGAGGCGCTCGCAGATGAAGCCGAAGCCGGCTACCGAGTTTCGGCGGCAGGCCCGAAACCGCGGACTCGTCCTCGCGCTGAGGTCGTGCCCGTGCGCGTGCCGCCGGAATTGAAATCGGCACTCGAATCGCGGGCCGAGGCTGAGGCAACGTCAGTAAGCGAAATCGTGCGCGCGGCTCTTCGGGCGATTCTTGACGACCCCGACCCTGACCCACCACCGGCGGCGCCGGTGCGGTCCCGTTCCCGTCGTCCCACCGAGGCGGACACCTGTCGAGACTATGTCGTACCTAGATTGAAGGAGGCTGGTTGGGGCGACGACCAGATCGTCGAGCAGTACCGTATAACTGACGGTCGGATCGTTAAATTCGGTTCCAAACACAAGCGTGCCGATGCCTTGCGCGCCGACTACGTCCTTGAGTATCGGCCTGGCGTTCCGGTCGGTGTAGTCGAGGCTAAACGTCGATACTCGACTCCGGGTCAGGGTATGCAAGAAGCGAAGAATTACGCTCAACTGCTCGACCTACCTTTCGCCTATTCGACAAACGGCGTCTCCATCGTCGAAGACGATCGCAACACCGGTATCGAACGGGCTGACCTGCTGGCGTTTCCGTCGCCGGACATCTTGTGGGCGCGCTATCGCGAGTGGAGGGGTATCTACGAGGAAGCGGTCTCCGACGGTCTCCTGTTTCCTTTTAACCGCAGGCTTCACAACCCGGACGGCACCATCAAGGAGCCGCGCTACTACCAGCGGATTGCGATCAACCGCGCAGTCGAGGCGATCCTCAAGGATCAGAAGCGTCTTCTGCTCACAATGGCTACCGGTACTGGCAAGACATTCGTGGCAATGCAAATTGTTTGGAAGCTCTGGAATAGCGGATGGATTCACAGCCGACGCCCCCGCATTCTCTACCTCGCGGATCGAAATGTTCTGGTGGACCAGCCGATTGAGCGAGAGTTCAAACCTGCCTTCGGCGCGGACGCAGGCTCACCGATCTTGAAACTGCACCGCGTCGCGAAGCCGGGACGTGAGATCTACTTTGGTCTCTACCAGCAGCTGGCCGACGGCGGTGCCGAGGCGAACGGAATGTTCCGACAATTCGCGCCGGACTTCTTCGACCTGATCATTGTCGACGAGTGTCACAGGGGTAGCGCGCGTGCGGAGTCGTCTTGGCGGGCGATCCTCCAACACTTCAGCGCTGCCACCCAGCTGGGCATGACCGCCACGCCGAAACGTAACGAAACCGCAGACACGTATGCCTATTTCGGCGGTGCCCCTCTTTTCGAGTATTCCCTCGCGCACGGCATCGAGGACGGTTTCCTTGCTCCATACCGCGTCCGCCGCGTGGTGCTTAGCCCGGACGCGCACGGATGGTCCCCTGACGAAGGTCAGCTCGACCTTTTCGGCAAGGAGATCCCGCACGGGCTCTATACAACCCCGGATTTCGAGCGAGTTGTTTCGCTACTCAGCAGAACGAAGGCCGCGGCCACGCACCTGACGAATTACCTGCGCACGACAGATCGCCTGGCCAAAACCATTGTCTTTTGTGCAAATCAGGAGCACGCGGACCAGATGCGCCGCGCGCTACACAACGCTAACTCGGACCTCACTCCGCAACACCCGGACTACGTTGTGCGAATCGTCAGCGACGAGCGCAAAGTAGGTCAAGGCCACCTCAGTAGGTTTGCAGACACCGATTCTCAATTTCCGGTCATCGCGACGACATCAGAGCTGTTGTCTACGGGCGTCGATGCACCGACGGTGCGAAACATCGTGCTGTTCCGGCCAATTGGGTCGATGGCCCTATTCAAGCAGATGATCGGTCGTGGAACGCGCTTGTTTCCGGACGACGACAAGCTTTCCTTCGAGATCATCGATTACTCCGGGGCAAGTGCACTCTTCAGCGACCCAGATTTCGACGGCCCGCCCGAACAAGTGATCCGCGAGGAGATAGACGACCAGGGAAGCATCGTGGAGGACGTGATTATCGAGAGACCTGCGCTACTGATCGAGCCGTCGCCGGAAGACCGAGAATCAGAGATCGACCCCGACGACCTGCCAGAACCGCGCGCGAAATTCTACGTAGACGACGTGGAGGTATACGTGACGGCAGAAGCCGTATACGAACTTGACTCCCAGACGAATCGGCTGCGGCTCGTCGAATATCGCGACCTCGTGAGCGAGACAGTTCGATTCCTTTTTCCTAGCGCCATCGACCTGCGCGCTAAGTGGGCGAACCGGATCAGCCGAGGCGAAGTTGTCGATGCGCTCGCCAAGCACGGGATTGACGCCGACGAGTTAGCGGAACGGGCGGGTCTCTCCGCCGCCGATCCAATTGATGTCCTCGTCCACCTTGCATGGAATCAGCCGCTAGCTACGCGAATCGAGCGGACACGACGAGTCCGCAAAGAGCATGCCGATTTTTTTGCGGCGTTCCAGCCGGCAGCCCGTGAAGTGCTCGATTTTCTACTCGATAAGTATGCCGAGTACGGCATTTCCGAGCTCGAAAATCCTGCCGTGCTGCAGGTTCAGCCGTTCTCGGATCTCGGAACGCCGATTGAAATCGCGCGTCGCTTCGGATCCGTCGCCGCGCTTCGAGATGCGCAGGCCAAGCTAGGAGAACTGGTTTACGTGGCCTAGTGCTCACAGAGATGGAGGAGATCGGTCCGCGCGCAGTGAAAGCGGCGCAAGCAAGTGAGGCCTCGATGCGTCGAGGTGAGAGGAGTAGGCGGTGCCACCCCGCAAGACAACGCCAATAGCAACCTCGCCGCAGGCGAAGCTTGCCGCGGTCATCAAGTCGGCGCGTGATTACATGCGAAAAGACGCCGGACTGAGTGGTGACCTCGATCGGATTCCGCAGCTCGCTTGGCTTCTTTTCCTGAAAGCGTTCGACGGACTCGAAGAAAGTCGCGAGGTAACCGAGGAGAACTTTCGTGCCTCGATCGAGCCCCCGTACCGGTGGCGCGACTGGGCCGCCGACCCTGACGGCCGCACCGGCGACGCACTGCTCACTTTCGTCAACGGGGAATTACTTCCTTATCTCCGGGGATTGTCCGGCACTGGGGAGCATGACCCGCGCGACGTGCTCGCGGCGGTCTTCAAGGAGACCTACAACAGGATGCTGTCGGGGTACCTCCTGCGGGACGTGGTGAACAAGGTTAACGAGATCAACTTCGCATCCTCTGACGACATCCACACCATGGCGCATCTGTATGAATCAATGCTGCGGGAGATGCGCGACGCTGCTGGTGATTCGGGCGAGTTTTACACGCCGCGATGCATCATTCGATTCATCGTTCAGCAGGTCGATCCCAAATTGGGTGAGGTTGTTCTAGACCCGGCGGAGGGGACCGGGGGCTTTCTCGTAGAGGTGCTTGAGCACCTCGCGCCGAGAGTAACAACGACAAAGCAGCTACGGGCGCTGCATAACAACTTGCGTGGTATCGAGAAGAAACCGCTTCCGTTCCTGCTCGGCATGATGAACCTGGTGCTACACGGCGTGGGTCAGCCGAACCTTGTCCGCGGGAACGCCTTGGCGGAATCCATCACTCAGATCGGCAAGGCGCGCCGGGTGGATGTCGTGCTCACCAATCCGCCGTTTGGCGGCGAGGAGGAGAAAACCATTCAGGCCAACTTCCCGGCTGACAAGCAGACCGCCGAGACTGCCTGGCTGTTCTTGCAACTCGTGATCCGGATGCTTAAAGACGGTGGCCGGTGCGGCATCGTGGTACCGAACGGCCTTCTCTTCGGCGGCGGCGTTGGAACGAGGATCAAGAGACAACTTCTAACCGAGTGCAATCTGCACACCATCGTGCGGCTACCTGATGGCGCCTTCGCGCCGTACACTGACATACCCGCAAACCTGCTGTTTTTCGACAAAACCGGTCGAACGAAAGAGGTTTGGTATTACCAAATCCCGCCTCCCGAGGGTCGGAAAAAGTACTCGAAAACGAAGCCGATGCGCTTCGAGGAATTTGCCGATTGCCAAGGGTGGTGGACAGACCGTGTGGAGACCGAATGGGCCTGGCGAGTGCCAATCGCCGACCTGGAGGGCAGCGACTACAACCTAGACCTACGCAACCCGAATCGCGCTAAAGATCTTGCGCACAGGCCGCCTGCCGAGTTGTTGGCTGAGATGATCGAAACGGAGACGTCGATCCTTGCATTGCTGCAGGAGCTGCAGGCGGGGGTTTCGGATGGCGCGCTGTGACTTTTGAACTCGTCCGCGTTGAAGACGTCTTGTCGCTGAAGCGCCGAGCGGTCGCCGTCACGCTCGATGGGGCATACGAGGAGATAGGCATTCGTTCGTTCGGCCGCGGGGTCTTTCATAAGGAACCGGTTTCTGGCGGAGACCTCGGTTCGAAGCGCGTGTTCCGCATTGAGCCGGGCGACTTACTAATTAGCAACGTTTTTGCATGGGAGGGAGCGGTCGCTGTTGCCGGTCAAGGTGAGTCGGGCAAGATCGGCTCACACCGCTTCATGACGTACACACCGGTCGATGACCGAATAGACACGACTTGGGCGTCGTGGTACTTCAGGAGCGAACCTGGACTCAAATTGATTCGCCAGGCATCACCGGGATCGGCGGGCCGGAACCGAACGCTGGCAATCAGCCGCTTCAAGGAACTCGAAATACCGCTACCACCGATCGATGAGCAGCGTCGCATTGCACAACAGCTCAACCGGATTGCGACGGCGTCCGAACAAATCGTGAGTTATGTATCGCAATCGGCCCGCCTTGCGGCAGCCCTACCGCTTGCGATTCACGCGGAGCACGAATCCTCCGGGAAGTGGCCTGCGACTCGGCTTGGTGACGTTCTCGAACTCATCCGCAGTCCTGTCGAAATCGATCCTCGTGTCGAGTACACGACGCTAGGTGTTAAATCGTTCGGCAACGGCGCATTCCACTATCCCAGTCGGCCCGGAGACCAGATCGGCAAACTGCAGTTTCAGTCGGTCGAGTCAGGTCTCCTCGTAGTCAGCAACATTCAGGCTTGGGAGGGTGCGGTAGCGACGACTGAGGAGTCGGATGAGCATACGGTTGCGTCACGTCGATTCTTGTTCTTTAGGCCGGTCGCGGGCAAAGAGGCGACCGACTTTTTCTGGGCTCTTCTGCTCGGCACCCGAGGCCTTGATGCGATTCGTCAGGCGTCGCCCGGCTCGGCGATTCGAAACCGGACTTTGGCGATTGACCGCTTCCACCGGATCGAGTTGCCGGTACCTCCCCCGGAAGAGCAAGTTCTTATCGCAAAGAAAATCCGCGTTGCCCGCAACGGGATCCGCGAGTTCCAGCGCCGGTCAGAGTCGCTGGCCGAACGCGTTTCGGCTGTCGTGCCTGCTGGTCTGAATAAGGCATTCGGGTGCTTCGCGGATTAGCGTGAAAACCCGCCTCAGCTGAGCTGAGGGACTTCGAACTGTTCTCGAGCGTGGACGTCACGGACGAATGCGGTTGTATCCGGGTTGTTCACCGTGATTTCGAGAACAGCTCCTAAAGTCGTGTCGGTGGCGAAATCGATTGACAGCCTGCAGTTCCGGAGCCGACCCGGGCGGCTGGGCGCTTCCAGATCGCTGGCGTGGTCGCAGGTCGCACGGGTCCGACGCGGGAAGCGCCAGCGGTGAGCCGACGCTACATCAGCATCGCCGAGGCCGCCGAATACCTAGGCATCAGCACAAAGTTCGTCCGAAACCTAATCATGGAAGGCGAAATCAAGGGCTACCGCATCGGCAGCTACGCACGCCACCGCACGCTCAGGGTCGATCTAGACGAGATAGACGAAAAGCTGATGCAGCCCGTCGGCCCGTACTGGAACGACCAGTCGGCGAAGCCCCGCAAGCGCACCAACAACAACCCCGTACCGGATCGCTCGGCCGCCGTCCGCAGAATCGACCCCCTCGACAAGACGTACTACCGCTTCTGCACATGTGGTCACCGGGCAACCGGTGACCACACACCCGACGGCGTTGGGGCATGCCACGCTCCGACCTGGGTGAACATACCCGGCGAATTAAGCTGCGACACCGGGGCATGCACATGCGAACACTTCGAAGAAGACATCAAAAGGCGCAGGCGGAAACCCAGGAAATATCAGGGGTGAGCATGGACTGGTACCAGAAAGCTACACAGGCCGCTAACCGCATCGACCCGGCTCACACCTCGCCGTGGAAGTTAGCAAGCACCTACGCCCTGCTGTCCATCGCGGAAAGCCTGGTGTCGGGTCGGCCGACTAACTCGGCCCCCAGTCCGTCCGGTGAACTCCGCTGCGCGAACGAGCAATGTGCCATGTACCGAGAGCCGGGGACGCCAGTCACTAATGGTGACAACCACATACTTACGCTGGCCGAGGTGGCCGAAATGACCCGGACGAACCCAGCCACCCTGCGGTACTGGCGCTCGGTGGGCGACAGCGGGCCAAAGTCCTTCAAACTCGGCCGGCGGGTGCTCTACCATCGCGCCGACGTCGAGCAGTGGATAGCAGAAGCAAATGGCACGTAAGCAGCCCGTTGAGCCCCCGCCCCCGGGGTCTGCTGCACCGATAGGTGACACCGAGCTCGCTTGCCCAGACTGGGTTGGCTGAGAGGATGTCACCATGGCACGGCCCTATCCCCAAGAGTTCCGCGACGATGTTGTCCGGGTCGCCCGC
>Ga0335075_10008186_pt1 | contig 16063 bp, 10 predicted proteins | sample Lox_Sample_24_FD_206723 | JGI IMG/M metagenome (GOLD analysis project Ga0335075, IMG submission 206723) | Soil microbial communities from Loxahatchee National Wildlife Refuge, Florida, United States - Lox_Sample_2.4 | ecosystem: Environmental > Terrestrial > Soil > Wetlands | place: USA... | reverse complement strand
ACCCCCCCCCCCCCCCCCCCCCCCCCCCCCCCCCCCCCCCCCCCCCCCCCCCCCCCCCCCCCCCCCCCCCCCCCCCCCCCCCGCCCCCCCCCCCCCCCCCCGGTACTCCCCGCCGACGATCTACTTCTTTACCAGGTCTCCGCTCTCATCCCTTATCTCGATTGGCCCCAGATCCAGCTTCTCGAGACCGCTCTGAATCTTCGCTCGATCCCCGACCGCCATGACGATCAGGTTGTCGGGATGCACCCATTCGGTGGCCGTCTTCTCCACCTCCTCCGGAGTGAGCTTCAGATACTCACCCGGTAGAGTCTGGTAGTAGTTGGCCGGCAGGTTGTAAGTAAACAGCGCACTCATCAATTGGGTGGTCGCTGCAACCGTCTCGAAGTCTCCCGGCATGGAAAGCAGCCGGTTATCCGTCGCCAGCTTCAGCTCTGCAGCCGTCGGAGGGTCCGTACGGATGCGGTTCAGCTCGTAGAACAGCTCCTTCGCCGCTGGAGCGGTCACGTCCGTCCGCACCTGCGCCCCGGCATAGAAGGGGCCGCCATCCCGATAGAAGAAGAACCCCGAAAACCCGCCGTAGGTGTAGCCGTTTTTCTCGCGAAGGTTCATGTTGATGCGGCTCGAGAACAACCCGCCCAGCACGCCGTTCATCACGTTGATCGCCGGATAGTCCTTCGACGCGCGCGGCGGGCCGTTCCCGAAGGCGATCAGCGTGGTCTGCGGCGCGCCCGGCTTATCCACGATCACCACCTTGCGGGCGGGCGGAGGAGGCGGCGCTGGCAGAGGAACCCCAGCGGCCTTCCCGCTCTGCGACCATCCGCCAAAATAACTCTCGCCCAGCTTTTGAGCTTCTGCCTTCGTGACATCTCCCGCAATCACTAGGGCCGCGCTTTGTGGCCCGTATTGCGCCGACCAGAAGTCCGCCAGGTCGTCGCGAGTGATCCCCTTCACGGACTCGGTCGTGCCGATATCGCGATACCCATACGGATAATCGCCATAGAGCACCTTCATCCCCACGCGCAGCGTGGCCGCAATCGGCTGATCACCCTCCTGCAGGATCGCTGTCAGCCGCTGCTTGCGGATGCGCTCCACCTCCGCGCTCTGGAACGCCGGATGCAGCGTCACGTCGGAGAGCAGTGTCATCGCCCCGTCCACGCTGTCGCTCAGGGACCCGACATGGACATTCGCGCCATCCATCGTGGCCTCGGAAGCAAGCGTCGCCCCAATGCTCGCAGTATCGTCCGCCAGCTGCGTGGCCGAGCGGTCGCTGGTGCCTTCGGTCAGCATCCGGGCCGTAAAGGCCGCCAGTCCGGGCTTACCGGAAGGATTGGCGCCGCTCCCCGCCATGTTGGTCAGGGTCGCGCTGAATACAGGCAGAGAGTGATCCTCCACCAGGTAGACCTTCAGCCCGTTCGCCAGCGCGAACGTGTCGGGCACCGGCAGATGCAGCTGTGGCTGGGGCCCCGGCGCCGGCGGAGTCTTCCGCCACTCCTGGGCCGCCTCAAACTGGGGGGTGTAGGGATTCTTTACCTGCACATTTGCATCAGTATCGGCGGGACTGCGCGGCACGTCCTCGGTGACCTTCTTACCCGGCACCGTGACCACCATCACTCGCTGCGAATTTCCAAAGTAATCCTGTCCGACCTTCTTCACCGATGCGACATTCGCATTTTGAAAACGCGCAATATCCTGCCGCAGATAGTCCGGAGTGCCCAGATATTGGTTGTAACGATCCATCGTGTCGGCAATGCCGCCAAAGCCCCCCAGTCGCTGCAGCCCGGAGATCTTGTTGGTCAAAATGCCGTTCCGCGCCTCGCTTACCTCCGCCTCCGTGGGACCGCCCCTGCGTAGCGAATCGATCTCCTTATCGATTGCCGCCTCCAGATCGTCAACCTTCACGCCGGGCCGCGCCGTCACATCGCACTGCGTGACCGACGCTAGCTTGAGCGAGTCGTTCTCGCACGATACCGACTGTGCGATCTGCTGCTCATACACCAGCTTGCGGTATAACCGGCTCGATTTGCCGTGTCCCAGGATCGACACAAACAGGTCCGTATCCGCATCGCCCGGCTTATAGGCCTGTGGTGTCAGCCATGCCAGCGATACGCGCGGCAGCTGCACCGTGTCTGTAATGGTGACCTTCCGTTCCGATGTGATGGGCGGCGTCGTTACCGTCACTTTGTCGACTGGTGGCCCCTGGGGAATCGGCCCAAAGTACTTCTCCAGTAAGGCCCGCAGTTTCGCCGGATCGAAGTCTCCTGCAATCGCGATGCTCGCGTTGTTCGGCGTGTAATAGTGCTCGAAGAAATCCCGGACATCTAGCAGCCGAGCCGCTTCGACATCCGCGTGCGAGCCGATCACTGCCCCATGATATGGATGACCCTTTGGAAAGAGCTGGTGATAGACCTCCTCATCGGCCAGGTCATATGGTTGACCCTCATCCTGCCGCAATTCATTGCGAACGACGTCGCGTTGATTGGTCAGCTTCGTCCGGTCGAGCGTTTCTAGCAGAAAACCCATGCGGTCGCTCTCCAACCACAGCGCCAGGTCAAGCTGGTTGCTGGGCATGGTCTCGAAATAATTCGTGCGATCGAAATCAGTCGTGCCGTTGACATCCGTTGCGCCCGCCCCCTCCACATAGCGGATATGCGCCTTCTCGCCCACATGCTCGGATCCCTCAAACATCATGTGCTCGAAGAGATGTGCGAAGCCCGTGCGCCCTGCTTTCTCGTTGACCGGCCCCACGTGATACCAAAGATCCACGGCCACCAGCGGCAGCTTGTGGTTCTCATACGTCAAAACTTCCAGCCCGTTGGCCAGCTTGTACTTCTCAAACTTCAGCGGCGGAACCTTCAGTGGCTTGCTCGTAGGCAAATTCGCCGCGATTGCCGTAGCGCAAACCAGGACCAGACCAAGGGCAGCGGACGTCAGGATCCGCGGTGTGCGAAGCTTGGAAATTCTCATTGAGTGGATCTCCTCACGAAACGAACCAAGAATTGAGCGCGGGGAACGGCATCACGCAAAATCATATACGTTCCTTCCACGCCGTCTGTTCGCCTTACTTCAAGCCGCGGTGCCCTTGCACCGCCTCGCCGTGTCCGATACAGTTGACCCGCTGTGCTGAATCTCAAGACGCTCAACGATATCTTCTTCGTCATTACTGCATCGAGCCGCGAGCGCGCCATCCTCACCCAAGACGCCGCCGGCACATGGCAATCTATCTCTGGGGCGCAGATTTATCAGCGCGTCCGTTCCGTTGCCGAGGCCTTCATCGGTTGGGGCATCGAAAAGGGTGACCGCATCGCCATCCTCAGTGAAAACCGCTGGGAGTGGGCCGTCACCGACTTCGCCGCGATGGCCGTCGGCGCCGTCGATGTTCCCATCTACCCCACGTTAACTGCTGAGCAAACCTCCCTGCTGCTTGCCGACTCCGAGTCGCGCATTGCCGTCGTTTCCACACGCGCGCAGTATGAGAAGGTCGCGCAAACCCGGACACAGACCGGCATCGAGCACATCGTCATGATGGACGAAGAGGGAACTGCCGACGCCGTCCTCTTCTCATCGTTGATCCGTGACGCCGATGCACGTAAGGTCGCCCGCGACGCCGACTTCGATCGCCGCGCCTACGATGTTCGGCCGGAAGACCTGGCAACGCTCATCTACACTTCTGGGACTACAGGCGAACCCAAGGGCGTCATGCTCACCCACGGCAACATTGCCTCCAACATCAACTACTCAACCGCCGAGTTCGGTTTCCAGAATACCGACTCCTGTATCTCCTTCCTGCCCCTTTCGCACGTAACGGCGCGTCATCTTGATTACGCCCTCTATGCTCAAAACGTTACCGTAGCCTACTGCCCGGCGTTCGATAAGCTTCCCGCGGCCATGACCACGATCCATCCGACCATCCTGGTCGCGGTGCCCCGCGTCTATGAAAAGGTCCGCGAGGAGGTCGAGCGACGCGCCTCGCTCTCGCCGGCAAAGAGCCGTCTCTTCCGCTGGGCCGTTTCCACAGGAAGCAAACACAAGGAAGAGGTCGCGCAGGGCCAGAAGCCAGGCTCGCTCACATGGAGGGCTGCTAATGCGCTCGTCTACAAGAAAATCCGCGAAGCCTTCGGTGGTCATGTTCGATATTTCATCTCCGGTGGTGCCCCTCTGGGCCTCGACACCGCGCATTGGTATGCGAGTGTCGGCATCCGCATTCTCGAGGGCTACGGACTGACCGAGACTTCGCCTGTGCTCGCCATCAATACCCCGGATCACAACCGCATGGGCTCCGTCGGCCGGCCGCTGCCGAACGTGACCTGCCGAATTGCAGAAGACGGCGAACTGCTGGTCGTCGGCCCCAATGTATTTCCTGGCTATTGGAAGCAATCTCCGCGCTCGCCGGAGAATTTCGATGAGCAGGGCTTCTTTCGCACGGGCGACATTGCGCACCTTGACGCCGACAGCTTTCTCTATGTCACCGACCGCAAGAAGGAGTTGCTCAAGACCTCCGGCGGCAAGCTCATCGCGCCCCAGCCCATCGAGAACAAGCTCAAGGCCCACTTCCTCGTCGCCCAGGCCGCGCTCGTCGGCGACCGCCATAAGTTCGCCTCGGCACTCATCTCGCCGAATTTCGTCATACTCGAGGAGTGGGCCAACCGGCAGGGAATCACTGCTTCGACCCGGCGCGAACTGATCGCCAATGCGCGCGTTATCGCCGAATACCAGACTGTAGTCGACCGCGTAAACCAGACTCTCGCCAACTTCGAGACGATCAAGCGCTTTCACCTCGTACCTGACGAATGGTCCCTCGGCTCGGGCGAGCTTACTCCCAGCCTCAAGCTGAAGCGCCGCGTGATCCTTGAGAAGTACGTGCCCGAGATCGCGGCACTCTACGCCGATGAGGCTGTGGCGCATAAATAATTAAACGCACCCGACTTTGGATGAGCGACCTGCACGATTGAGATTTCACTGGACCGTGCGCTCACCTTCTTCGTGTAGCGCATGACGCCACTGCCGCACGGTGGCACGCGACTCACGCAGCACGTCGAATAGTTGGGTGAAAATGCCGCAACATACTTCTTATTGTTGTTCGGCAGGCTCTCGCGCCAAACCTTCCGCCAAGAATAAGCAGGTCGCAACGGCGATCGACCCGGACGTACGCATCCGAATGATGCCCTTTCCGCAGTGGTGCCCTCTGACTGAGTTCTGTTTCAATCGACTCAGTAGAGGTTACCAGCAACTTGCTCCGCGATTTGCTCCAGTGGTAGCTCTGCCTCGTCGGAAGACTTTGCAGGCACTCTCCGGTTGACGACGGTGAGAGTCACATCGAAATGCACGTCGCGAACCCTACCAGTTACCATTTCTACAGTTTTTCCATGTGAGCCAGGAAGCGCGCACTTAGCAGCCTCATTACCGATCCCAACCAATCTTGTATGTTCAGCAGGACAACTCCCAAGGCTGGCTTTGCTGACTTGAACTTGTAATGAATCGTGAGGATCCTGGAGCTTCAGAAATTTGCAGGAACCGTCATTGTCCTGCGTCCCTCTCACGCTCACAGAAACATTGCCTCCGAGCGCTCTTGCGGCGCTCCCAGCTGTCAGCCAGGGACAAGTTGCCTGCGTAAGTGATGAAGTGCCCTCGTGACCGGTTGTTGGGTTGTACTGCGCCTGTGTCGGCGAACTCGCTAAAAGTAGCAACAAGACTGAAAGCTGGTTCAACATGATGGTGTTAGGTCTTCGCCTTTGCGATGGTCTTTCCTGGTGTCAAAGGACCCGATCTGAGGATCTTGCCGCCCTCCTGAATCACATAAAGTTGATTCACCTCAAGATTCTTAAGCTGATCCACCTGGCCGCTCAACCAGCGAATTTCTACCATATCCACCTTCTTGGCCTGTTCCAATCCGAAATGCATTCGCAGATCATTTTGTGAGAAGTAGCTTCCACCGCTGCGCGACTCGTCTACCTGAACCAGAGGCTTGGCGGCATTCGGCTCCGTAATGGCGGTCACGATCACTCGGCTGCCTATGCCAGAACGATTGGACTTGACGCCCACAAGTTTGATTTTTATCCAGTTGCGGTTGAGCGTTGAATCGCAACGCAGGAGTTGCGGTATTGAGTTGATGCAATTAACCGCGACGTCGATATCTCCATCATTGTCATAGTCGCCAAAGGCGCAGCCGCGAGCTGGCGCTTTCTCCAGAATTCCGGGACCTCCCTGATCGGTAACTTCCTCAAAACGTCCGTTTCGCAGGTTACGATAGAGGTACTTGTGTTCGGCGTACTTTAGATCTGTTTTTGACCTGTCAACCTCTGGGTATACATGCCCATTCGACATCAGTACATCGAGCCAGCCATCATTATCCATATCAAAGAAACCGACTCCCCAGCCGAGAAGGCGGGTGTTCACCCCCAAGCCCCCGGGATAAGTTCGATCCTCGAAGGTGGCGTCTCCGAGGTTTGTATACAGAGAATCGGTATCTCCCGCGAAGTTAGTCTTCACCACGTCCAAATTCCCGTCGTGGTTGTAGTCGCCGATCGAAACACCCATGCCTGCCTGCGGCTTTGCCTCCGCGGAGAGCGCAGCGCCAGCCTCGATGGCAATGTCGCGGAAGGTCCCATCTTTTTGATTGAGATAAAGCGTCGCTGGAGCAGAATCATTTGCAACATAAATATCGGGCCAGCCGTCGTTGTCCAGATCTGATGCAGCTACGCTCAATCCATATGTTCCCACCGCGGTCCACATGCCCGATTTCTCACTGACATCGCTGAAGGTCCCATCGCCATTGTTGTGATACAGGATGTTTCTGCCACCGGGGAGTCCAGGAGGGCCGCAGGCGACAAGAATGCCTTTGTAAGTGCAAGGTCCATCTTCGGGTTTTGGCGCTGTTTTCAGGTCGAAGTCAACGTAGTTCGCGACAAACAGATCGAGATGCCCGTCGCGGTCATAGTCGACAAATGTGCAGCCTGTGTTCCAGCGTATCTTCGGCCCAGGCTGAATAAGTCCCGCCTGCGCCGTCACGTCTGTAAACGTGCCGTTGCCGTTGTTGCGATACAGCGCGTTTTGACCGTAGTAGGTTACGAACAAATCATCGTGGCCGTCGTTGTTGTAGTCGCCAACACAACACGCCTGGCCCCAACCCGTCTTGTGCTCCAACCCGGAACCTGGCGTTACGTCGGTAAATGTACCATCCCGATTATTCTTGAACAGATGGCACCGTGGCTCTTGCCCTGGGGGGAAGCCCTCAAGACGCCAGCCATTTACCAGGAAGAGATCAAGCCATCCATCATTGTCATAGTCGTAAAAGGCAAGACCACACCCAGTTGTCTCGAGCAGATATTTGTTTGTTAGTTCACCGCCGTAAATCGTTTTGACATTGAGTCCGGATTCCTTTACCACGTCGACGAAACTCACCCCCAGCGGTGTGCCCTCAATAGGAGATTTTGGACCCGGCGGAGGTGGGGCAGGTCTGGCGTCGTAGCTGCGCTCTTGAGGGCCGATTTTCGGTGCTTGCTGCGGGGCTTGCGGTTCCTGCTGCCACGGCCCGGCGAACGCGACAATATCTGCAAACGGTAGAACCAGAGCGGTACGGCTCAGCGAACGAACGAATGTACGTCGATTCAAACAATCACCATCCTGATGCTATTGTTGTCCCACTCCAGCCGCCGATGCATGCGTCAGATCCGTATGCATGTGCCACGGCACACTCTCGGTCGAAATTTCGGGATGCTTGCGCAGATAATCGAGGGAGTATGTGGGCGCCGAGGGATCAACTCTCTTGATCGTGTAGAGGGCTGCTTCCCGCGCGGCCTGCTGTTTCATTCCCATTCGGCGATACAGAATCGCAAGGTTGTAATGTGCTGCCAAATCATCCGGATCTATAGCTTGCAACGCCTTAAACTGTTGCATAGCCTGTTCGCTGCGATGTTGCTGGTAATAAGAAATGCCAAGCTCGCGACGGGCATCCCGCGAGCAAGGATATTGCGCGACGACCTGTTGTAGATCAGCAATTTCAGCCTCCGAATGCCTCTGCCGACGCTCCACAAGCGCGAGGTAGTAAAGGGCCCGAGCGTCGTCAGGATGCAAGGCGAGTGCCTTCTCCAGCGGTGCACGGGCTTCGGCATATTTCTCCCATTCGATATAAGTCAGGCCAATATTGATATAGCCGTCTTTGTAATCCGGACGCAGCCGGACAACTTGCTCGAACGCCCCCATCGCGTCTTCATACTGCAGTTGATCGAGGTAACCAATGCCTAGGTTGTTCCATCGCATCCAGTCCGGGTTGTCGGTCGCAAGCGGCGTGGTGACCGAATTGTTGCCGAGATTGAGCATACGGCTTCTTGAAGCAATTTCCACTACCGGATATGCAGGGTGATCTTCGCCTAGCACGTTGTTTAGATAGCTCTGCCGGAGGTGCCGATAATTGACCTTCGCCGTGATGGTGAGCGGACCCTTCGCATTCTCAGGAATGCGAAATTGATACCGGACCAGCGCAGAACGTCCGGCTTGAATTGTGTTGTCGTATGCCACGGAATGGATCGTCCAGACCTTGTGGTTATCTACAAAGTTCCCCGTCACATCTACTGGTCGATTCGTAAAGCTGTGGGCACGCTCGTCTAGCATGCCATCCGGTTTCAGAAATCCTGAGTCATAAAGGATTGTTCCGCCGGCGTCCTTCACGGTGAATTGCGTCCATGCCTCGTAAAGATCACGAACCTCTGGAATGAGTGAATGGCCGATATTCTTGTTTTGAATGACGACGTATGCCTCAACAGTCTCACCCGCCTTTAGGGTAAACGGCTTTGAACCGAGCGGGGCGATCAGGGTGTCGGTGCTGTTCAATTTCAATCCAAAAACGTCGACATTCAGGTAGTTTCCGCTCTGGAGAAATTGGATAGTCTTGTTAAGTTGCTCGTCGAAGCCGTAGTAAAACGGAACCGCGGTATTTCCAGCCAGCCACCTGTGTGACGCCAATGTGCCCTTCTTGGCTCCATAATCCGGCAGGGTTATAGCCTCACGCTTCATGTGGCAGCCCTGACAAGTTGTGAAGTTAGCTGAGTAGAATGTAAGAGGATTGCGCTGTGAAAACTTTGACTGCTGCCACTCGTCATATGCAGTGAAAGCACGGATCCACTTATAGCCATTCAGCAGCGGCGGCAGGTTTGCTTTGTGGCAAGCAGAGCAGAACTCTGCCGAGTGATAAAAATTCTGCATCACCGCTTTCGAATGGCGATCCAGATGTGCAAGTATCTCAGCATCGGGCACGATGCCTGGAATGCGATTTCCCTTTTCATCGACCATCACCGCCGGCACGCCCATCACATAGCTTCCATTGCCCAGTTTCGTCTCGACACTTTGAATGGAGTGACACGTCATACAGGTCACTCCGTCGCGATCAAACGATCTGTCCAGCGCGGAATCTTTGGTGAGTGCCCCGGAGAGAACGCCGATGGGATTGTGACAGCTATCGCAATGGCGCGAGAACTCAATCCCTTTGGTCTGTATTAAGATGTTGACACTGGCGCGATAGAACGGAGTGCGAAATGAGTTGGAGTGCAGCGCCTGACGCCACTCGCGATACGCCTCCTGGTGGCAGTGCCCGCAATAGGTGGCGCTCGGAAAATCACTTGCCTGAAGGAACTCTCCGTCGTCAGTAGCGGCATTGCCTGGCAGTGAGATTTCGTTTTTCCCGAAGGGAAACGCGTAGGTCTCGCGGATCTTGTCAGTGTAGAACTCTCGCGACTTGGTCTCGGCTGCGGACGCATTCTCTGCGCCGCGGATTGTTCTCACCCAAAGCAGAGCCGCGCCCGACAGAATCAGGATCAATAGAACGACACGTCGGCCCAAACTACTCATAAGCTGTGCGGTCAAACAATTCCGCTTATTTTTCTGAAGCTATCAGCCAATGAATTATAGCGAAACCTTTCAACGGTTGTAGAAGCGGAGCGCAATCGTTTGCGTCAGGTCAGGGTTTTTTGGCGAGCGTTTGTGCCCTTTGCCGCTCCGCCGCCGCCTCAACCAACTTTCCTTCTCGTTGCAGAGACTCTGCCAGGCCAGCGTGTGCGTCGGCGTAATCCGGATCGTAGCTTAATGCGTTGCGAAACTCCACAATCGCATCATCCCACTTGCCCTCCTTGAGGAGAGAATTTCCTGAATGGCATGCAACCTCTGCGCGCTCGTGATTCATATTTGCGCGCATCAACTCGGCAGCCTTCTTTCGTTCTGCAGTGGCTTCTGCCGTCTGATTCTCCTTAACCAGGACTGCCGCAAGAGTCAAATGAGGGTCAGGCTGCTCGGGCAACTGGCGAATGGCCTCTTGAAGGGCTGACACCGCTTCAGGCAGCTTCCCGAGATTGTTGTAGACGCTGCCCAATGTCGCCCATCCGTTGCCGTTCTCGGGACGCAGCTTGAGGGATGCATTCAGTTCCCGCGCAGCATCTTCATAGCGGCCGGCCTGAAGGTACAGCAGCCCCAGCGCGTAGGGCGGTTCCGGTGCGGCTGGACCCAGCTTCTCAGCAGCTTCAAACTCCGGGATCGCATCCGCGGTGTTATCTTGCATCTTGAAGGCCAAACCCAGGTTGTAGTGGAGTTGTGGAGAATCGGGAGACAGCTTCAAAGCCTCCTGTAGCTGGCTCACAGCATCATCAAGCTGATTAAGTTGGATGTAGGCGGCCGCGAGGTTCTGATGAGCGGTAGGATTCCCCGGTGTCAGGGAAACAGCCTTCTGTAGCAGCGGTACAGCCTCCTTGGCGCGCTGCGCCTGACAAAGCGCCATACCCAGGTTTGTCAATATGCCCGCGTCATTCGTCTCCGCTGTCGCTGCGCTTTGCAACAAAGAAATCGCTTCGTCGACTTTGTTCGTACGTTGTAAGGCGAGACCGAGTTGATAGGCTGCCGTCGGATTGCGCGGATTAAGTTCCAATGCATGCCGCAATATCGGAATCGCCTGTTCGTCGTTTCCACTCGTTGCTAGAAATTGTCCGAATTCCAAGGCGATCACCGCGTTTTGAGGTCCTAGTTGATATGCCTTCGTGAACTCTTGCAAAGCTCCCGGCTGTTGTTCTGCCTGCAGCGTCAATGCCAGATGTAGATGGGCCATTGCAAAGTTCGGATCTGCCTGTACCGCGGCTCTGAACGCCTCTTGCGCATTCGGCCAGTCCTGTTGTTGTGCATATATTGATCCCAGCTCATCATGCAACCGAGCGTTCTGAGGAGACTCTGTTAGCGCCTCCCTCATTTTTCCAACGGCGGATGCAAACTGATGACTAGCGGCGAGCGAGCGAGCATACGCGGCGAGCACCTCGGCCGGCAGGGGGTGCTTTTCGATCCGGGCAGCGGCATCCAATTTAGTAAACCAGGGAATGGCCTTAGCCGGCTGGCCGCTCTGTTCAAAGGCCATAGCAAGATTTAATTGCGCGCTGCTGTCATTTGCCTTAATCGCAAGCGCTTTTTCGAGCTCGCGAATGCCTTCGTTGGTGTGTCCAAGGCGCACCAGAACCGCTCCGAGAGCGCTATGACCCTGCTCCGCTGTCGGCGCGAGGCGAACTACTTTCGCGAACTCTTCACGAGCGCCATTCAGATCATTGCGCGAGAGCGCCACCACTCCAGACCGATAATCCGCATCTGCCTCTTTCAGGCTCGGAGAGGGCTCCTGCGAATAGCTCCCGTATTGAAATCCAAGCAGGATGCCGGCAACGAGGCCGGTAAAAATGCGTGTTTCGAGCAAACATCGAGCCATGGCTATTCAGCGTCCACATGTTACCTGATTCGCAAGGGTAACGAGTGGCCGAGGCACTCGTAGGGGACGGGTTCCGCTCTATTCGAACTGAGCATATCGCGTTGCCAGCATTCTCCGTGTCGCGCAGTGCGAGAAGAATGAAGATAAGCGCCATGGCATCCGGTGCCATCGATCATGCGGCGGTCTGATCCAATCTCATTTATCGCAACTGATCCTTTCGATCAAAAGAGCAGGGATGGCCAGCTACTGACTAAGGAGCCGCTTAAGATCGAAGACGGCAAGCTTACTTTACAGGACCACGCTGGACTCGGCATTGAGATCGACATGAATCAGATAGAGGAGGCTCACAGCTATATTTGAACGTGGCCTCAAGCGAACGGGATGATGCAGCAGCCATGCAATATCTCGTTGCGAATTGGGAATTCGATCCTAAGACGCGTTGCCTTGTCGGCAGCTCATTTCGAGATTAAGCGGCTCAATCCCGTGGTGTGGAGTTGATTGAGCGGCAGCCTTCCGGTACGGTTTGCTTGGAGCCCTTGCTTGGACGTCTACCTGATCGACGGCACCTACGAATTGTTTCGGCACTACTATGCCCTGCCGTCCGCGCGAGATGCCGACGGACGTGAGGTTGCTGCCGTGCGCGGTGTCGTCGCGTCGATACTCCAGATGCTCAGTCAGGGAGTGACACACGTTGCGGTGGCGACAGACAAGGTTATCGAGTCGTTTCGCAATGAGCTGTGGACAGGGTACAAGACTGGTGATGGTATCGAGCCCGATCTGTTGGCGCAATTTCCATTGCTTGAAGATGTCCTTTCAAAAGCGGGACTTGTTGTCTGGCCGATGATCGATTTCGAGGCGGACGATGCCCTCGCAGCAGCGGCGGCAAGGGCTGATGAGGATCCGCGTGTCGAACAAGTGATTATCTGCACGCCGGATAAAGATCTCGCCCAATGCGTTCGCGGCACGCGCGTCGTGCAGCTGAATCGTCGAACAGGGGTTAAGTATGACGAGTTCGGCGTCCAACAGAAATTTGGCGTCTCGCCCTTGTCCATTCCCGATTATCTGGCCTTGGTCGGCGATTCAGCTGACGGCTATCCCGGTTTGCGGGGATGGGGTGCCAAATCCGCCGCTGCAGTTCTTGCAAAATTTGCGCATCTCGAATCGATTCCCGTCGACAGCCGCGAGTGGGGTGTGAACGCGACAAATGCGGCCGGACTGGCATCTGTACTCGCTCTTGAGCGGGATCATGCGTTGCTCTTTCGGACGTTGGCTACACTGCGGACGGACATTCGGCTTTTTGAAAACGTCGATGAACTGGAGTGGGCCGGGCCAACTCCCGCGTTTACGGCTATCGCCGAACGGCTGGATTCGGCCGTCACCGATAACCGGAAACCGTCCGGACGCCGCGTTCTAGGCGCGTCGCTGCGGGAATCTGCCCGACAGCAGTAATCGTGCTCTACAGAGTCATTTCGTCCACTCAAGCACCTGCACCTCGAAGGGTTTGAGCGCGATCTTTCTCGATTCTCTGATTGAGATTGTCTGCGGTGCTGCCTGAAAGAAGACTCGATGGACGGAGTAACCAGTCGGGGAGCCAGACGGCAGTTCGAGGGCGGCCTGCAAATTGAGCGCAAAGGTTTGTGCATGCGGGGAGGGATTGCGCAGCGTGATCACCCAGCCGTCCGGGCTCCAAGCCGCCCATCCATACACTTCCAGGTTGCCCGGGTCGCCTCCAATCCAATGCACATCCTTCAGGATCGAGGCGCGACTGCGCGACCATCGTGCGGCGTTCGCGATCGTGTCCCAATCGGCAGGATGCAGAAGCGACGGGGTGACATAAAGCTCCTGCAACTGGGTTCCGCTACCGAAATAGGAGTAAACCTCCTCGGCCAGATTGTTTCCCGGATCGTCATTCAGGTGCTCGGCCTGCTTGGCGAAGATGATGCCGTGCAGCATAAGTGAGTTCAGCGGAAACAGCGGCGCCCTCTGCACGATGTTGCGATAAACCTGCTCGTCGCGGTAGGTGATCCAGCGCTGACGCCACGTTCCCTCGCCCGCAAAACTGCTGTCTTCGCCGCCGCGCCAGATCGAGTCGGCGTAGAAAACCCAGAACGGTGACGGGTGGGTGCCGGTGGTCAGGTTGATGAAGATGCCGCTTCTCTCCTGCCGGATGCGCTCGATCAAGTGGATCGCGGCGTCGAAATCGCTGTCGAATGCGCTTCCCGGAAAGACTCGATCGGCATTTCCTGTTCCGTCGAATTTGAACTGGTTCACGCCATAGCGATCCACCATCTCGAGACAGGTCTTCTCGAAGGCGTCGTAGTACTTAGGTCCGGAGAGGGCATACCCATCGCGCACAATCTCGAAGCCGTGCGCGCGACCGTAGGCGATGCGTTCCTTCTTCTGTTCGGCGTAGCCTCCCCAGGGAGATAGCCACACCCCTATCCCGGCGTGGATCTTCCGGGCGGCGTCGGCTACCGGTGTGAATCCGTGAGGGAAGCCACTGTCGAAGCCCCAGAGGGAGTTGGGGTTGTCCCACCCGTCGTCGAAGAGGAAGGAGTCGAGCTGGACGTGGCGCTTTTCGACCAGCTCACTTCCGAAGGCGTTGATGCGGTCGATTGCGCCCGCTTCATCGTAGCGATTCTCATACCCCAGATCGAACCACGAGTTGTAGTGCAGGAACGGCTGGTAGGGCCGGGGCCGTTCCGCCTCGAGATAGGCGAGGAAGGCGCGGCGCATCTGTCCGGGCGGGGCGGCACCAATCACAGACGAGTACGTCACGCTTTGGCCGGCGCGGAGAGGAAGTTGGCGCGTGATGCCGGCGGTGGCGTGGCCTGCCTCCACTTTGGCCCAGGAAAGCGGATGCTCGAACCCGAAGTACATCATCCCGTCGACGATGGGAGAACCCTTGACGCTGCCCGCCACGTGAGCGTCGGGATCGGTGAAGTCGAGCAGGCGCACTTCGGAGATGGGCAAGTCTTTGTTCGTGGCCTGTATCGTGAGCTGCTGGCGAACGTAGCCCGCGCCATCGCGTGTAAGCAGGCACCAGTGCAGGTTGGCTTGCGGAGCGGCGCTTGTCAACTCAGTGCAGGTTCGCTTTCCGGCGGAAGAGGGCTCGTCGGCGAGCGGCTTTTCAACGTGGAGCCGGGATGCCGGGATTACCGTACCGTCCTGCATGGTGAGGACGAAGGCTTCCGGCAGAGTAGCGGTCCTGCCGGAGGCGAGGTCGTGGACGGTGACGGAGCCCAGCCGATTGCCGGCTGTGGTTATGTTGGCTGTGACTTTTCCGGTTGTTACGGTTTGTGTCAGCGCGGGCGATGCGAAGGCAAGCAATGCGGCACCGATTGCCGCTTTCAGAGTTATCCAGTTCAAGACTCAGGCCCTTTCGACTCATGCGCATCTTACTTTGCCGGCCGCCGCGAGGGTACCCCCTCCCCCTTGCCCATTCGAGAGTCATTGATTCTAAAGGTGGAATTCGAGACTGATTGATTCTAAAGGACGAAGCTGGGACTCTCTCATTTCATTGCGGTTACGGCTGGTTTCATGATCGAAGGCCGTAACCGTTTCATTTCTTAGGACCCAGGTGCAACCGTTGGTTCTAGTTGGAGTTATTTACCGCCGGGCAGGCACGCCTGCGGACCATGCCTCTGCTTCGATCAGCTGCTCCAATCGTGTGGTGGCTGCATCGAAGATGGCTTGCGCGTGAAGCGGCGGGATGGCCCTTGTGCGAAATTCATACATCGTCTGCCCCAGCATATTGGCAACAGAGAAGGTGTCCATCTTAGAGATCATGGCAATGATCTGGCGCGTATCGGTGTTTCTTTCCCGGTGATTGGCGCTGGAATGGGCGCGGCACCAGGGCTGGCCGCGAAGAGCAATCTGCGTGCAGCGAACACCGGTTGACAGAGTTTCGGTGCAGAGCCTGACTTTGGATGTTTGAACGGGAGGCATTTAGTGATTGCTCCTTTCGCAATGAGGGCAAATAAAGAGGCCCGCCGGAGCGGCCTTACTGTGTCTAGTTCTATTTTATCGGTTTGAGAAAAATTGTCGGCCAAATTTATAGGACTCGGCGCTCTTTGGAATGAACGAATTGCGAAAGATTCCTAAAGTTGAGGCTTGACAGCAGTAAGCGCCTTAAGCCGGGATTTCAGGCCCAAACCTCAACCTGGAAATCCAACACGCCGGACCAGATCCTGAAAGCGCGGGTCTGAACGCAGCGGATCGAGGCAGGGATCGATTTTGAGGTAGGTAAGACCCTTGTCATGCGCGGCGAAGGATTTGTCGAGCCACTCGAATGCGTGGTCCTTATCGCCGAGGCCGGCATAGACGAGCGCGATTTCGTAG
>Ga0335075_10008185_pt1 | contig 16063 bp, 12 predicted proteins | sample Lox_Sample_24_FD_206723 | JGI IMG/M metagenome (GOLD analysis project Ga0335075, IMG submission 206723) | Soil microbial communities from Loxahatchee National Wildlife Refuge, Florida, United States - Lox_Sample_2.4 | ecosystem: Environmental > Terrestrial > Soil > Wetlands | place: USA... | reverse complement strand
AGGCCGCCGGGCTGACCACCGTCGGGGGCGAGGGGGATACCGTCAGGAACATCACGGGCTGCCCCGTGACCGGGCTGACCGCTGACGAGCCATTCGACGTCACCCCGGTGATCCGCGAGGTGGCCGATCATTTCTACGGCAATCCGGATTACTCGAACCTGCCGCGCAAGCACAAGTACACGATCGCGGCGTGTGCGGCCCAGTGCAACGCGCCCGAGATATCGGACGTGGCCCTGGTCGCGGTCAAGCAAGACGGGCGCGAAGGTTTCGCGCTGCGCATCGGCGGCGGCATGACTAACACCCCGCGCATCTCGCGTGACATCGGAGTGTTCATCCCGCGCGAGCAGACTATCGAGGTGCTCGAGGCCGTCACCAACGCCTGGCAGCGTGACCTGCGTTACCGCATCTCGCGGGCCAAGGCGCGGATCAAGTTCATGATGGACGACTACGGCCCAGAGGGCATGCGCACCAAGATCGAGGATGTGCTTGGCCGTCGCCTCGAGGACGGTGGGGCCCCGAAGCAGGAGTTCGACGCCGACCACCTCGGCGTCCACCCGCAGGGGCAAGAGGGCCTGTTCTACGTCGGTGTTTCCGTGCCATCCGGACGGATCACCGGGGACAAGCTGGAGGCGCTGGCGGACCTCGTTTCCAGCTACGGCGGCGATGTGCGGCTCACCCGGCAGCAGAACTTCATCCTGGCCCACGTGCCGGAGGAACGGCTCGACGACGTCAAGACGACGCTCCGCGAAATCGGCTACCCGCTTGACCGGGGCCGCGCGTTCGGGCGGTCGGTCGCGTGCACCTCGCACCAGTTCTGCAACTACTCGATTGCCGAGACGAAGGGAAAGCTCGACGAACTGCTCGCCGAGCTGACCAACCACTACGGCTCCGAGCGAATCGGGGATCTCGGCATCCACATGGACGGATGCCCGCACGCATGCGCCCAGCACTGGATCGGCGAGATCGGGCTGCAGGGCACTACCACTCGGCTGGATTCCGGCGAGCGGGTGGAGGCTTACGACCTGACAGTGGGAGGCGGGCTCGGAACCCGTACGGCGATCGGCCGGCGGCTCATGCGCCGCGTGCCGACCGGCGAGATCAACGGCGTGATGGACCGGCTGGTCGGAGCCTGGCTGGACGTACGCGATGCTAACGGCGGCGCCGCGTACACGCTCGGCGACTTCTGCAACGCGCACGAGGATGAGGAACTGATCGCGATAGCCGACGGCGCCGACGCCGGCCAGGCGGCGGCGGACACCAGTGTCGCGGTACGGGTGCCAGGCCCGGTGCTGCCGCTGGTCAACGGCGAGGACCGGGTGGACGTACAGGCGGCCACCGTCGGCGAGGCGCTCGCTGCGGTCGCCGCGCGGTTCCCGGAGTTCGGCGCAACGGTGCTGCCCGGCGGCAAGGTAGCCAAGGCGTTCCTGGTCGCGATCGGCGATGACGACATCCGCTCGCTCGACGGGCTCGCCACGCCCGTTCAGCCGGACCAGGACATCATCATCGCGATGGCGATGTCCGGTGGCTGATCGCGGTTCCGCGGCGCAGGCAAGACTCATGAGGAGATTGGCGTTATGACAGAACTGCTGGACCCGGCGGGCATCGGCGAGCGGGTGACTTTCGACGATCTGGAGATCGGCGAGATCGCCCTGGAGTACGACGACCAGGAGCCCGAAGAGGTCATCGATTGGGCGCTGAGCACCTTCGGTGACCGCATCGCGATCGTCACCGCCATGCAGGCCGACGGCATGGCCATTCTGGACATGGCGGCCAGGATCAAGCCGGACGTGCGGGTGATCACGGTGGACACCGGACGGCTGCCGCAAGAGACCTACGCGTTCATCGACGAGGTGCGCAGGCGCTATCCGGAGACGCAATGGGACATACCGTTCCCGGACACCGCCGAGGTGGAAGCGATGATGCGCCGCCGTGGGCCGAACCTGTTCCGCAATTCGGTCGAGGAACGGATGTTCTGCTGCCAGGTCCGCAAGGTACGGCCACTGCTCAAGGCGCTGGAGGGACTGGATGCCTGGTTCACCGGCCTGCGCCGCGACCAGTGGGCCTCCCGCGCCGCGATCAAAAAGGTGGAACTCGACCACGACCACGACGGCATCGTGAAGATCAACGCGCTGGCCGACTGGGAAGGCGACGAGGTCGACGCCTATATCGAAGAGAACGGAGTCCCGCTCCACCCGCTGTACGCGCAGGGTTACACCAGCATCGGCTGTGCGCCGTGCACCCGTGTGGTTCAGCCCGGCGAGAACAGCCGCGCCGGACGCTGGTGGTGGGAGACCGGAGCACCGAAGGAGTGCGGCATTCACTGCACGATCGAGACCGGCAGCTTCGAGCACGAGGCGGAGGCGATCCTCTCCGAAGCGCACAGCTACGGCCGGCGGTGATGAACAGCCATGCCGCGGACGGCGCCGCCCTCACTCTCAGCCCGGAAGAGGCCGACGCCGTAGCGGCCGCGGCCAGCGGTTACGCCGCCGTGCTGCCCCCGGACCGCGCCGCGGCGTACCACGCTCTGGCCCAGGCCGCGGCGGACGGCGTGATCCCGGATGATCTCGTTGACGCGGCGGAGCGGGTCGCGGCGGTAAGCCTGCAGACCGGACGGGCCCGGCGAGACGGGCAAGCCGGCGACGAAAGCCTCCTGGCCGCGGTATACCGGCGCACCCCGGCAGGCCGGGTGCTGACCGGCCGGGCACGCGAAATCAACCAGGCGCTGGAAGCCCTCACCGGGCGGCAGCTGCGAACGGCACGAGTCACCACCCTCGCCCCTGGCGCCTACACCCTCACCTTGGGAGCCGACGGTGTCGTCGTGACGCTCGCCATTGACACCGCGGGTATCGAGGTCCGCAGCCTGCAGGCTGGCTGAACGTCACGCGGTGTCCCGCGGGGCGGTCGCGGGTTCGAGTCCGTAACCGATGTCAGGCGCTCGCCGTGCTTCCGCCTTGCGGTGTTAGCTCAGGTGCGGTGCGAAGTTGCTGCTGATGCGGGGGCCCGCCGGAGTGGCCTGCTTGGGCACCGAATGCCGCCAGTCGCGCTGGCAGCGGCCGCCCATCACGATCAAGTCTCCGGAGGCGGCCGTCAGCGGCAGGCTTTTGCCGCCGTCGGCTGGCCTTATCAGGAAGCGGCGGGCCGCGCCCAGGCTGAGCACCGGTACCGTGCTGGTCTGCTGCACTTTGCCAATCGGGTCTCCGTGCCAGCTGGTGGAGTCGCGATTGGTTCGGTACAGGTTGAGCCACAAGTAGCGGTAGGCAACTCCGTAGTGCTGCATGAGCGCGTCAGTGACGATGTGCAGCAACTGCCGCGGGACTGCTGCGATGTCGCGATACTCGGCTGTCAGCCGCGGTTCCGCGACACGCTGCCCCCACATGTAGCGGTATCGCTGCTCCCACGGCGCGCAGGTGATGAGCTCGTCAAACAGGGTGCCGCTGGCTCGCAGCCAGCCTGGCACGTGCTCGACCCAGGATGTCTCGTCTAGCTTGATCCGCCGGGCGCCGGTGAACGCGACGTCAACCGGCGGCCCAGACGCCTCGAAAAGGTCGCCTTGCCGGGCTGCCGGGATGTCTGCCTTGCCTGCTGACGTGCCGCTCATGAGCGGGCCGCGAATGCGCCGTTGATGTCGCCGATCGGGTCGGCATCGCTGATCGAGTTGCAGGTGCCCGCGGCGAGGACCTCTGCTGCGGCCCTGCGGGCCACGGTGTAGGCGGCCTGGGCAATCGCCTGGCCGAGGCTGACCCGGCGTATCCCGGCGGCGCTCAGCGAAGCGACGTCCGGGGCTCCGGGACCGGCCATGGCGTTGACCGGCAGGGAGACCTTGTTCGTCAGGGTGCCCAGGGTCTCGAGGTCGAGCAGGCCAGGGACGAAGAGGCTATCCGCGCCTGCCGTGGCGTAGGCCGCGCCGCGCGAGATCACGTCGTCTAGCCGCCCGGCGGGCTCGCCGATGCCGAACAGGAAAACGTCGGTGCGCGCGTTGATCACCAGTTCGGGGAGTCCGGCGTCGGCGGCGGCGGCGCGGGCAGCCGCGATGCGGGCGACCTGCGCCGAGGTGCCGAACAGGCCGCCGCCCGGTGCGCCGCTATCTTCGAGATTGATGCCGACGACGCCAGCGTCGATCACCGCGCGGACCGCGGCTGCCACGGCGTCTGGGCCGCTGCCGTAGCCACCTTCGATGTCGGCGGAGACAGGCAGGTCGACGGCGGCCGTGATGCGGGCAACCGCGCCGGTCATTTCCTGCTGTGTGAGGTTCTGTCCGTCCGGGCGGCCCAGCGACCAGGAGACGCCGGCGCTGCTGGTCGCGATCGCCTGCGCGCCTGCCCGGGCGATGAGGACCGCACTGCCCGCGTCCCACGCGTTGGGCAGCACGAATACCCCGCTGTCGTGCAGGGCACGGAATGCCGCGGCCTTGCGGTGCTGGCCGTCACTCACTGTCATCGCTGATCCTTCCGGTGAGCGGAGCGCCTGACGGGCACAAGCTACGCACGCGGACGCCTTCGCGCTGTCAGAATCTTTAGCGGACGCCCACCAGCCGCCGGAATGCCGACGGCGTATACCCGAATGCCTGCTTGAAGGCGTGGCTGAAGTGGCTGTGGCTGGAGAATCCGAGCTCGAGCGCCAGGTTGGTCAAATCGTCGTACTCGCCGAGCAGGGAGAGCGCCCGTGCCAGGCGCAACTGCAGCTGGTACCGGTACAGCGGAATCCCCTCGAGCCGGTGGAACACCTGAGTTAGGTAGACAGGCGAGCCGCCGACCTCAGCTGCGATCTCGGCCAGTGTCCACCGGCGGCTCAAGTCCGAGGCGAGAACGAGCTTGGCCCGGTCCACCAGCTTCCGGGGCCCGGGACGGCCGGCTGCGGGGCGAGAGGCGTGGCCGCCGACAGCCATCCGCAGCAACGTGAGGGTGCGGCTCTCGGCTTCCAGGTCCTCGATACCTCCGCGGGCAAGGCGGTGGCGTATCAGTGCCGTGAGCGCCTGGGTGTCCGCGCCGACGCGAAGGTGCGAGCGGTTGAAGGCTGTCTGGCCGCCGCGCCTGAGATACTTCCGGGGTGCCAGCTCGAGCAGCGTGGCCTCGCTGACGCCGATCGACAGCGCAGCGTCGCCGCCGTCCACCGGGTGGCTGACCCGGTACGGCTCGCCTTCGTTGATGAAGATGACCTGGTTTGCCTCTGCGACCGTCTCTGAGCGCCCCGCGTGGTGCACGTAGGCCCCCTGGTAGGGGAACACCAGGTGCGTGGCGACGGCATGCTCTTCGTCACTCTGGTTCTTGCGGGCGCCCGGGCACACCACGTCCCACACCGCTACGGTGTCGCTGATCATCAGGGCACGCGCGTCGAAATCAGCCACGTTTTAGATAGCCAGCCAACACGCCCTGCCATTCCACTCATGCCCCGCCATTCCACTCGCGGCCCGCCACCGCCGCTGCGCGGCATCAGCCGTCCAGCAGCCCAAGCTCGCGGGCGCGGGCGATCGCTTCGCTGCGCGAGGAGACCCCTAGTTTCCGGTAGACCGACATCGCCTGCGACCTGATGGTGTGCCGGGACAGGAACATCTCGGCGGCGATCTGCGGCATGGACAGATGGGTGGAGAGCATCGGCAGCAGGCGAAGCTCGGCAGTGGTCAGGGCCGACGCCCCCACCTCGACGGAACCGCCCTCTTTGGGCATCCGGGCCCGCAGGGCCCGGGCCTCATCGGCCAGCGTTCCGAGGTCAGGGCGGCGGCGGAGCAGGTCGTCGACCTCGTGCATCAGCGTCCTGGCTCCCGCGGTGTCCCTCAGCGCGAGGCGGACGCGGGTGAGCTCGAGCCGGGCCTGCACGGCCAGGTGCGGAAGAGCGTAGGTCAGCACGGGCCGCATCCGCTGGGCACCGACCAGTTCCCGGCGGGCCGCCGGGACATCTCCGCGGTGCAGGGCGATGCGGGCCTGCACCGCGCAGACCAGGGGTGTCGGGTAGCTTTCCCCGCCCCCCTTGCGCAAGGCCGACTCAGCCTCCTCGGCCAGCAGCGCGGCCTGGCTCCAGGCGCCGCGATCGATCGCGATCAGCGACCGCTGGCACAGCGCCTCGGCGAGAGTGTCGTACGCGCCGGCTTCGGTCGCGATGCTGACCGCGTTCTGGAAAGAGGTGTCGCCGCCCTCGAGGTCGCCGGAGAGGACGCACGCGATCCCGTATGTGAGCGCGGCACCCGGTGCCTTGATATTTCCCGCCGTGAACCGGCGTGCGGCCTCGTCCGCGTCGGCGAGCATCTGTTTGACGCCGCGCCGGCACAAGATGGCGCGGAGCTGCGCGGCCCACGCCTGGGCAGCCGGGTCGTGGGGCGGGAGGGCGTCCCCGTCCTGCCAGCGGTCGACCATGTCGGCCCATCGTTCGGCAGTGGCCGGCCGTCCCGTCAGCGCGGACAGCATCGCGCCGTACACGGCGAGAATCGGGTATCTCTGCAGTGCTTCCCGGCTTTCCAGCCAGCCGTACCACCGCTGGATCGTCGTCATCCGGCCTGCCCAGTAGGACGGCAGCGCAAGGGTCCGCACCAGATCGGCGGCGCTGTCGACGTCCCCGGCGGCCATGGAGTACTCCAGTGCCTCCTCGGGCAAGCCGTTTGCCAGGCACCAGGCGGCGGCGCGCCGCTGCAGGACGGGGATCAGGCCGGGTTCCCGGCGGCGAAGGTCTGCCAGCAGCATGTCGCGGAACAGGTGATGGTAGCGGTACCACTCGCCGCGCCGGTCCAGTGACACAAGGAGCAGGTTCGACTGGGCCAGTTCGGCCAGGATGGCCGGCGCGCCGTACAGGTCGGCTACGGCCTCGCTCAGCGGCCCGGACATGCGCCCCAGCACCGCGGTCCTGGTCAGGAACGTCCGCTGCCGCCCGGAGATCCGGGTCAGGAACTCCGACTCGATGTACTCGCTCACCATCTGGTCATCGCCGCGGAAGGCGACCGCGGCGGTCGCCAGGGGGCCGCCCTCCTTGAGGCAGAGCGCCGCGAGGTACAGCCCGGCCGGCCACCCTTCGGTCCGCCGGTGCAGTGCCGCCACCTCGTCCTCGTCCAGATTCAGTCCCGCGCCGTCCAGCAGGGACTCAGTCTCGCTGAGAGTGAGCGACAGGTCACCGGGCCCGATCGCGGTGATCCGGCCCTCGGCGCGCAGCCGGGCCATGCGCAGCGGCGGCTCGGCCCGGCCGGCCAGCACCAGCCGCGAGCCGGCGGGCACATGGTCAGCCAGCACCGACAGTGCCGCCCGGCATTCGGAGTTGCGCAGCACGTGCACATCGTCCAGAACGAGCAGCACCGGACGGGTCATCGCAGAGAACGCCGACCCGAGGCGCGGGACAACCGAGCCTGGCACAGAACTGACGGGCGAGGCCAGCGCGGCGAACACCCGTTGATCGAGCGGCTGGACCGCGTTCAGCGCCTCGGCGATATAGGTCAGCAGGACCTTCGGGTCGTTGTCCTGCTCCTCGACCGATACCCAGGCCAGACCGCGGCCGTTGCGCTCGGCCCACTGCGACAGCAGCGTTGTCTTGCCGTATCCAGCCGGCGCGACCACGGAGACGACCGGCGCAGCTGACTCCTCCAGCCGGCCGATCAGTGACGAGCGAGGCACCGTGCCGGCGCGCAGCATGGGACGGCGGAGCTTGGCGGTGTACAAGTCGGACACCGCGCCGTCGCGGCGGTCCGACTGGTCTGGAAGCTCACGAACAACACAGTCGGTCATGGCAGACGGTTCCCCCCCAGGATCCTTGACTCCCAGTTCACATTATGCCGGGATATTTGAGCGTTCATGCAGAACGCGGTACGACACCCCGCTGAGACCCTGTTTCACGCCCTCCGAAATACCATCGCCAGGCACCGCCTGATTGCTGCTGTGTGCCTCAGGCGGGTGATCGTTGCCCGGCGCCCGCACGGCGGCGGCGGGCTTCGGCGGGGGTGTCCGCCGGAATCGCGGCGAGCAGCGTGCGGGTGTACTCGTGCTGCGGGTGCTCGTAAACCTGGACGGCCGGGCCGGTCTCGACGATGTGGCCGGACGTCATCACGGCGACGCGGTCGCTCATGTGCGCGACGGCCGCCAGGTCGTGCGCGATGAACAGGTATGTGAGCCCGAGCTCGTCCTGCAGCTGCCGCAGCAGGTTCATGACCTGGGCCTGCACGGACACGTCGAGCGAGGCCAGCGGCTCGTCGAGCACGATCAGGTCCGGCTGGCCGGCCAGCGCGCGGGCGATGCCCACCCGCTGGCGCTGGCCGCCGGAGAGCTCGTGCGGGTGCCGGGCGGCGGCGTCGGCAGGCAACCCGACCTGCTCGAGCAGTTCATGCACGCGGGCACGCCGGGCGGCGGCGCCATCGCGCAGCCGGTGCACCCGGATCGGCTCCTCGATCGACCACCCGATGCTATGCCTCGGGTCGAGCGACGACTGCGGGTCCTGGAACACCATCGCCACCCGGCGCCGCAGCGCCCGCAGCCTGCGGCGTGGCCACGAGGTCACGTCCTCGCCGAGGATGCGGACGGTTCCGGCGGACGGGTTGACCAGGCGCAGCAACGCCAACCCGGTGGTCGTCTTGCCGCTGCCGGACTCGCCCACCAGGCCCAGCGTCTCGCCGCGCGCCACCTCGAATGAGACTCCGTCGACGGCGCGCACCTCGCGCTTGCCCGAGGTGAGCACCGGGAACCGGACGTGCAGGTCCTCGACCGCCGCGACCACGTCGCCGCCTGGCGCGCTCACGACGTGCTCCCGCCGGGCACCGCGTCCGCGACGTCGGCGTAGAAGGTGCGGGCGCTGTGCTCATGCCCGACCGGGGCGAGCGGCGGCAGTTCCGTCGCGCAGCGCGCGTCGCCCCGCACCGGGCAGCGCGGGTAGAACGCGCATCCCGGCGGCAGCCGCAGCGGGTTGGGCGGCGAGCCAGGGATGGCGGCGAGCGGCGACCGGTCACCGATGCGCGGGCGGGCGCCGAGCAGTGCCTTGGTGTAGGGGTGAGCGGGGTGCTCGAAAAGCTCGTCAACCGGTGAGTGTTCCACGATGCGGCCGCCGTACATGACGGCGACGTCGTCGGCCATGCCGGCGACAACGCTGAGATCGTGGGTGATCCAGATGACGGCCGTCCCCAGCTTCGCCTGCAACTCGGTGACGAGGTTGATCACCTGCGCTTCGATCGTGACGTCGAGCGCGGTCGTGGCCTCGTCGGCGATGAGCAGCTCCGGTTCGCAGGCGAGCGCCATCGCGATCATCACGCGCTGCCGCATCCCGCCGGAGAACTGATGCGGGTAGGAGTCGACCCGCTGCTCCGCGTCCGGGATGCCGACCTGGCCGAGCAGCTCGACGGCGCGGCGCCTGGCGTCGGCCCGGGACCGCCCCTGCAGTAGCTGGTACGCCTCCCCGATCTGCCGGCCGACGGTCATCAGCGGGTTGAGCGACGAGAGCGGGTCCTGGAAGACGAAGCCGGCGTGCCGTCCGCGGAAGGCCCGCAGTTGCCGGGCGCGCATGGTTCGCAGGTCGGTGCCGAGCAGCCGTGCCGAGCCGCTGACCCGCACCCCGGATGGCGTCAGGCCGGTCGCGGCCAGCATGGCCATGCTCTTGCCGCTGCCGGACTCGCCGACGACCGCGAGCGTGCGGCCGTGGTCGACGGTGAGGTCGACTCCGTTGACGATCGACGCGAGACCGCGCCGGGTGCGCACGCTAACCCGGAGGTCGCGCACGGAGAACACCGGTTCGCTCATGGCCGGCCCGCCGCTTCGAGCTGGGTGCGCCGCCGCGGATCGAGTACATCTCGCAACGCGTCCCCGACCAGGTTGAACGACAGCACGGTCAGCACGATGGCGAGGCCGGGGAAGACCGCCATCCACCAGGCCTGCTCCACGAAACCCCGGGCGTCGTACAGCATCGCGCCCCAGGACGGCTGCGGCGGCTGCACGCCGAGCCCGAGGAACGACAGCGCGGCTTCGGTCAGGATGGCGAAACCGAGCGACAGCGAGGTCTGCACGATGATGGGGCCTGCCACGTTCGGCAGGATGTGCCGCCCGATGATCTCGCGGTCAGGCACCCCGATCGACACCGCCGCGCGCACGTACACCTCTTCGCGGACGCTCAGCACGCTCGCCCTGGTGATGCGCGCGAAGATCGGCGTGTAGACGACCGCGATCGCGATCATCGCGCTGCTGATGCCCGCCCCGAGCACTGCGACGATCGCGATCGCGAGCAGCATGACAGGGAACGCGAACAGGACGTCCATGCAGCGCATGATGAACGAGTCGGCGAACCGCCCGTAGTAGCCCGCGAGCAGGCCGAGCAGCACGCCCGCCACGAGTGCGGCGCCGACGCTGACGACGGACACCTCCAGCGACGCGTGCGCGGCGATGATCACGCGGCTGAGCACGTCCCGGCCCAGCTCGTCGGTGCCGAACCAGTGCTTGGCGCTCGGCCCTGCCAGCATCTGGCTGACGTCCACGTCGTTCTCGCCGTCGGGCGCGATCTGCGTGCCGAACAGCGCCAGCACCGCCATCAGGCAGATCACGAGCAGGCCGCCGAGCGCCAGCGGCCGGCGGATCAGCACCCGCGCGACGTCACGGGCCGACCCGGCGCCGGGCCGGCCCGCCGCGTCGCCCGTCGCGGCTGTCGCCGGGTCCGCGACCGGTTCGGTGAATTGGGCGGAGGGAGTCGTCATCGCAGCGAGATCCTCGGGTCGATAACCGCGTAGAGCAGGTCCACGAGCAGGTTCACGACGAGGAAGATCGCCGCGATCAAGAGCACCGTTCCCTGCAGCACCGGGTAGTCGCGCTCCTCGACCGCCTGGTAGGTGAGCAGGCCGAGGCCTGGCCAGGCGAACAGGACCTCGACCACGATGACGCCGCCGAGCAGCGAGGCGAGCTGCACGCCCACCACGGTGAGCACCGGCACGAAGGCGTTGCGCATCACGTGCCGGCGCAGCACCGTCGCGGCCGGGATGCCTTTGGCGTCGGCCGTGCGCACGTAGTCGCGGCCGAGTTCCTCCAGCACGGCGGTGCGGATGAACCGCGTCAGGATGGACGCCGCCACTAGCCCCACCGCCAGTGCCGGGAGCAGCACATGCCGCCCCCACTCGACAGGGTCGGAGGTGAGTGACACGTAGCCGGACGGCGGCAGGCTGCCCGCCGTCCCTGTCAGCCCCAGGATCAGCAGGATGCCGATGAAGAAGTCGGGCACCGAGACGCCCAGCTGGCTGATGACCCGCGCCCCGCTGTCGATCCATGTGTCGTGGCGCACCGCGGCGAGCACGCCGAGGGGGAATGCGATCAGCACCCCGATGATCAGCCCGGTGACCGCGAGCGACAGCGTCGCCGGCAGCCGCTGGAACAGGATCTGGGTCACCGGCTGCCCGGTCTGGAAGCTCACTCCCAGGTCGCCGGTGACCGCGTGGCCGAGGTAGCTGAAGTACTGCATCACCAGCGGCTTGTCGAGACCGGCCCGGTGGCGGAGCGCCAGGTACGTGGCTTCGTTGAACCTGATGCCCAGCCCGACGCGCACCGGGTCGCCCGGCACCAGGTGAATGAGCGTGAAGACGACGAGGGTCACGCCGAGCAGGACGATCACCGACTGCGCGACGCGCCGCCTGATGAACCGCAGCATCAGCCGAGCCACGCTCCGGCGAACCGCACGGCCCGGTCCGCCCGCACGCTGTAACCGTGCAGGTTGTCGCTGTACCCCTGGATCACGTCGGGGTTGTACAGGTAGATGTAGCTCGCCTGGTCCACGATGACCTTCGCGGCCTGGTCGTACAGGCTCTGGCGCGTCGCCACGTCGGTCGTGGTCCGCGCCTGGTCGAGGAGCTTGTCCACCGTCGGGTTGCTGAACTTCTGGAAGTTGTAGCTCCCGCCCGTATGCTGCTGCGCGTAGTAGTAGTCGTCCGGGTCGATGTTGCCGAGCCAGCCAAGGATGAACGAGTCGAAGGTGCCCTTGCTTTCCTGATCGAGCCAGGTACCGAAGTCGAGCGTGCGGATCTTCACCGTGATGCCGAGGGGTGCGAGTTCAGCGGCGACCACCTGGGCGGCGGTGACGGTCTGCGGGTACTCGTTCGTGACCATCATGTCCATGGTCAGGTCTTTCACGCCTGCCTGGGCCAGCAGGCTCTTCGCCTTGGTCAGGTCGGTGGAGTAGGGCGAGTAGTTGTAGTACCACTGGCTGGTCTTCGGGATGGCGGTCTCATTGACCGCCGCGTTGCCGAAGGTGGCGGCCTTGACGATGGCGTTCCTGTCGATGGCGTAGGCGATCGCCTGCCGCACCCGGCCGTCGTTGTAGGGCTTCCGCGCCTCGTTCAGGGTCATATACCAGTAGTCGGTGCTCGGCACTGCCTTCACCGTGAAGCCGTCCGCGGACTGCTCAAGCGACCGCACTTGCTGCGGCGGCAGGTTGTCGGTCCATTGCACTTCGCCGCCCTGCAGGTCCTGCAGCGCGACGGTCGGGTCGGAGACGAACATGTACTTGATCGTCGCGATCTTCGGCGCGCCACCCCAGTAGTGCGGGTTAGCCGCGAGCGTGATCGATGAGCCGTGGTCCCACGAGACCACGGAGTACGGACCGGTACCCACCGGGTGCTGTGCGATCTGGCCCGACACGACGTTCTTTTTCTCCACGATCGCGACACCCTTGAAGCCGCCGATCTCGGCGAGCAGGTTCGGCGAGGGCTGGCTGAGGTTGATGACGACCTTGGAGGGGCCGTCAGCCTTGACTGACTTGACTTCAGTGAACCGGTACGCGTTCGCGAGCTTCTGGTCGATGATCCGGTCGTAGGAGTAGACGACGTCGGCCGATGTGAATGGCGTGCCGTCCTGCCAGGTCGTCTTGCGCAACGTGAAGGTCCAGGTCAGCTGGTTCTTGCTGGTAGTCCAGCTGGTGGCAAGCGCGGGCTCCATCTGCAGGTTGGCGTTCGGCTGCACCAGCGTGTCGAAGACGTTCTCGAGGACCTCGAAGCTGTTGTAGTTCGAGGTCTTCTGCGGATCGAGCTGATCGGGCTCGCCGCTGATCGCGACGGTGAGGGTGCTGTTCGCGCCGCCCGAGCCCCCGCTGGCGGTGCTGCCGCCGGAGGCACTGCTCGAGGAGCCGCCGACATTCACGGCGCCGCCACCGGAACAGGCGGCGAGGGCAACGATGAGAGTCCCGAGCCCGGCGATCCAGCGCATCCTCATGTGCTCACCCTCCGTGCTTTCCTTCATTATATTGAAGCAGCATTATGTACACATGAACGCACAAGACGTCAAGTCGCACGGTGATCCGAAAAGACGGCTACCGCTTCCAGGCGGGTTAAAACGAGGGCGGCGTGACCGCGCCGATGATCACCGCGACAGCGGCGGCGGTGTTCAGCCAGTAATGCGGCACGGACGAGTCGTAGGTGATCGAGTCACCCTCGGCGAGCTCGAACCGCCGCCCGCCGATGCCGACCTGCAGCGCTCCGCTCAGCAGGTGCACGCATTCCTCGCCGGCGTGCTGGAACGGCCGGTCGCGATTGTCGAAGCCAGGCGGGATCTGGCTGCGCAGTACCTCGAGCGCGCCGCCGAGGTCGGGCGTCAGCAACTCGTAGACCAAGCCATTTTCTGTCGGCAGCCGCAGGTGTTTGCGCTGGTCGGCGCGCACCACCATCGGCCCGCTCTCCGGGCCCTGCAGGAAGTGGCCGAGCGGCACCTGAAGCGCGGCGGCGAGCCGCCTGAGGGTCAGGAACGACGGGTTGCCGCGGCCCCGCTCGAGCTGGCTGATCAGCCCGGCGCTCACGCCGGCCGCGGCGGCGAGCGCCTCGACGCTCAGCTGCGCGGCGACGCGGGTCTCGCGCAGCACCCGGCCAAGCACGACCACGTCATCACTGCCGGGGCCGAACGCGGACTGGGCCCCATCACTCATCGTCACCCCCACGTCGCAGCGGCTCCGTCATCTTCACCTTAATGAAGGTGAAGTGCGAGTTTCAAGCGCGCTCAGACTAAGGGCTGAGCTGCCGCCAGTGCGAGTCACCCGCCGGCGGACGCGGCGATGAGCGGCCGTCTGGATCGGCGGCCACCGCCGCGGTTACGCGGTGGTGAGGTCTCCGGTCAGGCCGAGCCTGGCGGCCTGGGCGGCGGCGGCCCGGCGGTTGGACACGCCGAGCTTCCCGAGCACGGCGGAGACGTGGTGGCTGGCCGTCTTGGCCGAGATGAACAGCTCCGCGGCGATCTCGGAGTCGGTGCGCCCGGCGCAGATCAGCGCCAGTACCTCACGCTCGCGGCGGGTCAGGCCGGCCGGGTCGCTGCGGGTGGCGGCCCGCTGCCCCGCCGGGATCGACCTGATGCCGAGCCGGCGCATGGTCCGGCGGACGACCCGGGCGGTGGCGACCGCGCCGAGGCCCTGGCAGATGTCCAGGGCCTGCCGCAGCGCTTCTTCTTCGCCGGAGTCGAGCAGCGCCAGCGCCGCGTCGTACGGGCACCCGAGGTCGTCGTGCGCCTTAGCCGCGCCGCGCCAGTCTCCGTCCAGTTCCATCCGGTACGGCGCCGCGACCTCTCCGGGCGGCACCGGTGATGTGCCGGTGCGGCGGATCCAGGCCGCTGCCTCGCCGCGCAGCCAGGGGTAGGCGCCATCCGCCGCCGCCAGGCCCGCGAGGACGGCGTCCCGGTGCGCGGCGGCGAGGTCGCCCGCCAGCCAGTGCGCCTCTGCCAGGCTCAGCCGCATCGGCACGACGTACTGCGGATCACTGGTGCCGTCGGCGGCCGCCATGGCCTCGTCCAGGTACTGCCACGCGCCGGCCGTGCCCCGGCGGGCCAGAATCCGGCCGAGCGTGCCCTGCGGGATCATCCGGTTGATCGGCGAGGAGACGATCCGGGCCACCGCGGTCTCGGCGAGCTCGACCGCCTCGTCCCACCGGCCGAGCCGCTCGAGCGTGACCGTCCGCACCCCTTGCAGGCACGTCAGGTACACCCAGAGGTCGTGCTCGCGGCAGTGTGCGATCCCGGCCAGGTAGTAGGGCTCCGACTCGGCGTAGCGGCGCTCCATCCAGTTGATTTCGTGCAGGTTGGTGTACGTATGCCCCGCTTCGTAGGCCGCACCGTGGGACAGCGCGATGTCAAGCGCGCGGTGCAGCGGCGGTGCCCAGTCTTCGCCCAGCGCCAGAGCCGACCACGCCTGCAGGTTGAGCGTGTTCGCCTGCAGGCCGGACGCGTCGAACGCGGCGGCGAGGGTTTCCGCCTGCCGGGCGAGCGCCATTGTCTCGGCGAACCGCGACTGGCCGGCCAAGTCGGCGGCCGCGCTGGCATAGGCCCTGGCCAGCTCCACCGATGGCCCGAGCGGTTCGAGCACCCGCACCGCCGCCGCCGACGCGTCGCCCGCCTCGTTGGCCCGGCACAGCCGCCATAGCGTGACGGCCAGCTTGCGCAGGACGTCGCCTTCGCGCAGCGGGTCGCCGGCCGCGCGCCACAGCGACAGGGCGCGCTCGTAGGCGGCCGCCCCGGCGTCCCAGCTGTCGATCACCGACAGCTCGTCGGCCAGTGCGTCATACCGGCCGGCCAGCACAGCGGGGGGCTCACCCTCGGCGACGCGCAGCGCCCGCTCGAACTGGACGGCCGCCTCCCGGTGCGACCCGAATTCGGCGGCGTGCCGCCCGGCCAGCGTGGCGTGCTCGAGCGTGGCCGGGGCGTCGCCGGCCGCCTCGGCATGGAAGGCGAGCCTGGCGTGGTCCGTGCTCCCCGCCGCCAGCAGCGCGGCGAGCAGGCGAGCGTGGATGGCAGGCTGGCGGTGCGCGGGAATCTCCTGCGCCACCGCGCGGCGGGCGATCTCGTGCCGGAACCGCAGCATGGCGCCGTCGGCGGTGAGCAGCCCACGGCCGACGAGCTCGTCGACTACCGCGGGAGGGCAGTCGGCGGCCTGCTCGAGCAGCCACGGCTCGACCACGGACCCGATCAGCGCGGCGGCGTGCAGCACGTCCCGGGCGCCCGGCCCGAGCCCCGCGACGCGGGCGAGCACCGCGTCAACAGCCGACCTGGGCACCTGGTCCAGCCCGGTGCGCAGCGTCTCGGTCACGTAGAAGGGATTGCCGCCGGTGACCCGGTGCAGTTCGGCGGCGTCCAGCCCGCTGCCGGCCGACAGCGCCGCGACGGCT
>Ga0335075_10008184_pt1 | contig 16063 bp, 13 predicted proteins | sample Lox_Sample_24_FD_206723 | JGI IMG/M metagenome (GOLD analysis project Ga0335075, IMG submission 206723) | Soil microbial communities from Loxahatchee National Wildlife Refuge, Florida, United States - Lox_Sample_2.4 | ecosystem: Environmental > Terrestrial > Soil > Wetlands | place: USA... | reverse complement strand
ACGACCACCAGCTCCCGGTTGGGGTAATCCTGCTCCAGGAAATAGCGGATGGCGCGGCCCACGAAACGCCGCCGGTCACAGGTCGGCATGATGCATGAAACCAGCGGTTCACTGATCTGCGCCGACCCGGCGCGCGCTCTAAGCCGGCCTCCTGCTTGAGCCACATCGGCCCAGGCGGGGATAGGCTGGCCCGCTGCCGGCTCCGGCTCCGCCGCCGCACTCGACGGGCGCGTGTCAACACCCTTCCGCAGCACCCCGAGTCCAGCCATCCGGCGCACCTGCTCGAAGCCGCCTGCCAGCAGGGCACGCATCGTGGCGAGGCCGGCGGGCGAGTCGTCCGAGCAGCCCCGCAGCACGACATAGGCGCCATCGGCCAGGTGCTCCCGGTAACGGAAGGCCTCATGGGCGTCCCCGCCGTCCGGGCTCCCACCGCCCAACAGCAGAAGCTGGACTGGGAGCTCAGCTGGCTGCCGGTTTGCACGCGTCCGGCAGGCCGCCTCCGCCATCGCGGTCAGCAGTTGGTCCTCGGCCGCGGTGGGCGTTCCGGCCTCCACGATGCTGCCGTCCCCGGCCCGCAGCGCCGCGGTGGCGGTCAGCGCCAGCAGCGCCAGCGCGTCCCGCGCCTCGGCACAGCCGGCCCCGGCCAGCACCGGGCTCAGCGGCGGAAGAGCCAGCACCGCCGCCTTGCGGAGAACGACGAGGGTCTCAACCCGCTGCACGGCCGTATACGCCTCCGTCGCCAAGAGCTGGTCGACGAAGGCTACGACGCCTGGGAAGCAGTCGCGATAGTCGTGGAAGGCGACGAGGCCGCCCTCGACGAGCTGGCCCTGGAACTGGCTGAAGTCAGCCGCCACCGACCCGTAGTCGTGCAAGTGATCAACCACCAGCAGGTCGATCGGGCCGGGAACCACCACCTCGCCGGCGTAGACGCAATGGTAGTCAACGACGCCGGTCATTCCCGCCGTATCCAGCTGGGACCGCAGGCGTGCAGCGGCGTCGCGCACACCGTGGGGCGCTGCACCCCAGACGCCGAGCCGGCGGTCGTGTGGGTCGACTGCGTGCACGACCGAACCTGGACTGAGCGCGGCGGCCACTTCGCAGAGCATTACCGTCCCGCGTCCGCAGTAGCTGCCCACCTCGATGATCGTGTGGGGGCCGGAACGACTGGTCATCGCCTGCGTTGCGGCGGCGGCGAGCAGGTCGGCCTCGGCCGCCGACAGCCAGCCCTCGATCGTCTCCATCCGGCGTAGTAGCGGCAGCAGCAGGGAAAGCGGCCGCGCCGGCGGCGCGGTGAACGGATCGGTTTCGTCAGTGCTTGGCGGCGGAAGGTAGCCGCCGAAGTGCGCCCGCAGCCGGGAGCGCAGCGGGTCTCGGTAGCTGCGTGGTACCGGATGGACCCAGAACACCGAGGACCGGGTCATCGCCGCGTCGAGCTGGGCCGCGCTGTAGTTCGCTCGGTACTGCACCAGATCGTAGCTGCACGGGTTGCGTAGCACCTGGTAGCCGAGCAACGCGACCAGCGTGGGGAGCACTACCTCCTCCGAGGCCCAGATGGCTGACTTGGCAAGGATGCCCTGGAGCTGCTCGTCCTCCCAGAGAGTCACGAGCTCTTCAGCCGCTGCCCGGGTGAACACCGTAGTCGGCCAGAATGTCCAATGCGGGAAGCGTGATACGCCATTGGGGAAGCGCTCCAGAAATGGTGCCCACAGCTCGAATTCCCGCCAGGCAGCCTGCGGCGGGCCGATGCGGGTCGTCCGTGGCTGGACGCCCTGGGCGCTCACCAGGCAGCCTGCGTCCGGGTGCCGCGCCAAGAAGGCGGCCAGATTGGCCGAGTAGCCAGGGCGGAGGGCGAGCTGGTCGGAATCCACGATGGTCAGCGCACCGAAATGTAGCCGCTCGAGGGCGAAACGCATGCAATCGATGGCGAATTCGTGCAGCTTGCCCCAGGCCATCAACCGGGGATGGGGATGCTCTCGCACCCGGGGTGCCATCAGGCGGGACAGCTCGCCGCGTAGCGCCCCCCCACTGCCGTCGTAGAGTAGGACGGTTGACGCGGGGTCCAGGTGCTGCAGGTTGGCGACTAGGTCCGCCACGCAATCCGGCGCCTCGTGCACCAGGCAGGCGAAGACGTTGCCTCCGTCGGGCACCCCGTCGTCGTACGCCGGCAGCTCCGCGCTGTCAGTGAGCTTAGCTGCCATAAAAAGCGACCATAGATTGCGGCCGACGGAAAGCGCCGAGTACTCGACTACTCGATGCGAGATTTATCTGCGATTACCTTTGAGTTGATTAACTAGGTAGGAAAGGTGCGCAAGATCGATTCAAGTTAGTTGTTAGCCCGCATCCGCGCTCCGATACGATTAACTGCACTAACCACTTTGTCGAACATCCGGCCGCACTTATGCTTAGAACGTGGTCCACGCGCGGCTGAACGCGATCGCGAGTGAGGGCCCGGTCGCGTCGGTTTCCCGCCCCGACCTGCTGCGCCGCAGGACCTCAATCGTTGAGAGCGTCTCCAGGGCGGTGCCTGGCCCTGGTCGGCCGTTGGAGCACGGCCTGCAAGCCGAGTACGGGCGGCGGTTTCAACGGGATTTCAGTGGCGTGCGGGTGCACACCGATCCATCTGCCGCGGCGTCGGCGACCGCGCTCGGGGCAACGGCATACACGCTGGGTCAGTCGATCGTGTTTGGGCCTGGCCGCTATTCACCTGAGACTGTCGCCGGGCGCCGCTTGGTCGCGCACGAGCTCACGCATGTGGCCCAGCAAGGCATGCAAGACGGTGGTGGTAGCGGGTCGGTTCGCGTGGATCCCAGCCCGGCCGCCGAAGCGGAGGCCGCGGAGGCGGCGAGAGTTGGCGACGTCGCGGGTGGGACGGGAACCAGCACGCTGCACCCCGTCGGCGGGGTTGCCATCCAGCGCCAGACTACGGAGGAGGAGAACAAGCCGAAAACCCAGACTGAGCCGCCATCCTCGTCGACGACCGCCGCGCTGCCAGCGACCACACCGTCACCGCCGGGCAACGCGACCCAGGCCCCACCGCCCCGCCGGGTGATCGACACCAGCAGTTTGAGGGACTGGCAATTTCGTCCTTACCAGTCGCAGCGTTCGCCGGATTCGGCGGAGCCCAAGAATGCAGGGACCCTGCCGCATTTTCCGGGGCTGCCCCAGTGGACGCCGGCTCCTGAGCTCGGGCCGACGCCGCCGACGTCGCAGCTAGCCCCCGAGTTCTGGCGCGATCCAAAGCAGCCAGAAAAACAGCCAGAACAAAAGGGCTTGATGGACTGGCTGACCAGTGGCCGGACGCCGCCGCTGTACAGCAATCCCGACCTGCCGACGCCGATGCAGCCGGGGAGCCCGCCGGGGCAGTTCATTCCTCCCGGCCCCCTGCTGCAACTTGACCCGCAGTTCAGACCCGACTTCCAGCTATATCGGGACCTCATGCGCTTATTCAAGTAGGCAGGCGCCGTCCCACTGAAGCGGCGAGTCAGGCCTGTTCGCCATCGATCTCTTTTGCGACGACGCCGCCTTCACAATCCGAGCACACCTGATTCATTTAAAGTGGAAAGTTGCGAAAAGCGAGCCGGTGTACGCTTGCGTTCCTCGGTTCCCCTGCGGTCCGCTGTCCACACCCATTTGATAACCGGCAGCGCCCGTGACTGAAAATCTGTCGGAAAACTTGTAGTCAATCTGAAGATTGGCGACTCCGAGAACTTGGACGTGCTCACCGCTCTTACTGGGCCCCTTTGTCGTGCCGAATATATCCCCGGCAACCGCCCCGGCCACCCCGATTTGCGGTGCGAGAGTGAGATTGTCTCCGTATTTGACCACGGCGGGGCTAAATGTGGCGCTGAACTGCCCGGTGTCCGGCGGGGGAAGCGGCCTTGCCGACTGGACCGGGGCAAGATGCACCAACTGCACGGTTAGGGTCGGCTGAAGTACGCCCAGCTGAAGGTGGAAATTCGTCAAGAAATCGTAGGCGACGCCGGGGACGATGTTCTTGTCCTGAAAGGCGGCTTGCACGGCAGGGCCGACTTGCCCCGGGCCGGTCTGGGCGGCGGCTCCGATGGCCAGTTGGTTCTCCGCCTCGCCTGGGTCAGGTTTGTGCGCCTCCGAACCCGCTACTGGGGGTTTCTGGGGAGTTGCGACGGTAGCAGCGGCCGGCTCCACATCGAACGGGTCCGGTCGCAGGTTTTCTGGTGGAGCGTGCGGGCTAGGCGGAGGTTTAGTCGTATCAGGCACGCGACGCGGTGTCGGCACCGCGGGAACGTGGTCCCGCATCCTTAACAAGCCCTTTTGCTCAATTTTCTGCGCGGCGCGCGCGGCGGCCTCCCGAACCGTCTTTTCGAGTCTCGCCTGCGCCGATTCCGGCGGTTTTTCTTTCCCATCGGGCTGCCGTTGCAGGCAGGTTTCCGGGAGAGCGCTCACCGCTAGCGGACGAGCTCCGCGGTGCTTCGCCACCCCGTCGGCGGCCGCGTCCGCCTGCCGTTCCGCAGCGCCCTCAGCCGGGCTGATCTGCAGGCCCTTAGATTGAGTCGCTGTTAGGTCGGCGCGAGACTGCTGGACCGTATGGGCAAGCTCGTGGGCCAGCAGCCTCTTTCCCTCGAGGCTATGAGGCGCGTACTTTCCACTGCCGAATGCCACATGGTTTCCGACCGTGTACGCCTGCGCCATTAGCGCCTGCGCCGAATCTGCCCCTCGGCCGTCGGCATGAATGCGCACTTTGCTGAAATCACGGCCGAAGCGAGGTTCCATGAGCGAACGAACAGCGGGATCCAACTCCATGCCCGGGCTGCGAAGAACTTCCTTTACCAAAGACAGCGCAGCCGGAGCGGGTGAACCGGACTTCCCGGCAATTTTGGACTCATGGGCAAATAGCAACCGCTCCTCCCAACCCGAGCATATTAACAAACACCAAGCACTATGGCCTGACCCACGGTCGAGACATGCCTGTCCATCTCGCAGCCGATTGCTCGCTAACCAGCATCGTAATGTTGTCGCACGCGCGCGAAAGATTTTGACCGAAGCGCTGGCACCACTTCAAGCTCCGCTAGGGCCTCAAATCCCTCACGTCCGATTGGCAGATTGTGACCTATCACCTCAATCGCCTGACCGACATCTCTCGACCGCAGGGCAAGCGAATGGGCGTACGGAAGCCTTCCCAACACGGCTGCGTTGCGGTCGATCGGGTGATCACCCACCTCGCGATTGTGCGCCGATCATCAGCGCCAGCAATGAGTACCCGGATACTCGATAATCCGACAGTCGGCACGCGATATGGCACTGATGCTTCGGAGTGCGGGTGCAACCTAACACGCTGCTCGCCGCTGCCCAGGAACACCTTTGGCAATGGAAATCGGGGCAGCCCGAAGGCCACAAATTCGAGTAGTCGACTACTCAGTCCGTGCCTGCATGGCGCTGCTAGCTTTTGTCACGAACACGTCGAGAAGCGTTCCCGTTCCCCATACTTCTCGGCTGTGGGCACAAGGTTATAAAAGCTCGCCTAGACGCTTCGCCACGGTGCCATGAGGAGGCCGCTGCCGTGTCCATACCCCTACCTCCGCTGATTAACGGACCTGGCGTATACATCCAGGAGCTCACAAATCCTGTGCAGCCAATTGTGGGCGTGCCAACTTCGGTCGCCGCGTTCGTCGGATTGGCTCCGCAGGGTGTGGTCGATTACCCGTACCAGGTGAATTCTTGGGCGGACTATGAGAGCCAGTTCGGAGGCCTGGACAGCGACTACCCATTGAGTTACGCGGTCTACCTGTTCTTCCTCAACGGTGGCACGACGGCGCTGGTGGTGCGCAACAATAACCCCGCTGACACCACGGCCCAAGCGACACTGACCGGTAGCAACATCATGCTCGCCGCGAACTCGCCCGGCACGTGGGGCAACGGGCTCAGCGCCATCGTCGACACCAAGAACCTCGTCAACCCGGACGTCAACCAGTTCAACCTGACCATCCAATGGCAAACCCAGGGAATTCAGGAGGCCTATCCGGGAGCCAGCCTGAACCCGGGGACAGCCCAGTACCTGCCGACGCTGCTCGCAGCATCGCAGCTTGTCACTCCCGTGACCCCGAACGCATGGGGGACCTCGCTGCCCACGGCCTCGCAACTCGACTCCAACGGCAACCCAATCCCGCAGGACTTCTCGCCGTCTGAATCATCGCCACCGTCATCCCCACCGTCTTCGTCACCGTCCCCAACGCTCGTGCTGGGCGACCCGGGCCAGAAAACCGGCATCTACGCGCTGACCAAGGCGGACATTTTCAACATCCTCTGTCTGCCGGTGGATCCCGCGGCCACGTACCCGCTGGCAGATGTCCTGGGGCCGGCGGTCGAATTCTGCGTGCAGCAACGCGCGATGCTAATCGTTGACCCGCCAAGCAGCTGGACGCAATATCCGCTCGAGTTCGAGACCATCACCCAAACCTACCCACCGCTCAGCCCACTCAGCGCTAACGCGGCGGTCTATTACCCCAACCTGGCGCTCACCGACAGTACCGGCGCCAACTTCAACGCCGGGCCTTGTGGCGCGGTGGCCGGCGTGTGGGCGGCGACCGACAGCAGCCGCGGCGTCTGGAAGGCGCCGGCGGGTACGGCGGCGGCGATCACCGGCATAGCCGGGTTCGTCACGCCCGGTCCGGAGCCCGGCCAAACGGTTGTGGTAGACGATGGCGAGAGCGGGATGCTCAACCCGCTGGCCGTCAACGCGCTGCGCACGATGCCGTTGGTTGGGCCCGTCGTGTGGGGGGCGCGAACCACGGTCGGCGTCGATCAGAACCCGAACCAATGGAAATACCTGCCAGTGCGCCGGCTCGCCCTGTACATCGAGGAGTCCCTGCGACGCGGGACGCTATGGGCGGTGTTCGAGCCTAACGACGAGCCGCTGTGGTCATCGCTGAGGCTGAACGTGACCACGTTCATGCAGGGCCTGTTCCAACAGGGCGCGTTCCAGGGAACGACACCCGCCGACGCGTATCTGGTCCAGTGTGACGCTAACAACAATCCGCAGAATCAAATCGACCTGGGAATCGTCAACATTTTGGTCGGCTTCGCGCCGCTTTATCCCGCCGAGTTCGTGATCATCAACATCCAGCAGCAGGCTGGGCAGTCTTAGACCCAGGAGCGAAGGTGCCAGAGTTCACCGTCAACGCCAACCGCAAGGATCCGTACAAGAACTTTAAGTTCAAAGTCAAGTGGAACGGTGCGTACGTTGCCGGGATATCTAAGGTCAGCGCGCTCAAACGCACCACCGAGGTCGTCAAGCACCGGGAAGGCGGCGACGCCAGCACGAGTCGCAAGTCACCGGGACGAACCGAATACGAGGCGATCACCCTGGAACGGGGCGTGACCCAAGACCTGGCGTTTCAGCAGTGGGCCAACAGGGTGTGGGATTACCAGAATGCCCAGGCCCAGAACGCCGACCAGGAAGTGTCACTGGCTGACTTTCGCCAGGACGTGATCCTCGAGCTCCACAACGAAGCCGGGCAGGTGGTGATCGCCTACCACGTTTACCGCTGCTGGGTGTCTGAGTATCAGGCCTTCCCAGACCTGGACGCGAACGCCAACGCGGTCGCGATCCAACACATCAAGCTCGAGAACGAGGGGTGGGACCGTGACCCGGCGGTGGTCGAACAGGCGGAGCCTTCCTTCAACGGCTGAGGCCGGCTGATGCAGACGAGCGCCGCGATCCTGTTAAGGGCATGGGAGTCGGGAGCCACGGCGGTGCCGCTCGACCGTGCGCCGTCGCTGCTGCACTCGCTCGACGCCGTGCCCATCAGCATGCGGACCGACGATCTGACCGTCGGCCAGTGCGACGCCAGGCTGTTCGAGCTGCGGCGGGAAATATTCGGCGAGATGCTCGAGCTGGTCGCGACGTGTCCCACATGTCAGACAGAGGTTGAGCTCACGCTGGTGCTTGGCGAACTGCAGCCGCCGGTGAGAGAAGGCCCCGTGCCGCCGCTGACGTTGCACAACGACGGCTACACGCTGCGGTGCAGGATCCCGCGCAACGAGGATCTCCGGGTGCTCGCCAGCCGCGGCGGGGATGCGACGCTGCACGATCTGCTCGAACAGTGCGTGCTGGAGGCGAACTCGCCCGACGGCGCGGCCATTGCATTACGCGAGCTGCCGGAAGCCACGGTGGAGTCCGTCGCCGAGGCGCTGGCCGAGAGCGACCCCGGCGCCCGCACGGTTTTGCGGGTGCGCTGCCCCTGCGGCAGCGAATGGGTCGATGAGCTGGACATCCGCGTCGTGTTGTGGACAGATCTGACCGAATGGGTCGGCCGCACGCTCACCGAGGTCCATCAGCTCGCCCGCGGCTACGGGTGGTCTGAGGCGGAGATCCTGGCGATGAACGGCTGGCGGCGGCGCTGGTATCTGGAGGCGCTCGGATCGTGACCCCCTACCTGTCCAGACTTCGCCCAGCCGATCGCGGGCCGCGGCTTCATCCGCGACCGCGTTCGAGCTTGGAACCCGCGCCTGTCCTTCCGATCGACCGGCCGCCAATCGCGCGACCGAGCCCGGGCGTGCCGCCGGCACCGGACGTCGCCGGCGTGGAGGTCGAGCTTGAGCAAGCGACGGCGTATCCCCATCCGGCCGGTTCGGCGCTGGCGGCGACTACCGCCGGCGAGCCGGAACCCCAGCCCGTCCGAGCCGCAGCACCCGGGCTGGACCCACGAGACGAGGAACACCCGCCTGGGCGCGCCGCTACAACTGCCGAGGCGCCGATGCAGAGGCCCGGGTCGGCTGGCGTGCCGCCGCGCAACAGTGAGCAGGCCGAGCCGCAAAGCAGCCACGAGAACTTCTCGCCGACCCTGGGGGAAGGCGCGGCCGGCGGCAAGCATGCCCCGACGCCACCCGGCGCTATGTCGCACCCTGTGCCCAAGAGAAGCGGATTGCTGAACCCGCCACCCGATTCCGGCGATACCGCGAGCCCCCGTGCAGAGCCAGCGCCAGCGCAACAGGCGGCTGTGCAAGCTCCGCCACCGGCGTCTCGACAGGTTCTGCCTCCGGCGCTTCAACAGGTTCCGCTACCAGCGCCGGTGCACGGCCCACCGCCTGCGCCGCACCGTCACGTGGACCGGTCAAGCCCGCAAGCACAGGCCGCACAGTTGTTGGCGAGAGCACCGGCTGAGACCGAGCCGCTGGCGGAGAGCAAACCCCAGCCGGAGGCCGAGCTGCCGGCCGATCGCGTCGTGGCGATGGCCAGATGGCTCCGTCATGCGGACGCGGATTCAGCGCGGCCCGAGGGAACGAACATGGCATCCGCTGGCCCAGCGCTGGCGCCGCCGCCGGTCCGCGTCTCGCCCCAGCCCGCGGTGCACACCGAGGTGACCGTGACCATCGGGCGGATCGAGGTCAAAGCGCCCGCCGCCGACCCCGTTCCGGGGCAATCGCAGTCGAGCGGCCCACGGCGCCGACCAGCCAGCCTCGACGACTACCTGGCGGCCAGAGTGCGGGCGAGGGGCCGCGCGCGATGAGCACCAACGCGGCGATCGCGGCCGTGACCGCGACCTTGACCAACATGATCCAGTCGGCCGTTTCGGCAGATGCGACCGTGAGCAGCGGCAAGGTGACCGCGCATGCGCCCGACGTCGCGCGCCAGGGAACCACCGGTAACCAAATCAACCTCTTTCTGTACCGAATATCGACCGACGCCGCCTGGCGCAATCAGGATCCGCCGAGCATCCGGCCCGGCGAGATTGGGCAACCGCCGCTGCCACTCGTGCTGTCCTACCTGATCACGGCCTACGGCGAGAACGACGACGAGATCTCGGCTCACCGTCTGCTCGGGATCGCCATGGCAGTGCTCAACGACACGCCGGTGCTGCCGCGATCGCAGATCGCCAGCGCGCTGCCCGCACCGGGATCGGATCTGCAGTACCAAGTCGAGCGCGTCCGGCTGATCCTCGATACGCCACCGCAAGACGAGATTTCCCGCATGTGGACCACCTTCGGCACCGGTTACCGCCTCTCGGTCAGCTACGACGCGTCCGTCGTCCTCATCGACAGCACGCGGCCCGTCGTCGCGGCCACGCCGGTGCTGATGCGAGGCGAGCAGGACAGCGGTCCGGTCGCCGCCGGCTCGCCGTTTCCCCAGATCCAGCTGGCCGTGCCGCCGAACCTGCAGCCTGCTGCCCAGCCCGGCGACGTGCTGACCCTGGTGGGCAACTGCCTGGGCGCAGTCACCGGCGTGCTGGTCACCCATCCGCTGGCCGCCCAGCCGCTGACGCTCACGCCGCTGAGCGTCACCGCGTCCCAGGTGACGGTGCAGCTGCCCGATCCTCCGTCGCTGCCCGCGGGCATCGGGACCGTAGCGGCGACATTCGAGGCGCTCATGGATCAAACCCCGGGCGTCGCACCGGTGACCGTCACGAGCAATGCCGCGCCGGTGGCGCTCGCACCCCAGCTCGTCAGCGAGGCCCAGCTGACAGCCAAACTGACCAAAACCGGCACGGCGACAGTGACGGTCAACTGCTCCCCCGCGGTCCAGCCACAACAGACGATCGCGCTGATCGTGGGCACCCAATTGGTGTCCTTGCCGCCGGTGCAAGCGGCGAGCAGTCAGTTGAGCTTCAACCTGCAGGGGTCCACCGCAGGCACTTACCTGCTGCGCCTACGCATCGACTCGGTGGACAGCATCCCCGTCGTCAGCGCACCGGCACCGGTCAACCCGAACCAGCCGACACCGATGCAGTTCTCACCCAACCAGCAGCTGGTCTTGTCATGACCGCGCCACAGGTAGACCACGTCAGCGACGCAACGGGCTGGGAGGCGATGAACAGCGCATACCTGTCGGCCGGACTGGCCTGGATCCGCGATCGCCTCGGCGGCTCCGATGACGCTGCGCATGCTGAGCGATGGTGGGAAGTCGGGGCGCAGGCACAACCGGCAGCGGCACTCGAGCTGCTGGGTGACCGGCTCGGCCTATCCCGGTTCGAGCGCCTCGTCCTGATGCTCGCCGCGGCGACCGAACTGGACCCCAGCATCGCCGCGCGTTGCGCAGAGGCGAATGGCAATCCGCGGGCCAGTTATCCGACGCTGGCTCTCGCGCTCACTGTCCTGCCGGAAGCCGCCTGGGATGTGGTGTCACCGCAGCGGCCGCTGCGGTACTGGCGGCTGCTCGAGCTTGACGAGCCCCGCGCCCAGGCACTTACCGCCACCCGCATGCGGATCGACGAGCGCATCGTCAGCTTCATCAAAGGCCTAAACGTGATGGACGAGCGGCTTGCCGCGATCGTCTCAACCGTAACCGCGGAGCTGCCGCTAAGCCTGCCCGAAACCCACGAGCGAGCGGTGGACCAGATCATCGTGGCGTTGACGGAGGAGAACGGGCAACACCCACCAGCCGTAGAACTCGTCGGAGTAGATCCGGCCGTTCGGCGCGGCCTGGCGGCGACTGCCGCACGCCGCCTCGGCCGCGAGCTCTACGAGGTCACACCCGAGCGGGTGCCCACCAGCGCCCAGGAGCTGTGCGAGCTGATCCGCCTATGGGAGCGCGAGACTGTGTTGCTACCGGTGCTGCTCTACGCCGATACGGCCGAAGTCTCGCGCGAAAATTCTGCCGGCGTCGACGCGCTGTTGGAGCAGGCCCGCGCTCACTTGCTAATCGGCTGCCGGGAGCCCCGGCCGCTGCGATCCCGACGCCTGCGTGTCATCGACGCCCCGCGACCCACCGCCCAGGAACAGCAGGCACTGTGGCAGCAGCTGCTGGCCGACGACGCGGAGACGGCCCAGCGACTCTCTGCCGAGTTCGACCTCAGCCAGCTGGTTATCGCCGACGTCATGCGCCAGGTGCAGCACTCCGGCGAAGGCGCCCAAGGCCTGTGGGCGGCCTGCCGCGCCCAGACCCGACCGAGGCTGGACACACTCGCGCGCCGCGTCGATCCCGTCGCCGACTGGGACGACCTGGTGCTGCCCGCCGCCGAGCTCACCCTGCTCCACCACATTGTCGATCAGGTCCGCGGCCGCGCAACCGTGCTGCGCTCCTGGGGGCTCGCTGAGCAGATCACCCGCGGCAGCGCAGTAACGGCGCTGTTCGCCGGCGGATCGGGTACCGGCAAGTCCCTCGCCGCCGAGGTGATCGCCCACGAGCTGCAGCTCGACATGTACCGGATCGACCTGGCCGGCGTTGTCAGCAAGTACATCGGCGAAACCGAACGGAACCTACGGCGTGTCTTCGACGCGGCCGAAGAGGGTGGGTCGCTGCTGCTGTTCGACGAGGCCGACGCGCTGTTCGGCAAGCGCAGCGAGGTCAAGGACAGCCATGACCGCTACGCCAACATCGAGGTGAGCTACCTGCTGGCGCGGATGGAGGACTACCGCGGGGTGGCGATCCTGGCCAGCAACCTGCGCCACGCCCTCGACGACGCGTTTCTGCGACGGCTGCGCTTCATCGTCACCTTTCCTTTCCCCGGGCCCGCCGAGCGAGCGAGGTTGTGGGCCCGCGCATTTCCCGCACAGGCGCCGGTGGCTGAACTGGATATCGACCGGTTGGCCAAGCTTGCCGTGAGCGGCGGGATGGTCCGCAACATCGCGCTGAACTCCGCGTTCTGCGCAGCAGGACAAGGCACCGAAATCACCATGGAACTGGTGCTCGAGATGGCCCGCATCGAATTCCGCAAGCTCGAACGCCACATCAACGACGCCGATTTCAAGGTCGAGGCGGCGACGACATGAATACCAATGTCCACATCGAGCACCTCGTCCTCGACGGCATCAAGCTCTCCCGCCGCCAGCGCGATGCTCTCGGCCTGGCAATCGCCCGCGAGCTGCGCCGGCTTGCCCGTTTGCCGATGAACCAGTCGCCAGGCCCACTCGCCGAGGAACTCCGCCGGCCGGGCTCGGCCGTCGACGGGATCGCCCGGCAGGTCGCCGCCGCGGTACACCGGGCCACCGCCGCCGCGCTGCCCGCCGCGAGCGGGGCGAGACGCCCAGGCGGACCAAGGGGACGCAGATGACCAGCGGCTTTCCCGGCACCCCCAAGACGCTGCGCGGTGGGCTGGTCCAGATCGACCCGAACTCACGCAGCCTGCTCGACGTGGTCGTGTTCCAGTACAACCCGGACACCCTCACCCGGACGCTTCAGCCGCGGGCGATCGGCGGCGAGCCCGGAGACCGGCTCGAGGTGCTCCGCCTGACCGGTGGACCAAAAGAGACGATCAAATTCGATGCCGAAATCGACGCTACCGACCAACTCGAGCACCCGACCGACCCCGCCAACCAGCCGGTCGCCACACAGGGTCTGCTACCTGCGCTGGCGGTGCTCGAACGGCTCGTCACCCCTACCGCCGCCGAGCTCATGGCCACCGACGCGCTGTTCGACAGCGGCATGCTCGAAGTCTCGCCGATGGAGGCACCGCTGGTGGTGCTGGTGTGGGGGGTCAAACGGGTGGTGCCCGTGCTGGTCAGCAGCCTGACGTTCACTGAAGAGGCCTTCGACCCCAAGCTGCAGCCGATCCGAGTGAAGGCCAGCATCGAGTGCAAGGTGCTGACCAGCAACGATCTCCCGAACCAGCACATCGGCTTTAACCTCTACATTGCCTACCGGCAAGCCGTGGAGCAGCTGGCCACGTTGGTCACCAGCACCGATGTTCGACCGCTCGGACTGGAGCACCTGCCATGAGCGTCAGCCGCTACACCAACATCGCGCAGGGCGTGTGGACCGCGCCCGACGGCAGTCAAGTGCCGTATCTGCTGCAGCGGTTGCTGCCCGCGCCGGGGACTATGGCGACCGCCAGCCTGTACCAGGTCCAGCTAAGCGACCGGATTGACACGATCGCCAACTCAACGCTGGGTGATCCGACGCTGTCATGGCTGTTGGGGGACGCCAACCTCGCGACGCGGCCGACCCAACTCGCGCAGCCCGGGCACGTGCTGGTGATCCCCGTGCTCGGCGGCATGCCAGGAGCATCAGGTGGCCAGTGAGCTAACACTCAGCCTGATGATGGGCATCGGGCTCGATCCCGCTCCCCGCCCTGTGATGGAGGCATTGACCGAGGTCAGCGTCTCGATCGGGGCAGGCGGGACTAGCCCGAGCGGTTTCGACCTCAAATTCGCCACCAGCAAGCTTTCCCAGATCACCACTCAGCTGCTGCCGTCCGGGTACTTCGATCCCCCCACCCGCGTCGTCATCGCGGCGACGCTGTTGGGGTCGACGACTGTCCTGATGGATGGCGTGATCACCCAGCAGGACGTCGTGCCAAGCGACGAATCGGGCAAATCGGTGCTGTCGATCAAGGGCGAGGATCTGACCCGGATGATGGACGTGATCGATTTCGGCTCGCTGGTCGCCTACCCGGCGATGCCAGCCGAAGCACGCGTCGCCCTGATGGTGGCCAAGTATGCGCCGCTCTACGGGATCATCCCGCTGATCATTCCGAGCGTCCTTATCGACGTCCCGCTTCCTAACGAGACGATCCCCCAGCAGAGCGGGACCGATCTGGCCTACATCAACATGCTGGCGGAGCGGGTCGGCTACACGTTCTATCTGCAGCCGGGGCCCGCCCCGGGAATGAGCATGGCTTATTGGGGTCCAAAGCTGCAGATGGCGATCCCGTTCCTGTCGACGCCGCCGCCCATGGCGATCGACTGGGACGGTTGCAGCAACGTCGAATCGCTGCAGTTCTCGTTCGACGGCTTCAAGAAAACGCAGTTCGTGGTCCTGGTCAAAGTCACCGACGTCCCGGTCCCGCTGCCAATACCGATCCCCGACGTGACGCCGCTGAGCCCTCCGCTCGGTCAGAAGGATCCCATCCCGCTGAAAGTCACGCCGCTGGTCGGGCTTTCCGGCTACAACCCGATCGAGGCAACGGTGATCGCGCTGGCCAAGGCCGCCGATTCCGCCAACGTGATCAGCGGCCAGGGCACCCTCGACGTGCTGCGCTACGGCGCGATCCTGCCAGCGCGGACCGTCGTGCAGGTGCAGGGCGCCGGGATCACGTACGACGGCCAGTACTTCGTATCCAACGTCACCCACACCATCAAGCCAGGGTCCTACAAGCAGAACTTCACAATGCAGCGAAACCGACTGATCGGCGGCAACGTGGCGGATCCGGCGAGCTACGGACTGGGCCAGCAGCTTCCTGCGTTCTCCAGCGCGGCGGCAGCGAGCACGCCGGCGCTGCCCGGCCCAGGCTCCCCGCTGCCGGTCCCGGCCCCCGGCGGTCCCGCCGTCCCCACCACCGGCGGTGCCAACACCGCCACCTCGCTGCCGGCGTCACCGACCAGCTGAGAGTCCGAACGGAGGAACCGTGCCCGACAACAACGACAAGCACACGACGATGGGGTCCCTCGGCTACACCGAGCAGTTAACCTGGGGTTCGGAGAACGAGCAGGATTCGGAGCCGCCGGTAGCCAAGCGGCACTGGGGCAAATACCGCGGCACCGTGCTGGACAACCAGGACGCCCCACCTTGTGGACGCCTGCTGGTCACCGTGCCCGGAATCGTGACCGCCAACTGGGCGATGCCGTGCGTGCCGGTCACCGATACCTTGATGGGCACCTTCGTACGGCCACGCGTCGGCGCCAACGTCTGGGTCGAATTCGAGCGCGGCGATCCCGACAAGCCCATCTGGGTTGGCTGCTGGTGGGGCGAGGGTGAGCTGCCGGTGATGGCCGAGGAGTACAGCGCCTACCCCGAACTTCTCACCGCCATGACTATCGAGAGTTCCACCGCGGGCATCACGGTCGCTGACACACCGATCGAAGCGGGCGGTCCTACGCCCGGCAACGTCAACATTTTCGCCGGCGAAGGCGCAGTGACGATCGCCCTCACCCCGGGCAGCCTCAGCATGACCGCGCCGGCGGTGACGATCACCACCACGACCTTCACCATCATTACTCCCGCCGGAACGTTCACAGTCGGATGACCACGATCGAAGTCGCGTTTCCCTATGGTCTGGACGACCGGGGCCGTACGGCCACGGCCACCTACAACGATCACGTCGAGCAGATGCTCGAGCTGCTGCTGTTCACTCGGCCCGGCGAGCGGGTCAACCAGCCGACTTTCGGCTGTGGACTGCTGGATCAGGTGTTCGCGCCGAACTCACCGGAGATC
>Ga0335075_10008183_pt1 | contig 16065 bp, 16 predicted proteins | sample Lox_Sample_24_FD_206723 | JGI IMG/M metagenome (GOLD analysis project Ga0335075, IMG submission 206723) | Soil microbial communities from Loxahatchee National Wildlife Refuge, Florida, United States - Lox_Sample_2.4 | ecosystem: Environmental > Terrestrial > Soil > Wetlands | place: USA... | reverse complement strand
CGGCGGGCAGACCGGGCAGGGCGCGGTCAAGCCGGCGAACACCGCCAAGCCGCACGTCACGCGGTCGGGCAACCGGCTCCGTTGTACTAGGGGAACGTGGGCCAACTCGCCGACCGAGTTCGCCTACCACTGGCTGGTCGGCGGGAAGGCCAAGGCGGGCGCGCGGAGCTCGACGCTCAACGTCACTCACTCCATCCGAGGCCACAAGGTTCAGTGCGGGGTCCAGGCGTCGAACTCGGCGGGGTCGGCCTCGGCACTGAGCGCGCCGTTCCGCGTGCGCTGACGTACCGCGGTTAGCCGAGGCGGCCGGCGTAGCGGAGCTGGCCGAGAAAACGCGAAATATCGTGGGTTTCTCAGCCAGCCCCGGTTCGGTCTCGCGGATTACGCTCTCGGCGTGCTTCCGACCAGCCGCCACCTGCTCTTCAAGCTCGCCACCAGTGAGCGGTTCGAGCGGGCGGTGCGCGCGGTCCCGGGTGGCGCCGGGCTGGCCTACCGGCTGGCCTCGCCCTACGTCGCCGGCCCGACCGCCGACGACGCCATGGCGACAGCGCGCGAGCTGGCCGGGCGCGGCGTGCGCAGCTCGGTCGACTTCTTTGGGGAGAACGTCACCAGCCCGGCCGAAGCGGATCTGGTGGCCGACGAATACGTCCGCCTCGCGGCTCGCGTGGCCGACGCGCCGCCCCGCACCTACCTCGCGCTCGACCTGTCACACATCGGCCTGGACGGCCCCGCCGAGGCGGTGGCGAGGCGGCTCGAGCGGATCGCCGCGGCGCTGCCCGAGGGCTCGCTGGTCCAGGTCGGGGCCGAGCAGGCCGACCGCACCGACCGGATCCTCGATGCGGTGCTCACCGCTGCGCGTGCCGGCAGATCGGTCGGCGCCACCGTGCAGGCCAACCTGCGCCGCAGCCCCACCGACGCCCGGGCTCTCGCCGAGGCGGGCGTGCCGGTCCGCCTGGTCAAGGGCGCCTACGTCGAGTCGCCGGCGCTCGCGCATGCCTGGGGCGACGCGACCGACGTGGCCTTCGTCGAGCTCGCGTACACGCTTCAGCGCGCCGGTGCCGCCTTCTCGCTGGCCACCCACGACCCAGTGCTGCGGGAGGCGCTGATCCCGGCGATGCCCGGGGTCGAGGTCGAGATGCTCCTGGGTGTCCGGCCAGCCGATCAAGCGTCGCTGGCCGCGCGCGGGATCCCGGTTCGCCTGTACGTCCCGTTCGGAGACGCGTGGTTCCGCTATGCGATGCGCCGCTGGGCCGAGTCGCGGGGCGTGCACTAGCCGGGCTGGGTCACACGTCCTGGTAGACGGTGACCTCCTCGGTGTAGAACTGCATCGCCGAGCGCCCCTGCTCGTGGGGGCCGAAGCCGGACTCCTTCACGCCGCCGAACGGGACGTGCACGTCCGCCCCCGCGGTCTGCGAGTTGACGTGGACGAGTCCGGCTTGGAGCTCGTTGACGCAGCGGGTGGCGGTCTCGAGACTGGTCGTGAACACGGCGGCCGAGAGCCCGAAGCGGACTCCGTTGGCGCGCTCGATCGCCTCCTCGAGCATCCCGTAGCGGTAGAGCGAGGTGACCGGGCCGAAGACCTCCTCGCAGGACAGAAAGGCGTCGTCGCCTACGTTCTCGAACACGGTGGGCGCGATCAGGTAGGCGTCCGGGTCGGCCCGCTCGCCGCCGGCCAGCACCGTGCCGCCCTGCTCGCGCCCGCGGGCGATTCCGTCGAGCACGCTCTCGAACTGCGTCTGGTTGACCACCGGTCCGACCTCGGTGTCGGGATCGGTGGGATCGCCCACCTTCCCCTGCTCGACACGCTGCAGGAACCGGTCGCGGAACTCCTCATACACGCCGTCCTGGATGTAGATGCGGCGGGTCGCGGTGCACTTCTGGCCCGCGGACCAGAACGCTCCGGCGTAGGCGGCCTGCACGGCGGCGTCGAGCTTGGCGTCGCCCGCGACGATCAGCGGGTTGTGCCCGCCGAGCTCGAGCTGGACGCGCTTGCCGGCCGCGGTGGCGCGCTCGCGCACGCCGTGGCCGACGGGGACCGATCCGGTGAACGAGATCGCCGCCACCCGAGGGTCGTCGACGAGCGGTTCGCCGACCTGGCTGCCGCGACCGACGACCATGTTCAGAACGCCGGCGGGAAGCTCGGCCTCCTCGAGCGCTCGGGCGATATGCAGCCCGGTCAGCGGGGAGTCCTGAGCCAGCTTCATCACCACCGCGTTGCCGTACGCCAGCGCTGGGGCGAGCTTCCAGGCCGGGATCGCGGCGGGGAAGTTCCACGGCGTAATCAGCCCGACCACACCGAGCGCGCGGCGCCGGGTGTACACGGTGGAGCCGGTCGCGGACTGCTCGAACATCTCTCCCACCGGGCGCCATCCCTCGCCGGCGAAGAAGCGGAAGATCTGTGCCGCACGCCCGGCTTCGAGGCGCGACTCGCGCAGGGGCTTGCCCATCTCGCGGGTCATGTCCTGCGCGATTTCCTCGACGCGGGCCTCGATCGCCTCCGCCGCGCGCGTCAGGATCGCGCCGCGCTTGGCGGCGGGGAGCGCCGCCCACTTCGGCCAGGCGTCGGCGGCGGCCCGCACCGCATCCTCGACGTCCTCCCTGGTCGAGCTCGGGAACTCGCCGAGCAGCTCGGAGGGCCGCCAGGGATTGTGGCGCTCGTAGGTCCGGCCCGCGCGGCTGGCGATCCATTGCCCGCCGACGAAGTTCGCCGAACCGGGCGCGGTGATCGTGTCAGTCATCGTCTTCGGGCCCTCCTTTGTTTGCTGGATCCGGTGTCGGCCCGGGTGGGTCCCGGTAGCATGTCACGCGTTACACCCCGGACGGCTCTGCGATTGCGACGCCGAGTTCGGACGCGACGTCAAGCACCTCGCGCCAGGTGGCCTCCGCAACCGGGATCCCGTCGCGCCGGCGGCGCTCGGCGGTGAGCAGCTCGGGCTGGCCGGGGAGCAGCACCCGCTCGACGCCGGGTGCGGTCCGAGCGCCCTCGAGCGCCTGCGCCATCTCCTCCACCTGGCCCATGAAGCGTTCGACCGAGACGAACGCGTCGATCTCGAGCGCGAGCAGGAACATGCCGTTGCCGGCCCCGTACGCGGGGATCATCGCCGGTCCCATCCCCGAGAGGATGCCGCCCAGGGCCTCGATCGCGACCGCGAGCGCGTAGCCCTTGTGGCCCTCGGCCGGCAGGAGCGCCCCGCCCGCGTAGAAGTCCTCAGGATTGACGCTCGGCCGGCCGTGGCGGTCGATCAGCGTCCCGGGCGGAACTGTGCGGCCCGCGGCTCGCGCGACCCGGACCTTGCCCTCCGCCCGCACCGCGGTGGCGAAGTCCACGACGATCGGGGGCCGGCCTTCGGGGCGGGGTATCGCGAAGGCGATGGGGTCGGTTCCCAGGCGCCGATCGCGGCCGCCGAAGGGCGCCACGTTGGGGGTCGCGTTGGTCACGACCATGGCGAGGTGCCCGCTCGCCGCGATCAACTCGACGTAGTCGGCCATGCGCCCCGTGTGCGGAGAGTCCTGAAGCACGACCGCGCCAACGCCCAGCTCGCCGCAGATCTCGGCCGCGGTGCGCGAGGCCAGTCTTGCGGCGGGCTGGCCCCACCCGCGCCGGGCCGAGACGCAGGCCGTCGCGCCCCGTCGGCGCACCACCTCGGCCCGCGCGGCGGGCTCGATCTTGCCCTCGCGCGCCCGCTCCAGATACTGGGGCAGGCGGACCAGGCCGTGTGAGTCGTGGCCGGCCAGGTTCGCGGCGCGCAGTCCCTCCGCCACCACCAGCGCAAGGTCCGGCGGCGTGCCCACTGCGCAGAGCAGGTCCACGCAGACTCGCTCGAGCTCCTCACCGCTGAGCGTCACCTCGGCCACGGTCGGTCAGTACAGCAGTTGGGGATCGACACGGTTCAGGAGATCCTCGTCCCGCAGGTAGCGACGGAGGTTCTCGACGAACAGCGACACGATCCGGTCGTTCTCGCGGACCGACAGCCCCGCCGTGTGCGGGGTCAGCAGAACGTTGGGCAGCTCCCACAGCGGGCTGTCGGTGGCCAGCGGCTCGGAGGCGAACACGTCGAGCGCTGCCCCGGCCAGCCGCTGGCGGCGCAGCGCCTGGATCAGAGCCGGCTCGTCAAGCACCCCACCCCGGCCGACGTTGACCAGGACGGCGCCGGGCTTGATCCGGGCGATCGCGGCGGCGTCGATCAGCCCCCGGGTCTCGGGTGTGAGCGGGAGCGAGATCACGATCACGTCCGCGTCCGGGAGCAAGTCGCCGAGCGCGTCGATGGGGGCGAACTCGGCGACGTGAGGATTCTCGCCGGCACCTGTGCGGTTGAGTCCGATCACCCGCATTCCAAACGTGGCCGTCATCCGCGCCACCTCCGCGCCGATCTGACCGATCCCGACGATCAGCAGCGTGCGGCCGGACAGCTCGGCGACCGGATGGTGATCCCAGCGCCGGGCGCGCTGATCGGCCAGGATCCGGGGAAGGTCCTTGGCGAAGGCCAGCATCGCGAGGACGGCGAACTCGGCGAGGGGCCGGGCATGAACCCCGGCGGCGCTGGTCACGGTCACCCGGTGCAGCTCCTCGTCGGTCAGCCGCGCAGCGCCGACCTGTTCGCCGGCGCCGGCCGACGTGGCCTGCACCCAGCGCAGGCCGGGATTGGCGCGGACCGCGTCGGCCAGGCCCTGGGGAGAGTCGCCGGGAATCCCGAACAGCACCTCGGCGCCGGCGAGCATCTCTTGCCACCGTCGCTCGTCCTCGGGGCTTCGCCGGAAGCCCGCGGTGCCCCGGTGATCGCATGGATAGCGCGTCGGCGGCAACAGGTCCGGGTCGTAGGCGACTTCCACACCGGCGCCGACCGCTCGGATCGACTCGACCAGGTTCGCTTCAAGGGGGCCGGCGATCGCTACTTTGATGGGCTCGGACATCGAGCCGGGCATTATCGCCCGGCTATGGAATGGCGATCAGGACCGGCTGCTGGCCGGCTTGGGCTGCCGGCGCGGCTCGACGAACGGCTCGACGTCCGCGGGATGTCCAGCCTCGATCACCCGGGCTCGGGCGAGCTCGGCGTTGAGCTCGGCGCCGAGCAGGATCGCCACGTTGGTGATCCACAGCCAGACGAGGAAGATGATCACCCCGGCGAGCGCGCCGTAGGTCCTGTTGTAGGAGCCGAAATTCGCCACGTACAGGGCGAACAAGGCGGACGCGAGCACCCACACGGCCACGGCGAACAGCCCGCCCGGCGTCAGCCAGCGAAAGCCGGGCTGCTTCACGTTCGGCGAGGCCCAGTACAGGATCGCGAACATGGCGCCCACCACGAGCAGCAGCACCGGCCACTTGGCGATGTCCCACACCGCGACCGCGTTCCCGCCGACCCCGAGCAGCTTGCCGACCTGACCGGCCAGTCCGCCGGTGATCACGACGGCCAGCGCGCCCGCTGTGAGCAGCACCACCATCACGATCGTCACCGCCAGCCGCACCGGATAGGTCATCCAGAAGGGACGGCCCTCCTCGACGTTGTAGATCGCGTTCGATGCGCGCATGAATGCGGCCACGTAGCTCGAAGCCGACCACAGCGCGCCGAGGATCCCGACGACGAACAGCACACCAGCGGCGCCGCGGCTCTTCTGCAGGCCCTGGATCGCGCTGATGAAGACCGTTCGCGCCGTCCCGGGGGCGAGTTTGCCGAGGTTGTTGATCAGCGTGCTGGTGGCGGAGTGGCCGATCAGTCCGACGATCGAGATCAGCGCGATCGCGGCCGGGAAGATGGCCAGCACCCCGTAGTAGGTGAGCGCCGCCGCCCAGTCGCTGAGGTTGTCGGCCTTGTATTCCCGAAACGTCCTGGTGAACACGCCGCGCCACGACTGCCGGGGCAGGCGGGTGGGGCCCTTGGGCGCGGCGGTTTCGTCGACGTTCGGTGCAGCGGCGTCGGCGTTTGATGTGGGCACGACAGCGGGTTCGCGATCGGCCGGCGCGTCGCGCTCGACGCTCATGGTCCCCTCCTCCGGCGGCTCGTCTCTCAGGGGAAGGGCTTCCCGCTGTGCCGAGGAGCAAAACGTTCGACCCGTCCTCCCGGGGGTGCAAAACGCGCAGAAGCGCCTTCGCCTGCCCGGCTTCTGCAACATAAGCGCCTCTCAGGCGCTTATGCGTCGGGGAGGATGCGACTCGGGCGGGGTTTTGCGCGTTTTGCACCGTAGGGCGGGGTGGCAGTTGGTTGGTAACACGGGCGACGTCGCGCGCCCGCTACAACTAGTCAGATGCGCGATGCTGAGCTGCTGCTGCGGGGTTCGAGGCGCCCGCTGGTGATCGGCATGGGGGGCGGGGGCGATGTGGTCGGTGCGCTGGCCACCGCGGAGCTGGCGCGGCTGTACGACAACGCGGAGCCCGTGCTCGGCGGGCTGACGTGGGAGCGGAGACCGATCGACCCGGTGCCGGGACCGCGGGCCGCGGCCGAGATCGAGGGCGCGGAGGAGCTCGCGCCCGGCGTCCTGCTGGCCAGCGCCGAGACCCGGGTGCGCGGCCGCGACGTGGTGTTCGCCGAGTCGCGTATGGCCGAGTTTCTGAACCAGCCGACGGTCCTGATCGACCCGGACGCGGGCCCGGGCGCGGTGGCCGACGGCCTGGCCGAGGCGATTGCCGCGCTCAAATGCGATCTCCTCGTGCTGGTCGACGTCGGCGGTGACGTGATCGCGAACGGAGATGAGCCGGGCCTGCGCAGCCCGCTGTGCGACGCCGTCATGCTCGCCGCCGGCGGACGTCTGAGCACCAGCGGCCAGCCGGTCCTGCTCGGCGTGTTCGGGATCGGGTGCGACGCCGAGCTGACACCGGACGAGGTGCTCGCCCGGCTGGCCACGGTGGCCGCTGCCGGCGGCCTGTGTGGCGCCCGCGGCCTGACCGGCGCGGTGGCGGACCGGCTCGAGGCGGCGATGCAGCTGGTGAAGACCGAGGCCAGCGCCCAGGCCGTGCGTGCCTTCCGTGGCGCGTCCGGCCTGACGACGATCCGCGGCGGCACGCGAACGCTCGAGCTGAGCGCGGTGGCCGCGCTGACCTTCTACCTGGACGTGGACATCACGATCAACGCCGCGGGGCGGCTGGCCCAGGCGGTCGCGGAGGCCCCCAGCCTGGAGGAGGCCAACGACGCCCTGCACGAGCTCGGGGTGAGCAGCGAGCTCGACTACGAACGCGACGCCGCCGGCGCGGACAGCCCAGGTCCGTCCGACCCGGCCGGGGCGATCAGTCCGGGCGGCGCTTGAACGCCGCGCGGTAGTCGACTCCGGGCACTTCGATCGCGGCGTTCACGGTCCGGCACCGAGCGCAGCGGATCCGCAGCTTGCGGTTCATGTACTCGGGCGGCATCGCGACCGCGAGCACGTTGCCGCACTCCACGCACACGTAGTCGTCGGGGCCGTGGCCCGAGAAGACGGGCCGGTCGGGATGCATCTGCACCGCGGTGCCGCCATCCGGCGGGACCTCGCCCGGCTCGGTTCGTCTCATCGCGATCGTCGCCATCGCGCTTCTCCTACAGCGCTGCCAGCTTCGAGGTGAAGTCCCTGATCAGCGCGTCGAGCACGTTCTGCACGACGCCCTCGCCCATCGACGCCGCTTTGCCCGTGATCTGCGCGGCGGTGTGAATCTCGGCGCCGCCGTCCGAAAGCGTGAACGTCACGTCGGCGTTCGCATGGCCCTGGCCGCCGGCCTCGCGGGACTTGACCTGCAGCACCGCGCGATGGGCATCGGGATCCTGCTCGATCACGGCGACGGTGCCCTTGAACGTCATCGACATCGCGCCCATCTTGACCTTGATCTGGGCCTTGACGCTTTCCGGGCTGGTCGCCTCGGTCACGCTGCCGCCCTCGACGCACGAGATCAGCTTGTCGAGGTCGAGGATTGTCTCCCAGTTGTGCTCGATCGGCTTGCCGTTCGAGTACGTGTGGTCCAGCTCAACCATTGATCGTCTCCTGGGTTAGGGTTGGGGGTATGTCACAGAACTTTGGACCAGACAACGGCAGCCTCAAGATCCGGACCGCGCGGACGGGAGGCGCTGCCAAGGCCGGGCACGACCTGGTGATCGAGGTCGAATCGTGGCAGGCAACGCTCGACCCCGAGGCGCAGCCGGCACTCACGCTGACCGCCGACTCGCGCTCGCTGCGAGTGCTCGACGGCACCGGCGGCCTCAAGTCCCTCACCGAGAACGACAAGGCGGACATCAAGAAGACGATCGACAAGGAAGTGCTGAAGGGGTGCGCGATCGAGTTCCGCTCGAGCGAGGTTTCCTCGACCCCCGGCGGCCTGGCGGTGCGGGGCGAGCTCAGCCTGAACGGCAAGCAGGGCCCGGCGGAGTTCGACCTGGTGATCGGCGATGACGGCCGGGTCACCGGCAACGCGAAGGTCACCCAAACCGCGTTCGGGATGAAGCCGTACTCGACGCTGTTCGGCGCGCTGAAGGTCGCCGACGAGATCGACATCGAGATCGACGCGAAGCCAAGCTAGCGGGCCGCGAGGCCGAAGGCCTCGTTGGTGCGGTCCGCCGCATTAATCATCCTTGTAGACGGTCTGGGCGTCGAGACCACCCTCGACCCCGGGCGGGAGCTGACCCGTGCCGTGCGCATACAGGGCGATGTCCGCGATCGTCCTCGCCTGCGACGGATCGTTTGAACTGACAAACGCGCCGTTCTCCCAGGTGATCCCGTCCGGCGAGGTCTCAAGGGCGGCTCCGGCAAGCAGCCGCGCCTTGTCCAGGATTTTGCCCGTGGCGCTCTGGATCGCCTCCGGGGTCTGCGCTGACGGCGACGTGTTGTAGCCGTGACCGACGCCGAACCGGTCGGTGTCGGCGGGGACGACCTTGACGTCCAGCGCCGGGACGCCGAGTTCGACCGCGACGAGCTGGGCGTAGCGCGCCTCTTCGCCGTCGGACTCGGTGGTCAGGCTCAGCACCATCTTGCCCGTGGGGTGCACCCGCAGGAACACCGCCCGGTACGCCTCGTTGGCCATCACTCGTCCTCCTCGGTTGTTGTCTCGCCTGCTAGGCGCCGGCGCTCCAGATGGGCGCTCAGCGCGTTGTGCTCCTCCAAGTCGCAGAAGCTCGGCTGTGGGCCGCCGAGCGGATGCGGCGGCACCGCCGGGCGCCCGCAGCCTGGGTAGATGCAGGTCTTCGGCTCGGTCCCGCTCATGATCCGAGCGACCATCCTGGAGTCGTCTTGCCCCGGCTCGGGCCGTACCCGCTGGGCATCGCGACCGAGCTTCCGGGCACGGGCGTCGCGCTCGGCCACGGCTCCTCCTCGGGCTCCTGCGTCGAGACCGCGGCCGGCGGGTCACCGGCATATGCACCGCCGATCGCGTCCACGACCTCGTTCAGTGCCTCCAGCGTGTGGCCGCTCACGAGCGCATCACAGTGCGGCAGGGCCGCGACCAGGCCGCCGGCGCGGGCCTCGAACCCGCGGGCGCTGACGCGGGGGTTGACCCACACGATCCGGTGAGCCACCCGGCGCAGTCGCTGCATCTCGCGTGCCACCAGTGCGGGGTCGCCGCGCTCCCAGCCGTCGGACAGGATCACGATCACGGCGCCGCGCGCCATGCCGCGTCGGCCGTGGCGGTCGTTGAATGCCTTGAGCGCGTCGCCGATGCGCGTGCCACTGGACCAGTCCGGGGCGGCCGTCGCGGCCCGCTGGATCGCCCGCTCGGGGTTGCGCGACTGCAGAGCGCGTGTGAGCCGGGTGAGTCGCGTGGCGAACACGAATGCCTCGGCGCGGCGGCCGCCACCCGCCGCGCAGGTGAGGAACTGGAGGTAGGCGCGCGCGTAAGGCTCCATCGAGCCCGAGATGTCGCACAGCAGGACGAGGCGGCGGGGGACGATCCGCCGCCGGCGGCGGGCGAGGTGGATCGGATCTCCCGCCGTGCGCAGGCTGCCCCGGAGCGTGCGGCGCAGGTCGATCCGTGCGCCGTGGCGGTCGCGCTCGGCCCGGCGGGTGCGGCGCAACGGGGTGGCAATGCGCATCCTGGTCATCAACCGATACAGGTGCGCGAGCTCCGCGGGCGAAAGCGCGTCGAAGCGCTTGGACCGGAGCACCTCCTCATCGCTGGCCAGCACCGCAAACGGTGTGTCGACGGCGCGCTCGTCGCCCGGTGGTGAACTTGAGGTGGCCGCCCCACCCGGCGCTTGGTCGCCGGAGCTCGCCTCGCCCCGGCCCGGCGTCTCGTCGGGAACGGTCGCTTCGGTGGGTGCGTCCTCCGGTGCGGCCGTCGCGTCCTCCCGCGGCGACGGCGAGCCGAACACGCTCGCGAACACGGCGTCGAACGCCCGCGTCTGGGTCGTGTCGGTCACGAACACGCCGCGCGCCGTCCAGTACAGGCGCCGCCGCGAGACCGGCTCGACCGCGGACAGGGCGCGCGCGAACCAGGCGGCCCGTTCGGCGGTGACCGGGACGCCGGCGTCGTGCAGCCGCCGGCCGAGCGTCGCTGCCAAGGCGGGCAGGTCGAGCCCCAGCGTGCGCACCCGGAACGGCACCTCAGCAGGGGTCATCGCCGGCCAACGAGTTGCCCGAGCCCGCTCGCGCGGACGACCTCCTGATCCTCGGCGTATTTCAACACCGAGCCCAGCGTCCGGTCGATCGCCGCGACGTCCAACTCCTCGATGCCGAGCACCGTCAGCGCGGCGACCCAGTCGATCGCCTCGGCCACCCCCGGCGGCTTCTGCACGTCGGAGCCGCGCATCCGCGACACCGCGTCGGCCACCTGCACGGCCAGCGACTGCGATGACCCGGGCACGCGACGCCGGACGATCTCGACCTCGCGCTCGGCACTCGGGTAGTCGATCCACTGGTACAGGCAGCGACGCTTGACCGCGTCGTGCAGATCGCGCGTGCGGTTCGAGGTCAGCACGATGATCGGGGGATGAGTCGCTCGGATCGTGCCGAGCTCTGGGATGGTCACCGCGGCCTCGGCAAGCAGCTCGAGCAGGAACGCCTCGAAGTCGTCGTCGGCCCGGTCGATCTCGTCGATGAGCAGGACGGCCGGCCGGGGGCCCGGATGTTCGAGCGCGCGCAGCAGCGGGCGGCGGATCAGGTACTCGCGACCGAACAGGTCCTGCTCTGACAGCGCCGTGCCCTGCGCCTCGGCGAGCCGGATGCTGAGCAGCTGGCGCGGATAGTTCCACTCGTAGAGCGCCTCGGCCGCGTCGATCCCGTCGTAGCACTGCAGGCGGACCAGGGGCGTGTCGAGCACGGCGGCGAGCGCCTTGCCCGCCTCGGTCTTGCCAACGCCGGCCTCGCCTTCGAGCAGGAGCGGCTGCGGCAGGCGCAGGCTGAGGAACATGGAGGTCGCGAGCGCCTCGTCGACCAGGTAGTCGACCGCCCCCAGGCGGACGGCCAGCGTCTCCACATCGGGGACGAGCTGCCGGACCTCGTCGGCTGCCTCGCCGGTCACCCGCGGTGGCGTCATGCGGGCGCGTGCTGGCGCTCGAAGGCGCGGAGACAGCCCTCGCCGCAGAAGTAATGCGTGTCGCCGGCGAACTGCATCGAAAGCGCGTCCGCGCTTACGACCACGGTCATGCCGCAGATCGGGTCGACCGCGGTCGGCGGGGCCGCGGCCCACGAGCGCGGGGCCGTGCTGTCGCGGCGGCGCACCTCGATGATCGAAGCCAAGATCGAGAGCGCGACCTCGGCCGGCGTGCGGGCGCCGATGTTCAGCCCCGCCGGCGTGTCGATCCGGGCGAGCAGTTCCTCTCCAACACCCTCGCCGCGCAGTTGATCGAGCACGCCGGCGCCACGCTTGCGGCTGGCCACCAGCCCCACATACTGAACTTCTGCCTCGAGTGCCGCCCGCAGGATCGAGAGCTCGTCACGTCCGTGGGCGGCGACAATCAACGCCAGGTCGTCGGCGATTGGGACCACCGTGCCGCTGTCGCCGCCGTAGGAATCGACGGCGTCGAGCCCGAACTCTGGCCCCAGCCGCAGGAGCGCTGCGGCAATCGGCGTGTCGCCTGCGACGATCATCCGCGGCGGGGGCAGAAACGGCTCGAGGAACACCTCGATCGCGCCCCCCGAGAGGCACGGGTTCTGGACCGTGACCGAGCCTTCATCGTGCGCGACCTCGTGATTCTCATCTAGATTTGCGCCGTTCTTGGCGCTGACGGGCCCCTCGGGCAAGATCCGCAGCAGCAGCGGTTCACCCCGCTCGATCGCCCTGAGCGAGTACAGCCGCACGCTGTTCTGCGCGCACACTCCGCCGACAAACCCCTCCATGCTCCCGTCCTCGTGCACGAGCGCGACGTTGCCCGGCTTGGAGCTGGTCGGGTGCTCGACCCGGACTACGGTGGCGGTGACGAACGCCTCGCCCTGCGCGATCAGCTCTCGCGCCCGGGAACTGAGTGCCCCGCCCACGATCATTGCGGCGGCTCTGCCTGGCCCTGCATCGCGGCCCACACCCGCGCCGGCGTGCACGGCATGTCGACGTGGTCGACGCCATGCGTCTCATGCAGTGCGTCGATCACCGCGTTGACGATCGCCGGCGGCGAGCCGACGTTCGGCGACTCGCCCACGCCCTTGGCGCCGAGCGGGTGGTGCGGGCAGGGCGTGACCGTCTCGCCGAGCTCGAAGTCGGGGCACTCGAGCGCGGTCGGGATCAGGTAGTCCATGAACGAGCCGTTGAGGCAGTTGCCCTCCTCGTCGAAGGTGATCACCTCCATCAGCGCGATCCCGACCCCCTCGGCCAGGCCGCCGTGGATCTGGCCCTCGACGATCATCGGGTTGATCCGCACCCCGCAGTCGTCGACCGCGATGAACCGGCGGACCTTGACCGCCGCGGTGTCCGGATCGACGTCGACCACGCAGATGTAGGCGCCGCACGGATAGGTGAGGTTCGGCGGGTCGTAGATGACCTGGGCGTCGAGCCCGCCCTCCATGCCCTCGGGCATCGCCGCACCGCTGTAGGCGTAGGCGGCGATCTCCTCGATCATCGCGCCCTTCTCGGGATCGCCCTTGACGTACCAGCGGCCCTTCTCCCAGGCCAGGTCCTCGGCCCGGGTCTCGAGCATGGTGGCCGCAATCAGGCGGGCCCGGTCCCGCACCTTTCTTGACACCACCGCTACGGCGGCGCCGGAGACCGGGGTGGAGCGGCTTCCGTATGTGCCCAGGCCGTACGGGGTCCGGTCGGTGTCGCCGTGCCGGACCTCGACGTCCTCGGGCGGGATCCCGAGCTCCTCGGCCACGATCTGGGCGAAGGTGGTCTCGTGACCCTGGCCCTGGGTCTGGGCCGAGATGCTGACCATGGCCTTGCCGGACGGATGCACGCGCAGGTCGGCGCCGTCGTTCATGGCCAGCCCGAGGATGTCCATGTGCTTGCGCGGGCCGGCGCCCACACCCTCGGTGAAGAACGAGGTACCGATGCCCATCAGCTCGCCGCGCGCCCGCTTCTCGGCCTGCTCCTTTCGCAGCTCGTCATAGCCCGCGATCCGCATCGCCTCGCGCATCGTCGCGGCGTAGTTGCCTGAGTCATACGTCCAGCCGGTGGTCGTCTCATACGGGAACTGCTCGGGTGCGATGAAGCTGTTCATCCGCAGATTGATCGGGTCGACCTTCATCTCGAGCGCGAGCGCGTCGACCATCCGCTCGACCAGGTACACGGCCTCGGTGATCCGGAACGAGCAGCGGTAGGCCACGCCCCCCGGCGCCTTATTGGTGTAGACCGCCTTGACCTGCACGTGCGCGGCCTCGAGGTCATAGGAGCCGCACACGATGTGGAAGAAGCCGGCCGGGAACTTGGTCGGCTGCGCGGTCGAGTCGAACGCGCCGTGGTCGGCGATCACGTCGACCCGCAGGCCGGTGATCTTCCCGTCCTTTGAGCACATCTCGGCGTGCATGACATAGTCGCGCGCGAATCCGGTCGACATCAGGTTCTCCGAGCGGTCCTCGATCCACTTCACCGGAACGCCGGCGACGATCGAGCCGGCGATCGCACACACGTAGCCGGGGTAGACCGGCACCTTGTTGCCGAATCCGCCGCCGATGTCATTGCAGCGGATGCGGATCATGTGCTCGGCCAGGCCGGCCACATGCGCGTACACGGTGCGGTGCGCGTTGGGCGCCTGGTTGCCGTTGTAGATGTCGAGCTGGCCGGTCTTCGGGTTGAAGTCGGCGATCATCCCGCACGTCTCCAACGGCGCCGGGTGGCAGCGCGGATAGATGATGTCGCGGGTGACGATCGTGTCCGCCTCGGCGAACGCGCGATCTGTCGCCTCGGAGTCGCCGGCCTCCCACAGCGGGCTGGCCAGGTTGTCGGTCTGGCCGTCCTTGTCGTCGCGGATCAGCGGCGCATCCGGGTCGAGCGCCTTGCGCGCGTTGACGATGGCGGGCAGCGGCTCGTACTCGACGTCGATCAGCGACAGCGCGTCGCGCGCCGTGTACTCGTCGACGGCGATCACGAACGCCACCTCCTGCCCCTGGAAGCGAACCTTGTCGCCGGCGAGCACGGCCTGGGTGTCGTAGGAGATCGTCGGCATCCAGGCGAGCCCGAGCGTCTCCAGGTCCTTGGCGGTGACAACCGCCGCGACGCCCGGGTGGGCGAGCGCTCGGGAGGTGTCGATCGAGATGATCCTGGCGTGGGCGTACGGGCTTCGGAGCATCACGCCGTGGACCATCCCCGGCAGGCGGATGTCGTCGAGATAGGTGCCCTTGCCGCGGATGAAGCGGGCGTCTTCCTTGCGCTTCAGACGCCCAAAGCCGATCGGACGTTCGGTGGTTGTGGTGTCCATCGTGGCCATGCTCACGCCTCCTGTTTTAGTGCGGCCTCGTGTTCGGCCGCCCAGCGCACGGCGCTGACGATGTTCTTGTAGCCCGTACAGCGACAGATCGCCCCCGAGATCGCGGTCCGGATCTCGGCCTCGGTCGGGTTCGGATTGGAGTCGAGCAGCGCGCGGGTCGTCATCAGCATCCCCGGCGTGCAGAAGCCGCAGTGCAGCCCGTGCTTCTCGTGGAAGCCCATCTGGATCGGGTCGAGGTGTCCGTCGCGCTCGAGCGATTCGACGGTCCGGATCTCGTGGCCCGTACACATCGCCGCCAGCGTCGTGCAGGACTTGACCGGCTTGCCGTCCATCAGTACGACGCACGCGCCGCAGTTGGACGTGTCGCACCCCCAGTGGGTGCCTGTCAATCCCGGCGTGTCGCGGATGAAGTGGACGAGCAGCGTCCTCGGCTCCACCTCGCGCGAGACCTCCTGCCCGTTGATCGTGATCTTCACTTCCATGTCACTAGGCCTCCTGTTGCAGGGCGCGAGCAGTGGCGCGCCGCAGCGCGCGGACGGTGAGAACGCTCGCGAGGTGGCGCTTGTAGTCGACCGGTCCGCGCCCGTCGGCGACCGGCATGCAGTCCTCCTTGGCGATCTCGCCCGCCTCTGCGAACAGCTCCTCCGAGGGCGGCTTGCCCTTCAGCGCCTCCTCGGCGCGGGAGACGATGATCGTGCTGGGGCCAAGCGCGGCCAGCGCGATCCCGGCATCGGCGATCGTGCCACCGTCGATCCACACCGCCGCCGACACGGCCGCGATCGCGAAGTCGCCGGCGCGCCGCTCGACCTTTTCGTGGGCGCTGCCCGACCCTTGCCGGATCGGCAGTCGGATCTCCGTGAGCATCTCATCCGCGCCGACCGTGGTCATGAACGGTCCGAGGTAGAAGCCGTCCATGCCGGTGGTGCGCTCGCCGGATGGCCCGCGGATTACGAGGAGCGCCTTCAGGGCCGCGCACACCGCGGACAGGTCCTCGGCCGCGTCGGCCTGGCACAGCGATCCGCCGATCGTGCCGCGGTTGCGGACGACCGGGTCGGCGATCACCTCCTCGGCGTCCCGGAAGACCGGCGCGCGCTGAGCGAGCAGCTCGGACTCGAGCAGCTCGCAGTGCCGGGTCAGCGCTCCGATGCGGATCTCGGTGATGCGCTCCTGGATGTAGGAAAGCTCCTCGAGGTCGTTGATGTCGATCAGGTATTCCGGGTTGGCCAGCCGCAGCTTCATCATCGGCAGCAGGCTGTGCCCGCCGGCGATCAGCCGCGCCTCCGGGCCATGCTCGGCGAGCGCCGCGATCGCGCCGTCCACCGTGGTC
>Ga0335075_10008182_pt1 | contig 16065 bp, 16 predicted proteins | sample Lox_Sample_24_FD_206723 | JGI IMG/M metagenome (GOLD analysis project Ga0335075, IMG submission 206723) | Soil microbial communities from Loxahatchee National Wildlife Refuge, Florida, United States - Lox_Sample_2.4 | ecosystem: Environmental > Terrestrial > Soil > Wetlands | place: USA... | reverse complement strand
CTCATCGGCAGAGGCGCCGACCGCGAACAAGAGCGAGAAGCAGAAAATCGTGGCGCTGCGCGTCTGTGCACCCGGCGACACGCGCTGGGCCGGCTCCGATCTCATGAGTGCCCTCGAGGGCCTCGGTCTCGCCTACGGCCTTTACCAGGTGTATCACCGCAAGCACACGGACGGCCGCAGCATCTTCTGCGTCGCCAGCCTGGTCGAGCCGGGAACCTTCGATCTGTCGCGCATGCCGGAGGAGGATTTTCGCGGCGTGAGCCTGTTCGCGGTTCTGCCCGGGCCGATCGAGCCCATGCAGGCCGTCGACGCCCTCATCTCCACCGCACGCGAGCTCGCCCGCTCGCTCAGCGGCACCGTGCAGGATGCCAAGGGCATGCCCTTCTCGCCGCAGCGCGCCGAGGCGCTGCTGCAGGATGTGGCCCGCTACCAGGCGCAGCTCGGCTGACGTCGCGCGATGGCCGGCGGCAAGGAGCACAAAGCCCAGGGCGCGGCGGCGCGCGCCGCCGCCAACGCCGCCGCGCGCGCCGCTGAACTGCGCGAGCTGCTCGACCGGTACAACTACCGCTATCACGCCCTCGACGATCCCGAAGTGCCGGACGCCGAGTACGACCGCCTCATGGTGGAGCTCAAGGAGATCGAGGCCCGCTACCCCGCGCTGTCGATTCCCGACTCGCCGACCCAGCGCGTGGGCTCGATGCCGCTCGCCGCCTTCGGCGCGGTGCGGCACCGCATCCCCATGCTGTCGCTCGACAATGCGTTCAGCGACGAGGAGGTGCGCGATTTCGATCGGCGCATCCACGAGCGCTTGTCAGGGCAGGCGGCGATCCGCTACTCGGCGGAGCCCAAGCTCGACGGGCTCGCAATCAGCGCGCGCTACCAGTCGGGGCGGTTCGTTCAGGGGGCGACCCGCGGCGACGGTGAGACCGGCGAGGACGTCACGCAGAACCTGCGCACCATCGCGGCGCTGCCGCTGAAGCTGCGCGGATCCGGCGTGCCGCGCGTGCTCGAGGTGCGCGGCGAGGTGTTCATGCCGCTCGCCAAGTTCGAGCGCTTCAACGAGGAGGCGCTCGCGCGCGGGGAGAAGACGCTGGTCAATCCCCGCAACGCCGCCGCCGGGAGCCTGCGCCAGCTCGACCCGCGGATGACGGCGGCCCGACCTCTCGACCTGTTCATCTACGGGGTCGGCTACGTGGAGGGCGGAGAGCTGCCGGGACATCACGGCGAAGTGCTGAAGCTGCTGCGTGGATTCGGCTTCAAGATCTGTCCGCAGACGCGCCTCGTGGAATCGGTGGAAGGGTGCCTCGAGTACTATCGCGAGATCGGCGCCGCGCGCGCGCAGCTCCCGTATCAAATCGACGGCGTCGTCTACAAAGTGGACGACATCGAGCTGCAGCGCCGGCTCGGATTCGTGTCGCGCGCGCCGCGCTGGGCCATCGCGCACAAGTTTCCCGCCGAGGAGGCCCTCACGACGGTGCGCGGCATCGAGTTCCAGGTGGGCCGCACCGGCGCGCTCACGCCGGTCGCGCGCCTGGAGCCGACCTTCGTGGGCGGCGTGACCGTGAGCAATGCCACCCTGCACAACATCGACGAGATGACGCGCAAGGACGTTCGCCCCGGCGATACGGTGGTGATCCGGCGCGCCGGAGATGTGATTCCCGAGGTGGTGCGCGTGCTGATCGAGCGGCGCGTCGCCGCAGCCGAGCCGGTGTCCCTGCCCAAGGTATGCCCCGTCTGCGGCTCGCCCGTTGTGCGCGAGGGCGATCAGGCGATCGCTCGCTGCAGCGGCGGCCGCAGCTGCCCGGCGCAGCGCAAGGAGGAGATCAAGCATTTCGCCTCGCGCCGCGCCCTCGATATCCAGGGCCTCGGGGACAAGCTGGTCGAGCAGCTGGTGGACCGCGGTTGGGTGAGCACGCCGGCGGATCTCTTCGATCTCGATCCCGGCAAGCTCGAGACGCTCGAGCGCATGGGCGAGAAGTCGGCGCAGAAGATCTCCTCGGCCATCGCGGCCGCGAAGCGCACCACTCTGCCGCGCTTCCTGTACGCGCTCGGCATTCGCGACGTGGGCGAGGCCACGGCGCTGGCGCTCGCCCGGCATTTCGGCGACGCGCGCAGCCTCGCCGATGCGCCGCTCGAGGAGATTCAACGCGTGCCCGATGTCGGACCCATCGTCGCGGGGAGCGTGCGCGGCTACTTCGACAGCCGCGAGAACCGCCGCCTCCTGCAGCGGCTGCTCGCGAGCGGCATCGAATGGCCGCCGCTCGAGCGGCCGCCACCCTCGGGACATTTCGCCGGAAGGACGTTCGTGCTCACGGGGACGCTCGCGCACATGACCCGGGACGCCGCCCGCGAGGCGATCCTCGAGCGCGGCGGCAAGGTGAGCGGCAGCGTCTCGAAGAAGACCGATTATCTCATCGCCGGAGAGGATCCCGGCTCCAAGCTCGAAAAGGCGCGCACGCTCGGCGTGGCGGTGCTCGATGAGCGCGAGCTGTTGAAGCTGCTGAAGGGGTAGCGGCCCCGAGGACCCCGCGCAGCCGCGGGGCGAGCGCTTTGCGCCCTGTACCTCGAGTGCCGGCTACCCTCTAAGGCTCGCTACGGCTGCTTGCCCGGCGCGGCCGAACTCGCCGGCGGCGGCGTCGAGCCGGCCGGCGGCGCAATCGGCGCGACCGGGGTTCCGGCCGACGGCAGCGCATCGGGCTTCTTCTCGATCTTCGCCTCGCTCTTCAGCTGAGCCAGATAGCCCTGAAGCTTCTTGCGCAGCACCGCGTCGGTGAGCTGCGGCTTGACCTTGTCGAAGTCCGGGGGAGCCGCGTCGCGCGTGTCCTCGAGCTGGATGACGTGCCATCCGTACTGCGTCTGCACGGGCTCGGGAGTCACCTCTCCCTTCTTCAAGCTCTTCACGGCGTCGGCGAACGGCTTGACCATGCGCGAAGTGGTGAACCAGCCGAGATCGCCGCCGTTGTTCTTCGATCCGGTGTCGGTCGACTGCGTCTTCGCGAGCTCCTCGAACTTGGCGCCGCTCTTGAGCTTCTTGATGATCTGCTCCGCCTGCTCCTTGGTGGGCACCAGGATGTGACGGGCGTGATATTCGTTCTTGTCCATCTGCGCAACCGCGGTCTCGTACTCGGCGCGCAGCTCCGCGTCGGTGGGTTTCTGCGACTTGATGAATTTCTGCGACTCCGCGTCCGCCAGCACACGCATGTGCAGCAGCTCGAGCTGGGCGCGCGTGTCGGGATCGTTCTGCAGGCCGTCCTTCTCGCCTTGAGCGGCCATGATCTGCATGTTGATCAGGTCATCGAGCACTTGATTCTGCTGTTCGGCCGTCAAGGACTGTACCCGGCTGTTGCGCAGCAGGTTCTTCTCGTACAGGTCGAACTCGGGGCGCGTGATCGCGACGCCGTTGACGAGGGCGACCGCCGGTCCCCCCTGCGCGCCGCTCGACTCGGCGGGAGCGGTGCTTTGCGGCCCCTTGTTACAGGCCGCCAGCAGCGCGAGCGCGGCAACCAGGGACGCCGCGGTCAACGGCGCATTCAAAAGTGCTCTCATGAGGGTCCTTCTTATGCAAAACGAGCGACTTGTGGCCGCTATGGCCGTGCGCCCGGGGGCCGGCAGTTTAAGACAATTTGTGCGAATTGGCGAAAAATCGCGCAGCGCTTCACCCGGCCGGCGGCGGGAGCGCCTCGATGGCGAGCGCATGGATCTCGCTTCCCATCAGATCGCCGACGGCCGCATAGACCAGGCGGTGGCACGCCAGGGGGGCCAGCCCGCGAAAGGCGCCGGAGACGATGCGGACGCGGAAATGACTCGCCCCGCCCGCGGCCCCGGCGTGCCCGGCGTGCAGGTGGCTCTCATCCTCGATGCGCAGCTCGAGCGGCGCGAACTCGCTCGTCAGCCGCGCACGCAGGCGCTGCGCTCGCCCTGCTGGCGCGCCGCTCATGGGCGCGAGGCGTCCGATTGCGCGGGTTTGATCTTGCCGTTCAGCCACAGGACCTGCGGAATCATGAACAACACCATCGCCGCGCTGATGCCGAACACCTTGAAGTTCACCCATACGCCGTCGTCATAATTGTGCGCGACGTAGATGTTCGCCGCCGCAAGCAGCGCGAACCACGCCACCCACAGGTAGTTGAGCGTCCGCCAGGTGCGTGCGGAGATGTCGAGCGGCTCGTTGAACACGCCCTCGAGCATGCGCCGCGCGAGGGGCTGCCTGCCGATGACGGTGCTGGCGAGAAAGACCGCCGCCGTGAGCGCCAGCAGCACGGTGGGCTTCCATTGGATGAAGCGCTTGTCGTGCAGGAGCAACGTGGCCGAGCCCAGGGTCAACAGCACTGCCACGGTGACGACGTGCATGGGCTTGAAGCGGCCCACCCGATGGCGGTGCTCGAGCATGACCGCGGTGCAGACCAGCATGAGGGCGCCGGTGGCCCAATAAATTCCCGCCAGCTTGAACACCACGAAAAAGACGATGAGAGGCGACCATTCGATCAGCTGGTTCATGCGGGTATCATAGCCTCGAAATCATGAGTATCTATCTGCAACTGCATCCGGTATCGCCGCAGCGGCGATTCATTCGCCAGGCGGTCGAGTGCCTGCGCGGCGGCGGCGTCATCGTGTATCCGACCGACTCGTGCTACGCGCTCGGCTGCCACATCGGCGACAAGGGTGCGCTCGATCGCATTCGCGAGATACGCCAGACCGATCGCAATCACCACTTCACGCTGGTATGCCGCGACCTCGCGGACGTCGGCAAGTATGCACTGGTGGAAAACTGGCAGTATCGGCTGCTGCGCGCGCACACCCCGGGCGCGTACACGTTCCTGCTCAAGGCATCGCGCGAGACGCCGCGGCGCCTCAAGCACGAGCGGCGCGGCACCATCGGGCTGCGCGTTCCCGATCATCCGATCACTCACATGCTGTTGACCGAGCTCGGCGAGCCGGTGATGAGCTCGACCCTGCTGCTGCCCGGCGAGGAGCTGCCGCGCACCGACGCGAAGGAGATTCATGAGCTGCTCGAGCACAAGGTGGATCTCGTGCTGGACGGCGGCAACTGTGGTCTGGTGCCGACGTCGGTGATCGACCTGTCCGGGCGCGGGGCGGAAGTGGTGCGCGTGGGCCGCGGCAATGTCGCCCCTTTTACCGCCGCCGCCACCGTATAATGGCGCGGCAATGCGGGCGGACAGGCTCGTGTTTTTAGATAAATAACGAGTGCAAGCATTGGATTTATCTGCGTTTCTTTACAAGCTATCGTATTGGACAATTCCGGTTCTCTTTGCGATCACCCTGCACGAAGTCGCACATGGATGGATGGCCCGCTATTTCGGTGATCGAACCGCAGAGATGCTAGGTCGCCTGAGCCTCAACCCCTTGCGTCACATCGATCCCGTCGGCACGGTGCTCGTGCCCGGTATCCTGCTCGCCATGAGCGGCATGCTGTTCGGGTGGGCGAAACCGGTGCCGGTGGCGACCAAGGCGCTGCGCAATCCGCGCCTGTCGGTGACGCTGGTTGCGCTGGCTGGCCCGCTCGCCAACCTCGCAATGGCCGCCGCCTGGTGTGCGGTCCTCGCCGGGATCGTGCGCGTGAGCGCAAATGAGACGCTGACGAACTGGGTCGCCACGATGGCGCGGGCGGGAATCTTCATCAACGTGATCCTGGCGCTGTTCAACCTGCTGCCCATTCCGCCGCTGGACGGCGCGCGGGTGCTCGCGGGCTTGCTGCCGCCCTCCTGGGGCGCGCGGCTCGACCGGGTGCAGCCGGCGGTCGGGCTGTTCCTCGTGCTCGCTTTGTCCATGTTCGGCCTGCTCGGCTGGCTCTTCGATCCGGCCATGCGCATGATCGGCCATCTCATCAACAGCGTGATGGCGGCGGGGTGAGCGGCCCCATCCAGAATCGCCGGGTGCTCTCGGGCATGCGCCCGACCGGCATGCTGCATCTGGGCAATTATCATGGGGCGCTCAAGAACTGGATCGAGCTGCAGTACCAGTACGAGTGCTATTTCTGCATCGTGGACTGGCACGCTCTCACCACCGGCTACGAGGACACCTCGCAGCTGGAAGAGCACGTGTGGGCCATGGCCATCGACTGGCTGGCGGCCGGGCTGAATCCGGGCGTGGCCACGCTGTTCATCCAGTCGCGCGTGCCCGAGCACGCGGAGCTGCACCTGCTGCTCTCGATGATCACGCCGCTCGGCTGGCTCGAGCGGGTGCCGTCCTACAAGGACCAGCAGAGCCAGCTCGCGGACCGGGATCTGGCGACCTACGGATTTCTCGGCTACCCGTTGCTGCAGTCGGCCGACATTTTGCTGTACCGCGCGCAGTACGTCCCGGTCGGCGAGGACCAGGTCGCGCATGTCGAGATCACGCGCGAGATTGCGCGGCGCTTCAACCACATTTACGGGCGCGAGCCGCAGTTCGAGCAAAAGGCGGAGAAGGCCATCAAGAGCCTGGGCGCGCGCAACTCCTCCATGTACCGCTCCTTGCGCAAGGCGTATCAGGAGAAGGGTGATGCCGAGGCGCTCGCCAAGGCGCGCGCTCTGGTCGAGTCGAACGCGCGCTTGACGGTCGCGGACCGCGATCGGCTGTTCGGATATCTCGAGGGCACCGGGATCGCCATCCTGCCGGAGCCCGAGGTGCTGCTCACCGCCACCCCCAAGGTGCCCGGCCTCGACGGGCGCAAGATGTCCAAGTCCTACAACAACACCATCGGACTGCGCGAGCCGGTCGACTCGATCGTGAAGAAGCTCAAGGCCATGCAGACCGATCCGGCGCGCGTGCGCCGCACCGATCCGGGCGACCCCGACAAGTGTCCGGTCTGGGACCTGCACAAGGTGTATTCAAATGCCGACACGCAGGCCTGGGTCCAGCAGGGTTGCCGCTCGGCGGGGATCGGCTGTCTCGAATGCAAAGCGCCGCTCATCGACAAGATCGTCGAGGAGATCGGCGCCATCGGCAAGCGCGCGCAAGAATTCGAGGAGAATCCGGAGCTGGTCCGAGGTATCATCGCAGAGGGATGCGAGCGCGCACGCGCGGCGGCGCGCGATACGATGGAAGTGGTTCGACAGGCGATGGCGCTGAACTACCGCTGAGCTGCTGCGGAGATCCGATGAAACCTGACCTCACGCTCGTGCCGAAGGCGGCGGCGGCGGCCCCGATGCATGCGCAAGCGGAGATGCCCTTCGCCGTGGTCGAGGGCCAGCCGGTGACCGAGCTGCCGCGGGATCTGTACATCCCGCCGCAGGCGCTCGAGGTATTTCTCGAGGCATTCGAGGGGCCGCTCGATCTGCTCCTTTACCTGATCCGCCGCCAGAACCTCGATATCCTGGACATCCCGATCGCCGAGATCACCCTCCAGTACACCCGCTACATCGAGCTGATGCAGGTGCTGCAGCTCGAGCTGGCCGGCGAGTACCTGCTCATGGCGGCGACGCTCGCCGAGGTCAAGTCGCGCATGCTGCTGCCGAGGGTGCACACGGCCGAGGCGGGCGAGGATGCCGATCCGCGTGCGGAGCTGGTGCGCCGCCTGCAGGAGTACGAGCGTTTCAAGCGGGCGGCCGAGAGCATCGATCGAATGCCGCGCCTCGAGCGCGATACCTGGGCGGCCTCGGCCGAGCTGGTGGACCGAAAAGTGGTGCGCATCGCTCCGCAAGTCACCCTGCAGGAGATGCTGCTGGCCTTTCAGGAGGTGCTCGCGCGCAGCGACATGTTCGCGCACCATCACGTGCAGCGCGAGCCGCTGTCGGTGCGCCAGCGCATGAGCGATGTGCTGTCGGCGCTGAGCACCAACGCGTTCGTGGATTTCGTGCGCCTGTTCAAAGCCGAGGAAGGGCGCCGCGGCGTCACCGTCACCTTCGTCGCCGTTCTCGAGCTGCTGCGCGAGGGATTGATCGAAATTGTCCAGCCCGAGGCCTACGGTCCGTTGCACATACGCCGCGGCAACCCGGCTCGCCATCTGAAGCTGGTCGCCGACGATGACGGCGCTGCCGCCGGGGGCGAGGGTGCGCCGGCCGATGCCGCGGGGAGCGAGGGTGCGCCGGCCGATGCCGCCGCCGTCAACGACGATCTTGCGAGAGGCCAATGAACGACCAATACGTACGCAATGTGATCGAGGCGGCGCTGCTCGCCGCCGGCCGGCCGCTGGCTGCCGATGAGCTGGTCGGCTTGTTCGATGAGCGCGACGGATCGAATGCCGAGGAGGTGCACGCAGCCATCGCCGCTCTGCGAGCCGAGTACGAGACCCGCGGCATCGAGCTGGTGCAGGTGGCGAGCGGCTATCGCATCCAGATCCGCTCCGCCGTGGCTCAGCCCGTGTCGCGATTGTGGCAGGAGCGGCCGAGCAAGTACTCGCGCGCCCTGCTCGAAACGCTGGCGCTGGTCGCGTACCGCCAGCCGATCACGCGCGGGGAGATCGAGCAGATCCGCGGGGTCGCGGTCAATCCGAACATCATCAAGACGCTGCTCGAGCGCGGCTGGATTCGCGTCATAGGGCATCGCGACGTACCGGGCCGGCCGGAGCTGCTCGGGACCACGCGCGAGTTCCTGGATTACTTCGGACTGCAGAAGCTCGACGATCTGCCGACGCTTGCGCAGCTCAAGGAGCTCGAGGACTTGCGCGTTCAGCTGTCGCTCCCCGGCGCCGAGCCGGCCGTCGAAGCGGCGCAGCCGCCGCCGCGCTCCACCGCGGGGCTGGAAGCGCTCGGCGATGCTGCCGAACCCTCCGACGACGATGAGCTCGAGGCGGCCGCCGCGCAGGAGCCGCGGCCGCAGGGCCTGGTCGCCGGTCCCGCCGACGACGCTTGATGGCGCCGCGCCGGCCACGTCCGGCGCCGGCCGGCCGCTCCGGTCGCGGAGCGAGCGCCGAGCCTGCGCGGATTCAGAAGCTGCTGGCTGCGGCGGGCGTCGGATCGCGACGCGAGGTGGAGCGCTGGATCCGCGAAGGCCGCCTGCTCCTGAACGGCGAAGTGCCCGAGCTCGGATCGCGCCTCGCGGAGCGCGACCGCATAACCCTCGACGGGCGCCCGGTGCGCCTGCACGCGGCGGCCGGCGAGGCGCACCTGTACCATCGATCGCCCGGCACGGCACTGGATCTGAAGGAGGCGAGCTCGCGCGCCGCCGGGCAGCTGCGCTTGCCGCGCTCGCGCGGCCGATGGCTCGCCATCCAGCCGCTTCCCCCGGTGGACGGGGGGCTCGAGATCCTCACCGACGACGGATCGCTCGCGCACCGCATCTCGCGCGGCGTGCATGCGCTCGACACCGACTACGTGCTGCGCATGCGCGGGCCGCTCAATGCCGCCTTGCTCGAGGAGTTTCGCGCCGCCACGGATTGCGAGGGTGAGCCGATCAGCATCATCGACGCGCAGGCGCAATACGGGGCGGGGCTCAATCACTGGCTCACGGTGACGGCGCGCGCCACGCGCTCGGCGCAAGTGCGCCACTGGTGGGGCGCCCGGGGTCTCATCGTCAGCCGGCTGATGCGCGTTCGCCTGGGTCCGATCAAGCTGCCGCGCGATCTGCCGCGCGGCCGCTCGCGGGCATTGGCGGCGGCCGATCGGCAGGGATTGCTCGATGAGATCGCGGCGGCCGCCTCAGTGCCGCGCGCTGCGCCCGCATCCGCCGCGGCGCACGCCGGGCTCGGCGCGCGGCGCACCTGAGCGCGCGGCGCACCTGAGCGCGCGCGGCGACGGCCGGGCCCTCAACGTGTGGCGGCCGCCTTCGCCTGCGTCGCGGCGAGCAGCTCGCCGAGGTACTGCTGCCACACCGCGGCCCAGCTGTCGGTGCCGTGACCGTGCGTCTGCTCGGAGGCCGGCAGCAGGATGAAGCGCGCGTTCTTGATCTTCTTGACCTCGCGCTCGGCGATGCCGAGCTCGGGCGGATCGGTGAAATCATCGGCGGAGTTGATCCACACGATGGGCGCCTCTATCTTGTCCAGGCTTGCGGACGGATCGTAATCGCGCGAGGCGTTGATCTGGTACAGCAGATCGTTCGCGTCGAGCTCGGGAATATCGCGGTCCATGTACACCTTCAGAAACTCATCCGCCGCATCGCGGGTGGGAAGCGCCATCTGCATCTGGATGGGGGCGCTGCCGGCAATCAGCAGGAAGCCGGCCGCGGCGTGCAGCGCCTGCAGAGGCTCGCCGCGGTATTCACCCTCCAGCCACTGCGGGTCGGCGCGGATCGAGTCCATCACCAGGTCGCGCCACAGCCGGTCGCGGCCCGCGATCTGCACCGGCAGGCAAGCCAGGGGCATCGCGGCGTCCATGAAGACGGGAAAGCGCTCCGTCCACAGCCAGGTCTGCATGCAACCCATCGATGCGCCCATCAACAGCCGCAAATGGTCCACGTGCAGACCCTGGGTGAGCAGCGCGTACTGGGCGCTCACCATGTCCCCGTAGGTGTACTGCGGAAAGTGGGCGTGCAGCCCATCGCTCGGCTTGCTCGACTCGCCGTGCCCGATCGCATCGGGCAGGATGATGTAGTAGCGGGCGCTGTCGAGCAATTGGCCCTTGCCGAAGAGGACGCCGGCGAATCGCTCGGTGAGGAAGCTGTGCCCCGAGCCGGTGGTGCCGTGCAGGATGAGCACGGCATTGGTGACCCGGCCCCGCTCGTCGCGATGCGGCTTGCCGAGCGTGGTGAAATGCAGGCGCAGCTCGGGCAGCGCCTCGCCCGAGGCAAAGTGAAAGTCGGGGATGACGTAATCGCCGCTGATCGGCCGCAGGCCGGCGAGCACCTGCGCCTCCCGCGGCGTGCGCGCGGATTGCGTCGGCTGCGGCGCGGGCGCGGTCGCATCGGCCGCGGCACAGGGCCTGAGAGGCGCGAGGCATGCGCCGAGCGCCAGGGCGCCCGCCATGCACCGCCTTGCCATCGAGCTCTCGAATCGGTCAGACATGGTGCTCTCCACTCATCGGGGCGGCTGGGCGTCGAAGCTGCAGCCGTCGACGGCGCGCCCCTCGGCGCTCAGCAGGTACAGGAACGGGCCGGTGATCGAACCGGGCTCCGGCAGGGTGTTCGGGTCCTCGGCGGGATAAGCCGCCGCGCGCATGCGTGTGCGCATCGGGCCGGGATTCACGCTGTTGACGCGGATGTTGCTCTCGCGCTCGAGCTCCAGGGCCAGCATGGCGCGCAGCGACTCGAGCGCCGCCTTGGACACGCCGTAGGCCCCCCAGTAGGCGCGCGGTCTCGTGGCGACGCCGCTGCTCACGAAGATGACGGACGCGTCCGGCGACTTGCGCAGATTCGGCAGCAATACCTGGGTGAGGATGAAGGGGGCGGTGAGATTCACGTGCAGCACCCGGCACCAGGTGGGTATGTCGTATTGCTCGAGAGGCGTTCGGTCGCCGAGCAGCGCCGCCGCGTGCACCAGACCGTCGAGCTTGCCGAACTCGCGCTCGATGGTGTCGGACAGCCGATCGTAGTCGACGGCCGTCGCCGCGGCGAGGTCGAGCTGCGCGATGGCCGGCTGCGGAGCGCCCATGGCGGCGATCTCATCGTAGAGCCGATCGAGCTTGGCGCCGTTGCGCCCGGCGAGAATCACGCTGGCGCCGGCGCGTGCGCAATCGAGCGCGAGCGCGCGCCCGAAGCCTCCGCTCGCACCCGTGATCAGAACGGCGCGGCCCTCGAGGCGGGCGGGCGGGAATTGTCCGGGCAAGTCCATCGAATGCTCCTCAAGACCGCCGCGCGGCGCGGCGCGCGGTGGACCAGGCCAAGTACAAGTCGTGCAGCCCCGGGAACCGCTGCGCGCCGCGCCGGCCGCTCAGGTGCCGCGCGTCGAGCGCGGCGAGCACCAGCACATGGCGCAGCGGCGCGTGCTGCGCGCGCGGCAACAGGCGCGCCGATTCGGCAAAGTACGCGAGCGCGCGGCGGCGCAGCTGCTCGAGATAGGATTGTAGATGAACGGGCGCCGCGTCGGCCGCCAGATCCGCGTTCTCGACGTTGGCCGCAAGCAATTCCTGCACGGGAAAGACGACTCGGCCCGAGCGCGCCTCGCGACGGTAGTCCTGGATCGCGGCGAGCAGGTATTGCGCGGCGCCGACGGCCGCCAGCGAGCGCCGCACGGCGGGCTGGCATCCGGCGCTGCGCCCGCCGGCGAGCTCGATGCCGGTCAGCAAAGGCGCGGCCCAAAGGGCCGCAGCGTGCGTCTCGATGTCTGCGCCGTGCTCGAGCGGGGCGCCGGCGATCTGCCGCGCCGCCGCCTCGATCGCGGCGCTCAGGGGCTTGAAGTCCACGCCCGGGGAGCGCGGCAGACCCGCGAGGTAGCAGCCGATCGGGTGCACCGGGGCTCCTCGGCTCAAGCGCTCGATCTCCTCCTGCCACCAGGCGAGCTTCAACTGTGCCGAGGCGAGCTCGACGGCGGGATCCATGAGCGCGCGCCACTCGGCGATCAACGCGAAGATGCCGAGCAGCGGGGCGCGCATCGCGGGTGCTGCGAACAGCCAGCTGAAGTAGCGGGCCGACGCGGCCGGCACCGCGCGGCTGCGGTAGGGCTCCTCAAGGGGCCTCGGCGGGCGGGGCATCGGAAGCGGCACCGGGATCGCTGCTCATCGCGCGCGGCACGCGGGTCAGGGCGTCGATGGGCTCGAGCAGCTCCAGTTCCCGGTTGACGCGCAGGCCGAGGCCCGGAAAGCGGCGTGCGGCGGGCATGACCTGCTGCTCGAGCGAGCCCACCGCCTTGTTGTATGCATCGACGCTCGCGCCCAGGGATTTGCCCAGCCGCGCGAGGTGATCGCCGAACGCACCGAGCCGCTTGTAGACGTCCTCGCCGAGCCTGCGGATCTCGGCCGCGTTCTCGGCGAGCGCCGCCTGCTTCCAGCCGAGCGCCACCGTCTTGAGCAGCGCGACCAGGCTGGTGGGCGTCGCGAGCATGACGCTCTGGCGCAGCGACTCGTCGATCAGGCCGGGGTTCTCCTGCAGCGCGGCCGACAGGAATTGATCGCCGGGCAGAAACAGCACCACGAAATCCGGGCTGTGCTCGAATTGCGCCCAGTACTGCTTCGAGGCCAGCTCCCGTACCCGCGCACTCACGATCTGAGCGTGTCGCTTGAGCTCGCGCCCGCGATCGTCCTCGCTCTGCGCCTCGACCGCGGCGAGGTACGCATCGAGCGGCGTCTTCACGTCGACCACGATGTCGCGCCGCTCCGGCATGTGCACGATCATGTCGGGACGAATCGCCCCTGATTCGGTCAGATGGTATTGCTGCTCGGTGAAATCGGCGTGTGCGCTCATGCCGGACAGCTCCACCAGCCGCTTGAGCGTCAGCTCACCCCAGCGGCCGCGCACGTCGGGCCGGCGCAGCGCCGTCACCAGGTTGCGGGTCTCGCGCGACAGCAGGTTCTGGCCGGTGCTGAGCAGCTCCATCTGGCTCTTGATGCCAGCGAACGCATCGATGCGCTCGCGCTCGATGGTCTGCATCTGTGCCTCGGTCCGCGCCAGCGCGTCGCGAATCGGCTGGATCAGGGACTCGATCGCGGTCTCGCGCTCCTTGAGCGCCGCCGCAGCCTCCTGCTTCTCGCGGTCCAGACGCTCGCGCGCGAGCTGCAGGAACACCTCGTTGTTGCTCTGCAGGCTGTGCCTGGCGAGGTCGCCGAACGCGGCCCCGAGCTGCGCGCGCGCGCGCTCGAGCTCGCGCTCGCGCTCCGCGGCGGCGGCCTCTTCCGAGCCGACGCGCATGCGCATCAGCTCGATCTGCAGCTTCATGGCGTGCTCGCGCCGCCCGCGCCACAGAAGCGCGCCCAGCGCACCGAGCGCGAATCCGCACAGAGCCGCGGCGAGCGCCAGCCATGCGCTGCCCGCGCTCATGCGAGCAGGGTGCCGTCCAGATCGAGCAAGACCGCTTGCCGCGCCAATCAGAGCTCCCGCCGGAAGTGCGCCAGGTAGTTGACCCCGGTGTCGGAGGAGAGCCGAAATGCGCGGGTGAGCGGGTTGTAGGAGATGCCTGCCAGCTCCGAGAGCTCGAGACCCGCTGCGCGCCCCCAGCGCGCCAGCTCGCTGGGACGGATGAACTTCAAGTAATCGTGCGTCCCGCGCGGCAGCATGCGGGCGACGTACTCGGCGCCGATGATGGCCACCGCGAAGGCGCGCGGCCGGCGGTTCAAGGTGGATACCAGCACATCGCCGCCCGGCTTGACCAGGCGCGCCAGCGCCGCGAGCATGGCGGCGGGATCCGGTACGTGCTCGAGGAGCTCCATGCAGGTGATCGCCTCGAAGCCGGCGGCGCGCTCGCGCGCGAGGTCCTCCGCGGTGACTGCCCGATACTCGACCTGCACGCCGGACTCGACGGCGTGCAGTCGCGCGACGTCGAGGCAGGCGGTCGACAGGTCGATGCCGAGCACCCGCGCACCGGCGCGGGCCATGGCCTCGGACAGGATGCCTCCCCCGCAGCCGACATCCAGCACCGATCTGCCGGCGAGCGACACCGCGCGGTCGATGTACTCGAGCCGCAGCGGATTCAGAGCGTGCAGCGGTCTGGCCGGACCGTCCGGATCCCACCAGCGCTGCGCCATGTGCGCGAACTTGGCGAGCTCCGCCGGATCGACGTTGGGGGAGGGGGAATTCATGCGCTGTCCGCCATCCTGGCCTGCGCCGCCGGCGCTTTCAAGCGCGCGGCGAGATCGGCCCAATCCAGCCGTGTGAAGCGCCCTTCGCAGAGCAATTGCCGGCCTGCAACCCACACATCGCTCACCAGGTCGCGCCCTCCCGCGAGCACCACTTGACGCGCCGGATCGAGCGGCGGCTGCATCGCCGGAGCGGCGAGATCCAGGCAGCAAAGATCCGCCCACTTGCCCGGCTCGAGCGTGCCGATCTCGGCGTCGAGCCCGAGCACCGCGGCGCCGGCGCACGTTGCCGCGGCAAGGATGCCATGGGCGCTCATCAGGGGCCGAGGGCTCGCCATGCCGGCGTGCAGCGCGAGGAGCTTGATCTCGGTCCACAGGTCCGCAGCCGCGCTCGAGATCTCGTCGCCGCTGCCGAGCCCGACGCGCAGCGGCCGCGCGCCTGAATCGAGCAGCGCCGCGATCGGCGGCACTCCCTCCCCGCGGGCGAGATCGTCGGCGAGACCGAAAACCATGCCCACCCCGGCGCGTCGCAGCAGCTCGATCTCGGCGCTCTCGAGGTGAACGGTGTGCGCGGCGAGCAGGGCGGGCGAGAGCATGCCGAGCGACTCGAGGCGGGCGATGGGCCGCAGGCCGTGGCGCGCGACGCAGGCGTCGATGTCGCGCCGCGAATCATGCACCGTCAGCACCGTGGCGGCGTCCAGCTCGGCGGCGAGCGTGCCGATGCGGGCGAGCGTCGAATCCTCGAGGGCATGCGCGCGCAGCGGCGCGAACGCCGTGGATACCGACGGGTGACCCTTGTACGCGTCGCGCAGCTTCAGCGCGCGGGTCAGATACTCGCCCGCGTTTCTTGCCCACGGACTCGGGTGCTCCGCGATCGGCAGTCCCACCACCGCGCGCATGCCCTGCAGCTCGGCCGCGCGCGCCAGCTCGCTCGGGATGTGGCCGACGGCACAAAATGCCGTGACGCCCGATCTGAGCATCCTGGCGATGCCGAGCGTGGCTGCGTCGCGGGCGTGCTGCGGGGATGCGTGTGGCCCGAGGGGCTCGATGAGCGTATGCGCGTTGACCAGGCCGGGCATCAGCAGATGCGCCGGGCGCTGCAGGCAGACGCGCGGCGCGTAGCGCTCGGCGGCGCCCTGGCTCGGCAGGATATCGAGAATCCGCCCGTCCCGAAGCACCAGCGTGTGCTCCTCGAGCAGCTCTGCGTCGCCCGCCATGGAGAGGATCCAGCGCGGCGTGATGTGCATGTCGGAGGGCACGGCGAGCATCCGCGCGAGTATATCGACTTATCCGCCCTCGAGACCGATCTATGCTAGAATTTCCCGTATGTTGAGACCCCGTCTCGCGCTCTACAAAGCCTCTTAATTCATAGCCCGAGGAACCAGCCGGACTCGCGCAAATGGCCGAGATCGCACGCGAAATATTGCCCGTAAATCTCGAAGAGGAGATGCGCAAATCCTACCTGGATTACGCCATGAGCGTGATCGTGGGCCGCGCTCTGCCCGACGTGCGCGACGGCCTGAAA
>Ga0335075_10008181_pt1 | contig 16065 bp, 8 predicted proteins | sample Lox_Sample_24_FD_206723 | JGI IMG/M metagenome (GOLD analysis project Ga0335075, IMG submission 206723) | Soil microbial communities from Loxahatchee National Wildlife Refuge, Florida, United States - Lox_Sample_2.4 | ecosystem: Environmental > Terrestrial > Soil > Wetlands | place: USA: Florida... | reverse complement strand
GGCTGGTGAATCAGGCCGTCGAAGCGACGTTCGCCGAGAGCGAGGAAGTGGCCCAGAAGGGACCGGGCGGCAAGCTGTTCGTGACCTATGACATCGCCCGGCAGTTTCCGGGCTACGGCGAGAAGGCTGGCGTCGCCAGCTCGGCGTTCGCCGACCGCATTATTCACCAGCTGCGCGGTGGCAAGTAAGGTTTTCGGTTAGCGACGCTTCGCAGAAGCGTCGAGCCGCACGACGCTTCTGCGAAGCGTCGCTAACCGTCACGGTTGTTTTGGGTTGATGATCGGTCCTTGCTCGTTGATGATGCGCGGCTCGTCGCGGTGCTCGTTGATGATGCGCGGCTCGTCATTGCTGCTGCCGTCGCGATTCCGGCTCGACGGCGGCACCTTGTTGACCTGGTTCAGCCATTCCAGCCACTGTTGCCGATCCGCGTCGTTCAGTCCCTCAATCGAGGCCAGCATGTCGCGAATCTTCTCGGCCCGCTCGTGCAGCTTCTCGAAATTGCCCATGCTGGCGTAACACTTGATCGTCTCGCCCCACGCCCGCAAAGCGTGCTGGCGGCTGCCCCACTTCTCCGCCAGGCTCTCGTATTTTCGCAGCGCCTTTTCGTACTCGCCGAGGTTGAAATAGCACTCGGCGACGTAGAAGGGGATCTCCACCTGCTGCTTGGCGCTCAGCAACATCGCCAGCTCCGGTTTTTTGATTAGCTCTTCCAGCTTGGCGAACTCCTCGGCGGCGCGGCCCCACAGACGTTTGCACATCTCCAGCGAATGATCGAAGGCTTCGGGACTCATCTTCTCGCTGACGCTGCGCGCGCTGCGATTGATGGTGTTGTCGGCGACGAGACGGCGATAGGAGTCGGCCAGCTGATAGCGCGCCCGCACCGCCTCCGGCGTGACGGCGATCCGGTCGATGTGGTTCTCGAGGTGCCCCACGAGCTTGCGATAATCTTGCGGCAGCGACGCGGCGCTCTGGTAAAGCAGCGAGCACAGCGCCAAACGCGATTTTTCCTGCGCCTCGGGATCGGAATCGCGATGCTCGATGAGAATGTTCTGCTCCAGCTCGTGGCGTGCCTGATCGATCCTCCCCGCCTCGACCTCAAGCATCGCCAATTGATAGCGGGCACGGTAGGTGAAACGAGCGCCGCGCTCGACGCAGGCTTTGTAGGCAGTCTCGGCGGCCTGGACATCATTCAGGCTGCGGCAAGTCTCGCCCAGCAAGAACAATCCTTCGCTCAAGCGATCGACATTATCCTTGATGTTTTGGACCAGGTTCTTCAGCTTGTCGGCGGCGCGGGGGTAATCGTGCCCCTCGTAGGAGCGAAGGGCGCTGAGCCACTGCTGCTCCTCGCGGTCGTTTTTATCGGAAATGAGCTGGGCGGCCTCGGCGTGAGCCTCGGCGGCCTGGCGGAGCAGGGCGTCGGCGGTGGATTCTTCTTTTTTGCGCTCGGCCTCGTCCTTGGCCGAGTCCGCGCGTTTCTGGACCAGCCGCGCCCATTCGGTGTTCAGCTCGGCGCGGCGCACCTGGGCGCTGGGCGGAGCGGCCACGCGCTCGTACAGCTCGGCGCTGCGCACGGCATGATCGAAGCGCTCGGACTTGCGATAAATCGTGATTGCTTCCTCAAACAGCTCCCGCACGTGGGCCAGGTCCATGAGGGAGTTTTTCCAGTCGTCGGCCTTGCGGAGCTTGGCGACGGCCTCGGCGAGCATGGCCACGCCCTTCTCCGGGTTGGTCTCATGCAAGCGCAGCTCGGCGAGGGCCAAAGCCGCCGCCTGCGCTTCTTCGCCCTGTCCGCGCCGCAGGCATTCGCTCCAGGCATGGGCGGCCGCGCCGTCCTGCTCGAGCTGGCGGCAGCAGACGCCGAGGTTGTACAGGACGCCGCCGGCCTCGGTCAGCGGCACGCGCTTCTCCTCCAGCACCGTTCGCCACAGCGCCGCCGCCGCCTCCCATTTGTGCTCGTCCTGGTAGAGTCCGGCCAGCAGCATGTGCTTCTCCGACAGCGTGGCCGGCGGCGCTTCCTGGGTGATCTTCTCCAGCGTCTTGCGGGCCTCTTCGCGCTGATTGAGCTGGACCAGCAGCTTGGCGCCGGCCAGCTTGGCGGGACCGAGAACGTCCTCGCCCAGCTGCGGCACCTTCTCGCGCAGCTCGCGGTTTACTTTCAAGGCCTCCATCACATTGGGCGGCTTCATGCGCAGGTAAGACTGGTAGATCATCGTCAGCGCCTCGGCGCGGTCGTCGGCGTCGTCCAGGTACGTCCTCAGCTGTTCGATGACCTGTCCGGGATTGTCGCTCAGATGGAACTGGAGCTTGGCCAGGCAATAGTGCAGCCGATTGGCGTCGTCGTCGGCCAGACCGCGGCGCTCGGCCTCTTGCAGCCAGCGCTGCGCTTCGCGCCAGTGTTCCTTGGCGGCGGTCTGGTCGGCCAGGTCGGCGACGCGGAGATGAGCCGAGCCGAGCAGAAAGAACGCTTCCGCGGCTCGACCCTGATCGAACATCAGGTTATCGACGGCCTGCTGTGCGTGCTGGAGCGCGGCATCCGGATCGCCGGATTGCCGATCCAGCAGCCGCCGCGCCTCGGCCAGATCGAGATGCAGCTGCCGCACCGGATCGGGGGCGACCAGGCCGCGGGTCAGGCAAGCGGAGACAACCGCCACCACACCCACGAAGAACAACGGCACTTGCCACAATTTCCGTATCGAAAAGCTGGACGAACGATCTTCGACCGGATTCGACGGCGTCGCGGGAGGGGTAATCGGGTCCATTCGTTCACCCGGCTATCGGCTATCCTCTGTCAGCGATCGGCGGCCTGCGCCAACGCGCACCGACCGCCGCACGGCACCTTACCGTGGCGGGGGGACTTGTCACAAATCCGTGCCGGCCTGTCAAGGGCGTTCCGCCCAAAGGAGGATGGGGAAGGATGCACAGAGAAGGATTGTTCGAGGCTGTTGCGAAGCTGCTTAACGTTTTCAGTCAGAGCCCGAAGCGTAAGCGAGGGCTGTTCCCTCGCTTACGCTTCGGGCTCTGATCGATTGGTCCGCTGGCTCGTAGCGGAGGTGTGGAATCGCGAAGGATTCCTCTTCCTGTTTCCGTTGTGAAACCGACGCACCTTTTCGTAAAATGGGAGACAGGGCAGGCAATTACCCATCCACGCCGCGTCCGCGCGGCGGTCACTTGCGGATCGAGACACATGGACCGCCAAGCCGAACAGACCGCTTTTACCAAGGCCTGCGCCTATCTCAACTACAAACAAGTCGCCAAATGGACCGCTCACGCGGCGGCGGCCGGTACGGCGATTGTCTACGTCGCGCTTCTCGTCGTGCTGTGGCTGTTCACCGACCTGCTGGTCTATCGCGGCCGGCTGCCAACCTCGCACAGCCTGACGCCGTTGCAGCAAACCCGTTTCTATAACGAGTGGAACAACCTGGATCCGACCGAGCGTCTCGATCGGCTCCAGAAGGCCGGAATCACGGAGGAAATGAAGGCGCACAATATCTCCGAGAACACGCTCCGGCAAATCGCCAATCAGGACAACATTCGGACGCTGCGGCGGGATGACCTGCGCGTGGCGTGGCGCGCCCAGCTGCGGCATATCCTGGTGACCCAGCTGCGGCTGGAGCCTTCGGAGGATGCCGACCTGGTCGATTACAACGCCGACCTGGGCATCACGAGTCTTCTCGTGCGCTTGCACGCCGAAGGGCGCATTATCACGCCGGTCGTGGCCGCTCTGGCCCGTTCGGCGCCGTGGACGCGCAACGCGCACGGCGCCGGGATCGTGTCGCCGTACCTAATCGGCCTGCTGGTGGCTGGCGCCGTCCTCGGAGTCCTGGGTGCGGCCCTGATGCTGCTGACGCGTGAGATGGCGGCGCGGGCGACTATCGAGGCGGCCACGCGCCTGCGCCGTGCCGTTTATCACCACACCTTCCGCCTGGGCACACTGGCTTTCCGGGCCTTGGGACCGACCGAGGCGGTGAGCATTTTCGCGCGGCACATCGAGGCGGTGCATGACGCCATGTATACCAGCCTGACCGTCTACTATCGCGCACCCATCCGAATCGCTCTGCTGATCGCCTTCGCCCTGTGCGTCCAGTTCTGGCTGGCCCTGGCTTCGCTGATGCTGGCCATCCTGGTATGGCTGCTCGGAGGTCAGGTGGCCGCCTACCTTCGCCGCCGCGGACGGCAGGCCACGCACGAGGCATCCGAGCATCTAACCATCATGCGCGAGAGCCTCATGCTCATGCGCCTGGTCAAGTGCTATCTTATGGAGCAGTTCAATCAAAACCGCGTCGAGCGTCAGCTGTCGCGCTACACGCGCGTGCAGCTGATTCGCCTTCGTGATGAAGCGCTCTATCAGCCGCTGCTGGTGCTGCTCGGTCTGTTGTGCATCCTGTTGCTGTTGTTCGTGGCCGGCATCCTCGTGTTGTCGGGCCAGCTGACGGTGGCGAGTCTGGTGGCCCTCAGCACGGCCATGGTCAGCCTGTATCCGCCGGTCGAGCAGTGGCTGGAAGCACGGCGACTCATGCGCCGCGGCCGCGAGTCGGCCGAGAACGTCTTCAAGTTCCTGGAGCGCCGCGGCGAGGTGGGCCAGGTTGTCGGCGCCGAGTTCCTGCCGCCGTTGGCCAAGCAAATCGAGTTCGACAACGTGAGCCTGCGCGAGCCGGGCACCGGCCGCATGCTGCTGGAGGACGTGTCGCTGATCATTCCGGCCGGCAAGCGCATCGGCCTGATCGGCGCCGACGATCTGGAGAAACACGCTCTGGTTTATCTTATTCCGCGCTTGCTCGATCCGACCAGCGGCGAGATTCGTATCGATCAGCACAATCTGCGCTGGGTGACGCTCGATTCCCTGCGGGCGCAGATAGGCATCGTCTTGATGCACAACCTGGTTTTCCACGATACGGTGGCCAACAACATCGGCTGCGGCGACAACGCCTACACCCTCGGCCAGATCATCGACGCGGCCAAGGTGGCGCACGCTCATCACTTCATTCAGAAGCTGCCCAAGGGCTACGAGACGCCCATCGGCGAGCTGGGCCATTCGCTGTCGATCAGCGAGCAGCTTCGCATCGCCCTGGCGCGGGCCATCCTCCGCGACCCCGCGTTGTTCATCGTCGAGGAGCCGGAGATCGCTCTCGACGAGGAGACCAAGGCCCTGCTCGACGACACCTGGTCGCGCGTGCTGCCCGGACGCACCATCATTTTCCTGCCGCACCGCATCTCGACGATTCGCTCCTGCGATACGCTGTATCTGCTGCACAGGGGCCGCGTCATCGCCTCCGGCATTCACCGCGAGCTGCTGACCCAGAATCCGCTCTATCGCCATCTGCATTACCTCGAATTTAACGAGGTGGCGGAGTCCGTATAACACAACTTCTCGTTTAGCCGCGACGCTCAGCGGAGCGCGTTTACGTTTCGCGCGAAACGATAAACGTCGCGGCTAAACGGAAAGGACATCATGCCGCACGATCGCGAATTTCAGGCTGCCATGAACGCGGCCCACCAAGCGAGTCTGGTCATCCTGGACGCCTACCGGCAATTCCAGGCCATCCCGGATGCGCCGATCGACATCAGCACGGAGGCCGACCGCCAGGCCCAGGAAACCATTCTGAGCTTGCTCCAACAGCAGCTCCCCGACGACGCCTTCTGCGCCGAGGAGCAGACGTCGTCCCTGGCAGGACGATCCAGCGTTGGCTCTCGTTTATGGGTCGTCGATCCGATCGACGGCACGCGCGGCTTCGCGCGCAAGAACGGCGAATTTTCGGTGATGATCGCCTTTGTCGAGGAGGGGCAAATCGTTCTCGGGGTCGTGCAGGAGCCGGCCAAGGGCCGCTGTACTTATGCGATCCGAGGCGGAGGCTGCTGGCGCAAGGACGACGAGAAGAAGCCCCCCGTTGCTTGCTACGTCTCCGCCACAGCCGGCCTCGATGCGGCGGCGATGGTCCAGAGCCATTCGCGCAATCCGAGTGTGCCTTCGCGGATGGTGCAGGCAGTTCGACCGGCTCGCGTTGTCGAGACGTATTCGGCGGGCATCAAGCTGGCGATGGTGGCGCGCGGCGAGGTCGATCTGTACGTCAACGATTACACGCAGTTTCACGACTGGGACATCGCCGCGGGCCATCTGCTCGTCACCGAGGCCGGCGGCATGGTGACGGGCCTGCACGGCGAGGAGCTGCAATACGGTTTGCCGGGAGCCTGGCAGCGTTTCGGACTTCTGGGCAGCAACGCCCGCGTTCACGCCGAGGCGATCCAGCGTCTCAAAGACGTGCAATTGTAGCCCATTATCTCTCTCAATACGACACGAATGCCCCAAAGCGATCGCGCAAGCGCTGTTGCTCCGTCGCGTCGATGTCGTTCCGCAGCAGATCGAGACGCGCGAGGGAAGGCAAATGCGGCGAGGCAATCAAGTCTCGCGCCCCCGCGCTGGTGATGCGATTCGCCGTGAGATTGAGGCATGTCAGCTGCGCGCAATTCTCGGATTGGGCGAGCCTTCGCACGCCTTCATCGCCGACGCCATTGAAGCGCAGATTGAGCGCTCGCAAGTGCGCGAGGCGAGACGAGGCGGTCAGCGCGGCAACCCCGGCATCGCAGCTGATGTTGCCGAACAGGTCGAGGGAGATTAATTCGCTCAGGGCCGGCGCTTCGGCGAGGGCTTGGACACCGGTGGCGAAAATGTAATTGTGCCCCAGGCTCAGACGTGATAATCGCGGCAAAGAGGGCCAGTCGCGGATCGTCAGGGCGCCCGCGTCGCCGAGGAGATTGGAGTCCAGGTGCAGCGTCTCCAGCTGCGACAACAAGCGGCCTTCGGCGAGCACCCTCACGGCTTCGTGGGTCAGGAGATTGCCATTTAGGTTTAGCTCTCGAAGGCTCGACAAGGAAGAGGCGTTTGCGAGAACAGGCAGATCTTCAAGGGTCAGGATTTGGTGAGAGAGAGTCAGGCTGTGCAACCTCGGTCGATGTAGGAGCACTGCCCAGTCGATCGAGTCCGTCGCAAGAGAACGATCGGGAAGCAACTTCAGATGTGTCAAATTCGCCAGATAAGGCGATTCACCGAAACTTCGCCAGTCCTCCAAACACGGATGGAAAGACAGGGTCAGCTCTCGGAGACGGGCCAGATACGGTGACTGACAAACGCACTCCCACCCCCTTCCTTCCCTGGATCGTGCGATTTCCGCAGCATGGATTGGTAAGCGTAGACAAAGATGTTGCAGGGGAGTCTGCTCGAAAAGCCGCTCGGCCACAATGGGGAAGTCTTGCGTGAACAGGGAGATTTCCTCAACGAATCCGCGGCGGAAGACGCACGGGACGTTGCCGATGTCCTTCGGCAGCCATTTCGCCTCGTGCTCCTGGAGTAGCTCTTGCTCGCGCTGCTCCAGCGGCCAGCGCCGCGGATCTTCGTCGCGGAGCTGGGCGAGGGCGCACTGCACGCGGATGAACTCGCCGCGCGGATCGTTGTGCTCGTCGAGCCAGTCGGCGTAGATTAGCCGCGGCGCATCGTCGTCGGGATGCGTCAGGATGTCGTGCAGAAAGGCGTCCGCGATGCCCATGCCCGTCTTCTTCGTCGCCGAGAACCGGAGAGAGTGCCAGCGCTTTATATTACGCAACCATGCTACTTTCAGGCGAGAATCTGCGTCAGCGCCGCCTCCAGCGTGGGATACTGGAAGGAATAGCCCAGCTCCAAGGCGCGCCTCGGCAGGACACGCTGGCCCGTCGTCACCAACGTTGCCGCCTCGCCGAGCAGGATACGCAGGGCCAGCGCCGGCGTCCACACAAATGCAGGCCGATGCAGGACATGACCGAGCACCTTGCCGAAATCGCGATTCGTCACCGGATTCGGGGCGGTGCCGTTGATCGGTCCCTTGGCCTCGGCGTTATCGAGCGCGAGCAGGAACAGACCGATGAGATCGGCATGGTGAATCCAGCTCATCCACTGCCGGCCGCTGCCGACGGGACCGCCGCCGCCGAGCTTGAAAGGAGTCAGCAGCTTGGCCAAAGCACCGCCTTCCCTGTCCAGAACCACCCCAACGCGCACCATGGCGACGCGGACACCGGCTGACTCCGCGGCGCGGGCCGCCTGCTCCCATTCAACGCACAGCTGCGCGAGAAAGTCCGAACCAGGTTGGCTGTCCTCGGTCAGCTCCTCGTCGCCGTGTGGGCCGTAAAAACCGATGGCGGAGGCGTTGACGAGCACTTTCGCTTGACCGTCCGCGCGCATCGGTTTGCGCCGCAGTGCCTCGACTACGTTTTGCGTCGAAAGAATACGGCTATCGTGCAGCAGCTTCTTGAAGTCCGCGTTCCAGCGACGAGCGAAGATGTTCTCGCCAGCCAGGTGGACGACCGCGTCGCAGTCGCCGGTCGCGGTCATCCAGTCTCCCGACCGCGTGGGATCGCCCTCGACGATCTCAGCGCTGGCGCCGAACAGCTCCCGCGCCTGCGCGGCGCGGCGCGACAGGATCACGATTTGATCGCCGCGCTGGTGCAATTGCTTGGAGAGACGCCGGCCAACCAGCCCCGTCCCGCCGGTGATGAAAACACGCATGGGAATTCCTCTCGCCGCGATTGCCTCGGTTAACGACGCTTCGCAGAAGCGTCGCCGCCCGGACGCTTCGCAGAAGCGTCGCTAACCGGGTCAAACCCAGCGCACCGGATCGGATTCGCTGGCGCTGGCCCAGACTTGCAGATGCGGAAACCGGCCACGCAATCGTTCGGCCAGGTCCTCGATGCCGCAGCGCTCGGTGGCGTAGTGTCCGGGCAGGATCAGGGCCAATCCCTCGGCACGGGCCTGCAAGTAATCGTGAAAACGCATCTCGCCGGTCAACAGCACGTCGGCCCGTGCTCGTAGGGCGTCGGCTAACATTTCGCCGCCCGCGCCGCAAACGATCGCCACGCGCTGCACCGACTTTTGTGGATCGCCAATGGTCTGCACCGGCCCCGCCTGGAGCGTCGCCTTCACCGCCGCCGCCAACGCGCCCAGCGACTGGAGCTGAGGGAGCGAGCCAAGGCGTCCCTCGCCGCGTCCCGAGGGCGGCGCGTGCAGCGGATAAATGTCGAAAGCCGGCTCCTCGTAGGAGTGCGCGCCGCGAATGGCGGCGACGACCGCCTCGACGCGGCTTGGCGGACACACCGCCTCCAGACGCCATTCGTGGACCTCCTCGCGCTGTCCCTTCTGTCCGATCGCCGGATGGGCCGCGTCGGAGCCGAAGAAGGTGCCGATGCCGGCGAGACGAAAGCTGCACTCGCGATATTCGCCGATCTGTCCCGCTCCCGCGGCAAACAGGGCATCGGCGACACGGCTCAGGTCCTTCTCCGGCACGAACACCACCACCTTCATGGAACCGCATTCGGAGGCGCGGCGCAACGGCACAACGTCCGTGAGCGCGAGGCGGCGAGCCAGCAGGTCGTTGATCCCTCCGCGTGTGTTGTCGAAGGCCGTGTGCGGGCTGTACACGGCGACGCCGGCGCGGGCCAGCCCCAGAAGCATCCGGCCCTCCGGCGTGTCGCCGGTCAGGCGCTTGATGCCGCGAAAGAAGATGGGATGATGCGTCACGATGAGATTGGCCCGGCCCTCGATCGCCTCGGCAGCGCTTTCGGGAGTCACGGTCAGACACGTCATGATCCGCTCGACGGCGGCCGAGCGCTCGCCGAGCAGCAGACCGACATTGTCCCAGCTGGCGGCCAAATCGCGCGGCGCGAGCTGCTCAAGATAATCCAGCACGATTGCGACGGTTGACATGGATGAAATCACGTAACAAAAAGCCGCTTGCGGCTTAGCGAAGAACGCTAAGTCGCAAGCGGCCCTTGTGAAAGAGATTGTTACTTTTTCTTGCCGGCCTTCTTCGCCTTGTACTCGTTGATGTACTTTTCTGGGTTTTCCATAAACGCCTCAGCGCAGCCGGAGCAGCAGACGTAATACGTCTCGCCCTTGTAGCTGATGGCCCTGGTGCCCAGGCCGCCGGTGACGACGCACTCGTTTTTCTTGTCCACCTTGCCCAGGCTCACACCCTCGCGCGTGCAGGCGACCTGGTAGTCCTTTCGCCAGATGGTGGTGCCCTTCCTCTTGTGCGCGACGTGGTAGATGAAGCGATCGCCGTCGGCGGCGGTGTTCATCGTGATCTGCTCCGTCTCCTTGGTGTCCGGATCGACGCGCTGCAATTTCAGAGTCTCGCGCTCGATCTTGCCCTCGAAAACGAGCTTCTTGTCTTCCTTGTTTGTCAGAGTCAGCTGGTAGACTTTTTTGCCGGGCAGGTAGCGCAGCTCGCCGGATTTGTAGAGCTTGCCATCTTTGATGGCCATGCTCAGCCAGGCATCATCGCCCTTGAAGCGCCAGCCCCAGCTGACGTTCTCGCTCCAGATGGGATCGCGTGGACCGGGGCGCGGCTTGTCGGGACCGCCACTGCCCTTCCAGCCGCCGATGTATTCTTGCAGCTCCTTGAGGGCTTCCTTGGCTTCGGATTTTTTGGCGCTGTCGGCGGCCAGCGCCGGCACAACCAGGCCAATCAAACCCATCAGAAAACCTAGCGCGACGAATCGTTTCATGGGACCTCGCTTTCGGATGAATAGAGGGGAGCGTCGTGGTTTAGACGAACCCGTTGCGGGATTGGTTCCACAAGCTACTTGCCGCCGCTAGGGACAATCCAGCAGATACACGGTCGCATCGGCGTTGCCGATTGCCAGCTGCTTGCCGCCCGGAGTGAACGCCATTACCTTCGTAAACAGAGGAGGATCATCCCCTGTCAACACGGGCAGATGCAAGTTCCATTGACGCAGCTCCTCACCGGAGGCCGGATCCCACACCTTGATGACGTTGTCCTCTGCCAGGGTGGCGAAGCGGCGTCCGTCGGGACTCATGGCCAAGGCGCGGATCTTGCGCTTGTGCGCGAGGATCGTGTAAAGCGGCTTGCGCTGGGGCAGCTGCCAGATCTTGACTTCGCCGGAGCTGTCCGCCGTTACCAGTCTCTTCTTGTCCGGCGTCAGGGCAAGATCGACGACTCTGCGCGCTTTGTCGTGCGCTTGCAGCGCCCTGTCGATCTGCTTTTTCTTGGCGATGTCCCAAAGGACCACGGAGCCGTCGTCGCGGCCAACGGCGGCCAGCGAGCCGTCCGCGCAGATCATGAGGGACTTGATCGCATTCGTCTCCGTCAGCTCAAGCGAATCGGTCTGTTTGCCGTCGCCAACCTTGTAGGTAGCGATCTCGGCCGGAAACAGCCAGGCAATCACCTGCTTGCCGTCGGGCATAGCGGCCATCGCGGGGACGCTGCTCTCCAGCTGCAAGCCCTCATTGACGATCGAGCGCATCTGCTTGCCCGTCGCCGTGTCCCACAGCTTGAGCGTGCATTCTTGATCGACGGAAACCAGCGTCTTGCTGTCCGGCAGAAAGGCCAGGGAAGTGATGTCCTTGGCATGTCCTTCGAGCGTGAACAGCTCGCGGGCGGTCTCCAGCTCCCACAAGCGCACCGTCTGATCGGCGCTGCCGGTGGCGAGGAGCTTGCCGTTGGGGCTGACGGCGATTGCGGTGATCTCCTTGTTGTGGCCGCGTATGCCGGCGGTCTGCTGTCCGGCCAGCTCCCAGAGCTTGACCGTGCGATCCACGCTGGCCGAGACGAGATAATGCCCGTCCGGGCTGAACGTCACGGAACTGATCCAGTTGGTATGGCCTCGATAGGAGTACAGCTCGACGCCGGCGCGCGTGTCCCATAGCTTGATAACCTGATCGCCGCCGCCGGAGGCCAGCAGCCGGCCGTTGGGGCTGAAGGCGACCGAGCTGATGACGTTGGTGTGGCCCTCGAAAGTCTTCAGCGGGGTGGTGCCCTCCGCGACGTTCCACAGCAGGATGCGGCGATCGCCGCCGCACGAGGCCAGCCGCTGGCTGTCGGCGCTGAAGACGACGCAGCTGACGGCGCTGCCGTGGCCCAGCAGCGTGCGCTCCTCCTTCATGGCCGCGGTGTCCCACAGCTTGACCAGACGATCGCCGCCGGCCGAGGCGAGGTGCTTGCCGTCGCGGCTCCAGGCCACGGCGCTGACAACGGAATGATGGCCCGACAGCGAGTGCAGCTCCTTGCCCGACTCCACGTCCCACACTTTGAGCAGACGGTCCGCCGCCCCGGAGACGAGCTGCTTGCCGTCGGGGCTGAACATGGCCGAGGTCACGGCGGCGGTGTGGCCGGTGAAGACGCGGATGGCCTGACCGGTTTTGCTGTCCCACAGCTTCAGCGTCTTGTCGCCGCTGCACGTGACGATGTACTTGGAGTCGGGGCTGTACACGGCCGCCGTCACCGGCGAACGATGGCCCTTGAGAATAAGCTCTTCCTTGCCGGCGGGGACCGGCCAGACCCGCGCCACCTTGTCGGCGCCGGCCGAGACGACGTGCCGTCCATCCGAGCTGAACATCGCCGACCACACGAGGCCTTGATGGCTGCCAAGCTGCTGATATTGCTCGCCGCTGCCGACGTCCCACAGCCGCACCGTTTTATCGCGGCTGCCGGAGGCGAGGGTTTGGCCGTCGGGGCTGAAAGCCAGGCAGGTGACGGCGTCGGTGTGTCCGCCTTGCAGGGCGCGCAAGGGCTGGCGACTGGCCACGTCCCACAAGCGAATGCTCGTGTCGGCGCTGCCGGTGGCCAGGCGCTTGCCGTCCGGGCTAAACGCCACGCTGAGGACTTCCTTGCTGTGTCCCTCGTAGAAGGGCGGTCGTTCGCTGCCGTCGCTCACCGAAAGGAGCCGAGCCACATCCGGAACGCCCGTGCCAACCGCGATGGTTTTGCTGTCGGGGTGGAACGCGAGACAAAACAGGTTGCGGGACATCAGGCTGGTAGCCCCATGAACGGCCCCGCTCTGGGCATCATAGCTGCGCATCGTGTGCTCGGCGTCGACGGAAACGAGCCATTTCCCATCGGAGCTGAAGGCGACGGCCTGTATCGTCGAAGTGTGGCCGGGAAGGTCGTGCTTGACCTTGCCCGTGCCGACATCGTAAACCCACAGGTGCTTCTCCAAACTGCCGCCGGCCAGCAGCTTGCCGTCCGGGCTGAAAGCGAGGCTCTTCAGAGCGCCCTTGTGCTCGTTAAGAGTCTTGACGAGCTTGCCGGTGTCGGCATCCCAGAGCTTGATGCTGACACTTTCGAGATCGGCGGAAGCGATGGTTTTGCCGTCGGGAGCAAAGGCGACGGCGTTAACGCTTCCAGTGTGGCCGGTGTACTGGCTGATCTCGCGTCCGGTGCCGGTGTCCCAGACACGAACGACGCCGTCGCCGCTGGCCGTTACCAGGCGGCGGCCGTCGGAGCTGAAGGCCAGCGCTTGTACCGGACCATTGAAGCGCAGCCGTCCGTCGCCGAAGATGCGATCGATGTGCGGCGGTAGATGCGCGGGGATGGCCGGCAAGGCCCAGCGCGCCCGGCGAAAGCTCGCGCGCGCCTCGATCAATCGTCCGGCCGCCAGGGCGTCCTCGCCCTGCTTGGCCAGCCTGGCCGCTTGCTCGTACCATTCCGGCGAGAATTTCGTGGGCAACCCCTCCTTGTCGGCAGCAGTGCGTTCTTGCCGATATTGCGCCTGGAGCTGGCGTACCTTCTCGGCGGTGAGCTTGCCGGGCGTCTCCGCCGCCGAGGCAGTCCACAGAGCGAACAGGGACAGACCCAGGAGACCGAGGACAACGCCGGTCTTCCGACTCGGCAAGCACATACTTAAACGTTTTGCTATCAGCATGGTCGAGGACGCTCCATCTGGTGCGGATGCCTTCATGGATTTTGGACTTCTCGTTACTCCCGCCCTAAAGGGCGGGGATTGCGTTCGCATGTCTATGCCTGTTCAGGGCTTCAGTCCTTTGGAGAGCAAGAGCCGGGGCTAAAGCCCCAGCCGAGGGGCTAAAGCCCCAGGGACGGGGCGTGTCTTCATCCTGTCCCCAGCCCTAAAGGGCTGGGCTAACGAAAAGACAACCGAATCGACGCACGGTTCCTACATTCCATCCGATCGCGGTTATTCAGCACACACGCGGCAACTTTTGAGTATAAAAGGCCAAGCGTCCTACCGGCAAGCACGGATTCTCTCGACGGACCCCCTACCATGAGAATGACTCCTCGAATCCTCGTCCTATCCGCGTCGGTCGGCGCCGGCGACCTCCGCACCGCCGCGGCTGGCGCAGCGAAAACCCAACGTCGCTCGTCTGGCCCGCTCGCGCCGCGTTTGACGTGGTGGGACATACGTTGAAATTGCTCAAGTAAAGCCGCTTGCGGCTTAGCGATTTTCGCGCGAAGCCGCAAGCGGCAATGTTTGTGGAGACCCCGATGCGTTACCGCCTTCCCTACGCGATCCTGTTGTGCCTGTCCAGCGCCCTACCGGCCCTCGCCGAGGATGAAGCCCGGCTGTTGCGCTTTCCCACCATCCACGGCCAACGTCTCGTCTTTTGCTACGCCGGCGATCTCTACACCGTGTCCGCGACGGGAGGTATCGCGCGCCGGCTGACTAGCCATCCCGGCTACGAGATGTTTCCGCACTTTTCGCCGGACGGCAAGTGGATCGCGTTCACAGGGCAGTACGACGGCAACACCGAGATTTACGTCATTCCCGCCGAGGGCGGCGAGCCGCGCCGCCTGACCTACACGGCCACGCTCGGCCGCGATGACGTATCCGATCGCATGGGGCCGAACAACATCGTCCTCGGCTGGAAGCACGACGGCAAACACGTCCTCTTTCGTTCGCGCATGCACTCGTTCAACGATTTTATCGGCCAGCTTTATACCGTGCCGCTGAAGGGCGGATTGGCCGAGCCGCTGCCCCTGCCGCGCGGCGGCTTCGCCTCGTACTCGCCCGACGACAAGAAGCTCGCTTACAACCGCGTCTTCCGCGAGTTCCGCACCTGGAAGCGCTATCGCGGCGGCATGGCCGACGACGTGTGGATCCACGATTTCACCACGAAAAAGACCGAAAATATCACCGCGAACCTTGCCCAAGACATCATACCCATGTGGCACGGCGACCGCATTTACTATCTCTCCGATCGGGATGCCAGCCGTCGCATGAACCTGTTCGTCACCGATCTCGCCGAGCGCACGACGCGACAGCTGACGAAGCTCACGGAGTTTGACATCAAGTTTCCGACCCTGGGCGACAAGGCCATCGTCTTCGAGAACGGCGGCTGGATCTATCGCTTCGACCTGGCGACGGAGAAATACGCCAGGGTACCGATTCGCATTCTCGAAGATCGCGCGGCCGCGCGGAGCGAGCTGGAGAGCGTGAGCAAGAACGTGACGAACTTCGAGATTTCGCCGGACGGCAAGCGTGCCCTCTTTGGCGCCCGCGGCGATGTCTTCACGGTGCCCGCCAAGCATGGCCGCACGCGCAACCTGACGAACACGCCCGGCGCTCACGAGCGCAATTCCAAATGGTCGCCGGACGGCAAGCTCATCGCCTTCGTCTCCGACGCCAGCGGCGAGGATGAAATCTGGGTCGTCGCGCCGGACGGCACCGGCTTGCGGCAATTGACCAGCGGCGGCGACACCTACAAGTACGAGATCTACTGGTCGCCCAACAGCAAGAAAATCCTCTGGTCGGACAAGGAGCTGCGTCTGCAATACGTCGAGGTCGAGAGCAAGGTTGTCAAGCCGATCGCCAAGGCTCCGGTCTGGGAGATCCGCGACGCCGTGTGGTCGCCGGACAATCGCTGGGTCGCCTATTCGCAAGAGGAGCGCGAAGGGATGGAGCGCGTCCACCTGTTCTCGCTGGAGCAGGGCAAGACGTACACCGTCACCGAGGGCTGGTACACGTCCACGCGGCCGGCCTTCAGCGGCGACGGCAAGTACCTGTTCTTCGTGTCGAAGCGCGATTTTCACCCGATTTACAGCGACACCGAGTGGAACCACGCCTATCGCGACATGGCCCGCATTTACCTTGTCACCCTCGACAAATCCACCCTCTCGCCTTTCCGCCCGCGAAGCGACGAGATCAGCGAGCCGGCGAAAAAAGAGGACAAGAAAAAGGAAGAGGCGAAGCCGAAGGAGCTGGTGCTCAAGGTGGACACGGACGGCCTGAACGAGCGCGTGCTGCAATTGCCCATTTCCGCGGCGAATTATCGCAATTTAGCGTCGGTCG
>Ga0335075_10008180_pt1 | contig 16065 bp, 11 predicted proteins | sample Lox_Sample_24_FD_206723 | JGI IMG/M metagenome (GOLD analysis project Ga0335075, IMG submission 206723) | Soil microbial communities from Loxahatchee National Wildlife Refuge, Florida, United States - Lox_Sample_2.4 | ecosystem: Environmental > Terrestrial > Soil > Wetlands | place: USA... | reverse complement strand
TGCCGGAAGACGCGATTGTCGCAGACCCGGTGGGGCGGGTGCGCGCCCAAGGCGGCACGCCTAATCCGCGCATCCCGCTGCCGCGCGATCTGTATCCGGACCGCGCCAACTCGGCCGGCTTCGACCTGGGCGACCGTGCCGCGGCGCCGGTGCTGCTCGCATCCGTGCAGCGTTTCGCCGGCAAGACGCACCGGATCGGCGGCGCCGGACCGGCACGCGAGATTCGTTCCCCGGCCGACCGGCGCGTCCTGGTCGGCACCGCCGCCGACGCCATGGAAGCCGAGATCGATGCAGCGCTGACACGGCTGGCGACGGGCTGGCGCGACTGGGATGCTGCCGGCGCGGCGCCTCGCTCCGCCGTGCTGGACCGCGCCGCCAATCTGATCGAGGCCGCGCGCGACGAGCTGCTGGCGCTGTTGGCCCGCGAAGGCGGCAAGACATTGACCGACGGCATCGCGGAGGTGCGGGAGGCAGCGGACGGATGCCGCTGGTACGCCGCCCGCGCCCGCGAGCAGTTCACCCCCCGCGATCTCCCCGGCCCAACCGGCGAACGCAATACCTGGAGCCTCGGCGGCCGCGGCGTGTTCGCGGCGATTTCGCCGTGGAATTTCCCGCTGGCGATCTTCACCGGCCAGATCGCAGCCGCTCTGGCGGCCGGCAATGCGGTCGCCGCCAAGCCGGCGGAGCAGACTCCGCTGGTGGCCGCCCGCACCGTCGCGCTGTTGCATAAAGCAGGGGTGCCGGCCGATGCGTTGTCGCTGCTGCCCGGCGCCGGCCCTTCGGTCGGGCAGATCTTGATCCGGGACCCGCGCATCGCCGGGGTCGCGTTCACCGGCGGCACCGAAACCGCGCAGGGCATCGCCCGGCAGCTCGCCGAGCGTCCCGGCCCGATCATCCCGTTCATCGCCGAAACAGGCGGGGTGAACGCGATGATCGTGGACAGCTCGGCGCTGCCGGAGCAGGTGGTCGCCGATGTCATCACCAGCGCGTTCGGCTCGGCCGGGCAGCGCTGCTCGGCCTTGCGGCTTTTGTGCGTGCAGGATGATGTGGCCGATCGGATGCTGACCATGCTCGCCGGCGCAGCCGAGACGCTGGTGATCGGCGATCCGCTGGATCCGGCGACCGATGTCGGCCCGGTGATCGACGAGGAAGCGCGCGACCGCCTGGCACGCTACGCGGCCGGCATGGGCGCGCCACTGTTCGAGCTTGCGCTGCCGCCCGGCACCGGGCACGGCACCTTCTTCGCGCCGCGCGCCTATCTGCTGGACGATCCTGGGCGATTACGCGAGGAAGTATTCGGCCCGATCCTGCACGTCGTGCGCTACGCGGCCGATCGGCTGGACGCCGTCATGGATGCCATCGCCTCGACCGGCTTCGGCCTCACGCTCGGCGTACACTCGCGGATCGAGAGCACGCAGCGCCGCATCGTCGAGCGGCTGCAGGTCGGCAATGCCTACGTCAATCGCAACCAGATCGGCGCGGTGGTTGGCGTTCAGCCCTTTGGCGGCCGTGGCCTGTCCGGCACCGGCCCGAAAGCCGGCGGCCCGACCACGCTCTATCGCTTTGCGGAGGAGCGTGTCGTTTCAATCAACACCGCCGCCGCCGGCGGCAACGCAGCATTGCTGGCTGCCGACGAGGGCTGATCCGATCGGGCCGGGCTGCGTAGCTACACCAAGCAAGCTGGATGGGCCGTACGGCGCCACCCTCAAAGAATTGGCGCACTGCTACAACGTGGGGCGGGCGACTGATTTCGAGGTTGCGTATCGCCTAGGCATGCTTACGGCCACGCGCGAGGCCAAGGCCAATTAGAGCGACGCCGAAAAGCGCCAATGGGGCCGGTTCGGGTATACTTGTGCTTGTGACGAGGACATCGTCGAGCAAATCACCCACGTTGCCGGGCGTATCACTTGTAAAGGTCAAGTATGCCACGGTGGTCGATGCGACGGTGATCGGGGCATCCGAAACGATGCCGGAGGTGTCGTCATCGCTCGCAAGGGTGAACGTTTGATCGTAAGGTCCGAACGTAACGGTGGTCGACGCCGTGACACCCCGCTGAGAGCCAATGAGGTCGAAGCTCAGAAGATATGTAGTGCCAGGATAAAGCGTGATGGCGGTCTTTGATTGGAGGACACCCTCGGGATTGCCACCACTCCCGCCCATATCAACGCAGTTTCCGGATTCGGGCGAAACGCAGAGATACCCATAAGTAGACCCACCGACGATATCGACATTGGTGCCACCAAGCGTGTGAAAAAGTCCTACGTCGGTGGCGCTCAGCGTGGGCGTGAGCTCATCAAAATTCTCGTTCAATAAAACGGCCGCGCGCCCAATTGCGGGAAGCAGGCACAGGGCCGAGCCAACTAGAAGCGGAAGGATACGCACTGACAGGCCTCTCTTTCGCGATAGGGGCGATCCGCCACGTTGGGGCATATTTTCCTCCTCCGTTGATGCGGCCACCCGCTCGCCACCCACATTACGGGACCAGCAATGATTCCGCAAGCTAAAAAATGCGGCTCCCCCCTTCACAAGTGAGATTGGGCAGGGTCCTGGGCCCAGGGGCCGGCAACGATCAATAAATCCCCCCAGCATCAGCCATCGTAATCCAGCCCGATATCCAGCGCCGTCGCGCTGTGCGTCAGCCAGCCGATCGAAATCAGATCGACCCCCGTCGCCGCCACACCGGGTGCGGTGGTCAACGTGATGCGTCCTGATGCCTCGGTGATCGCCCGGCCATCGACCATCCCGACCGCCTGCCGCAGCATCTCCGGCCCCATGTTGTCGAGCAGCACAGCATCGACGCGCAGCGTCAACGCCTGCTCGAGCTGATCCAGCGTGTCGACTTCCAGCTCAATCTTCACCAGGTGCCCGACAGCGGCACGCGCACGCTCCACTGCCGCCCGCACCCCGCCGGCGATCGCCACGTGATTGTCCTTGATCAGCACGGCGTCATCCAAGCCGAATCGATGATTGCTCCCCCCACCGACACGCACCGCGTACTTCTGCGCGGTGCGCAGACCGGGCATCGTCTTGCGCGTGCAGCACACCTGCGCCTTGTGGCCGCTTATCGCCTCGACCACCGCATGAGTCGCCGAAGCCACACCGCCGAGGTGACACAGGAAATTGAGCGCAGTCCGCTCCGCCGTCAGGATCCCGCGCGCCGGGCCGGCGATCGTTGCGATCGTGTCGCCCGGTGCCAGCCGGCTGCCGTCGTGACATTGCGGCGTTGCCTCGATCGCCGGATCCATCAGCCGGAACGCGGCCAGAGCAAAATCCAGGCCGGCCAGCACGCCCGGCTGGCGGGCGACCAGCGCGGTGTGCGTGTGCACATCGACAGGCACGATGGCATCCGTGGTGAGATCGCCGGCGCGGCCGAGATCTTCCAGCAAAGCAGCACGCACCACGGGTTCGACCATCACCGCGGGCAGAGTGGGAACTTGCATGACAGGTCTCCGCTCAGACCGCGAGCATCCGCTCGACCGCGCGCCGCGCGCGGGCCGCGACGGCCGGATCGATCGTCACTTCGTGCTGCATGGTCTCCAGCGCCGTGCGGATCTTCGGCAGCGTGATGCGCTTCATGTGCGGGCACAGATTGCAGGGCCGGAGGTACTCGATCCCCGGATGCTGCGCGGCGATGTTGTCGCTCATCGAGCACTCGGTCACCAGCACCACGCGCCGCGGCTTCTCGCGCCCGACATAGGCGGCCATGTCGGCGGTCGAGCCGGCATAGTCCGCTTCGGCGATCACCTCCGGCGGGCATTCCGGATGCGCCAGCACCACGACGCCGGGGTAATCGGCGCGCACCTGCTGGATATCCTTGGCGGTGAAGCGTTCGTGCACCTCGCAATGGCCCGCCCAGGCGATTACTTTCACCTTCGTCTGCGCCGCCACGTTCTGCGCCAGGTACTCGTCCGGCAGCATGATCACGCGGTCGGTGCCAAGCGATTCGATAATCTTGCGGGCATTTGCGGACGTGCAGCAGATGTCGGATTCCGCTTTCACCGCAACCGAGGTGTTCACATACGTCACCACCGGCACGCCGGGATAGCGCTCGCGCATCAGCCGCACGTCCTGCGCCGTGATCGATTCAGCCAGCGAACACCCGGCGCGCAGGTCGGGGATCAGCACGGTCTTGGCAGGGTTCAACAGCTTCGCCGTCTCCGCCATGAAATGCACCCCGGCGAGCACAATCACCTCGGCATCCGTCTTCATGGCCTCGCGCGCCAATGCCAGGCTGTCGCCCGTAATGTCGGCGACGCAGTGGAAAATCTCCGGCGTCTGGTAGTTGTGCGCCAGGATCACCGCGTTGCGGCGGCGCTTCAGCTCAAGGATAGCATCGATGTCATCGGCGAAGACCGACCACTCCATCGGCGGTATGACATGCTGCACGCGGGCATACAGCGGCGCGGTGCGGTCGAGAGCCTGTGAGAGGGACATGCTTGCACCTTTATGCTCACAATGAGCATTTGTGGAGGACAAGAGAACGGCCAATCCGGCCGTTGGTTATGCTAAATATGAGTATAACTCCGTTGTCAACCCCCCGCCGATCCGGGTCTGCGTCCCCTGCGCCTCTGCGGTTCGACTTCCTTCTTGTTGCTCCCTCAATCATCCCTCAATCCGCCAGGGAAGCGCCCTACCGGCGCGGCACCTCTGCCCGAACCGGCTCGCACACTCTTGACTGCGCCCGCGGCTCGCGCGACGCTCGCGGACCAGCCGCCCAGTCTAGGCTATCGCGCAGAGCGCCGGAGGAAATGTGGCATGGCACACCAAGACGAAATCGCCCTGATGGCTCACCTCATGCGGCGCGCCGGCTTCGGCGCGAGCCGCGACGAACTCGAGGCGCGCGTGGCCAAGGGCTATGACGCCACCGTCGAGGAATTGCTCCACCCGCAAAGCCAGCCGCCGGTCGATCCCTACACGCTGCTACGCCACCAGCCGGCTGCGTTGCTGCCCGGCGGGCAGCCGCCCATGGGCAACGTCAACTACATGTATTATCTGGTGAACACCAAGCGACCGCTGGAAGAGAAGATGGCGCTCTTCTGGCACCACGTCTTCGCCACCGGCAACTCGAAAGTCGATAACTACGACCAGCTGCTGGAGCAGATCGACCTGTTCCGTCATCACGGCATGGGCAACTACCGCGATCTTCTGGTGAAGGTCGCCAGGAACCCCACGATGATCTTCTGGCTGGACAACAACCAGAACCACGGCACCGCCGTGAACGAGAACTGGGGACGCGAGCTGCTCGAATTGTTCAGCCTCGGCGCCGGAAACTACACCGAAAAGGACGTTCGCGAAGCGTCACGCGCCTTCACCGGCTGGACCTTCGAGACCAAGCTGCCGCGCCTGCCCTATGGCCGGTTCCCGTGGAAATTCGAGTACCGCCCGGAAGACCACGATGACGGCGTCAAAGAATTCCTCGGCCACCGCGGGAATTTCAATGGCGAGGACATCATCGACATCGTCGTGCAACAGCCGGCTTGCGCGAAGTTCATCTGCCGGCATCTCTACAATTTCTTCGTCGCCGACGAGCCGCAGGTCCCGGCCTGGTCGCTGGAACCGCCGCGCGACCCGCAGGCGATCGAGACGCTTATGGCAGCGTTCCGCGAATCGAAATGCGAGATGACACCGGTCCTGCGCGCGCTGTTCACCTCGGATTTCTTCAAGAATGCCCGCTATCAGCATCTGAAGTCGCCTGCCGAGGTGGTCGTCGGCACGCTGCGCCTGGTCGGCGGCTACGAGTTGCCGAAGCCGGGATATGGCGAGCTGTCGATGCATCCGTCCTACATGGGGCAGGACCTGCTCAACCCGCCGTCGGTCGAGGGCTGGCACACCGGCAAGGAGTGGATCAACAGCGGCTCTTTGATGTCACGCATCAACTTCGTTGCCGAGCAGGTGGGCAACCCGGGCCTGCCGGGTGTGCGCGCCATCATCGACCGGCTGAAGGCGAAGGGAACGCTCGCTCCCGAGCAACTTGTCGATAACTGCCTTGACCTGTTTGGCCCGGTGGAAGTCAACCCCGAAACGCGCCGCGAACTGACCGATCAGGCCAAACAGTGGGGCGAGATCCGCTGGGATGGGGCCGCAGCAGCAGCCTCGGCCAAGCGCGCGACGGAAATGCTGCAACTGATCGCCGCGACGCGGGAATATCAGTTTGGCTGAAACATGACGCCAATTGGCTAGGAGGAAGTATCCAATGTCGGCAACGCAGAAGGAGCCTGTGCTGGTCGTATTACAGCTCACGGGTGGCAACGACTATCTCAACAGCATCATCCCCTACAACAATCCGCTCTACCGCGACAATCGGAAGGCGGTCGGGATTGCCGAAGAGGACATCATGCCTCTCGACAATACCTATGGCATTCCGTCGTACATGGCGCCGCTGAAGAAGGTATGGGACGAGGGCAACCTCGCGATCATGCACGGGGTCGGCTACCTCGACTCTCCGCGTTCGCATTTCCGCTCGATGGACATCTGGCACACCTGCGAAGCCGAAAAGGTGGGCACTGAAGGCTGGCTAGGCCGCGTGATACGCGAGTTCGACCCGAAGAAGGAGAATGTGATCACCGCCGTCAGCTTCGGCCCGTGCCTGTTCCGCGCGCTGTCGGTGCCTGGCGTCCCGGTGGCTTGCGTCGCCGGCGCGCTGGAGAACTATGGCTTCCTGCCGACCATCCGCGAGCAATCGCAACGTCTGCAGGTGCTGGAGCGCTTCTCACGCATGTACACGCCGATCCCTGGCAGTGGCGTGATGGAATATATCGGCACCACCGGACTCGATTCACTGAAGGGCGCCGACATCCTGAAGGTGGCGCCGTCGCGCTACAGCTCCGCCGTTCAGTACCCGGACACGCCGATCGCCCGCAAGCTGCGGGGTATCGCACAGGTGCATCTGGCTGGCCTTGGCACGCGTATTTTCTACTGCGACCATGGCAGTTTCGATTCTCATGCTGGGCAGAACCCGCTGCACGGCAGTTTGTGGAGCGCCGTGACGGAAGGTCTGGACGCGTTCATGACCGATCTGCGGCAGCACGACGCCGCGGATAACGTTGTCGTCCTGATGTTCTCAGAGTTCGGTCGCCGCGTGCGCGACAATGGCTCCGGCACCGACCACGGCGCCGCCGGTGCCACCTTCGTGCTGGGTGATAACGTCAAGGGCGGCCACTACGGCGAGTATCCGTCGCTGAAGGCCGGTGACCTCGTGCAGGGCGACCTTAACCCCAGCATGGACTTCCGCGGCATCTATTCGACCATTCTCGACAAGTGGCTGGGGCTCAATCCGAAGCCGATCGTCAACGGCACGTACGAGCAGCCCGCCTTCCTGCAATAAGGGCGAAGGGGGGACCATCCCCCGCGCCTTTGCGCGAGGATCGACAAACACGGTGTGACGGGAGGGAGCGATGGCGCTGACGACAGTAGTGCGGGGACGGGCCTATGACTGGAGCCATGCCATAGGCCGCGGCTCTGCGTCGGGCACCGGGTTCAACTATCCGCAGACGATGTGCCTGGGCAATGACAGCGACATCTACGTCGCCAACCGGGGCAACGAGAACAATTTCGGCATGCGGGTGAACCGCATCCGCCTCGGTGGCGTCGGCGACGAGGAACTGCTCGCCGAATTCTTCAAGTTCGGCGAAGGCGACGGGCGCTCCACTTGGCCGTTCGGCGTCGCGGTGGACCGGCAGAACCGCGTATATGTCTCGGACGAATGGACCAACACCATCTCGGTGTTCGATGCCGACGGCAAGTTCCTGCGCGAATGGGGCAAGACCGGCAGCGGCGACGGCGACGGCGAGTTGTTGCGCCCGGCCGGCTTGGCTTGCGACCGTGACGGCAACATCATCGTCGTCGACAGCGGCAACAACCGGCTGCAGGTCTTCACCCCCGAGGGCAAGCTCGTCGCCAAATACGGCAAGACCGGCAGTGGGGACGGCGAGTTCAATCAGCCGTGGGGTGTGACCGCCGATAAGGACGGCAACATCTACGTTGCGGACTGGAAGAATCATCGCATCCAGAAGCTGTCGCCAGACGGCAAGTTCCTGATGAAGATCGGTGAGTATGGAACTCTTCCGCACGAGCCGAATGCCTATGCGGTGACCTATCTCGGGCCGTTCGTTTCCAGCCTGCCGGTCCCTGGATACCCCAAAGCGGGGATTTTCAATCACCCGACCGATGTCGCCGTCGATCCGGACGGCGACATCTACGTCACCGACTGGGGCAACCATCGGGTCAGCATCTTCGAAGCCGACGGCACGCCGCTGACGAACCTCGTGGGCGACGCGCAGGTAATGTCCAAGTGGGGTCAGCAGAGCATCGACGCCAATCCTGACATGATGAAGGCCTATCGTCGGGTGCGGAACCTGGAGCCGTTGTGGCGCCTCTGCTTCCCCACCGCTGTCGACTTCAATCCGGCGACGGATGAAATTATCGTCGCGGACAGCCAGCGCAACCGCTTGCAGATTTATCGCAAAGTTCGCAACTACGTCGACTTCCAGGCGAACTTGTAGGATTGCGGCGGGCCGCCGCGGAAACTGCCCCTAGGCCGGGGTAAGGTCGGTACGGCGACCTTACCCCGGTTGCTGGCCAGGTTGACGACACACGCCTCGGTTGCGCGCGCCTTGCGGCGGCGATCGCACAAAAAGTCTTGCGTGAAAGCTGATCGGCCTCGTAACGTCTGTCACGAACGAAGCGAGGGCGGGGAGATGATGGCGACCGGATTTTGGGCCGGTACCCACGTGCGAACACCGGGGGGTCCGATCCCGGTCGAGGCCCTGATCGAGGGTGAACTGGTCTCGACCGAGTCCGGGCGCCTGGTCCCGGTGATCCGTTTGATGAAGTCGCGATTCGACAGCGGTACTTCTGGATCGATGCAATTCACCAAAGTCGGGCCGATCCGCATCGTTCGCGGTGCATTCGCGGATAATCAGCCTTTCCGGGACCTGTCGGTCGCACCCGGCCAGAAGTTGAGAATAGCAGGCGCGCTGGTCCCTGCGATCCTGCTTATAAACGGGGTCACGGTGTATCAGGATAGAGAGACAAAAGCCGGGACCTATTTCAACACCGTCCTCGAGCATGAGGATCTCCTTGTCGTCGAAGACATTGCCGCCGCAGGCCAGCCACGGATGCATGCCACGCAAGCGAGCATCATGGACCTGGGAAGCGCCGATGAACCGAGCCCGGCGATTGCGTCTCTGTCCGGCACCCTTGTCACAGCGCGCAAGCATCTGTTGCAGCGGGCTGCGGCAATGGGCTTTGAAACCACCGAGGATCCAGGTTTATATCTTGTGACAAAAGGGACGCAGATACATCCTGCAGAGCAGGAAGGACGAGTTTATCGTTTCAAGGTACCAGCCTTCACAGAGGAAATTCGCCTGCGGTCCAGAACTTACGTACCTCGGGATATGATTCCCGGCTCGATCGATGATCGTCAGCTCGGCGTGGCGGTGACCACTATAGAAATAGAGTCGAACCGCTCTCGGCTTGAAATCCCGCTCGCCGATCCATCACTGTCGGGCTTCTACGACTTGGAATTCGGCGACGAGAAGGCATGGCGCTGGTCCGACGGCGATGGCGCGTTCCGCTGCCCGCCGCTCGATCACGAGGCTGTTCTCACCGTCCAAATAGACCACCGCGGCCTCTATCTATCGAAGCGAGCGCTGCGCTGGGTCGATCCCCGATCTCGCCTTACCGCTGCCGCGGCGAGCAAGGCCGGAGGGATCGTCGTGGTTTCGGGTGAGCCGGAGACACCAGGACATCGCTACCGCGTGCTCGACACGGTTGCGGCGACGGAGCGTCTGGGCATCCCGGCGATCTGGTTGCGTGCCGACGAAATTCTTGATCGAAGAGCTGAACTCCAGCGCGCCGAGGTGTTGATCGTCTGGAGGGCCCCATACGAACCGCGTATCGAGACGGCGATAGCGGCAGTCCGCGCCAACGGCGGCAAAGTCCTGGTGGACATGGACGACCTGATGTTCGACCCGCGTCTCGCTCGCCCGGATCTGATCGATGCGATCCGTTTCAATCGCTTCAGCCAGGACGAAGTCAGGGATCACTATGCACGCATGCGAGAGAGCCTGGCGGCTGCGGATGGATGCCTGTGCACGACGCCCCAATTGGCGATTCATGCACGAGAACAGGGGTGTGCCGCGGTCTGGGTGTTGCCGAATGGCTTTGACGAAGCCACGGAGCGGACTTCGCGAATGGCGGTGCGACAGAAGCACACCACCGAGGCAGATCCACTGATTCGGATTGGCTACGCCGCCGGATCCCGCACGCATCAACGCGACTTTGCCGTAGCCGCGCCGGCGGTCGCCCAGGTGCTGAGGCAGCATCCTGACTGTCGCCTGGTGTTGTTCCGTCGCGGTCCCGATTTGCCAGTCGTTGATCCGCGGGAATTTCCCGAGCTGACCGACTGCACGGAACAGATCGAATGGCGAGAGATGGTCGATCTCTCACAGCTTCCGTGGGAACTGGCGCGCTTCGATATCAACCTGGCACCCCTTGAACTGGGCAATCCATTCTGTGAGGCCAAGAGCGAACTCAAGTATTTCGAGGCGGCACTGGCCGGAGTATGCACAATAGCATCACCGACCGGCCCGTTTCGGCAAGCTATACGTGATGGCGAAACGGGCCTCCTCGCCGGCGATACGAGCGAATGGTATAGAGCTCTGTCGGAACTAGTGACTGATGGACCGCGACGTCACCGCATGAGCCTAGCCGCCTATCATGACGTCCTTTGGACCTATGGTCCACGGCGGCGTAGCCAAATTCTCTCCACCATCCTCGCCCAGCTCGCGCCCGGCGAGACCGGAGCGGCCGCATTCGAGCTGGCCCGCCACCGCCAAATGCAGCAGCGCAGCGACCTGCCGGAGATACCGAAAGGCGAGGTCATCTTCGCCATCGACCGGCTTGCCTCCGCCGACGTAACGGTCGTGATACCGCTGTACAACTATGCCCACTACGTCAGCGAGGCACTCGACTCTGTTTGGCACCAGACCGTTCCAATCCTTGACCTCGTGATTGTGGACGATTGCTCTGCGGACAGCTCGCTGACGGTAGCCAACGAATGGCTTCAAAGGCACGCTGCGCGATTCAATCGCATTGTGCTTGTTCGCAATCTCAACAACTCCGGCCTCAGCCTGACGCGCAATGCCGGCTTCGCCGCGGCCGAGACGCCGTATGTACTGCCGCTGGACGCCGATAATCGGATCTACCCTCGATGCGCGGAGACCTGCCTGCGTGTGGCACATGAGACCGGAGCGGCATTTGTTTACCCACGAATTCAACAGTTTGGCGGCGCGACCGACGTGATAGGCGGGGCTCCTTTTGTGCCGATGCGTCTGTCCGGCGGGAACTACATCGACGCAATGGCCTTGATCGCCAAGGACGCCTGGGCCGCCGCCGGCGGCTATGCCCGGGTAACGCTTGGCTGGGAAGATTACGACTTCTGGTGCACACTGGCCGAGCGCGGCGTCTGGGGCCAGCCGGCCGACCAGATCCTTGCTGAATACCGGGTCCACGAAGCCTCCATGTGCCAGACGGTCACCGACTTGCCGGATAACAAGCGTGAGCTGCTCCGTCTCATAAGCAACCGTCACTCGTGGCTGACCGTCGCCGAGGTGCAGGCCGCCGGAGAGCGCAACCGGCGATTGGAGAAGACAGACGTTCAGCCGCCAGGCAAGTCCGGAAACCGTGGAGAGAAGCGGCGGACCCAGCGCAGCAAGCCGCGGCGGTCGAAGAGCACTGTACGATCATAGGTGAGCAACCCCGCCTTATTGTCTCCGATTTCAAAAAGGACAACGGATGGCGCGCGAACGAAACTGGTCGAATACATACACATACCAGGCGGCGCGCCTGCACCACCCCACTTCGATCGACCAGGTGCGCCAGACCGTTGCCAACGCAACAAGAATTCATGCCCTGGGCGCCCGTCACTCCTTCAGCGGCGTCGCCGACACGACCGGCGACCTGATCGACGTCAGTAATATTCGTCCCGAACCAACAATCGACCGCCACCAACGCACCGTCACCGTCGGTGCCGCCATAAGTTACGGCGAGCTGGCAGCGTTCCTGGAAGCCCACGGGTTCGCGCTGCGCAACATGGCCTCGCTGCCGCACCTATCGATCGCCGGAGCGACGGCGACGGGCACGCACGGATCGGGCGACAGCAACGGCAATCTTGCCACTTCGGTTGCCGCACTCGAGATCGTGACGGCCAGCGGAGACCTCATCGAAATCCGGCGAGGCCAGCGGGGCTTCAGCGGAATCGTCGTCGGCCTCGGCGCCTTCGGCGTCGTCACGCGGGTCACCCTGGATGTCGAACCCAGCTTCCAGATGCAACAGGACGCCTTCGCCGACCTGCCCTGGGCCGAACTGCTCACGAATTTTGATGCCATAATGGCGGCCGCCTACAGCGTCAGCCTGATGACAATGTGGTCCGCGACCACGGTGAACCGGCTCTGGCTGAAGAAGCGGCTGATCAATCAAGAGCCATCACACGTCACGCCGACGCAATTCGGCGCGACGCCGGCAGCACAGGCAAGCCCCGGCGCGATCAATATAGACGACAGCCTGACACCATTCGGCGCCGCAGGGCCGTGGTCGGAGCACCTGTGCCATTTCCGGCGCGGTTGCGAACCGGGTCCAACCGCGCAGATCCAAAGCGAATACATGCTGCCCCGCACCCAGGCCATCGCGGCGCTCACCCGCCTCAGGGCAATCGCCAAACGCATCGATCCGCACCTGATCATCAGCGAAATACGCACCGTGGCCGCGGACGATCTCTGGCTCAGTCCCTCGTACGGCCACGACACCGTCGCGATCCATTTCACCTGGAAGCCGGCCCCTGCCGCGGCCGACGCCATAACAACCGAGATCGAAGCGCTGCTGCTGCCGCTCGGCGCTCGCCCGCACTGGGGAAAGCTGATGCACGCGCGCGCCGAACAGATCGCGCCGCTCTACCCGCAGTTAGCGGAATTCCGGAAGCTTGCCGACGAGTACGATCCGGCAGGCAAATTCCGAAACCAATTCCTGAACGAGCACGTCTTCGGATAACGCGCTACGCCGCGACAAGGCCCTGACGCGCATCCAGCCGCCAGGTCTCCTCGATATGCGCAGCCAGCGCGTCGGTGACCGGCTGGCGCGCCATCCGGCCCTTCACCAGGATGATTCCGTAGTCGGGCAGCTTCGGCAGCCCCTCCTCGGGACGTACCGGACGCAGCCCCTCGGGCAGCCAGGCCTGCGCCGAAACCGTGACCGCCAGCCCCGCCAGCACTGGCGCATGCGTCCCCACCTGCGAGCCCGACGTATAGGCGATCCGATAGCGCCGTCCCGCCCGTTCCAGCGCCTGCACGGCGGCACAGCCCCAGTCGCAGCCGCGCCGCTCCGACAGCGGATCCGGGCTGGCCAGTGCCAACGGCAGCGGATCCATCCGGTGCGGCGCATAGCGCGTCGAGGTCACCCAAACGAGCGGCCCTCGCCATAACTGCACCGCCGGCAGGCTGCGCGGCTCGGTGCCTTCCGACAGCAGCGTCAGGTCAAGCTCGCCACGATGCAGCCGTTCGAGCAGTTCGCTCGACGGTTCGCACACCACATCGACCTGCACCGCCGGGTGGGCGTCCGCAAACCGCTTCAGCACCGGCGGCAGATAGCCGAACGCATAGTCGTCCGGAGTGCCAAGCCGCACTGTCCCGGCGATCTGCGGCGTGTGGAAGGTCGCCATCACCTCGTCGTTCAAAGCCAATATCTGGCGCGCCCGGCCGAGCAGGTATTGGCCGTGCGGCGTCAGCTCCACCGCCTCGCCCTTGCCACGGCTGAGCACCGGGTGGCCCAGCACTTCCTCCAGTCGCTTGATCTGCATGGAGACCGCGGCCTGGGTGCGGCCGACCAGGGCAGCGGCCTGTGTGAAACTACGGCCCTCGGCAATCAGCACGAAGGCGCGTAACAGGTCGGGGTCCAGAGACAGCGGGAGGCTCACAGCCATCAATATTGGTGATCCCAGACATAAAGGCAATTCGTTTTAATAATGCCGCGCCGCACACCATCTCCGTGATGCCCCGATGCGGGGTGTCGCAGGAGGTTCCGATGTCGACCCAGTCACTGACCACACGTTTTTTCGCCGATGCAGGCGCACCGGCCGGGAATAACGGCCGGCTGCGCGCTGCACCCGTTCGGCGGCGAGAGAAGCCGCGCGCGGGTGGGCTGTGGGCGACGGTCGTGTCGGCGTATCGGCGGCATCGCACGCGCGCGACCCTGGCCGGATTGGACGGGTACATGCTGAAGGATATCGGCGTGTCGCCCGCAGAGGCCGAGTACGAGGCGAACAAGCCGTTCTGGCGCGAGTAAGGAGGCGCACCACCCCCTTCCCTTGCGGGAGGGGGCCGCGCCGGCGACCCGTGCAGCCCGCTTACCACTCCATTGGCGCGAGCGCGTTCTCGACTGGCCAGCTCGAGATGTGATGCACGCCGAACAGCGGATGGTCCAATTCCAGCAGGCTGACGGCGATGCTGCTCAACGGCCGCGACCAATCCGATACCGCCGGGGAATCAGCAGGTTGGCCAGACCACTCAGCGCCAGCGTCGTCGCCATCAGGATGAAGGCCAACGCGGCCGCGAACGGCCAGTTGTTGTTGTTAGTGAACTCCCAGTAGATCAGCGGCGCCATCATGTGGAAGCGCGGACCGCCAAGCAGGAGCGGTGTGGCGAACGCATTCATGCACAGGATGAAGCACAGCACCGCGGCGATCAGCACACCGGGCAAAGCGAGCGGAAGCACCACACGACGGAAGGCTCGGGACGGCGCGGCGCCCATGCTGGCGGCGGCTTCCTCCAGACGCGGGTCGATCCCCTCGAACACCGATTGCAGCGCCAGCACGGTGAACGGCAGGTTGATCGACACGATTCCGGCGATCACCGCATCCTCGGTGAACATCAGATCGACCGGGCGCGCGTGGAACAGCCGGGTCAGCACGATATCCAGCATGCCGCCACGGGCGAACAGGATCATCCAGCCGGAAGTCCGCGTCACCGCGCCGATGAACAGCGGCAGGATGATCAACGTCAGCCAGACGGATTTGAACCGGCTGGTGCTGCGCGCCAGTCGCCAGGCCATCGGCAAGCCGAACAGCAGGCACGCCACGGTCACCACGGCCGAGACGCGAACGGTGGTCGCCAGCACGTCGCGATAGAACGGATCGGTAAAGAACCGCGCGTAATTCGCCGGGGTCATGGCCGCGACCATGATCTGGGTCGGATCGAACCGGTTCAGGCTGAAGCGCGCCAGCAAGGCCAGCGGGCCAAGCAGCATGATCACAACAAGGAGCGTGGCCGGAGCAAGCAGCGGCAGCGCGGCCCGCACCTCGGTCTGCGCCGGATCAGGCATGCTGTACGTTCTTGTCCCACCAGTCCTGCATCTCGGCCTGCACTTTGGTGGTGTACGCGTAGTCCGGCTGCACCAGCTTCGGCTTCGGATTCGGGAAGGCGAGCTGCTCGGCGATCTTGCCGGTCAGCTTTGCGTCGGTGACCGTCGGCAGGTAGCCCATGTGCGCAGCGAAACCCTGCTGCGCCGACGGTTCCAGCATGGCATCGACGTACTTCCAGATGGTGTCCTTGTCCGGCGCATTCTTCGGGATGACCATGCCGGAGACATAGAGGATCGAGCCCTCGGCCGGATACCGGCCCTGCACGGGGAAGCCGGCGTTCTGCCACATCACCGTGCGGGCGAACCAGATCATGCCGACCTCGATCTCGCCCGACTTGAAAGCGGGTGCAAGGTTGTCGGTCTCCGGATAAAGATGAAGGCCGTTGTCGTTCAGCTTCATGATCAGCGGCTTGGCCTTGTCGAAATCGTCCGGATTGCCGCTGGCATAGAGCGCGGCCGCCATCATCAGCCAGAACCCGGCGGTGGTGACGACGCCGACCTTGCCCTTCCATTTCGGGTCGAGCAGATCGCCGAAGCTCTTCGGCGGATCGCTGACGGTCTGCGGGTTGAAGGCGATCACCTGGGTGCTGTAGATGTGCGGCACGAAATAGTCGTTCCAAAGGAAATCGGACACATTCTTGAGGTTCGGCGCTT
>Ga0335075_10008179_pt1 | contig 16066 bp, 11 predicted proteins | sample Lox_Sample_24_FD_206723 | JGI IMG/M metagenome (GOLD analysis project Ga0335075, IMG submission 206723) | Soil microbial communities from Loxahatchee National Wildlife Refuge, Florida, United States - Lox_Sample_2.4 | ecosystem: Environmental > Terrestrial > Soil > Wetlands | place: USA... | reverse complement strand
GCCTTCTTGGCACCACGACGTGCCCGCAAGCGCTGGAACTGTGCCTGCAGATAGGAGTTCTTGACGCGTACCGCGGCCCAGGCCGCCGTCACCAGGGTGGTTTTGAGCCAGGGAGCACCCTTTCGTACGCGAGTGGAGCGGCGTTTGCCGGCACTCTCGTCATTTCTCGGGCAGAAGCCGGCCCAGGAGCGCAGGTGGCTATCGGAGGCAAAGCGCGTCATATCCACTCCGATCTCGGCGACGATGACATGGGCGCTGACATCACTGATGCCGGGCATCGTCGTCAAGAGTCGGGCGCTCTGGTGGATTGACGCCAAGGTTTTTCCCACCGTGGCATCCAGTTCAGCCAAGCCATGCTGCAGGGCGCTGATCAGATCCAGATGCACTCGCAGGAGTCCCCGATGGTGCTCGCGCACCCGCCCATGCAAAGCCTCGATGAGCTCAGCGCGTTTCTTGCGGGCGTGGCCCTGGGCGAGATCCGCAAGCTTTTCCGGGTCTCTTTCCCCCTCGATCAACGCCTGAAGGATCGCCCGTCCGCTCTTGCCGAGAACATCGGACAGGACGCTCCCGAGTTTGATGTTCGCGTCCTCCAGCACTTTCTGGATTCGTGAGGAGTGCTGCGAGATCTCGCGTACCAGTTGTTTGCGGGTACGGGTCAAGTCGCGCAGCTCCTGGATCGGTGCCGGGGGTACGAAGCTCGAGCGGATCAACCCGTGGGCGAGAAGGTCTGCGATCCAGCCAGCATCACTCACATCGGTCTTTCGCCCTGGGACGTTACGGATGTGCTGCGCATTGGCCAGGATAAGCTCAAAGTCACCCTCTAAAAGATGCCACACCGGCTTCCAGTACACGCCCGTGGCCTCCATGGCCACATGACTCACCTCATGCGAACTCAGCCACTCGTTGAGCTCCAGAAGTTCCGACGTGGTGGTGCCGAAGGTTCTTACCTCATCGTGCAGTGGTTCAGATACACAGCGGACACGGGCCACGACATTGTCCTTGTGCACGTCAAGGCCTGCGCAGCGTCGATACAAAATTTCCATAGATCCTCCCTGCTGAAATATAAGCTCAGGTGTCGGGAGAAACCCTTGTCTTCAAACTCTAGTATTCGTGCTCCGGAGCGCAAAGCGCTCGTGGCAACAGTTCGGGGTGCTCGCAGGGTCTCGGGTCCAACTAGCTACCGGGCTCAAAGCACCAAACGTTTACCGACCTCGGTCCCGACACCACCGATCGTACCCGATACTGGCCTAAGCGCCTCTCCCAGCTTCATTTTTTCGGGGACGGCGCAGACCGATGGCCAACTAGCTAGAGCGGCATCTTCCGCGAGAGAGTCTCCCACCACAGCCGCCAGTCGCCCATGAGGCTGTACCACGGATGGCGGAAGGTGGCGGGCCTGTTGCGCTCGAAGAAGAAGTGGCCGACCCAGGCGAAGGCATAGCCTTGGACCGGGGCGAGGGCGGCGAGCCATCCGATGCGCGTGATGAGCGCGGCGGCGAGCAGCACGGCGGCGAGGCTGGTGCCGGCGAAGTGCAGCCGGCGTGATGTGCGGTTCGCGTGCTCGGTCAGATAGAACGGGTAGAACTCCCGGAACGTGTGAAATGACTCGCTCATGGATGGGGCTCGCTCGGGCCGCCGCGCTGCGCAGGAAATGGCCGCTGCAGGCTGGCCGCTACAGCCCGCCGTTCCTGGCGACGGTCATGCCGATGGCCGACCAATCGATGTCCTCGCCCTCGGAGCCGATCGTCTGCAGCAGGTGATCGCGCAGGACATTGAGCACGGGCATCGGCACCCGCAGCGCCTCGGCGGATTGTCCCACCAGGCGCATGTCCTTGAGGCCGAGCGGCGCGGCGAAGCCCGCCGGCTTGAATCGCTCCTCGACCAGGGCGGCGCCGTAGTTGCGGTATACGGGCGCATCGAACAGCGTGCCCGTCAGCACCTCGGCGAACAGCTTCTTGGGGACGCCCCCCTTCTGGGCGAGGGTCATGGCCTCGGCGATGCACTCGATGGCCGCGAGGATGGTGAAATTGCCGCAAAGCTTCACGAGGTTGGCCGATGCGGGCGTCTCGCCGATGTAGAACACCTTCTGGCCGATGCTCGGGAACAGCGCGCTCGCTTCCTCGAAGTCCGCCTTGGCACCGGCGGCCACGATGAACAGCTTCCCCGCTGCAGCGGCGTCCGGCCGGCCGAATACCGGCGCGCTCAGGAACCGCTGGCCGCGATCGGCGTGCAGGGCGGCGAGCCGGTCGGCGGTGCTCACGGCCACGGTGCTCATCGAGACGTGCAGGGCGCCGCGCATGAGCCCCTCGAGAATCCCGTTGCTGCCCTGAAGCACCTGATCGAGCGCCGCGTCATCGGCGAGCATGGTGATCACCAGCGGCCGACCGGCGGCTGCCTGGCGCGGCGTGGCCGCGAGCAGCGCGCCTTGCGAGACCAGCGGCTGCGCTTTACTCGCCGAGCGGTTCCATACCGCGAGTTCGTGCCCGGCGCGCAGCAGATTGGCGGCGATGCCGGAGCCCATTTGCCCGAGACCCAGAAAACCGATTTTCATGGCAAGCCTCCTGTAGGGGTGGGGTTCGTTGTCAGATGGCCTCGCGCTCGAAGCCGACCGCATCGCTCGGCGCGCGGTCGAATTCGCGCGCATGGCGATGACCTGCATAAACCGCCGCGGCGATGGTGCCCGGCGCCCAGCAGTCGCCGATCGCCGCCAGCGACACGACACCCGCGGCCCGCAGCGCATCGGGCGAGGCCGCGAGCGCCACCGCGAGATCGTCGTTTGCGAGCCGCGAGGTCACGCTCACGATCGATTGAGCCGCCAGCGGGGTGCGGCGGCCGGTGTACACGCACTCGAGCGTTGCCTGGGCTCCGTCGAACTCGACCAGATTGTGATTCGCCATGACGATGACACCGAGCTCGAGGAGCTGCCGCTGGATGGCGTGCTGCTCCAGAGTATTGACCGTCCAGGCCGAGGCGCGTTCCGCCGGCGTCACCAGGGTTACTTCCAGCCCGCGCGCCCTGAGCAGCTCCGCCACGATACCGCCGATGTAGTAGTGGTCGTCGTCGAACACGATCGCCGTGCCGCGCGCCGGCAGGCTCTCGTCCATGACATCGTCAGGCGTGAAGACGCATCCTGCGCCCGGCTCGAGGCCCGGAATGGGTCTGCGGTTCGCCCGCCCGACGCCGTCCCGGCGCCAGCGCGCGCCGGTGGCGAGCACCACGCGCGGTGCGCCGAATTCCAGCACATCCTGCGCGCTGACGCGGCTGCCGCGCAGGATGTCCACTTCCGGCATGCGCTCGAGCTGGCTCACTCGGTAGTCGCGCACGCGCGCCCAGCTCGCGAGGCCCGGCAGGCGCGACTCGCGCGTCACACGTCCGCCGAGCTGCGTGCGCGCCTCCGCCAGATGCACGCGGTGGCCGCGCTGCCCGAGGATGCGCGCACATTCGAGCCCGGCGGGGCCCGCGCCGACCACCAGAAATGCGTCATCGCCGGTGCGCGGTGCAACCCGCTCCGGGTGCCAGCCGCGGCGCCATTCCTCGCCCATGGTGGGGTTTTGCGTGCAGCGGATCGGCGTCATGGTGAAGTCGCCGCTCACGCAGATGTTGCAGCCGATGCACTCGCGGATATCGTCGATGTCGCCGCGCTCGATCTTGCGGGGCAAAAAGGGATCCGCGATGGAGGGACGCGCGGCGCCGATGAAATCGAGAACGCCGCGGCGGATCTGCGAGAGCATGGCGTCGGGCGACGTGAAGCGCCCGACGCCCACCACGGGCTTGCGGGTCACCGACTTGACGAAACGCACGAACTCCTCTTGATAGCCCTCCGCGGCAAAGCGCGAGGTTTGCGAATCGTGCGACCAGTCGCTCAACGTCACGTCCCAGAGGTCGGGAAGCTCTGCGAGCAGCGCGATGACCTCGCGCCCTTCCTCGCCGGCGGCGATGCCATCCGCGCCGCGCAGCTCCTCGACCGCGAAGCGCACCGCCACGGCGCAGTGTGCGCCGACGGCCTCCTTCGTATCCTCGATGAGCTCGCGCAGCAATCGCGCCCGGTTCACCAGGCTCCCGCCGTACTCATCGGTGCGCTCGTTGTGGCGCCGCTGCAGAAAGTGCATCGGAAGAGACAGGCTGTGGGCGGCGTAGACGTAGATCACGTCGAAGCCGGCTCGCCGTGCGCGCAGCGCCGCCTGCCGGTGCCAGCGGCGAAACGCGAGGATGTCGGACTTGCTCATGGCGCGTGCCTGGGCCGGATAGTAATTGGCCGGCGATGCGATCGCGCTCGGCGCCAGCGCCACCTCGCGCGAATATAGATTCGAGGCGTTCATGCCGGCGTGCGCCAGCTCGATCGCCGCGAGCGCGCCGTGTCGGTGCACGGCTTGCGTGAGCAGCTCCAGCGCCGGCACGTCCGAGTCGTCCCACAGCCGCCCCTCGATGAACGGCGCGACATCGCTCGATGGATGAATCTCCACTTCCTCGGTACTGACCACCGCCCAGCCGCCCTCGGCCTTGACGGCGCGCATGGCCGCGTGCGCGCGCGGCCGCGCGTAGCCCATGCCGTTGCAATGGGGCACCTGAAAGAAGCGGTTGCGGGCCACCACCGGGCCGATCTTCACGGGCTCGAACAGGATGTCGAATCGCGGATCGCGGGCCATGCGCTATCTTAGCTGCAAGGGTGCGCCATAGCCCGTGAGCTCGAGATAGCCGCGCCCCACGAGGTGGTTGGACTCGTAGGCGCGGACTGCGCCCTCCCAGTAGAGCGCTCCGGTGGATAGGCGCGTATCGTTCTCCTGGTCGTCCATCAACGGCGCGAGGTGCAGCTCGTGCGAGTCCGCCTGCACCCGCCACTCGACGGGGTAGAGCGTTCCGCTGCGGGGTGAGCGCCAGCGGCGCAGCGGCTCGAACCGCACCTCGTTCGGCTCGAGAACCTGCACCGTGCCATCGGCGGCGCGCACCGTCCCGCCGGACCAGCGCGCCTGGCCGTCCGAGCCGCGGATCTGAAAGGCCATGAGCGCACCGCCATCCGCCAGGTTGATGCCGATCCAGTCCCAGCCGACCGCGCCGTGCTCCAGATACTCGCTCGACCACTCGTGGTCGAGCCAGGCCTCGCCTGTCACGGAGTCGGCTCGGCCGCTGCGCACGATGGAGCCGGTCACGGCCAGATGCGGCTCGCTGTAGTAATAGCTCGCCGCCAGCGGCGAGACGCCCTTGCGGCTCACGCCGCCCGCGCCGTTGAGCAGCGCGGGCTGCGTCACGGTGAGCGCAAGGTGCAGGGCGAAATCCTCCGCGTCGATATGGGCCGTGTAGGTGCCGCCCGCGCGCGCCAGCGTCCACTGATCGATGCGCACGTCGGTATTGCCGACCGCCGCTTGTGCCAGGCCGAAACCGGCACGGCGGATCTTCTGATCCTGCCACAACCGGCCCCGCGCCGGGTCGCTGAGCGCGCAGTGCGCGATCAACAGCTGGCGCGGCGTGAAGGCGCTCGGATTGCGCTCGTCGATGTCGGGCCGGGTGCGAAAGAAGGTGATCTGAAAGCCGAGCGGCTCGCCCCGCGCCGTGCTGAGCCAGCCGGTCACGTACCACCATTCGATGCGAAAGTCCGGATGGCTGCCGAGATCGCGCGGAAATTCGATCGGATGCCCGGCGCTCACCTCGGCGTAGCGAGGCCGCTGCGCCGGCTGAGCGGGCGCGGGCTGAGCGGGCGCGGGCTGAGCGGGCGGGGGCTGGGCGGGCACGGGGCCGCCGAGCAGGATGGCGAGCGCGGCCGCGAGCCCGAGGCCCGGCCACGTCCTCGCCACCCGTCTCACCAGTCCTCCCGCACGGCGCGCACCGCATCCGGCCCCGTGGCGATGCGCCCGCTCCACACGGCGGTGAGAGCGGCGGCGGCAATCAGCGTGACCGAGAGCAGGGCGAGCGGGCGCAGCGGCACGGCGAAATCGATGCTCCAGTTGAAGGACTGGCGGTTGACGACGAACACCAGCACGAGGCTGAGCACGATGCCCAGGATCAGGCCGTACACGACGCCGAACAGGCTCATGAGCATGCCCTCGCTCGCCAGCATGGAGATCACCTGGCCGCGCCGCATTCCCAGGTGACGCAGCATGCCGAACTCGGCGCGCCGGGCGAGGGCGGTCGAGCTCGCCGCGAAGCTGACGCCGAGCAGGCCGATGAGCACGGCGACCACCTCGAGGGCGTAGGTGATCGCGAAGGCCCGATCGAAGATCCGCATCGAGCGCTCCCGCAAGGCGGTGCTGGTGAGAATCTCGAAGGAGCCCGCCGCCGCCGCGGCATCGCCCGGCCCCGCGCCGGCCGGCGCATGCGCGAGGATCGTGCGCAGCGCCGATTCGACCGCAGCGGCCGAGGCGCCCGGCACGAGCCATACCGAGCCCTCGTTGGCATGATCATCGCCGCTCGCCTGCAGGTACGCCGCACGAGTGATCACCACGGCGCCGGTGGCGCGTACGTAATCACGCCAGATGCCCGCGATCCGGAAGGGGCGTCGCTGCCCGCCCAGGGGCAGCTCGATGAGATCGCCGAGCCGATAGCCATAAAGATCCGCGAGCGCCTCGGAGATCCAGGCGGGCGGGGCATCGCCGCGCGCCGTCGCTCCGAGGCCGCCGACCAGGGGCAGCTCCTCGGTCACCTGCGCCGGGGTGGAGGCGCGCGCGATGAGCGTGATCGCGGGACGCGAGGGATCGAGGAGCAGCCGGCGGGTGCGCCGAAACTCCACCCTCGATACGCCGGGCAGGGCCGCGACCGCGCGCTGATCCTCGAGGCTCCAGTAGGCGGTATCGTTGCCCAGGGGCTCGCGCAGCTGCAGATCGGCGGGCAGCAATTTGCCGAGCCAGTGCTCGAACGATACGCGAAACGAGTACACCATGATGGCCATGGCGACCATCAGGCTGAAGCTCACGATGATCGAGGCGAGACTCAAGGTGGACAGGGCGATGTTGTCCTTGAGCTGCGCGAGCGCCGCGTCCGGAACGGCTCGATCGGTGCGCGGCGCGACGCGCAAGATCCACATCGTGAGCGTGGGCACGAGCAGCACCGCGCCGAACAGCAGCGCGGCGATGGCCGCGTAGCCGAACAGCGGCAGGCCGGCCACGGCGGGGAGCCTTGCGAGCGCACCCCCGAGGGCGAGCAGCAGAACGCCCGCCATCCACCCGCCGCTCGCCGTGCCCGGGTGCTGCGGGTCGCCCCCCTTGAGCGCCTGAGCGGGCGCCTGGCGCGCGGCGGTGCGGGCCGGCAGCCACGCTCCGGCGCTCGCCACCGCGGTACCGATGGCGAGGAAGGCGAGCAGGCTCGTTGCGGAGGCATGCAGCGCGGCGCCGGCCGCGTACAGCTGCTCGTTGCCGAGATCGCCGCTCAGCAGCCGCAGCAGCCCCGCCGCGCACAGCAGCCCGAGCGCGATGCCGATGATGGAGCCCGCGAGACCGAGCGCGGCGCCTTCGCCGACCAGCGCGAGCTCGATCTCGGCGCGCCTCGCCCCCAGCGCGCGCAGCAGGCCGAAGGCGCGGCGGCGGCGCAGGGCCGACAGGGACTGGGTGGAGAACACCAGAAAGGCGCCGGTCCATAACGCGACCAGCGCGAGCATGTCGAGATTGACGCGGTAGGCGCGGGTCACCGTGCGCGCGCGATCCCGCTCGACCTGCGGCGCCACCGCCACGGTTCCCGCCGGCAGGCGCCGGTTGAGCGCGGCGCGATAGCTCGCAACATCGATGCCGGGCATCAAGCTCAAATCGATGCGATTCAAGCGGCCGAGCTTCTCGAGCGTCCATTGCGCCGAGGCAATGTCCATGATGCCCAGCGCCTGGCTGTAGGTGGCGCCGGGAAGCACGTCGATGACGCGCAGTGACCTCGGCGCATCGCCCACGATCACCCGCAGCGTACCGCCGCGCGTCAGGCCGAGCTCCTGCGCAGCCTCGCTGCTCAAGATGATGGCATCGGGCGCGAACAGATCGAGCGCTCGGCGCTCGACGTCGCCGATGAGCGCAGGCTGCAGCGTTGCCGCCCGGAACGGATCCAGACCGAGCACGGTCAGGGTATCGCGGCTCGCGGGCAGCGCGACTTGCAGCTCGAGCACCGGGCTTGCCGCGCGCACCGCCGCATCGCGGGCGAGCTCGGCGTAGAGGCGCTCGTCGAATCCCTCCGGAGGGCCGCGGATCACGATGTCCGCCTCGCCCACGAGCCGCTTGGCGGCAAGCCCGAATTCGTTCAGCGCCGCGCTGTTGACCAGGTATACCGCGGCCCCCAGAGCGACGCCCAGGGCGATCGCGAGCACCGTGACGGCGAGCCGCGCCGGCTGCTCGCGCAGCTGCGAGAGCAGCAGCACTCGTGCGAGGAGGAGGGCCCGGCCGCCCTGGGGCGGCGCATTCAAGCGGCCTCGACCCGCGGCGCGAGTCCGGCGGCGTCCAGCACGAGAATGCGGTCCGCCGTCTCGGCCGCCGCGCGCGAGTGGGTGATGAGGATGCCCGCCCCGGCGTTCGCCTTGATCTGATCGCGCAGCAGCCGCAGCACATCCCCCGCGGTGCGCGGGTCGAGGTTGCCCGTGGGCTCGTCCGCCAGCACCAGTCGCGGCTGGTGCACCAGCGCTCGGGCGATGGCGACGCGCTGCAGCTCGCCCCCCGAAAGCTCCCGCGGATGGCGCGCCGCGGCCGCCGCGAGGCCGACGGCGCTCAGCATCCCGAGCGTGCGCCGCCCGCGCTCGGGGTCCGTCACGCCGAGCAGCGCGAGGGGCAGGGCGACGTTCTGGCTGACGCTCAGATAGGGCAGCACGTGAAAGGCTTGAAAGACGAAACCGATGCTGCGCCGGCGCAGGAGCGTGCGCGCATCATCGCTCAGCGAGGAGATCTCCTGCTCCTCGATCCAGATCCGCCCGCCGCTCGGCGCATCGAGTCCGGCCAGCAAGTTCAGGAGCGTCGATTTGCCGACGCCCGATTCGCCCATGATGGCGAGGTACTCGCCCGGCAGGATCTCGAGCTCGAGTCCCTCGAACAGCGGCGCGCGATCGGCCTGATAGCGCTTGCTCAGCCCCTCGAGCCGTAAGACGGCGCGCCGGTCCGCCAAGGTCAGGCGGCGTCGACGCCGATCACCGCCTTGACCTCCAAGAAGTCGCGCAGGCCGAACTCGCCGTATTCGCGCCCGTTGCCCGACATCTTGAAGCCCCCGAACGGCGTTTGCATGTCCCCGGAGGCGCCGTTCAGCGCAACCTGGCCCGCGCGGATGCGGCTGCCCACGCGCCGGGCGCGCACGTTGTCCTGCGACCAGACATAGGCGGCGAGCCCATAGGGCGTGTCGTTCGCGATCTGGATGGCCTGCTCCTCCGTCTCGTAGGGCAGGATGCAGAGCACCGGCCCGAAGATCTCCTCGCGCGCGATGGTCATGTCGTTGCGCACGTTCGAGAAGATCGTCGGCTTCACGTAGTAGCCCCTGGAGAGACCCTCGGGCCGGCCGGCGCCGCCCGTGAGGAGCTTGGCGCCCTCGGCGACGCCCTTCTCGATGTAGCGCTCGACGCGGTCGAACTGCACCTTCGACACCAGCGGTCCGATATTGGTCTTCTCGGACGCCGGGTCTCCGACCACCACGTTGGCTGCGACGCGCTGCGCGATGGCTTCGACCTCGGCGAGCCGCGACGCCGGCACCAGCATGCGCGTCGGCGCGTTGCAGGATTGCCCCGAGTTCTGAAAGACATGCAGCACGCTGCGCTTCACGGCGTGCTCGAAATCCGCATCGTCGAGCAGCACGTTCGGCGATTTGCCGCCGAGCTCCTGGTGCACGCGCTTGACCGAGGCCGCGGCGTTGCGCGCCACTTCCGTACCCGCGCGCGTCGAGCCGGTGAACGACACCATGTCGATGTCGGGATGGGAGGAGAGCGGCACCCCCACGCTCGGCCCATCGCCGTTGAGCAGATTGAACACGCCCTGCGGTACCCCGGCCTCGTGCATCACCTGCGCCCACAGGATGGCGCTGAAGGGCGAGTATTCGGAAGGCTTCAGGACCATGGTGCAGCCCGCCGCGAGCGCCGGAACCACCTTGGCCGCAACCTGGTTCATCGGCCAGTTCCACGGCGTGATGAGGGCGCACACGCCGACCGGCTCCTGCACCAGACGCGTGGTGCCGCGGCGCTCCTCGAACTTGAATTGCTTCAACACCTCGATCATGGCGCTGATGTGCCCCACGCCGATGCGCGTCTGCGAGCCCTTGGCGAGGTTGATGGGCGCGCCCATCTCGGTGGAGATCGCCTGGGCGATCGCATCGTAATGGGCGTTGTAAGCGGCGAGGATGCGCTCGAGCAGGGCGAGACGCTCGGCCGGGGAGGTGCGCGAGTAGCCATCGAACGCCCGCCGGGCAGCAGCCACGGCCCGCTGCACATCCTTCGGTCCGCCCATGGAGATCACCCCGGCGGGCTCCTCCGTGGCGGGGTTGATGACCGTGAATTCCTTGGGCTCGACCGGATCGACCCAGGCCCCATCGATGTAGAACTGCCGATTGTCGTACCTCATCTCCGATGCCCCTCATTTCTTGGTCGATTCCGCCCGCCATTCTAACCGCTCGGGCCGCGCGCCGCTGCCTCACTGTCGCCATCCGCCGACGGCGCGCGCGCCGGCCTCATCCGGCTGGAGGGCCCGACGGCGGTCGCAGTTCGCATTTCCACAACTCAGCCGGGCCTCGAGCGGCCCGAGGCATTAGCCTTGGGCGCAAGGATCGGGCGCCACCGTCGCGGCGCCGCGGGAGCTCTCCGCTATGCTTCGATGGTCGATGGCGCTGGCGCTGGCGGGGTTTCTCGCCCTGTGGGCGCAGGGATCGTGCGTTGCGGGGTCCGCCGAATACAACCCGGTGGCGCGCGCCCCGGTCGGCATCGGGCCCGCGGCCGCGCGCCTCATCGTCGGCTTTCGCGCGACGCCGCAGAACGCCGTGACCCTGGCGGTGAAGTCGCGCCGGCAGGGGCGGCCGCACACGGTGATCGAGGCGCAGACCAGCGCGGCCGACGTTGCGGCCCTCGGCGCGCGCGTCGGCCTGCCCATCGCGAAGTCGCGCCAGTTCACGCCGAGCATGCACGTGCTGTTCCTGCCGCAGACTCTCTACGGGGCCGCCCTGGATGCGGCGCTTGGGAGGCTGCGCGCCGACCCGGCGGTGAGATTCGCCGAGGTGGACGAGCGGCGCCATGTGAGCGGCGTGATGCCGAACGACCCGCTGTTCGCGCCGAGCGCCGGCGCGAGCGGACAGTGGTACATGAATACGCCGAGCTCCACGCCCATCGTGCTCGAGGGCAACACCACCGAGGACCTGTCGGCAACCGATGCCGTCTCGGCCTGGAGCATCACCACCGGGAGCCCGGGCATCGTGATCGCCGATGTCGATACCGGCGTTCGATTCGACCACCCGGATTTGCTGCGCGCGGGCCTCGGCGGGCGGCTCCTGCCGGGGTACGACTTCGTCGGTGAGGATTACGATCCGAGCAGCGGCGCGGCGCTGGGCACCTTCCTGATCGCCAATGACGGGGACGGCTGGGACCCGGATCCTTCCGATCCGGGCGACTGGATCAGCGAGAGTGACCTGTCGAACGCCCTGTTCGCGAGCGACACCGCGCAGGCGAGCTCCTGGCACGGCACCCGGGTGGTCGGGGTCTTCGGCGCGATCACCAACAACGCCGCGGGCATTGCGGGCATGACCTGGGGTGCCTGGGTGCTGCCGGTGCGCGCGCTCGGCAAGGGGGGCGGATACGACTCGGACATCATCGCCGGCATCGAATGGGCCGCGGGACTCCCGGTCACCAATCCCGACGGGCCGCCGGTTCCGAGCAACCCCTATCCGGCCGACATCATCAATCTGAGCCTCGGCGGAAGCGGCTCTTGCCCGAGCGATTATCAGGATGCGCTTACCCAGGTGACTCAGCTCGGGGTGCTGGTGGTCGCTTCCGCGGGCAACGGCGGCAATCCGGGTCAGGCCGCGCCTGTCGATACACCGGCCAACTGCAGCCTGCTCGTGCCGGGAGTGGTGGCCGTGGTGGGCCTGCGCAACGTCGGCACCAAGGTCGGCTACTCGAGCTTCGGGAGCGGCTCGAGCATCGCCGCGCCGGCGGGCAACTGTGTGCAGACCACGGGCGATTGCCTGCGCTCGATCGACACGACCACGAACCTCGGCACCACCACGCCGGCGGATGACAGCTACACCGACGAGGCCAACCCCAATCTCGGCACGAGCTTCTCGGCGCCCATCGTGTCCGGGATCGCCGGGCTGATGCGCTCGGTCAACTACAATCTGACCCCCGCGCAGCTTGCCGCGCGCCTGCAAGCGAGCGCCACGCCCTTCCCGCAGAGCTCCGCCGACGAGACCAGCCAGCCTCCCACATGCCCAGCGACCGACGCCTCCTCCGGCGAGTGCATCTGCCCGATCGACGGCAGCCAGTGCGGTGCCGGCATGGTCAATGCGCTTGCCGCGGTGCGGGCCGCGCAGAGACCGATCGGCGTCATCGTCATCCCTGCGACGCTCGCCAACGGCTCGGTGCTGGATGCGAGCGGCAGCGTCGCCGGTTGCAACGGCAGCGCGAGTGCGCCCGCGCCGCTCAGCATCGTCTCCTTCCAGTGGACGGCCTCGCCCGCCGGCATCATCGTGAGCGGCGCGAGCACCTCGAAGGTGACCATCGACCCCGCGCCCGGCACCCTGACCCTGACCTTGACCGACTCGGCGGGCAACGTCGACACGGAGAGCGTGACGCTCACGGCGAGCACGGCGCAGAGCACGGCACCGACCTCGTCGGGAACCAGCTCGAGCGCTTGCCCCGCTGCCGTGGTCGTGCATCCTGCCGCACCCACCGTCACGGAGAGCTTCGCGCCCGCCTCGGTGGTCAAGAACTCGGCCGCGACGCTCACCGTCACGCTCGCAAACTCGAACGGCTTCGCGCTCACGCAATCGAGCTTGAGCTTGAGCCTGCCCGCGAGCCTCACCATCCCGACCACGCCGGCCGCGGCCACCACTTGCAGCGGCGCCGCGCTCTCGCTGGTGAGCACGATGAGCTCGGTGAGCCTCGCGAACGCCAACATTCCCGCCGACGGCAATTGCACCATCACGGTGCCGGTCGAGAGCGCGACTGCGGGCAGCTACGGCATATCGATCGCGGCTCAGGCGCTGGTCACCGCGCCGGCAGGTGCCAACGCCGCGAGCGCCTCCGCCACCTTGACCGTGACCGCGCCGGGCGGCGGCGGGGGCGGCGGCTCGCTGGACTGGCTGGACCTGCTGTTCGTCGCGGGCGTGCTGCTGGCGGTGAGGCGCCCGAGATTCAAGCCGACCGGTCCGCCACCCCGGCCGCGCGCCCGCAGGTGAGCTCCGCTAGAATGGCGCGATGAGCCAGCCGCATCCTTTGCGCGTGCCCGCTCGATGAGCGTGCGCATCGAGCCCGTCACGACCCACCGCGACCCGCGTGGCAGCGTCTTCGAGCCGCTCGACGCGGCCGAGCTCGCAGCGCAGAGGAACGTGCACGTGGTGCTCACCCGGCCGAACGAAGTGCGCGGCAACCACCTGCACGAGCGCGCGGTCGAGATCACCAGCGTGGTCGGTCCGTGCCTGGTGAGGCTCAAGGAAGCGCAGCGGATTCGCGACGTCGAGGTGCCCGCGGGCGAGACCTGGCGGTTCACCATTCCACCCGGCGTGGCGCACGCCTTCCGCAATACCGGGGAGTCGCTCATGGTGCTGATCTCCTTCAGCACCGAGATCCATGACCCGAATACCGCCGACACGCGACGCGAGCAAATCCTGTGATGATGGCGCGAGCCTGCCGATGAGCGCACCGACGCCGCGAGGCTGGCGGGTGCGCGCCGCCGCGGCGCTGCTGCTCGCCTCGCTCGCCGGCGCGGCCGCGGCCCAGAGCGACAATCCCTGGGACGGCTTTTATGCGGGCCTCAATGCCGGCGGGGCGTCGACCGGCACCTGCGACAGCTGGTCGGCGAGCGGCACCGGGATGCAGGCGGGGGGCGGCGCGTTCGCGCATGGCGCCTGCGCGAGCGGGGGCTTCGTCGGCGGCCTGCAGGTCGGGGAGAACTTTCAGGCCCGGCGGCTGGTCTTCGGTTGGGGCGCGGATTTCGACGCCTGGACCGCGAAGGGCCGCAATCAGAGCTGGACCTACACCGGCGCCGGCGCGCCCGCGGGGACTTATAGCGCCTCGGGCCGGCTCACACCCGCCGACTTCGCCATCCTCGGCGCACGCATCGGTTACGGGGGCTTGCTGTGGCTGCCGTACGTGCGCGGAGGGGCGCTCATCACCGGCGCAGCGCACCAGGATGGCCTGAGCTATACGCCGCCGGGCGCGGCCAAGTCCGCGGCCGAATTCAGCGGCGGCAAGAACTACGACTCGGTCGGCTGGGTCGCCGGCGGCGGCGCCGAGTGGGGACTGAATGGCCCGGTCTCGCTGTCGCTCGAGTATCTGCACGCGAGCCTCGGCAGGGGATCGAGCACGAGCGCGGGCTGCACGGGGGCGCCGGTGACCTGTGCCGAGTTTGCGGCCACCACGCTGCAGAGCAGCCATGGCGCCTTCAGCTCGAACATCATCCGCATCGGGGTGAGCTACTGGTTCGGCTACTGGAACCCGTGATGGCGCCCGGGCGCCGCGCTCGCGCCGGCCGCCACGCCCGCGCGAGCGACAGATAGGGCGCGCGCCTTTGGCACGAGGTCAAGGGGGAAAGGCGAGCTCGTAGCCGCGCTTGAAATCGCGGATGTGCTTCTCCATCCAGGTACGCGCCAGCTCGCTGCGCCTGAGCTCGATGGCGCGGGCGATGCGCGCTTGCGCCTCGCCGATGCGCGTGCGCGCCTGCGGCACGCGCTCGATGATCTGCGTGAGCGCGGGGGCGAGCAGCAGGTTCAGAGGCGCCTGCGAGAGGGCGAGAACCTGGTTGCCGCTGGCCGCCGCCACGGCGTTGAAGAAGTCGAGCACCGCCCGCACCGCGAGCGCGGTGTCGGCGCCATCGCGGCGAAAGCGCGCGCCGGTGCGCGCCAGGACCTGCAGCTCGAGCGCGCTGCGCCGCGCCGCCGCGTAGCGGGCGGCGGCGGGCTCGATGGCCATCATCGCCTCCCACAGCTCGAGGTAGGTGACGTCGTTGAGGGCGAGTGCGCGGCTCACGCCCGAGCTCACCTGCCTCGGCTCCGGGCGCGTCACGCGCAGGCGCTTCTCGCCGCGACCGCGCCCGATGAGCCCGTGGGTCTCCAGCTCGCGCACCGCTTCGCGCACGGTGGAGCGGTTGACGCCGAACTGGCGCGCCAGCTCGCTCTCCGAGGGCAACGAGTCGCCCGCGCGCAGCGCCCGGGTGACGATGCGCTGCTCGATGAGCTTGGCGATCTGCCGGTAGGCGGGCAGATCCTCGAGCGGGGCGAAGCGCGCGGCCGCCGGGTCCGCCGCGGCGCCCGCGGCACGCGCACTCATCCGGACTCTCCGAACAGCTCGCGCCCGATCAGCATGCGCCTTATCTCGGAGGTGCCGGCGCCGATCTCATAGAGCTTGGCGGCGCGCAGCTGCCGCCCGGTGGGGTAGTCGTTGATGTAGCCGTTGCCGCCGAGCAGTTGAATGGCGTCGAGCGCGGCGCGCGTGGCGGCCTCGGCGCAGAACAGGATGCAGGCCGCGGCGTCCTTGCGCGTCGCATCGCCGCGATCGCAGGCCGCGGCCACCGTGTAGGCGTAGCTGCGGCAGGCGTTCAGGCCCGCATACATGTCCGCGAGCTTGCCCTGGATCAGCTCGAACGTGCCGATCGCCTGGCCGAACTGCTTGCGCTCGCGCACATACGGCACCGCAACGTCGAGCGCTGCCGCCATGATGCCCAGAGGACCGCCTGACAGCACCACGCGCTCGTAGTCGAGGCCGCGCATCAAGACGCTCACGCCCTGGTTCTCCGTGCCGAGCAGGTTCTCGGCCGGGACCTCGCATTCATCGAACACCAGCTCGCTCGTGCTCGAGCCGCGCATGCCCAGCTTGTCGAGCTTCTGGGCGGCGCTGAAGCCGCGAAAGCCGCGCTCGATGAGGAAGGCGCTGATGCCGCGCGCACCGGCCTCCGGATCGGTCTTGGCGTACACCACCAGCACGTCCGCCTCCGGT
>Ga0335075_10008178_pt1 | contig 16066 bp, 14 predicted proteins | sample Lox_Sample_24_FD_206723 | JGI IMG/M metagenome (GOLD analysis project Ga0335075, IMG submission 206723) | Soil microbial communities from Loxahatchee National Wildlife Refuge, Florida, United States - Lox_Sample_2.4 | ecosystem: Environmental > Terrestrial > Soil > Wetlands | place: USA... | reverse complement strand
TGAATCGCCCGCCTCACCGCGGGACTGTCGTCCGCGAAAAGAATCGACGTTGACACTCCCCCTCCGTTGCGATTGATTACCGTCTGGCCAGCGGAGATTCCATACCGTCGCTTCCTTACGCTACTGGGGGTGTTGCTGTACAAGCGCTGTACGTCGTCTGACTAACGTTATTCAAAGAGTTAGTCAACTCTTCCGAGATATTTGTCGAGCCAGGCCAGAACGATGTGAATCAGTTCGGGCCGTTGCTGTGTGACGTCGTGCGGCGTCTCAAGAACGACGTGCTCTTTCTCCGCATCGGGGGTACCGAGCATGCGGAAGAGCGGGTTCTGGGAGTGTTCCAAGGAGAATACGATGCCCATGCCGCCCGCACCTAACGGAGCAAGAATCTCGTACGGGCCACTGGTGCGGCCCGACAGAGTTTCAGCGACGCTTACGGATTGCGTTTCGAGGACTTGCTCGCCGCGGTCGCGTGCGGCAATTAGCGATTCAATTTCCCGGCAGGCGTCCGGGTTTGCGCAGACCTGATCCAGAGGCCGACCGCTCATGGGGTGGCCTGTCCTGAGTGGCGGCGAGCAGTTTCTTGATTTCCTGCAAACGTTCGGGCGTCATTTTGCGCTGCCTTCGCGTCCATTCACACTGGAACCACGCCTGCGAGTCTGGCCCACCCTCGGTACAACCTGACAGATAAACGCCCGCCTGTCTTGGGTGCCTAGCCGCCGCCGACGAATTGAACGATCTCAAAGGAGTCGCTGGGCTGGACCTGCGTTTCGGCCCAAAGCGCGCGGGGAAGAATGTCGCGGTTGCGCTCGATTGCAACGCGTTCAGATCGCATGCCCAGATGTCCAAGCAGTGCGGTGACTGTGAGGCTGTCGGGAATTTCCTGCGGCTCGCCGTTTATAACTACCGTCATTCGTAAAACTCCGATGCCGTAAAAGGCACAACGGGGACGCTTGATATTATACCTGTCTGATTAAATTGGGTTGGAAACGCTGGTGGAAATCCGCTCCGCGTCAGTAAAATGAGCCGCCAAACATGTTAGGCGTGTTATTCGCGGTCAGCCCCGAGGATTGGAGCGCATGACGTACCGAAGCTCGTCCGTACCTTCGTCGGCTCTCGCCTGAATCACCAGCGCCAATCCACCCTTGCCCAGTTTGGGCAGCGGAAAGTGGATCCGCACGCGGCCCTTTTCGTCGGTGGTCCCACCATGGCGAGCCTCGTCGAGCGAGCCTTCGATGAGGGCTTCTACCTGCGCTGCTGATTGAGGTTGCTGATCGGTTCGCCTCAAGATCTCCAGTTGAAGGGAAACGCTTCCCGCCGTGAGCCAGGATTCCGGGTTCAGCAATTGCAACCGAATTCCTGGAGGAACCAGCTTCGCATTCTCTGGGGGTGTCGCAATTCGTGCCGCCACTTCAGCATGGCCCTCAGCGGCTGAGGCCCCGCTTTCAGCGACCGCTTCGACCTGAGACAATCCTGGGCCCGCCTTGTCGCCGTTCAAGGCGCCTGACCGCAAATCTTCGATCACGCATCGGTGCTGCTCCTCGACGCGTTCGCGCAAGCCCTCCGGCGTAAATTCGACGGATTCGGCGAAATGCTTATAGCTGCAGTTGCGCCGATGCACCACGCGCCCGTTTTGATACACCATGGTGTCGATCACCGGGCGGTTGGGGCCGCGATCTTCAGTCTGGACGTGATAAACGCGCTTGCCGACGCGAACGTCGGTATTGAATCCCGAACTCATCCGTCCCCGCTTATCAGTGCGAAGACCCGCTTATAGTTTGCTGCAGAAAAGAGAATAACCTGAAATTGCGGAGTTTATTTGACCGATGTGCGCCGACGCCGCTATTATATCAACTCCCTTTCGGAGTACCCCGAGGGGGACCACAAACGCAAGAAAGATGCAAAGCGGCTATCTCGACACATACGCTCCACTGCTGTTGATGTTCGTGCTCGCCTGCGGGCTTGCGGGCGCGCTCGTCACGGTTTCGACGCTGGTTGGGCGCCACAAACGCACGCGGGAAAAAGATCAACCTTACGAATGCGGCATTCGTCCGACGGGGGACGCGCGCGAGCCGTTTTCCGTGCACTTCTATATGGTGGCTCTGGTCTTCATTTTGTTCGACATTGAAGCGATTTTCTTGTATCCATGGGCGCTCGTGTACCACGATCTGAGTATTTTGGGCTTTGTCGAAATGGTGCTGTACATTCTGATCTTGCTCGCGGGCTATATATTCCTGTGGAAGAAGGGCGCGCTCGACTGGAATAAGTAAAAACCGCTGCGCCCGGGAACCAATTCATAGTGGAATCTCAGGAAAACGGCACAAATCCGGCAGTGCAAAAACTCAAGGAATGGAACGCTTCCACCGTCGCCCAAGTGATTGAGTTTCGGGGCGAAACGACGGTTGTCGTCCCGCGCCAGCATCTTATTTCCGCCGTTGAATTTCTGACCGGCGAGCCTTCGCTGAGATTCTCCTTCCTCTCCGACTTGAGTGGCGTCGACCGTTTTCCGCTTGAGCCGCGCTTCGAGGTGAATTATCACCTGCTCTCGATCGAAAAGCGCTTGCGCCTGAGGTTGAAGGTGAAGCTTTCGAGCGCCGATCCCGTCGTGCATTCCGTGACGGGCGTTTGGCCCACAGCCAACTGGCATGAGCGCGAGGTTTACGACATGTTCGGCGTCCAGTTCGAGGGGCATCCTGATCTACGCCGCATTCTGATGCCCGATGAGTGGGAAGGCCATCCCCTGCGCAAAGACTATCCGACGGAGGGTTATCGCTAATGGATAAATTCGATCCAGCGACTACTCCGCCACCAGTGGCCGCCGCCGTCGAGCCGGCTGCTGCAGAAAACAAGATGGTCCTTAATATGGGGCCGCAGCACCCCTCGACGCACGGCGTTTTGCGCGTGATTCTGGAACTAGATGGCGAAACAGTTCTTAAAGCCGATCCCGTAATCGGCTACCTGCACACCGGCATCGAGAAAAGCTGCGAAGCGAAGACGTATTCGCAAGCCATCACTCTCACCGACCGCATCGACTATCTTGCGCCGCTCTCGAACAATCTGGGCTATTGCCTGGCCGTCGAAAAGCTGATCGGAATCGAGATTCCAAAGCGGGCACAGTACATTCGCGTCCTGCTGACCGAACTGACTCGTATCGCTTCGCACCTCGTCTGGCTTGGAACGCACGCCATCGATCTCGGCGCGATGTCCGTGTTCCTTTACGGCTTCCGCGAACGCGAAGAGATCATGAAGATTTTCGAGTACGTCTCCGGCCAGCGGATGATGACCAGCTATTTCCGCATCGGCGGGCTCGCACTCGAACCGCCGCCTGGCTGGCTGGATCGCGTAAAGCGCGTCATCGATTCTCTTCCCGGCCACATCGACGAATACGAAGATTTGCTGACGCAGAATCGCATCTGGATCGCGCGCACGAAAGGTATCGGCATCCTGAGCGCCGAGGACGCGATTGCGATGGGGGTTTCCGGCCCGCTGCTGCGGGCCAGCGGCGTGGCCTACGACGTGCGCAAGGCGTTTCCCTATTCGAGCTACGATGAGTTCGACTTCGACATTCAGACGAACACCGGGGGCGACTGCTACGCGCGATATCTGGTCCGCGTCGCTGAGATTCGCGAGAGCATAAAGATTGTCAGGCAGGCAATGGGCAAAATCCCGCGCGAAGGCCCGTTCCGGGCCGCAGTTCCAGGCATCATCCCGCCATCGCGCGAGGAGATGAAGACCTCGATCGAGGGCCTCATCTATCATTTCAAGATTTTCACGGAGGGTTTCGCGCCGCCGGTGGGCGAAGTCTATCACGTGATTGAATCGCCGCGCGGAGAGCTGGGCGTGTACGTTGCGAGCGACGGATCGCCCAAGCCCTATCGCGTGAAATTCCGCACGCCGTCGTTCGTCAATCTGCAGAGCCTGCCGAGACTGGCTGTGGGCCGCCTGATTGCCGACGTGGTAGCGTGCATCGGCACGACCGATATCGTTCTGGGAGAAGTGGATCGCTGATGGAATTCCCGCCGCATCTCGAACAGAAGTTCTCAAAGCTTATCGGGAATTATCCGGTGAAGCGTTCTGCGCTGATTCCGATGATGCTCTACGCGCAAGATCATTACGGCTCGCTCAGCGACGACGTGCTCGAGGAAATTGCCAGGCGCCTCGACCTGAACATCATTCAGGTAAAGGAAACGCTTGCCTACTACTCGATGCTGCGGCGCAAACCGGCCGGCCGCTACCACATCCAGGTTTGCACCAACATTTCCTGCATGCTGCGCGGTGGCAACGAACTCTACGCCCACCTGCAGAAGCGCCTCGGAATCGGCAATAAAGAAGTTCAGCCAAGCGGCACGTTTTCGCTCGAAGAAGTCGAGTGCATGGGCGCCTGCACGGGCGCTCCGGCCATTCAGGTGAACTACGACTTCTACGAAAACCTCGATCCGGAAAAAGTCGACAAGATCCTCGAACAGATCGAAGACGGCCGCCATCCTACACCCGAGCCTGTGACCTCCGGCTCCGTTCATCCTCCCGACCCCGCCGAAGTGCGAGTGATCAGCCGCAGGTTCGGCATCCCGAATGCCAAATCGATCGACGTCTATCTGAAGAACGACGGCTATCAGGCGCTCGAAAAAGCACTGAAGCAGATGACGCCTGACCAGATCATCGACGAAGTGAAAAAGTCAAATCTGCGCGGACGCGGCGGCGCGGGTTTCTCCACCGGCATGAAGTGGAGCTTCGTTCCCAAAGATACGAACAAGCCGAAGTACATCCTTGCGAATTGCGACGAGAGCGAACCGGGGACCTGCAAAGATCGCCCGCTGATGGAAATGGACCCGCACCAGTTGATCGAAGGAATGGTGATTGCCGGCCGCGCGATCAATTCGCATCAGGGCTACGCCTATGTTCGTGGCGAGTATCGGTACGTGATCGACATTCTCGAAAAGGCTGTCGCCGAAGCGTACGACCGCGGCTATCTCGGAAAAAATATTCTAGGCAGTGGATTCGACTACGATCTCGCTGTCCACACGGGTGCCGGCGCTTACGAATGCGGCGAAGAGTCCGCGCTGATGGAATCGCTCGAAGGCAAGCGCGGCTACCCCCGAATCAAACCGCCGTTCCCCGCGGTCGTGGGCCTGTACGGCTGCCCCACCGTGATCAACAACGCCGAAACGCTCAGCTCCATTCCCGCGATTATTCTGCGCGGCGGTGAATGGTACGCAGGCCTCGGCACGCCTAAGAATGGCGGCACGCGCCTGTACGCCGTTTCGGGCCATGTGAACAAGCCGGGGATTTATGAACTCCCGCTGGGCTTCAATCTGAGAAACCTGATCTACGAAGTTGCGGGCGGTATCCCGGGCGATAAGAAATTGAAGGCGGTCGTTCCCGGCGGAAGTTCTTGCCCGCTGCTTAGCGCCGACGAGATCGATGTCGCTCTGGACTTTGACTCGGTCGCGAAAATCGGCTCGATGCTCGGGTCCGGCGGCACCGTCGTGCTCGACGAAGATACCTGCATGGTTGATTTCGCGCGGCGCATCATGCATTTCTACGCGCACGAATCATGCGGCTGGTGCATTCCCTGCCGCGAGGGCACCACCTGGCTGCGCAAGATGCTCGACCGCTTCCACGAAGGCGGCGGCAGCGAAGAAGACATCCCGCTGATCGACGAACTGTCGAGGAATATTCTCGGCCGCAGCTTCTGCCCGCTTGGCGACGCCGCGGCCATGCCGACGATCAGCATCGTCAAGAAATGGCGCAACGAATTCGAGGACCATCTGCATGGGAAATGCGCGTACAAAGCCGCGGAAGGAGTCCTCGTTGGACGTTAAGAGCGCGCGTACAGCGTCCGTATTTTCGATTGCAGGGTTCGTGAGGCGGTTTTCGCGCCAGGGTATGACTTCAGTCATACCGTCGCGCAGCCAAAAACATAACGGCTTTAGCCGCCGGGACACGAGTTTGCGAGTTTCCCTTGACCCGGCGCGTAAGACAGGTTTCTAAAAATGGCGGAAGAAAAACAGATCACATTCACTCTTGACGGCCAGCAAGTGACCACGAATGCCGGCACACTGGTCATCAACGCGGCGAAGTCGCAGGGAATCGAGGTTCCCTCCTTCTGCTATTACCCCGGCCTGTCGCTGCAGGCTGCCTGCCGCATGTGCCTCGTCGAAGTCGAAAAAATACCGAAGCTGCAGACCGCCTGCACACTGGTCGCCAGCGAAGGCATGGTCGTACGCACCGACACGGCGCAAGTCCACAAAGCGCGCAAGGACATGATCGAGTTTCTGCTGTCGAACCATCCGCTCGATTGCCCCGTATGCGACAAAGGCGGCGAGTGTGAATTGCAGGACATGACCTTCCGCTACGGCCTCGATCACACGCGCTTCATCGAGGAAAAGCTGCACTATCCTGAAGAAAAGTGGTCGACGCTAGTCTTTTACGACGCGCCCCGCTGCATTCTCTGCTTCCGGTGCGTCCGAGTATGCGACGAGGGTATGGACGTTAAGGCTCTCGGCGTCGGTGCTCGCGGAGTACACTCCGTGATCCTGCCGAACACGTCAGGCGCCCTGAACTGCGAAGAGTGCGGTATGTGCATCGATATTTGCCCGGTTGGCGCGCTCACCAGTGGTACGTACCGCTATCAGACGCGCCCGTGGGAAATGACGTACGTGCCGAATCCCTGCACGCACTGCTCGAACGGCTGCAAGACCACGCTTAGCGTGCGCAACAACGAAATCCTCCGCGCCAATAATCGCGACCACTCGGGAATCAACGGCGAGTTTCTGTGCGCGAAGGGCCGCTTCGGCTTCGATTTCACGTCGAATCCGGAGCGTGTTCGCCAGCCGCTGGTCCGTCGCAACGGAAAGCTCGAACCGGCAAGCTGGGAGGACGCGATCGAGGAAGTTGCGCGCCGCCTGAAGCAGGTTCACGAAAAGAACGGCGGCAGTGCGATCGGCGTGATCGGCTCGAATCACACGACGAACGAAGAGAACTATCTGCTGAGCCGCTTCGCGCGCGTCACGCTGGGTACCAACAACATCGACCACCACCGCACGGCCGATTACGCGGGCTTGGCCGCCGTCCTCGGGCCGAAAGCCGCCGACGCGTCCGCCACGATGAACGACGTCTACACGGCGAATGCCGTCCTGCTGATCGGCAACGACGTGACGCAGCAGAATCCCCTCGTCGCATGGCAGATTCGGACTGGCGTCCGCCATCATGGCCAGCGGCTCTATGCGATCAACGGCAAAGACAGCAAGATTCATCGCAAGGCGGTATTGGGTGTCGAAGTGCCGAAGGATGGCGAACGCAATGCCGTTCGCTGGCTCGCGACAAGCCAGGGCCAATTCGATGCGAACCTCTCCGCCGAGCTAACGAATCTGAAAGCCGCGCTCGAAAAAGAGACCGATGTTCTGATTGTATTCGGAGCGAACATTCAAGGCGCTGCCATCCGCGACCTGGTTGCGTTCGGTTCGCGTTTGCCGGGCAAGACTCGCTACATGCCGCTCGGTGATTACGCCAACTCGCGCGGCGCGGCTGAATTGGGCGTTCTGCCCGACCGCTTGCCCGGATACGCGCCGCTGTCAGACAAAGCGGAACGGACGCGGTTCGGCAAACTCTGGGGCGGCGAAATCCCGCCGACGCCTGGACTGACTGCACGCGCGATGATGGAAGCCGCCGTCTCCGGCAAGCTCAAGGCGCTTTACGTCGTCGGGGGTAACCCGGTGAAGACTTTCGGCGTCGCGTCGCCCGATCGCATTTCCGGGCTGGAACTGCTCGTCGTGCACGAGATGTTCCTCACCGAAACGGCGCAGCGGGCAGACATCGTCCTGCCGGCTGCTTCGAGCTACGAAAAAGACGGCACAATGACGAACACCGCGGGCGAGATTCAGGCAACGCACCGCGCAATCGACGCGCAAGGTCCGCGCAGCGACTACGACTTGATCCGCATCCTGTCGCACCAACTGGCGATGCTCGGACTTGGCACGCCGATTCGGCTGCGCACGCCCGAGGCGGCGTTCGACGAAGTCCGCCAGCATGTCTCGGGATACGACATTTCCGTCGCGCAACTGCTCGCCGATCGCGCGCAGATTTCTCATGCAGCTTGCAAATCTGCCGACGCGTCGTATGATGTCGCGCCCGGCGTTGTTTTTTCAGCGAATAATTTTCTGTTTACCAGCGGCGCTCTGGGCCGGTATTGCTCAAAACTGACTTCGACGAATGAGGTTAAGGACGTTCCGTGGACTTCATCTCCAACCACGCAGTCCTGGTGGTATCGTTAATTAAAATTGCCGTCCTGCTTTTCGTCGTCATGACGGCGCTGGCTTACCTGACCTGGTTCGAACGCAAGGTCGTCGCGCGCATCCAGTCGCGCTGGGGCCCGTACTACGTGGGCGCACATGGATTGCTGCAGCCGCTTGCCGACGGGCTGAAATTCCTTTTCAAGGAAGATCTGACCCCGCCGATGTCCGACCGTTTCGTCTACACGCTCGCGCCGTTTCTTGCGCTGTCGCTTGCCCTGACAGCTCTGGCGCTTATTCCTTTCGGTCCGCCGGACGTCACGGTCTTTCATCAACCGGTTTTCGTTGTTTCGAACTCCAATATCGGGCTTCTTTTCCTCTTCGCGATCACGTCGATCGGCGTTTATGGCGTCGCGCTGGCCGGCTGGTCATCCAATAGCAAATACCCGCTCCTCGGCGGCTTGCGGAGCTCGGCGCAAATGATCAGCTACGAAGTTTCGCTGACGCTCTCAGTCGTCGGCGTTCTCCTGCTGGCGGGCTCGTTCAGCTTCAACGGAATCATCGAGCGCCAGGGCGGGAACCTTGGCCACTGGAACGTGTGGCCGCAAATCGTCGGGTTCCTCTGCTACATCACGGCGGCCGTCGCCGAAACGAACCGCATCCCGTTCGACCTGCCCGAAGCCGAAACCGAACTTGTCGCCGGCTTCCACACGGAATATTCGAGCTTCAAATTCGCGATGTTTTTCATGGCCGAGTACGCCAACATGCTTACCGTCTCGTGTCTCGCGACGATCCTCTTTTTCGGCGGCTGGCTCTCGCCGTTCCCCGCCTCCTGGACTTGGCAACTGTATTTGCCCGGGGCAGGCCTGTTTGCGCTCGGTATCTACTGCCTGTACGACACAGGTACTAAGCTGCGCGGCATCGCACAGCTCCAAATGGCTGTCGTCACGCTGCTTTGTCTCGGCGGTGCAGTGATTTGCCTGATCCCGCCAGTGATGCCATACGTTCAAGGGCCGTTCTGGTTTACGACGAAGGTCGGCGCCTTCATCTTCTTTTACGTCTGGCTTCGCGGGACTCTACCGCGCTTCCGCTACGATCAGCTCATGTCCTTCGGTTGGAAGCTGCTGCTGCCTGTTTCACTGGCCAACCTGGTTCTGACGGCGTTTGTGATTCTGTTGGTGAAACGGTGACGAGCGGATGAACTTTCCCGTCATTCTATTTTTCATCTGCGGCGCGATAGCCGTCCTCGGCGCGATCCTGCTGATCGTGGCGAAGGAGCCGATCCATAGCGCGCTCTCGCTCATTTTGGTGATGGTTTCGCTGGCGATTCTCTACCTGCTGCTCGGAGCTGAATTCATCGCCGCCGTCCAGATCATCGTTTACGCCGGCGCGATCATGGTCTTATTCGTTTTCGTAATCATGCTGCTGAATGCCGGTGTCGAAGAGCGCACCAGCTTCAGCAAGATGGCCAAGTACGCGGGTATGCCTCTCGCGATTTTCCTGCTGCTCGAAATCGCGCATTGGGTCTGGCACGCATCCATCGGCGCGAAAGTGGCCAACGGAGCGGGAGCAGCCGGCGCCGCCTTTTCCACGCGCGCCCTTTCCTTGGAGCTTTTTCAGCAGTACCTGTTTCCCTTCGAGGCTACGTCGATTCTGATTCTGATCGCGATTCTGGGAGCGCTCGTGCTGGCGAAGAGGAGCGATTAAGTGGTCCCGATTTCTTATTATCTGGTGCTAAGCGGAATTCTGTTCGGCCTCGGCGTGATTGCGTTTACCTTCAAGCGTAACATCATCACGCTTTTCATGGCCATCGAACTGATGCTCAACGCTGTGAATCTCGCGCTCGTCGCGTTTGCGCGCGCATGGAATCAGCTCGACGGCCTCGTGTTCGTCTTTTTCGTGATCGTGGTCGCCGCTGCGGAAGCGGCCGTGGGTCTCGCAATCGTGATCACGATTTCGCAGAATCGCCGTTCGCTGAATGTGGAAGACGTCAATCTCCTGAAATTCTGACGACGAATGTTCATACTCCATCATCTCTGGATCATCCTTCTCCTGCCTCTGATAGGCGCGGCGCTCAACGGCCTGCTCGGCGCAAAGTGGCCGAAAGTCGCCGTCAACTCCATCGGCATCGGCTCCGTTGGGCTCTCATTCCTCTGCGTGCTCGAGCTGATCCGCGAATTCCTCCAGCTGGGCGCGACGCAGGTTCCCTACTTCGAACGATATTTCAACTGGATCAGCGCCGGAATTTTCAACGTCGATTTCGCGCTGCAGGTCGACCAGCTCACGATCATCATGCTGCTGGTCGTCACCTTCGTCAGCCTGCTCGTCCACATTTATTCCAGCGGTTACATGGCTCACGAAGGCGGCTATGCGCGCTTCTTCTCCTACCTGAACCTGTTCGTCTTCTTCATGCTGACGCTGGTTCTCGCCGCAAACCTCGTCCTCATGTTCGTCGGCTGGGAAGGCGTCGGCCTTTGCAGCTACCTGCTGATCGGCTTCTGGTTCCTGAAGGATTCCGCCGCCAGCGCGGGCAAGAAAGCTTTCATTACCACGCGCATCGGCGACTTCGGCTTCACCATCGGCATCCTGCTCACCTTCTGGACGTTCCGCTCGATCGATTTCGGCACGATGTTCCAGCAGGCCTCGACCATGCCTGTCGAGAGCGCAGCCGGCTTCGGCACGCTGACCGTAATTTGCCTCCTGCTTTTTGCTGGCGCCATCGGGAAGTCCGCGCAGATTCCGCTATACGTCTGGCTTCCCGACGCGATGGAGGGCCCGACGCCAGTCAGCGCGCTGATCCACGCCGCCACGATGGTCACCGCCGGTGTCTACATGGTTGCGCGCATGCATCCGCTGTTTTCGCGCGCGCCCCTCGCGATGTACTTCGTCGCCGCCGTCGGCGCGGCCACCGCATTCTATGCGGCCACGATCGGCGTGCTGCAAACCGACATTAAGAAAGTTCTCGCCTATTCCACCGTCTCGCAGCTCGGCTACATGTTCCTCGGCTGTGGCGTCGGTGCGTACGCCGCCGGCATTTTCCACCTGATGACGCACGCCTTCTTCAAGGGCCTGCTCTTCCTCGCCGCCGGCTCCGTGATTCACGCCATGGGCGGCGAACAGGACATGCGCAACATGGGCGGCCTGCGCAAAAAAATTCCCATTACCTACTGGACCATGCTGGCAGCCACTCTCGCCATCGCCGGCATCCCCGGCTTTGCCGGATTCTTCAGCAAAGACGAAATTCTCGACGCTGCCGGCGGCGGTCCTCATGCCGCCCCCGTCCTCTATTGGCTCGGCTTGGTCGGCGCGGGCATCACTTCGTTCTACATGTTTCGGCTGATCTTCCTCACGTTCTTCGGCCAGCCGCGCTACGACGAACACAAGGTCCACGTCCACGAATCGCCCAGCAACATGACAATTCCATTGATCCTCCTCGCGATCTGCTCGGTTGCGGGCGGATGGTTTGCCGCACCGCATCTGGTCGGCGGCAGCGATTATTTCGAGGCCTTCCTGCATCCCGTATTCGCATCGTATGGCGTGCCCGCCGCGATCACTCAACAGGAATCGCTCGCCGGAGCGCCCGGCGCCGCCGCCGGCATCGCTCCAAATCATGCGATGGAGCTCCTCCACGCGCTCACCGGCCTGCCCGTGATCCTGGCCGTGATCGGCCTCTTCCTTGCGTGGTGGTTCTACATCTATAAGCCCGACGCCGCGCGTCGCGCGAAGGAAAGCCTGCGCGGCCTTTACACGCTCGTCTACAACAAGTATTACATCGACGAAATTTACGCCGCGCTGATCATCAACCCCTTGTTGTGGATCTCGACCAACGTGCTCTGGCACGTCGTCGATGAAAAGATGATCGACGGTGCCGTGAACGGCACCGCCCACGTAGCCCGCGAACTCGGCGGCGAAGTGCGCGAGATTCAATCCGGCAACGCGCGTACCTACGCCACCTGGGTCGTCGTCGGGGCCGTCGGATTCACCGTTTTGCTGATTGCAGTCTGGATGGTGCGCTAGTGCCTGCGGGAAACCACTTGCTCAGTCTCGTCACCTTCCTGCCGCTGCTGGGCGTCGCGGCCATGCTCTTGCTCAAATCCGACGACCAAATCTGGCTGCGCCGCATCGCTCTTGTCACATCCATTATCGAATTCCTGATTTCCCTGCTTCTGCTGCGTGGATTCAATTCCGCCGATCCCAGTTTCCAGCTCCAGGAAATTCACAACTGGATCGGCAGCGGCATTCGCTACCACCTCGGCATCGACGGCATCAGCCTCTTTCTCGTCATCCTCACCACGTTCCTGACGCCGCTCGCCATTCTCTGCTCCTGGCAGTCGATCCAGAAGAACGTCAAGGGCTTCTTCATTTCCCTGCTCGTGATCGAGACCGCCATGATCGGCGTGTTCGTCTCGCTTGACCTGTTCCTGTTCTTCGTCTTCTGGGAACTGACGCTGATTCCGATGTACTTCATCGTCGGCATGTGGGGACACGAGCGCCGCATCTACGCCGCCATCAAATTCATTTTGTACACGATGTTTGGCTCGATCCTGATGCTGGTCGCGATTCTGTGGCTCTATAACCTGAGCCCCGGCACGCAAGGCTTGGCGGCAACGTTCGACTTCCCTCAAATTCTGCAGCGCATGAGCGCCGGCCTGATCCCGATGGGCAGCACAACCGAAATGCTCCTCTTCGGCGCTTTTCTGCTCGCCTTTGCCATCAAGGTGCCGCTGTTTCCGCTGCACACCTGGCTGCCCGACGCGCACACCGAAGCCCCCACAGCAGGCTCCGTGATCCTCGCCGGCGTCATGCTGAAGCTCGGCACTTACGGCATCCTCCGCTTCTGCGTGCCGCTCTTCCCGCACGCTGTGATGCGTGCTGCACCTGTCGTCGGAACTCTCGCCATCATCGGCATCGTTTACGGAGCGCTCGTCGCCACCGTCCAACGTGACCTCAAACGCCTGGTCGCCTACACGTCCGTCAGCCACCTTGGCTTCGTTGTGCTCGGAATTTTCGCGCTCAACACCATCGCGGTTCAGGGTGCCGTCTACCAGATGCTCAACCATGGCATTTCCACTGGCGCGCTGTTCCTTTGCGTCGGCATGCTTTACGACCGCCGCCATACGCACGACATCAAGCAGTTCGGCGGCCTCACGACGCCTATGCCCGTCCTGATGGCGTTCTTCTGCTTCATCGCCCTTTCATCGCTTGCGCTGCCGCCGCTCAACGGCTTCATCGGCGAATTCCTGATCCTGATCGGCACCTTTGCGACGCATCACACGTGGGCCGCGTGGGCCACCAGCGGCGCCGTGCTCTCCGCGATCTATCTGCTCTGGGCCTACCAGCGCGTTGCCTTCGGCAAAGTTACCGTGGACAAGAATCAGAAGCTTCCCGACGCGTCTCTGCGCGAGAAACTCATTCTCGCCACCGTGGCCGTAGTAATCATCTTCATGGGCGTAGCTTCGCCGCTCTTCACGCATCGGATGCAAGCCTCCGCCGACAACGTCCTCCGCCCATTCAACCAAATGCAGGAAGCCATGCGCGCCAAAGCAAATCACCAAGCTCGTGTGGCACAGGGGCTCTCGCCTGTGCGCTCCGACGTTCAAAGCAGCGTCTCGCCGGCGTTTTGCCGTTGCGTCGGTTTTCATGTAGCTCAGGTCTTCAGACCTGAGGGTTTTGGCTCGGTCGCCCTTACCTGTGCTGACGCCGCGTGCTGCTCCAACCTCGCAGAGCTTCTCTTGTCCGGGCACGAAACTCCCCAGTCGCCCACGCGACGCGCCGGATTCGCAGAGCTTTTCGTGTCAGGGCATGACTTTAGTCATGCCGTCGCCGGCCCCACAAAAAACTCCGGCTTTAGCCGCTGGGTGGGAACGCGGCCTTCAGGTCGCGCGAACGTGCACACAACGAAGAACAGGGCTTTAGCCCTGAGCCTTTCAGGGGGTCGGAGCCTGTCCGCCGTGGCGGGCTTCAGCTCCGACATGACGGCCGCCGCGTTGTCAGGGGTTTTAACCCCTGAGGCCGGGTCATCCCGTGTCCTGACAGGACTCAATCAATGATGCCCGCCTCTCAAATCGCCAATCTCCACCGCGTCGCTCCCGAAATTGTCCTGTGCGCGGTCGGCATCCTCGTGATGATCCTCGACCCGTTCCTCGGCCCCGCGAAACAGCGCCTGCTCGGCTGGATCGCCTTTGCGGGAACGCTGCTCGCGCTCGGCGCCGTCCACATCGCCGCCGGCGATGCCGGCCCGGCATACAGTAACCTCTTCTTTGCCGACGGCTTCAGCCTTTTCGTCCACGTGATCGTGATCGGAGCCGCCGCGCTCGCGATTCTCGGTTCGATCAACTACCTCGATCACGAAGGCATCCAGCGCGGCGAATACTACGCGCTCGTTTTGTTCGCCACGGCCGGCATGGGCATTCTCGGCGGAGCGAACGAACTCGTCACCGCGTTTCTCGGCCTCGAGATGAGCTCCATCTCCACCTACATCCTGGCCGGCTTCCGCAAACGCGCGCTGAAGTCCAACGAAGCCTCGCTGAAATATTTCATTCTCGGCTCGTTCGCCACGGCGTTTTTCCTGTACGGCATCGCCATGGTCTACGGCGCCACCGGCTCGACCGAAATCAGCCGCATCGCAACGATTCTTGGCGGCCTGCATCATCTGCCGAATCTTGCCGTCCTCGGGCTCGGACTGATTTTCGTTGGCCTCGGCTTCAAGGTCGTCGTCGCGCCGTTCCAGATTTATGCGCCCGACGTTTACGAAGGCGCGCCCACGCCCGTCACTGCCCTGCTCGCTTCCGCGCCCAAAGCCGCGACCTTCGCCCTGATGCTGCGCATCTTCTTCGTCGCCTTCGGCTCAGCCGGCCACCTGTGGTTCTGGGCCATCTGGATTTCCGCCGTGCTGACCATGTTCGTCGGCAATCTCGCCGCTCTCGTACAGACCAACGTCAAGCGCATGCTGGCCTATTCGTCTATCGCGCACGCGGGCTACATCATGGTCGCCTTCATCGCTTCCACCGACCTGGGCATCGCCGCCGTCCTCTTCTATCTCGCCGCCTACGCCTTGATGAAGATGGGCGCATTCCTGGTCGTGACGCACCTGGGCCAGACCGGCGAGCAGCGCCTCGACATCCGCGATTACGCCGGACTCGGCATGCGCCAGCCCGTGCTCGCCGCGTGCTTCTCGCTCTTCCTGCTGTCGCTGCTCGGCTTGCCAGCTACGGGCGGCTTCCTCGGGAAATTCTTCGCCTTTCAGGCCGCGCTCGATTCTCGCGTCATCTGGCTGGTCGTCATCGCGGCAATCAACAGCGTCATCGGCGCTTACTATTATCTGCGCGTGATCATCTCGATGTATTTCTGGGAACCATCGAAGGACTACTCGCCCACCGCCGTCGCCCCGGCCCTCGGCGTCGCGCTGTTCGTCGCGGCTTTCGGCACGCTGTACCTCGGACTCTTCCCCGCCCGTGTCCTCATCCTCGCCCGCTCCGCCGCCCTCTCCCTCCTACTCCACTAGGTTCGCATCACCGCAATAATCAAGTGTCATGCTGAGCGAAGCATCTCTCTGAGGCGCTGGGCCTTCAGCCCAGCAGCCTCTGGCATGAGATTCGCGCCTCAAAGTAGCGCCGGCGTCTCGCCGGCGTTTTTGCAGTTTTCGTAGGTTCCCATGTAGGGTGCCGCACTCTCTCGCGGTGAGCGACTTCCGCGAATTTGTTGCGCTGTTTACAAAGGGGTGCAGGTTTTCCGCATCGAGTCTCGCTCACGGGTAGCTGTTCGCCGTCGACTTTGCCCTTTCGGGTTTCGCACTCTTTTGCCGTCTGCAAAGAGCACTTCGCTTCTTTTTTTGACGT
>Ga0335075_10008177_pt1 | contig 16066 bp, 15 predicted proteins | sample Lox_Sample_24_FD_206723 | JGI IMG/M metagenome (GOLD analysis project Ga0335075, IMG submission 206723) | Soil microbial communities from Loxahatchee National Wildlife Refuge, Florida, United States - Lox_Sample_2.4 | ecosystem: Environmental > Terrestrial > Soil > Wetlands | place: USA... | reverse complement strand
TCGAACATGTACAGCGTGTATCCGCTGCTATTCACCAGCACGCTGCCCACGCCGGGCAGGCTCCGCACCCGGATCGTGACGGCTGGTCGGGCGGCTGCCATCCGCCCGCTAGCGCCCGGCGACGAAGCGGCGCATCCAGCCATCACGCATGCGACGGCAGCGAGCCCGGTAATTGCCAGTAGCCCGCGCGCCATCAGACGGCCCATTGTCGTGCCCATGATGATGCTTTCGTCACTATCGCTGTGAGACGCTCGCGCCCTGCACGTGCCCGCCAGCCGTTAGCCCTCTGCACGAGACCCGCGATAAGGGCAGATTTCCTGCCGTACTACAGCCTTGTAGTGCGTATGCAGTTGGCAGGCGCGCGGATATGACGACCGCAGTAGCTATGCCCTGACGGACGGCGATCATGCCCGCAATCGGCTGCCGCCTGAACAGCCGGGCACGAAGCCACCGGAGCGAAACGGCTCAGAACTGGAGTCTGGCAGGCAAGGCCGCTACGACGGGCGGGCTCGACTGCACCCACCGACTGCGACGATGGCGTCATGACGATTCCTGACGACCGACCGCACATTGATGACGGCGGTGAGGTCACCCTGCCCCTGGACGACGGAGAAATCTACGTGCGCCAGGACGGCCCTCGGGACGCCCCCGCACTCCTGCTGATCCACGGGAATGCGTCCTCGGCCCGCTGGTGGGACGAAATGGTCCCGATGCTGACCGGATCCCATCGCGTCATCCGGATCGACCTCCTCGGATACGGCCGGTCGGCCAAACCGGCAGACCGCAGCTACGCACTGCCGGACCAGGCACGCCGGGTCGGCGCGATACTGGACCGGCTCGGTGTCAACCGGGTCATCGTGGTCGGTCACTCCAGCGGCGGCGCCGCCGCTACCGCCCTCGCTGAACAACGGCCCGACCTGGTGGCCGCGCTCGTGCTCATCAACACCGGACCTCACATGGGTGCCTACACCGCACCGCCGGTGCCCATCGACCCATCGCAGTGGCCGGACGTGACCGACGAACAGCTTCGCCAGTTCGCCAGCTCCGGATTCAGCCGCGAGGGCTACCAGATCCCGCTGGAGCTCCTGAACCAGGTGCGCGCCATGACTTTCCACTCGCTCACCACGACGATGCAGGCCAGCCGAGATTATGTGAAGGCGCAGGCGCTTCCCGATCGGCTGGCGCCCCTTGGCAAGCCGCTCCTGGTGATCTTCGGCGCAGAAGACCGCAGATGGCGATCCTCATCTGCCGCAGGCTATCGGGCTGTTCCCGGCGCGATAGTAGAAATGCTGCCCGGTCTTGGACATACACCAATACTCGAGGATCCGGCGCGGACCGCCTCCTCCCTTCTGGCCTTCACCGCGATGCAGACGATGTGACACCACCCCGTGTCCGAAGCGCGATCAGCCGGACGGGACCAGTATGCGGTAAAGCTGGAGAGCTTGATTCTTGCTGGGCAGGGAGATCTGGAGCTGCTGACCTTGGAATGGCGTGTCTACCTGGGGCGCTTCCCAGGTCTTGCCGGCAACGTTGACGGCGAGGGCTCCCCGGGCGTCATAGGCCCGTTTGACGACCGCCGTTACTGAAGTCACGTCGGCAGCAGGCACGGCGATCGTGAATCCGTATGAGGCGGGCCCTTTCGGCTGGCCCGGCGGGGGCGATGACCGGTTCATGGAGACTGAGGAGATCCCTGCGGAGGTGATCGTTACCGGCGTGCCGAGGCTGCGGTAGCACGTTCCGGGGTAAGGCGCGGAGAGCGCAACGTAACCGGCCGGGCACTTGCCCGGTGCCGTCTCGGGCCGGCTGCGCATGACTTGCAGCATGATCGGTGACCCCAGATGGCGCGACGGCGGGAGGGTCGGAGTTGATTCGGGCCCGAGCGGAGTTATGCGGCTTGTGCAGCTGGCAACGGTGAGCATGATGCCCGCGGTGGCCAGCACTCTGGCCAGGGCGGATGGCGGGCGCGGCGGGGGCGGGAACGGCATTGTCCTGAGTCTCCCTAGGCAGCCATCGTGTGCGGGTCTGGCGGCGGCGCGGGCGTAGCTGTCCGGGCGCGGGCGGCGTCGGGGGCGACCAGCGCAACGGCCGCCGTCAGGATGAGCAGTTCGACCAGGCTCACGGTGATCAGGTGCGGGTCCTGCAGGTAATCGCCGATCGAGAAGATCCGGTAAGCCCCGGCGTCGGCGGCGAGCAGGACCAGGGTCAGCGACCACACGCCCGAGCTCGCGGTGTGGCGGGACCGGGTCGTGGCTGCGTGCGCCACGCAGGCCAGGGCGACCAGGACGCAGTACAGGCCGGAAAAGTCCGGCAGCCAGGCGGAGTTGCCGGTCGCCTGGACCGCCAGCAGCGGCACGGCCACAAGGAAGTAGTTAGCGGGCAGCGCCAGGAGCCAGGGCCCGGGCGCGGCTGCCGGGGCGTTCCGGTGGAACGCGGTCATGGCAAGGACCGGGGCAAGATTGAGCAGGATCCAGAAGGCCCACGGCCCGGTGTAGGGCGCCGGCAAGCGGCCGGTGAACTGGCCCACCAGCAGCTGGCCCAGGTCGGGCACGATGGCCAGCGCCGCGATGACCCGGGCTGTCCGGTAATACCTGAGGGCCAGCGTCACGAAGGCCACGATCCAGGCGTAGGCAACCAGGTACCACACAGCGGGCGGCCAGGGGCCGCCAGGCGTTGCTGCCACAATGCTCGCAGGGGCTGCGGGGAGCCAGCTGAACATGTGGCGGCTCCAGGTTGTCTGCACGAGGACGTTAAGCCCGCGTGTCGCCTGGACTAGCGTCACGGCGAGCACCGCGAGCCGTATGGCCTGTCCCCAGGCGTACCGGCGCGGGGCGCCCGGGCCGGTCAGGTACAGCCGGGCAGCCAGGCTGGCTACGCTGGCTACCTCCGCCCAGCTGGGCCCGGCAGCCTTCGCGATGTACGCGTCTGCCTCCGCATCGCCCGTGAACCAGCTGTCCAGGAAGGCGGCGACCATGTCTTCTTCCCACTGCTGTCGATACCAGCCGGGCAGCAGCCGCAGCGCCCTCCGGTAGCGCCGCTCCAGGTGGCTGCTCATCCGGCTGCCTCCGTACCGGCCGGGCCCAGTCTCGCCCGCACCACCCGGGCGGTGGCGGCGCGAAGCTCGGCTTCCTCAGCCAGCGCGCGCCGCCCATCCCTGGTCAGCCGGTAATAGCGGCGCAGCCGGCCGTCGCGCGCCTCCTCCCGGTCGGGCTCGATCAGTCCCTCGGCGGTGAGCCGCTCCAGCACCCCGTACAGGCTGCCGATCTTCAGCTTGACCCGGTCGCCGGACAGCTCTGCAACCTCGCCCACGATGCCGTACCCGTGCCGGGGGCGATCGGCCAGCGCGGTGAGCACGAAGAAGGCCTGCCCTGTCATTGGCTTGCTAGCCATGGCAGCAATGTAATGGAAATCAAGATATTAGTCGAGACAGCTTAACGTGGTAAGGCAGGCAACACACACCAGCGATACCAGCGCCGTCACGGCGCCCCATCCGCCCAGCGCGCGCGCCGCTCGTTTGCAGCTCTACGTCTAGGGCAGTTGAGCCGCTTCCGTCCGTGGAGGCTGGCATCGAAAGGCGGGTTAAGCATGCGCGGCGCGGCCCTATGGGAGGGCGTCGAGCGAGAAGGGCTACGACGGCGAAGCCAGCAGATGGAGCGAGCCCAGCCTGGGCAGCGACCTGATCCGTCGGAGCCAGCCGGGACAGACCGGCTTCCTCAGATCAAGCACATCGTGGTGCTCATGATGGAGAACCACTCGTTCGACAACTACCTGGGCACACTGGGCCGCGGCGATGGGTTCCCCCTCGGCGCGGACGGGCAGCCGGACGCCGAGAGCATGGACGCATCGGGCCGGACGGTGCGCGCCTACCACTTGCCGTCGACCACACAGCACTCTGGTGTGCCGTGCCAAAGCTGGCGGGCGGCGCATGCGCAGTTCGCCGGGGGCAAGATGACGGGTTTCGTCACGGCCGTGCAGGCCACATCCGGGGCTGCCGACGAGTCTGTCGCGATGGGCTACTGGACGGCGCAGGACCTCCCCTTCTACCACGGTCTGGCCAGCACCTTCCCGCTGGCAGATCACTGGTTCAGCTCATGCCTCGGGCCGACGTTCCCGAACCGCCGGTTCCTGCTAGCCGGAACCGCGCACGGGCTCATGGATGACCTGCCAGTCAATCTCCTCGACTACCCGCCGGCCGGCACCATCCTGGACATGCTCACTAAACACGGCAAGTCCTGGGTCAACTACCGCCCTGACGGCGGCGACCAGTCTCAGTTCCGGCGTTACCTGCACTACAGGCGGCGACGTTCGCAACATCACTTGCGAGCGCTCGGACGGCCATTTCAGCGCACGCGAGACGGAGTGAAGCGAGATCTGCAGTTCACAGCCGGCCTGTACCCGCTCGGGATGGCCAGGTACATGCTGCACATCCGCGGCATCGACGATTTCTTCGCCGACGCCGACGCCGGCAAGTTGCCGGACTTCTGCATCGTCGACCCGGACTTCAACCAGTACTCCGAGGAGAATCCGCAGGACATCCGCAAGGGCGAGAGCTTTGCCGCCGAGGTCATCTATCGGGTCATGCATGGCAAGGGCTGGGCAGACACGCTGCTCGTCTGGACCTATGACGAGAACGGCGGCTACTACGACCACGTCGCGCCGCCCGTCGCCGAGCCGCCCGACAACGTTCCGGGCCGCAGTTTGGTCGCGCATCCCTCGTGGCTGCGCAGCATCATCAAGCCGGTGTTCCCCGGCTATGTCCGGCACGCGCAGGACCTCGTGTGTGAGCCGACCCGGTATGACACTTACGGCTTCCGCGTGCCGGCCGTGATTGTCTCGCCTTACGCCCGGCCGAACTGCGTGCTGCCGGAAATCTTCGACCACACCTCGGTGCTGAAGCTTGTCGAGGAGAAGTGGAACCTGCCGGCACTCACCGGCCGCGATGCGGCTGCGGCGGCGCCGCTCGCAGCCCTCGACTTCGATTCGCCGCCAGCCTTCCTTGACCCTCCTGTGCTACCTGCGCCGAGCCTGGCATGGGGCTCGTGGTAATCAATGATCTTCGATCGCGCAAACCGAGCATCGCTACGGCCTAGGGCACGACGACGAGCGGTACTGGAGAGTGGCGGGCGAGGCTGACGGCGACGGAGCCGACGATGCGGTGGGTAACCAGAGACGAGCTGCCGACCACGATGACGATGGTTGCCTGGGGGTGCACTTTGCTCAGGTCGCTGCCTGCCGCGATCAGTTCTTCTGCAATGAGGCCCTGGCGCCGGCGGAACTCCCAGCGCTCCTCGCGGCCGTGTAGTTGCTCGGCAGCCATCGTGCGAAGTTCCTGCTCGACGTCGTCGAAGTCGGTTTCCAGTTCGGCGACGGCGCCGGGAGATAGTGCCGCCATGCTCGGCATGTGAGCCACATATACCACGTCGATCTGGCCGGCGCGGCCCTGGAGCAGGTTGACCGCGGCGTCGAGTGCGCGGCTGGCCGGGGGTGAGCCGTCGTAGCCGACTACCAGACGCAGATCCGTCGCAAGCGGCGTGGCAGTGGTCATGGACGCAGGATAAGCCTTGTGCCCTTGCGCGGGCGGGCGTGCCGGGCATCGGTGTGCCGCCGGACGGGCCGCCGATTTTAGCGGGCGGGCGTGGCCGCCGAGCCGGGAACTGGACTCACTACCGGCGAGCAGCTGCACAAGGCGACGGGAATCGCTTCGAACGCCGGCTGCGGGGCAGGGGCGGCCGGCGCTCGGGCCGGGGCGGCGGCAGCCGGGGCGAGGGCGGCGTTCCTGAGCTGTGTCAGCCGGCTCTTGGAAGGGAGCAGGACGATTGCGAGAATGACGCCGAGCCCGAGCAGCGCTGCGGACACGCTGAAGGCGATGGTGTAGCCATGGGTGGCCGCGATCGCCGGCGCGAGTGGGCTGCTGTGGTGGGTGATCAGGTAGCTGGCGGCTGTACTGAGCGCGATGGTGCTCAGAGCCGACGTGCCGATCGAGCCGCCGACCTGCTGCATGGTGTTGACCAGTGCGGACGCGACGCCGGAGTCACTGCGGGCGACGCCGAAGGTCGCCGTATTGATGGCCGGCGCGAAGATCATGCCGAAGCCCAGGCCCAGGATCAGCAAGGCGGGCAGCACAGCACTGGCATAGCCGGAGGTCACGCTCACCTGGGTCAGGTACGCCATGCCGCCGCCACCCAGCAGCATCCCGGCTGCGATCAGGACCCGCGGGCCAAGCCTGGCCAGACCCACGATGCTGGAGAGGTTAGAGCTGATCAGGATGCAGCCGATCATCGGCAGGAACAGCAGCCCGGTGGTCAGCGGACTTTCTTTCTTGATCACTTGCAGGTAGTACGTGAGGAACAAGAACGTTGCGAAGATCGCGACTCCCGATATGAAGACGGCGACGTAGGAACCGCCCCGGGTCCGGTCAAGGATCACCCGCAGCGGCAGCAACGGGTGACCAGACCGCTGCTCGGCGGCAACGAACCCGGCCAGCAGCACCACGCCTGTCGCCAGAGAGCCGATCGTCTGCGCGGCCGTCCACCCGGCGGTTTCGGCACGGGAGAAACCGAAAACGATCAGGAACAGGCCGGCGCACCCCAAGCCGGCGCCTGCCCAGTCCATCCGCGGCCGGTCGTCCGGGCGGCCGGGGCGGATCCAGGCCAGCGCGCCGGCGACCGCGATCGCAGCGAACACCAGGTTGACGTACAGCGTCCAGCGCCACGACAGGTACTGGGTGAGCAGCCCGCCGAGGATAAGGCCCACGGCACCGCCCCCGGCGGCGACCGAGCCGAACACGCCGAATGCGCGGCCCCGCTCCCGTGGTTCACGGAACGTGCTGACCAGCGTGCCGAGGGCCGAAGGCGCGAGGACGGCGCCGAAGGCGCCCTGCAGGGCCCGGGCTGCCACCAGCATCGTGAACGAGACGGAGGCGCCGCCGATCGCCGAGGCGACGGCGAATCCGATCAGGCCGGTGATGAACACCCGCTCGCGGCTGAACATGTCTCCGAGGCGGCCACCTACCAGCAGCAGGCTGCCGAAGGCCAGCGCGTACGCCGTTACGACCCACTGCCGGTCGCTGTTCGGGAACCCCAGCGCACGCTGTGCCGACGGCAATGCAATGTTCACTATCGTCGAATCCAGGACCACCATCAGCTGAGCAATGGCGACCACGATCAGGATCAGCCAGCGCCGGTCACCGGGCGCAGCCAGGCGGCCTGTGGTAACCGGCGACGTCACAGAAGACATGACCCAATACTCCTCGTCCGCCGATCATGACTCCATAGCTACCCAAGGTTCAGAGCCGTCACGTGGAGCAAGCAGTCGCAGCTACCTCGTTCCCTTGGTCGGCAAGCCCGCGCACCTAGCCAGCGGCGCCTGGGGGGGAACCGGCATGGCGCCTTGCTGCAGGTTCTCCTGTTAGCAGGTACGCCGGGACTCAGGCTGGCTGTACTCGGGGACGGGTGGTGGCCGCGATGCCGTGGGGGATTGTGCGGCGCAAGGATGGATGTCGGCCCGCCGACGGAACGCCCCGCGACCCGCGAGGGTGGCCTCAGCGGGAAAGTCGCAAGCAGAGGAATCGATTATGGACATCCGCGGCTACGGGACCGGTCCCATCACGGCGGAGGCGGCTTTCACTTCGGATTTCGCCATCCCGGATGACGTGCCCATGCAGCACTTGGTCGACATGGTGGAGATCGAGCGGCGCAGCATGGATGTCCGCGCTGGCATGCGGCACAAGTACATGCCACTGCGCTTCGATCCGGCCTCGGGCGCCCGTCAGGTCGGCGGCCGCTATCTCTTCGACAGCTGGCGCAATGCGGTCGACTACAACAGGTTCACCAGCGAGGAGCTGGAGTTCGAGCCGGGCGTGAGGTTCTGGGACCGGCCGTTCTTCCTCGGCGTCGACCGGCACCTCTGGCGGGTCATCGGCGCTTATGACTTTAGGCCGCTGGCGACCACGCACTACGTAAGCCGATTTGAGCGCTGGACGTGCGCCTGCGGGAACGTGGAGTGGCTGCTGGAACAGGTCTGGCCGACAGTCCGGGAGAACGCCGCATGGCAAGGCCTGGCCAGCGTCTGGTTGCTGTTCCAGCCAGAAGAGGAGCAGATCGGCATCGTCACCGTGGCCGCAAAGGCGCGCGGCAGAGACCAGGCCGATGCCGCGTCGCGCTCGATCACCGTGCTGGAACAGACCGAGTCGGTGGGGCAGTTCCTGCCCGCCGAACTGGGCGTCCAGAAGGTTTTCGATCGCACGAGCCTGATTTTGACCGTGTGGCTGCCACAGTCGCGGCTGGCGGGCGGGGCGCCGTCCGCCTTTCCTGCTGCCCCGGTCCACCCGCTGCCCCAGGTGCCTGATCTGCAGCCCGCCTAAAGCGGTGCCCTGGTAGCTCACAACGTCGAGCGGCGGCATTTCCGGCGGCGAAATCGCCTGGTCGCCGATGCACGCCAAGGGCGCCTAGGGTGGTCGTCATGCTCTCGTGGTGGCACCGCGACGTGATTGCGGCCGGCAAGCTGCCGCTGATGCTGTGCTTCGTTTCCTTCGTGGTCACGTTCGTGTCCACGCGGGCGATCACCCGGCTGATCCGCGACGGGCGCGGCCCGTTCCGCAATGTCACGGCTGGCGGAACGCATATTCACCACTCCGTACCCGGCATCATCCTGCTGATTGTCGGCGCGTTCACGGCGGTCGGCGGGCCCGGCACGATGGGCTGGCTCTCGTTTTCCGCGATCGCGGTCGGGATCGGGACGTCGCTAGTGCTGGACGAGTTTGCGCTGATCTTGCACCTGCAGGATGTCTACTGGAGCGGCGAGGGTCAGCTGTCAGTCGAGGCGGTCAGCCTGGTCGCGGCCTGTCTTGGGCTGGCCCTGGTCGGGTTCAGCCCGGTGCGGGTGGCGAACGTCGACAGCGCCGACTTCTCGCTGCGGATCAGCGCGACGGGCGTGCTGGTCATCGACGGCTGCCTGGCGCTGGTCTGCGTCCTCAAGGGCAAGTACCGGTCGGGGCTGTTCGGCCTGTTCTTGCCGCCGGTCGGGTTGATCGGCGCGGTGCGGCTGGCCCGGCCGAACTCAATCTGGGCGAGGCGCCTCTACCGGGGCAAGAAGCTGGAGCATGCCACCCACCGGGCCGCTGCCTTCGACCGCCGCTGGAAACCAGTGCAGACAGACTGGGAGGACTTCATCGGCGGTCGGCCGTCGCAGCCGGACACGCCACCCAGTCCGGCACCGGCGGCGAGCCGCGACGCGGGCGGCGGCGCTGCGGATGACCCGGCCCGCGGCGAGGCCACCGCAGGGCGTTAACGGTCGGTCAGCTGAGCACGCAGTCGTCGCAAATGCCCTTGGCCCGTTCGGGTGAGAGCCGGTAGTAGAGGCAGCAGCTTGACCGTCGGAATCCCGGACCGGGCTGATTGCGCTCGGTCCGCAGCTGCGGGGTACGGAAGACCATCTCGGCCAGGCGCTGTGCGGGATCAGCCGCTTCCGGCTGCCTCGCGGCGATCTGCATGCTGGCACTGTTGACGGCGGAGGCGACGTTCCCCCAGAGCACTCGGGTGGAGATGGGGACGAGTGTGGCGACCACGGATGTCAACGGCTCGATTACCTCGGCGATGAGTTGCCTGCAGGCCGTCTCCGCTGACCGCGAGTCCAGGCCGTGCACCGGTTCCGGGACCGACAGCGAGCATGGGCGGCCGAGAACGTCGTGCCACCACAGTTGCGACGGGTCCGTGCTCAGCTGGTAGCCGAAGACGAGCGCTGCCAGAGCAGGTGAGACTAGCCTCGCAACCACGCCAAAATGAGCGGTCGAGGCAGCTACCCTCGCCTCGATCTGCTCGGCCAGAGATCCGGCGTTAGCAGCAAGAGCATCGCGGACCGCGGAGATCCGGCGCTGCATCGGATCGGGCCGGCTAGCCAGTCCGCCGACCGTCAGCCAGGGCAGCCGAGGGCGATCGCCTGGCAGATGCGCTTCAACAGTAAAGAACGGGCCGAGCGCCGCGATCCCAGTGCGGAAATCTCGCGCTGGCTGGAAGTCCTCCCCGAGCGCGCCGGCCGGCATGGCGCTGCCGCCACGGGCACCGGGGCTGCCCGGGTCAGGGGCGTGCATTAGCGGTGGCCTGAGGACCCGGCCGCGACGGCTGCCGCCAAGGCTGTCGTGCTGGCCGTAACCGCGCGACTGAGGCGGATCGCCCGGCCGATGTCTCCGGCCTGCGGCCGCCCGCCCGTGCCCATCTCCGGCCGGTGTTCGGTCCGCCCGGAGTAGCTGAGCACGCCGCCGAGCCGGATGCCGAGTGCGCCGGCGAAAGCCGCCTCGCACCACCCGGCATTCGGGCTCGGATGGCTCGGGCCGTAGTCGCGAGCCATCTGCCACGTCGGCCCCGGCCGGCCGCCCACCGCGGGGGAGCAGGCGGCCGCCAGCAGCGCAGTGACTCGGGCCGGGACCCAGTTGGCGACGTCGTCCAGCCGCGCCGAGGCCTTGCCGAAGCGCTCGTACCGGGGCGAGCGATGCCCCGCCATCGCGTCCATGGTGTTCACCGCGCGGTATCCGGACAGGCCCGCCGGTCCGGCTAGCGCTCCCCAGACCAGCGGCGCGACGATGGCGTCGCTGGTGTTCTCCGCCACCGACTCGACGACGGCCCGGGTGATGCCCGCATCGTCCAGCTCCTGCGGGTCACGGCCGCACAGGCTCGGGAGGGCGGCGCGGGCCTGCGCCAGGTCACCGGCCGCCAGTGCCGCGCCGATCTGGCCCGCGGTCGCGCCGAGGGATCGGGAGGCGATCACTGCCCACGTCGTGGCCGCGGTGACGGCAGCCCGCCCGGCCGGGCTGGCGCGGGTGAGGCGGGCCGCGACGAGCAGCGGCCCGGCGCCGAGCAGGACACCCGCGGCAGTGTAGGCGATGCCGTGACCAGCGCGGTCAGCGTAGACGCGCTGCTCGAAGGCCGTCATGAGCTGGCCGAACAGAGCCACCGGATGGCCGTGCTCGGGGTCCCCGGCCAGCGCGTCGGCAATGGCGCCGCCGATGAGGCCGCCAGCCAGCGGCCAGTCGTGGCGGGCGCTGCTGGCTCGCTGCGGGTGGTGCTCCGGCGCACGCGCCGACCGGCTGCCGGCTCGCCTCATATCCGAGCTCGCACAGCCGGGAGGGAACGGGACGGCCCGCCCTCGATCAGTTGCAGCAACGCCTCAGTGTCCAGGTTCGTGGCGACGGCATCCGCGAGGGTGTCGAACTGAGCTTGCCGGGCGGCGGCAAAACAGGTACCACCCACCGTAACGAAGCCGGATCCGGCGAGTCGGGCGATCTCGGCGAGATAGGACTCGCGGAACTCGTCATTCTCGAAAATCCCGTGCCAGAGCGTGCCGGAGACGGCGCCGGAGCGGCAGCCGTCCAGCGCGGTTGCGTCGTCGCCGGGCCGGCTGGTGAACCAGGGCTGGCCACCGTGGACGTCGACAGTGCCGTGGTGGATCTCGTAACCAGCGACCGGCGTCGATCCCGCGTAACCGCAGGGACGGCGAAGCGTCTTGACCGGAGCGAAGCCCGTCTCGGCCGGCAGCAGGCCGAGCCCGCGGACAGTGCCTGCCCGGCTCTCGATGTCATCATGGATGACAGTGCCGAGCATCTGGTAGCCGCCGCAGATTCCCAGCACAGGCCGGCCGGCCGCGGCCCTCTTCGCCAGCGCGGCGTCCAGGCCGCGCGCACGCAGCCAGGCCAGGTCGGCGACAGTCGCCTTCGTGCCGGGCAGGATCACCAGATGGAATTCATCCAGCCCGGTCGGCGAGCTGACGAACTGGACTGAGACGCCGGGCTCGAGCGCGAGGGCGTCCGCGTCAGTGAAGTTGGAGATGCGGGGAAGACGGATCACAGCGATGCGCAGGGTCTCGTCGCTCGCGTCGGCGTCCTGCGGCCCGTAACGACCCTCGGTCGCTACGGCGTCCTCGGCGTCGATCCACGTCTGGGTCAGGTACGGGACGACGCCGAGGACCGGCCGGGCAGTCAGCCCGGTCAGCTGGGTCAGGCCGGGCAGCAGCAGCGACTGATCACCGCGGAACTTGTTGATCACGAAACCGCTCACCAGAGCCTGATCGGCCGGCTCCAGCAGCGCCAGCGTGCCGTACAGGGCGGCGAACACACCGCCGCGGTCGATGTCACCCACCACGATCACCGGCAGGTCGCGGGCCCTGGCAAGGCCCATGTTTGCCAGGTCGCCACGCCGCAGGTTGATCTCCGCGGGAGATCCTGCGCCCTCGCAGATGACGACGTCATACCGGGAGCGCAGGTCGTCGTAGGCGTCCAGGACGGTGGCCAGCAGCCGTTCGCGACCCTCGCCCGATCGCCAGTAACCGTCTGCCGTGGTGTCCCCGACGGCGCGGCCGAGCAGGACGACCTGGCTGGTCAGGTCGCTTCCTGGTTTGAGCAGTACCGGGTTCATCGCGGCTTCGGCCGACGCTCCGCAGGCCGCTGCTTGCATGGCCTGTGCCCGGCCAATTTCGGCGCCGTCGGGAGCTACCACCGAGTTGTTCGACATGTTCTGCGCCTTGAACGGCGCTACCCGCACACCGCGGCGAGCCAGCCAGCGGCAGATGCCCGCCGTCAGCACGGACTTTCCCGCGTCTGACGTCGTGCCGGCCACGAGCAGCGACCCTGCGGTCACAGGCGTACCCGTTTCCTTCCGCTTAAGCGCCGGGCACCTCGGCTGAGCCGGAGCTCACGCCCGCCGACCACCTGGCCTCCACGTTGCCCCACCGCCAGTACGCGAGGGCGACGGCCCACACTGACACGAAGAGCCCGGCAATGCAGAACCCGGCGACGTTGATGTTGAAGTCTGCCATGAGTGACCAGAAGGCACCGTGCAGGTGCACCTCGGTCGTGAGGATGCCGAGGATTTCGATCGTGCCGATGATGAACGCCGCGCCGATCGACAACGCGGTGATAACCAGGTTGTAGTAGACCTTCCGGACGGGCCGCGCGAATGCCCAGCCGTAGGCGAAGTTCATGAAGCAACCGTCGAGGGTGTCGAAGAGCATCATGCCGCCGGAGAACAGCAGCGGCAGCGCCAGCACAGCGTAATACGGCAGTCCCTGGATCGCGGCGTACGCGGTGGCGGCGAGCAGCACCACCTCCGTCGCGGTATCGAACCCGATGCCGAAGATCAGGCCGACGAAATAGAGCTGCCAGGTATGGGTGATGGACTTCATGAACCTGCCGAAGAACCGGTACATCAGCCCGCGTGCCTGCAGTTGTGCTTCCAGTTCGTCCTCGCTGTACGCGCCGCGGCGCATGTCGCGGAACACCTTGAAGATGCCGGCCAGGACGATGAGGTTGAGTACGGCGATCAGGTACAGGAAGCCGGCCGACACCAGAGTCCCGGCGGCCCCGCCAGCGGTCTCGTACGTGGAACTGGGGTTGACGACGGCTCCGAAGACCGCGCGCGCCGCGATGGTGATGCCGACGCCTACCGCGACGATGATCGTCGAGTGGCCGAATGAGAAGAAGAATCCGGTCCCCAGCGGGCGCTTGCCGTCTGCCATGAGCTTGCGCGTGGTGTTGTCGATGCAGGAGATGTGATCGGCGTCGAAGGCGTGCCGGAAGCCGAGGAACCAGGCAGTGATCGCGACGCCGAGGCCCACGCCCAGGCCCTTGCTGCCGCCATAGCCCTGATAGTCGATGTGGTGCGGCATCACGCACAGCGCGTAGATGCCCCAGCCCAGGACGTTGATCGCAAGGATGAACAGGAACATCAAGACGAGCCGGCCCCACTCGCGGCCGGTGAGGTCGCCGGCCATCCGCCGCAGGCGTGATCGGGCGGCGCTGCTTGCGGGCGGCCCACCGCGCGTCCCGCGCACTCAGGAGCCGTCCGCAGGCAGCCCGAAGGCTGACGGGTGCAGCCACCTGGCGATAGCCGCCACTGCCTGCGCGTTGCGGGGCCCTGGGGTCACCTCGTCGTAACTGAGCACGAGGAAGCAATGGTTCTTGACAGCCGGGAGGTTCTTGCTCGCACTGAAGGTTTCCAGGAACTTCTCTTTCTGCGCGGCTGTCGGCGTGCCGTAGTCGTTGATGACTATGCACTGCGGCTTGGCCGCCACGACTTGCTCCCAGGAGACCGACGTCCAGCTCTGCTTGAGCGACCCGAAGATGTTGGTCCCCCCGCCCAGGCTGATCTCGGCGTTGATCATGGCCAGCCCCGGCCCGGTGAACGGCGCCGACTGGCCGCTGTCGTAGTCGAAGACGGTCACTGGCTTGAGGCCCGTGATCTTTGCCCGGGCCGCCCCTACCTGGGCTTTCATGGTGGCGATCAGCTTGCTGGCGCGGGACTCGACGCCGAAGATTTCGCCGAGATCGGTGATGTCCTGATAGGTGTTGTCAATGCTCACCGACGTCTTGCTGGACTGCACGTGGGCGCACGACTCGGTGAGGGCGAGGGTCTTAATGCCGAACTTCGCCAGGTACTGGGGCGTGAGGTTAGTACCGGTCTGCAGCCCGTAGTTCCAGCCAGCGAACAGGAAGTCCGGGTGCAGGCCGACGAGCTGCTCCAGGGTGAAGTAATTGGATGAGACGTCGCGGACCTTCTTGAATCCGGCCTCGTACTGGGCGGGAACCGGCTGGCCGACCGGGCCGTCGCCGGTCACGCCGAACGTCCCGACCATGTGCGACTCCAGGCCGAGCGCGAGCATGTCCTCGGTCGTGTTGATGTCGTTGGACACGGCACGCGTCGGCGCCTTGTCGTAGGTCATATCGGTGCCGCAGTTGTTGATGGTGACGGGGTAGCGGTGGTGGCCCGGGGTTGTCGCAGAGGATGCGGCCGGACTGGTGCTGCCGCAGGCAGCAAGGATGCTGACCCCGGCCAGCAGCGCAGCGGGCACCGCCACGGTGCGCCAGGCACGCCGCCGGCGAGCGAGAGCGGATCTTCGGATGTAGTAGTGCATCAGGTTCCTCTCGGTTAGCTGCTCCGGCCGGGTCGTGCGGACTCGGCCGGCGCAGTGCCGCCAGCGGAATGTCCGCCGGTTCCGGGCTGGATGCGGCGGGGGATCAGGTGCGGCGTTCCGGTATCGGGGTGATCGATGACCAGCACCTCGGCGCCGTAGGCCTGCAGGATCGTCTCGGGAGTCAGCACGGCAGCCGGGGGTCCTGCGGCCACCAGCCGGCCGGCCCGCAGCACGTGGATGGCCTGGCAGAACAGCGCCGCCAGGCTGAGATCGTGCAGTGCCGCCAGCACGGTGACGCCAAGCCCGGAGACGATCTCGAGGATCTCCACCTGATGGCGGATGTCGAGGTGGTTGGTCGGCTCGTCCAGGATGAGGTGGTCGGCTTGCTGAGCCAGCGCCCTGGCGACGAGGACGAGTTGCTTCTCGCCGCCAGACAACGTGTTGAACCGTCGGGAAGCCAGCCGCCCGCAGCCGACGCGCTCCATCGCGTGATCCACGATGTCGTGGTCGGCGTCCGCGTCGCGTTCGAATGACCGCTTGTGCGGGGTGCGGCCGATCATCACCATCTCCCGGACGGTGAAGTCGAACTCGCTCGCCGATTCCTGCGTGACGACCGCGATCCGGCGAGCGGTGTCCCTATGGCTGAGCGAGAGCAGGTCGGTGCCGTCCAGCAGGACGCGGCCGGCGGACGGCCGGTGAACCCGGTAGATGGCCTTGAGGATGGTCGACTTCCCGCTGCCGTTGGGCCCGACAAGCCCGGCGAACTCCTGGTCACCCACGGCGAGGTCGATCGCGTCGACGATGCGACGGCCGCCGATGTCGACCGACAGCTCATCCAGGCGAAGGCTCACTGCGTCGCCCCGTAGAGGTAGGGACGCCGCCGGATGAGGACGATGAGCGTGGGCGCGCCGATAAAGGCGGTGATCACGCCGATCGGCATCTCTTGCGGCGCGACGATGGTACGGGCGAGCAGGTCGCCCAGGACCATGAAGCTGGCGCCGAACAGCGCACCCGTGGGCAGCACGCGCCGGTGGTCGGAGCCGACCATGAGCCGCACGATGTGCGGCACGACGAGGCCGACGAATCCGATGATGCCGCTCACCGCGACAGCGACGCCCGCCATCAGCGAGGTCACCACGAAGAGATTACGGCGCAGCCGGTGCACGTCGAC
>Ga0335075_10008176_pt1 | contig 16068 bp, 15 predicted proteins | sample Lox_Sample_24_FD_206723 | JGI IMG/M metagenome (GOLD analysis project Ga0335075, IMG submission 206723) | Soil microbial communities from Loxahatchee National Wildlife Refuge, Florida, United States - Lox_Sample_2.4 | ecosystem: Environmental > Terrestrial > Soil > Wetlands | place: USA... | reverse complement strand
CTTTCGGTCGTCGGCATCCATCCGATTGAAGCTCGGATTGGCCGCGAGACAGTGTTGGATTGCGGCTTCTTTCGCGGGGCTGGCCGGGTAGGCGGCATTGAACTGGTCGGCGATCTTGTCGCGGTTTTGGTAAGCGATGCAGGCCACGGAGAATATGAGGGGGGCTAGAATGAGCTTCATGACCGTCTCCAACGTGCCTTGGGGGAACTTACATGGGCTTCACTGAGTTTGTTGCGTTACCATTTGTTTCGTTTTGTCTTCGTTGAGACACATTAGCGCCCGCGGTTCGGTTGAATGCGATGCGCGTCACGCAGCAAAAAAATTTTCGCGTTTTTTCGGAACTCCCGAGGTAATCACCCTGTTTACGCGGCCGGCCCGTGTTGGGATGCACCCTGCAAGAGAGAATCGATCATGCTTTCTTCGCCATTTCCTCCGGCCGACAAGCTGCGGATTTGCTTCGCTCATGTCGCCTACCGGCTGCAGGAGCGCTTTGCACTGCAAGGCACCGGGATGGACAGCTTTGAGGTGCGCGACGCCGAGACGCTGGCGGCGCGGATCGGCGAGGCGGATGTGCTGGTCATCTCCGGGCTGTGGCGCAACACTCTGCTGGCGCAGGCGGGCCGGTTGCGCTTTATCCAATCGATCGGTGCCGGGACCGACCAGTTTCCCCGCGACGAGCTGGCAAAGCGCGGCATCCGCCTGGCGAGTGCCGCCGGGGTCAATGCGCGCGCCGTGGCCGAGCACGCGATGGCGCTGATCCTGGCGCTGGCGCGCCGGCTGCCCGAGGCGCGCGACAACCAGCACAAGCAGGTCTGGCGCCAGATGATCGGCGATCTGTCGCTGCGCGAGGACGAGCTCGGCGGCAAGACTCTACTCGTCGTCGGGCTGGGGCAGATCGGCGGGCGGCTGGCGCGGCTCGCCAAGGCGTTCGATATGCACGTTGTCGGGTTTCGCCAGAGCCCGGCCGCGGGCCCCGGCGCCGCCGATGCCGTGCACGCTCTCGCCGAATTCAAATCGCAGCTGCCGGCGGCCGATTTTGTCGCGCTGTGCTGTCCGCTCACATCGGAGACCGAAAACCTGGTCGATTCCGCCGCGCTCGCGGCGATGAAACCGTCGGCCTATCTGATCAATGTCGCGCGCGGCCGGGTCGTCGACGAGGCGGCGCTGACCGCGGCGCTCGCCGCGCACAAGATTGCCGGCGCCGGGATCGACGTCACGGTCGAGGAGCCGCTTGCCCCGGCCTCGCCGCTGTGGGGAATGGAAGACGTGCTGATCACGCCGCACACCGCCGGCGAGACGCGCCGCTATGAGGACAATGTCATCGCGATCCTGCGCGACAATCTCGACCGCTTATGGCGCGGCAAGACCCAGCTGCGCAACCAGGTAGTATAGGGCTCCAAAGGGTTCATTGCGTCCTTCGAGACGGCTGCCGCGCGGGCTCCTCAGGATGACGATTATCGTCTATTGGATGAGGAACAGTCGTCATCCTGAGGAGGCCGCGTAGCGGGCGTCTCGAAGGACGTAGAAGCGCGACTCCAGCCCTATCTGAGAGACGCTGAACCCGCATCGTGCTATGTGTTGCCCACCAAATTCAGGAGGACTGCCATGATCCACCATCTGTCGATCGCCGCCAGCAACCCCAAGCAGGCCGCCGATATCCTGGCGGAGCTGATGGGGGGCACTGCGGTGCCGTTTCCGCCCAATCCCGGCAGCTATTTCGCGCTGCAGCTCGATGAGCACGGCTCGGGTGTCGAGGTCTACCCGGCCGGCACCGAGCTGGAGCCGAATGGCGAGGTCGGCGGCAGTTTTATGAAGCGGGTCCCGCGCGGTTTTGGCTCGACCCATTTCGCGCTCAGCGTCAAGACCGATGCGGACACGGTCAAGAAGGTCGCCGAGAAGGCCGGGTGGCAATGCTATGACTGTAACCGCGGCCCGTTTCACGTGATCGAGGTCTGGGTCGAGAACCACATCATGGTCGAGATCCTGCCGCCGGCTTATGCCGCCGAATATCTCGCCTTTACCAATCGCGACAAGGTGGTGGCGTCGATGAAGGAGGGGCGCGCCTCGGCCGCGCGCCATGCCCGCGCGGCGGCTGAGTAACTAGAGCGCGGTCTCTTCGTCCAGCACGAGCTCGGCGCGGTCGAAAAGGTCGCGCCGATGCCGCCACGTTTGTTGGTTGCAGGCGCGGCTCGTGCCGCCGAAATAGCGCAGCAACAGATCGCTGTCAGACAGCGACGAGCAGGGCTCCGCGCCACCGGCCGATGGTGCGCCGCACCACGCGCATTGTGACCGAAACGACCGCGACGCGGCGGGAACGCGAGTATCCATCGCCTCACCAAAGACCATCGTTGCTCCGACGCTAACGCTACGCAGCTTCGATCGGTAAGGTTCAAAGATGGTTAAAAGACGCGGGTGACGGCCCTAAACCAGCGCCGTCTCCTTGCGTGACGCGCGGCGTGGCTTGGTCTTTGCCGGATCGGGAGCGGCGGGTTCGTCGCTTGGGGCGGGTTGAGCCGCAGGCGGCGTTTCGGAAAATTCCGGGTAGTACGACGAACAAAAAGCACCGTCCGGCGTCGTGTGGAAGTCCGACATCGCCGCCGCGGAACTGTCGAGATAGGCCGGCCGCGCCGAGACCGGGCAGTAGTGAAAGACGATGCTCTTTCGCGTGTAGGCGCTGTTGACGATCGGCGCGCCGCCATGCGCGAGATCGGCGTGCCAGATCAGCAGCGTTCCCTTTTTCGGCCAGAAATATTCGAGCGGCGCGCCCCGCTCGACGGCTTCACGGTGCAGCCAGGCCAAATGGTGATTATGGATATCGTGGCCGTGCGCGTCGGTGTGCCAGTGACGCTGCTCGCCCGGATAGATGAAATCGCCAAAGCGGTGGCTGCCGCGATAGTAGATCAGCTCGCCGCCGCCGGGCTTGACGTCTTCGAGCGCGATCCACGCCGCCGCCAGCGCCAGCGCCGGCTTGATGACCACATAAGCGGTGTCCTGGTGGATCGCCTGGGTGCTGCCGACTTGGAAATGCAGCCCCTGATGCACCGCGGGCGCTTCGCCGAAGATGATCTTCAGCATCCGTTCCAGCTTGGGTGCAAACGCCATCTGCAGCGCGCGGCGGCTGACCATGTAGGTGTCGAGCACCTTCGTGAGCGCGCGATCGACCTGTGCCTCGCCGAGCCGCTTGATGGCGGGTCCTTCGCTGACCCAGAGATCGGGGCGTGTCGAAAACATCTGTTCGACTTCGGCGAGGTAGCCGTCGATCAGCGCCGTATCGATGGCCTTTTCGATGATGCAATACCCGTTGGCGATAAAGAACGAGACGAGGTGGAATTCGTCTTCGCCGATCTGCCCCCGCTCAAGCTTGTCGAGCGCCCGCTGGCTGGCGTTTTCCGTGTCGATCCACAGCGGCGAGAAGGGCGATCCGATATTGGCCATTAAGGAACTTTCGTCTCCCCGCCGGATCACGGTGCGACGTAATGCGGCCGCATTGTCGAGTTCCATAAAATACTAGCAAATTACCCGCGACGGCTTCGAATAAACTCGTGGTTAATCGGCACGTGCTCTGACGACGACCGGTACGGCCGCGGCGAAGTCGTTCCGTGGGAGGCCGGCGATCTCGCTCACCAGTTTGCGGGTCATCGCGTCGGCGAAGGTCTCGAAATTCTCGACCACCAGCAGAAACGCGCCGGTGCCGCCGATGACATTCTCCTTGTAATAGTTCGGCAGGCCGCCGGGCGGCTGGGTATGTGTGGTAAAGCCGGGGCTCGCCTGCGTGTTGATGATCGCCAGTCCGTTGATCGTGACGCCCTTGGCGAGAGCCTCGTCGCGTGCCTCGGTGACCGGCGTGCCGGCATTGCTGGTGCCGTCGCCGGAAACGTCGATAACCCGCCGATCACCCGTCGCCGGCGCGGCGTTAAAGCGCTCCATCGAGAAATCGATCGCCGAGCCGATCGCAGTGCGCGCGAGAAACGAGCGCGGCGCGGTGAGGATTTGCCCGGCGATCACCGCGGCATCCTCGCCGTCATGGATTACGGTCCAATCGACAACCGTCTTCTGTTCCTCGGCACCCGACCATTCGACAAAGGTCAAGGCGATGGCCTGGTTCGGGCCGCTGGTGATCGCCTTTAGCACGCGCGGGTCGGAGAGCGCCGCGGCGTAGCCCTTGCGCTGCAGGTTGAACTCGCCGTCATCGATGCTGCGCGAGACGTCCGCCGCCAGCACCAGCAGCAGATCGACATTGCCGGCGCGGGCCGGCATGACGGTCACGAGCGCCGCGATCAGCGCGACGGCGGCGGCGGCGCGTCTCATCCGGTGAGCTCGCCGCGGACGATCGCGGCGCCTTCGACCATCGCGCGGAGCTTGGCGGCGGCACGTTCGCGCGGCAGGTATTTCATCCCGCAATCGGGCGCCGCGACGAGATGCTCGGCCGGGACATGCTCGAGCGCGGCACGCAGGTGGGCGGCGACTTGCGCGGCGGTCTCGACTTCGGATGATCCGAGGTTGAGGACACCCAAAAGGATGGTCTTTTGCGACAGCTCCTTGAGCACGCCGAGATCGAGCCGCGGCTGCGCCGCTTCGAGCGACACCTGGCTCGCCAGCGAGTCGGCGAGCTGCGGCAGGAAGGCGTAGCCGCTCGGCTTGTTGTGCACGAGATGGCCGTAGCCGAGGCAGATATGGACGACGGTTGGCCCCTCGATCCCGGCGAGCGCCCGGTTGATCGCGGCGACACCGTATTGCGCCGCCTTGTCGGGCGCGGCGCGCACCCACGGCTCGTCGAGCTGCACGACATCGACGCCGGTCGCCTTTAGCTCCTTCAGCTCGGCATTGACCGCGTCGGCGTAATCCATCGCGAGCTCGGCCTCGTCCTTGTAAAACTCGTTCTGCACCTGCTGCGACATCGTAAACGGGCCGGGCAGCGTGATCTTGGTCGCTTTGGTCGCGTGCTTGACGAGGAAAGCCGCGTCGTCGACCTCGACCTTGCCCTTGCGGCGGATCTTGCTCACCACCCGTGCGACCGGCGTCGCGCGCCGGTTGGCGCCGATCACCGAGCCGACCTCTTCGGCATCGACCCCGTCGAGCGCCAGAGAAAAGTAATTCGAGTAGCTTTCGCGCCGCATCTCGCCATCGGAAACGATGTCGATGCCGATCCGCTCCATCTCGTTGATCGCGAGGATCGTCGCGTCGTCCTGCGCCTCCTTGAGCCGCTCCGGCGGGATACGCCAGATTTCGTGCGCATGGACGCGCGGCACGCCATGCGCTTCGAGCGCCGCGCGGTCGATCAGCCAATCCGGCTGCGGATACGAGCCGACGACGGTGGTGGGGATGAGATGCGTCGGGTAGGTCATGTGCTCGTCTCCACTTCGCGGCTGTCGTCCGCGGCGCGTCGGATCGCGTCGATGAGCCGGTGCAATTCGACCGCGGTGGCGAAATCGGGCAACGAGGCTGCCTCGCCGCGGATCGCGCGGGCAAATGCCGTGTACATCTGGCCGACATGAAACGCCTCCCCCGCCGGGGTCGCAGAAGCCGCGACGGTCAGCTCGCGCGGCGCGGCGATCGGCGCCAGGGTGTTGCCGTGCTGCGCGCCGCGCAGGGTCACATCGTTGAGCTGCGGCGAATCCTCGCCCGCGACGACAAGGGTGCCGTCGCGGCCGTAGAGCTCCATGCGGTAGCCGCTGCCGGCATAGGGGATCGCGGCGACGTGGCTCGAGACGACGGCGCCATTCTTGAGCCGGCCGCTTACCAGGATGTTGTCGGGCGAGGTGACGTCGAGCCAGGTGTTGCTGCCGGTGTCGAGCCATTGTTTGGCCTGGGTCGCGATAACTGCCGACAGCCGCGCGAAATCGCCCGTAACAAAGCGCATTGCATCGAGCACATGGCCGTTGGCGATGGTCAGCGTGTTGGCACCGAGCGTCACGTCGCGCTGCCAGGTGCGGTGCGACGGCCGGGTTAGGACACCGTCGCGCATCAGCGTGACGGTGACCGCCAGCATCTCGCCGACATAGCCGGATGCGACGAGGTCGCGCATATGGATCAGCGCCGGGTTGGCGCGCGCCTGAAGGCCGATCGCGGTGGTGAGGCCGTTTTTCTTCGCGAGTGCGGTCAACTCGACCGCCTCATCGGTCGTCTTTCCCAGCGGCCATTCGCAATAGACATGCTTGCCGGCTTCGAGCGCGGCCTTTGTCGGCCCGTAATGCGACGGCACGCGCACCACCACCGCCACCGCGTCGATCTCGGACGAGGCGACCATCTTGCGATAGTCGTCAAAGGCGAGCTTGGCGCCATAGGCCTGGCGCGCGGCCTCGGCGCTCTCGGCGCGTGTCGTGCAGACGGCGGTCAGCTCGACCTCGGCGCTCGCTCGAACCGCCGGCAGATGCGAACGCGACGACCAGGTGCCGCCGACGCTGGCGCCGATGAGACCGAGGCGGATCTTGTCGGGCATGTGGTTTGCTCCCTTGGTCTCCCGTCAGCGCGGCAGGCCGGCGTAATGGTGCGGAATGCGGCGGATGTCCTGGACGAGGTCGGGCGGCATGCCCTCGGCCCCGTCGGCGCGCAGGGTCAGCGCGTCGGCGAGCCCGCCAAAGCGTTCGCTGATCGCGCCGACGATCTGGTCCCAGCGGCCGACCGCGGCAAAGAGATGCGCGACATCGTCGGGCACCTCCTTGGCCATCTCGCTCCATTTGCCCTGGCGCACCATCGCGTTGAGTTTCAGCCCCAGCTCCTCCAGCCCATGCACCGCCAACACCGGGTAATAGGCCGGGGTCGAGCCGTAAAACGCGACGCGCTGGCGCACCCATTCAAAGCGCTCGGCGACCGCCGCCTCATCCGGCCCCGTCGCGAGAAACCCGCCCCCGGCGATCTCGTACTGCGCCCGCGTGCGCCCGGCTTTCGCGAGCCCCGCGTCGATGCGCGGCATGATCTCGTCGGTCAGGTATTTGCGCGTGCAAAACCCATGCAGCTTGACCCCGTCGCATTCTTCCGCCGCGACCCTGAGCATCGCCGGGCCGACCGCGGCGATGGTGATCGCGGGCGGGGGGCAATTGATCTTCGGCGGCGTGAAGTTCGGCGTCATCAAGGTGAAGCGGTAATGCTGGCCCTCGTAGGCAGGCTTCTCTCCCGTCGCCCAGCATTGCCAGATCGCGCGCAGCACCTGGACGTATTCGCGCATGCGCGGCGCCGGCGGCGACCACGGGACCGAAAAGCGCCGCTCGTTATGCGCGCGCACCTGCGAGCCGAGCCCGACGACAAACCGCCCGCCGGTCGAGCCGGCGAGGTCCCAGCCGACTTCGGCCACCGCCATCGGCGTGCGCGCGAAGGCGATCGCCACCGAGGTGTGCAGCTCGATCTTTACCGTCGCCGCGCCGGCCACTGCGAGCGCCAGGAACGGCTCGTGCTGGTTCTCCATCGTGACAATGCCGTCATGGCCCTCGGCCTCGGCGGCCCGCGCCGCCGCCGGTACTTCGCGCAGATTGCCCTGGGGTACCGTGGTGAAGACCCGCATCGTTCTGCCTCCTGTCGTCATTGCGAGCCGCGTGAGGCGGCCCGGCAAACTCGTTCTGCCTTGGCCTCTACCGCACGAGATTGCTTCGTCGCGTGCGCTCCTCGCAATGACGGCGCAATCCGATCATACTTCTCCCGGCGGACGCAAAGGAGAAAGCGATGCCTAACAAGGTCGCGATCGGGATGGGGATCATGGAGTTCCCATTTTCCGGGGCTTCGGCCTATTGGCGCTGGGTCGACATGCTGGAGGCGGGCGGCGTCGACTCGCTGTGGCAGACCGACCGGCTGGTCAGCCCGACGCCGTTTCTCGAATGCATGAGCGTGATGGCGGCGCTCGCCGGGCGCACGCGGCGGCTCAAATTCGGCGTCAACGTGCTGTCGCTGGCGATGCGCGACGCGGTGCTGGTGGCGCGGCAGTGCGCGACGATCGATTTCCTCTCCGACGGCCGGCTGTTGCCGGCATTCGGCATCGGCAGCCCGCTCGGGCCCGAATGGACGACGCTCAACCTCGACACCAAGACGCGCGGCCGCAAGACCGATGAAGGGCTTGAGGTCATCCGCCGGCTGTGGAGCGAGGACAAGGTCGATTTCGAGGGCGTGCATTATCATTTGTCGGGCGCGCAATGCCTGCCCAAACCGATGCAGCCCGACCTGCCGATGTGGATCGGCGGCTCGTCCGAGGCGGCGATCAAGCGCACCGCGAAATTTGGCACCGGCTGGCAGGCCGGCCCGGAAACACCGGAACAGGCCAAGGTGGTGGTCGCGGCGATCCGCAAGGCGGCGGCCGAGGAAGGCCGCGCGATCGACGACGACCATTACGGCGCCGGCATCCCGTTCCGCTTCGGGCGCGCCGACGAGCCCGGCCTCAAGCCGCTGTTCGACGCCTACAAGAAGCGCACCGGCCGCGACCCCGCCGATTATTTCGCGATCGGCGACGCACCGGCGATCGTCGACAAGATCGCCGCCTATGTCGACGCCGGGGTCTCGAAATTCATCCTGCGCCCCGCCGCCAAGGGCGATGACGACATCATGGCGCAAACCCGCCGCCTGATCGACGAAGTGCTCCCCCTCGTCGCCGCGCGCTGGCCAAAACCCAAGCGACGCATGGCGGCGGAGTAATTGCAATCTTGCGGGTATAGGACGTTTGATGACGTCAGTATGGCGATAGTATTGCAGAAATAAGTCAAAGAAAAAGTCGGTATTCTTTACAATATGTAATGGAGAATGATCTTACGTTTTTGATAATTCACATTTTTAATTTTGGCGTGACTTTTGCTGACAACGGAAAAAATATAGCGGCTGCATTGGGTGCCGCCTTTGATGAGGGGGTAACCATAGTGGCGCGAGACACTGAACGCGGCGGCGCACCGGTGTGGCGGATGGCCGTTATCGCAGCGGCGTCGTTGTTGGGTACGGCCGGTGCTGCTTGGTCCGATCCGCTCACCTTTACCGAAGGAGATCTCGTCCTCAGCCTCTACGGCGCGGGCAATATTCTCCCTGGTAACCAAGGTTACCTCACCCAAGGTAACGCCGGCACCTCCCAGGAACCCGACGCGAACACGCCTTACCAGGACAATTACGCATCGCCGATCACGCTGGATCAAGTCACCACCGGCGGCGCCCTTGCCGGCCAGATGGTGCTGCGACAGAGCCAGACCACCATTAACGGTGTCGTCAACGATCCGATTTCCGGTGAGTACGGGTCGTCGTCCGAAGGCACCCTGGAGTTGTCCGGCAACGGCGAGTATCTGACCATCGCGGGATACGGCGTGAGCGCCTCCACGTTCAACGCCAAACCAGCAAGCTTTGGCGGCGGCCAGAAGAGCTGCATCACCAACGGTGCCGGCTCCAGTACCGTGATGTGCTACCCGCTGGCGCAGACCACGAGTCTTTCCACCTCGCCGACGGCGGTACCGCGGGTCGTTGCGCTGATCGGCGCCAACGGCGGCGTCAACACCACAACCGCCCTGTACAACGTCTTTAACGAGAACAACCCGCGCAGCGTCGCCACCGTCAATGGTACGACGCTCTACCTATCCGGCGAAGGTTTAGATGGCGACAACATGACCCAGGGCGTGTTCGTAACGACCCTCGGCAGTTCATCGGCTAAGGCGCTATACACGACCACCGACACCCGGACGGTCGAGATTTATAACAATCAGCTCTACGTATCGGCCGATACCAAAGTTGGCTCGGGCAAAACCGCGTATATCGCGACGGTCGGTTCCGGCTTGCCGACGAGCGGGGCGACGTATCCCAATTCCGGGACGCAAACCGTCACGCCGCTGAAGGGGATCAGCAGCGGAACGTCGAGTTCGCAATTCCCGGGCGAAATTACGCTGGGCAATGGCAACGGCAATTCGATTAACGGCAGTTCCGGCAAGATTTATCTCAGCCCGGAAAACTATTTCTTCGCCAATTCAACGACCCTTTACGTCGCCGACAGCGGCGATCCCAAGGCCGGCGGCCTCGGCGATGGCGGGCTGCAAAAGTGGTCGCTGGTCGGAACGACGTGGGAGCTCGACTATACGTTAACGGCCGGGTTGCTCGATTTCGTGCCCGACACGACATCCTGCGGCCCGAATGAGGTGAACTGCGGCACGACCGGCTTGATCGGCCAAGTGGTCGGCAACAACGTCGAGCTGTTCGCGACCAACTCCACCCTTGGCGATGAAGACCAGACTTATCTCTACGGCATCACCGACGTGCTCGCCGACACAGCCGCGGTGCAAGAGACAGCGTTGGAAACGTCCAGCGATGGCGCGGACGAGAAATTCGCGGTGCTGGACAGCGCAGGGCCAGACACGAACATCCGTGGTGTCGCCTTTGCCCCGAGCGGTTCCTCGTCGTTGACGCCCGTTCCTGAGCCTGGCTCCCTCTCTTTGCTTGGTTCGAGCATTATTGGGCTATTCGCGATGCGCCGGCGCAGGCGGAAGGCTTGAGAGTGAGCGCTCTCGGCCCTCCGCCATCATGAAGCAATTTCAGCCGGCCGCGGCTCCGAACCGCACAGCCCGTTTTGGGACGCTTTCCACCGATGCTTTAAGTGGCTTGGAATTAGATCAGGTCTTGAGCCGCTCGATCAGCGCCATCGCCGCGTGTGGGGCGCGCACCTTGGCGCCGTTGATGAAATAGATGAAGCAGTCGCGGCCGGCCCGGGCGTGGTCCTGGAAGCGCGCGGCGATCTTGTCAAGCGCGGTGGGCGAATAGCCGGTCGGTTCGTCCTCGCTGCATTGGCGCAGCCTTGTATAGACAAAATCGGCCGTGACGGTCTCGATCAGCGGCACCTTCGCGTCCTCGACCCAGGCGACAGCCGCCTCGTGCTTTTCCATCAGCTTGTAAAAGGCCGGGTCCTTGAAGCTACTGCTGCGCACCTCGAGCACATGGCGCAGCTTGCGGTTGCCGAGGCTCTTGGGCAACGCCTCTAGAAACGCCGCGACATTGGCTTCGTCGAATTTGAGGCTCGGCATGAACTGCCAGAGGATCGGCCCGAGTTTCTCCCCGAGCTCGGCCATCCCGCTGGCGAAAAAGCGCTCGACATACTGTCCGGCGGTCGACAGGTCGCCGCGGTGGGTGATGAAGCGCGAGCCCTTCAATGAAAAGACAAAATCGTCGGGCGTCTCGTCGTGCCACTTCTTGTAGCTGGCCGGCGTTTGCAGCCGATAGAACGTGCCGTTGATCTCGATCGCGGTCACCTGACGGCTGGCATGGGCGAGTTCGCCGGCCTGTTTAACCTCCTTGGGGTAAAACGTGCCGCGCCACGGCGGAAACACCCAGCCGCCGATGCCGACCCTGATCTGGCCCTGTTTGCTCATCGCTGCACCATGAAGTTGTCGGCCGCGCGGCGTGTCTCCCAGCCTTCGCGTTCCAGTTCCGGCATGTCGTCCGCGGCAGTCGGGTAGCCGAGACAGAAATAGCCGATCAGCCGCCACGCCGCCGGCACGTCGAGGATAACGCGCACCGATGCGGGATCGAGGATCGACACCCAGCCCATACCGATCCCCTCGGCGCGCGCGGCGAGCCACAGCGTGTGGACCGCCACGACCGCCGAATACTGGGTCATCTCCGGCATGGTCAGCCGGCCGAGCCCGTGCCCCTGTTCGGTCGCGGGATCGGCGAAGACCGCGAGGTGGCACGGCGCCTCGTCGAGCCCGGCGAGCTTCAGCCGGGCGTAACGCCCGGCGCGGTCGGGCGAATGTTGGCGCAGCGCGGCGGCGTTGCACTCGGCGAAATTGGTGGCGATCGCGGCGCGCCGCTCCGGGGCGTCGACCAGCACAAAGCGCCAAGGCTGGCTGAGGCCGACCGATGGCGCGAGACACGCCGTCTCGATCAATCGTTCGATGGTGCCGGCGGGCAGCGCGTCACGGCGAAACCGCCGCACATCGCGCCGCCACGCCAACAGCACGCGCAGCTGAGCGCGGAACGTGTCGTCGAAATCCGGGGCGGAGACCATCGTCATTCCCTACGCGCCCCGTATCCAAGCTGCAATAACCTCCTTTTGTAGTTCAAGACGGCTGCTCCGCAGCCTCCTCAGAGCCTGACTTGGAATCATTCTCGGGCGCTTCGGGAGTGCATTTTTCTCGTGTCATTCCGGGGCATCGCACAGCGATGAACCCGGAACCCATGAACACGGACCGCGAATAGCCCCGTTTCGGCGCCGCACAATACTTGGATCAGACCGTGTTCATGGGTTCCGGGTTCGGCCCGATGGGCCGCCCCGGAATGACAGGAATAAGTTCAGGTCAGCCTCTCAGGATGACGGTGTAAAGGGCTGGCATTGAGAAAAATCGTCATCCTGAGGAGATCGCGCGGCGATCGTCTCGAAGGACGCACACCGTCATGAAACCAGCCGGATTGCACCTGTCATAGAACGCCGCCTATGCTGGGGCGCCATATTCGGGCGGCGGCAACGCCGCTCACTTGCAGGAGGAAGAGCCATGCCCGTCAAAGCAGGTGTCATCCGCGCCGGGGCGCGCCAGACGCGTCGCGGTGCCGCCGAAACCTTTACCGGTGTCGTTTTTCAGGATCCCGTGGTCGTCGCCGAGGCGCCGTCGCGGATGGGCGGCTCGGTCGTGAGCTTTACCCCCGGCGCGCGTACCGCCTGGCACAGCCACCCGGTCGGCCAGACGCTTTATTGCCTGTCCGGGATCGGCCGGATCTGCTTCAAGGGCGAGAAGCCGCAGGTGCTGAACCCGGGCGATGTCGTCAACATCCCACCCGACACGCTGCATTGGCACGGCGCGTCGCCCGACCGGCTGTTCGCGCATCTCGCGCTGTCGGAAGCCGGCGAACAGGGCCAGGGCACGGCCTGGGGCACCCATGTCACCGACGCCGAATACAACGAGCCGGCTACCGCTTGATTGTTGTTGCTGCGGGTCGCGAGTGCGTCCTTCGAGACGGCCGCTTCGCGACCTCCTCAGGATGACGGAGGTTTTTATGGTGGCCTCAAGAAAATTCGTCATCCTGAGGTGCCTCGCGTAGCGAGGCCTCGAAGGACGCACAGGCGCCGTAATGAACACCTTGCCCGCCGAGGTTGATGTCGCGGTGATCGGTGCCGGCTCCGCCGGGATCGCCGCCGCTCGCTGTCTCACCGCGGCGAAGAATGTCTCGCTGCTGGTACTTGAGGGGCGCGAGCGCGCTGGCGGCCGTACCTGGACGGTCGAGAAAAATGGGTATCCGCTTGATCTCGGTGGCGAGTGGCTGCACTCGGCCGACCGCAACGTGCTGACCGGGATCGCCGAGGAGCGCGGTTTTGAGATTTACCGGAGGCGTCCGGACTGGACCACCCGGATCCGCAACAGCGGCGTCACCCAGGCCCAGCAGGAAGAATGGATCGCCGCGCGCGAGGCAAATCTCGAGGCCCGTCATCGCGTCGCGCTCGAGCCAGAGGATCGGCCCGCTGCGGACACCCTGCCGCCGGGCGGGCGATGGAACGCGCTGCTGAACGCAAGCAGCACCTGGGGTAACGCCGTCGAGCTTGAAAAGCTATCCGTCAAGGACAACGACCGCTACGAGGATAGCGGCGTCAACTGGCGGCTGCGGCGCGGCTACGGCACCCTACTCGCGACCTTGGCCGGCGAACTGCCGATCGCGTTTGGCGCGGCGGTGTCGCGCATCGATCATGCCGGCCGCGACATCGTTATCGACACAACACGCGGCCGGGTTCGCGCGCGGCGGGTCATCGTCGCGGTGCCGACCAATATCCTCGCCGAAAATGCGGTGGTCTTTGATCCGGTGCTGCCGGCAAAGCTCGATGCCGCCAATGGGCTGCCGCTCGGCCTCGCCGACAAGCTGTTCTTCTCGTTCACCGGTCAGATGGATGACCTCGACCCCTCGGGCGATATTTTTCTCGTCGGTTCGACGAGGCGGCTGCAGACGATGAGCTATCAGGCGCGGCCGTTTGGTCGGCCGATCATCCAGTGCTTTTTGGGCGGCGAATTTGCCGTCGGCCTCGAGCGCGAGGGGTTCGCGGCGATGGCGGCTTTTGCCACTGACGAGCTCGCGGCGCTGCGCGGTAATGACATTCGCAAGCAACTGGTCCAGCTCGCCGCCTCGTCATGGCGCGCCGATGAGTTCGCCCGCGGTTCCTATTCCTATGCGAAACCGGGGCACGCCGATGATCGCGCGGTGCTGGCCGCGCCGGTCGACAACCGCCTCTTTTTTGCCGGCGAGGCCACCTCGCTTAACTTCTTCTCGACCGTCCACGGTGCTTATGAGACCGGCATGCGGGCGGCGGAAGAGGCGCTCGCCAGTCTTGAAGTGGTGCCGGCATGAGCGGTTGGGTTTTGGCTTTGGTTCTGTTTGTCGCTGGCGATCATCCGGCTACGCGCGCCGCTTACGACGCATGGCTCACCAAGGCCGAAGAGACCTACGCCGCGATCGTGATAGCGAGCGAGGCCGCGCGCCCGTCGCAACCGGCGCCTCGGAACCCGCCGGGAAATGTCGCCCTTGGTCCGGCATTGGTGCAGGAGGTCGCATCCGCGGAACGCCTGGTTTCGGAGGGCATCGCCGCCTGTCGCATGGCGCTGACGACGCCACGCGAGCAGCCGGACCCGGCGGAAATAGGGCCGCTGGTCGCGAAGGGGACCGCGAGCGTCGCGCAAATCGTCGCCGGCGGCCTCGATCACTACCGCGTCGCGATGTGCAGCCTATCGCCGCGACAGGCCGAGCCACGCGCGGCTCCCTCGCGCGATCCGGCGGTGGCGTCGCTGATCAGCGAGGCGTCAAGCCGCTTCGATGTGTCCGAGCTGTGGATTCGCGCGGTCATGCAGGTCGAGAGCAACGGCGAGACGGATGCTACATCGCCCAAAGGCGCCATGGGCTTGATGCAGGTCATGCCGGCGACCTACGCCTATCTGAGCGACCGCTACGGCCTCGGCGGCGATCCTTACGCGCCGCACGACAATATTCTCGCCGGCAGCGCCTATTTGCGTGAGCTTTACGACCGTTACGGCGCGGCGGGGTTTCTCGCCGCCTATAATGCCGGGCCCGGCCGCTATGAGGATTCGCTTTGCCGCGGCTGCTCGCTGCCGGCGGAAACCAAGCGCTATGTCGCGGCGGTCCGCTTGGCGGTGGGCGAGGCGCTGTTCGAGCGTCCGCAATCGCGCTTCTACCAGCCGATCGCCATTGCCACCAACGGCGCGCTGACGCTGGCCCGCACCGGCGCGCCGATGCCGGTCGCCGAACGTTTGGCGCTGCACAGCGTCATCGAACGCGCCGTCCAGCGCGCCGCGAGCCAGAAATGACAGATGTAACCCGATAGGCGGCGTCGCGTCTGCCTCGGGCGTTGACCTGTCAGCGCGGCTTACCCATCCTCTCGTCGAACAGGGAGGAATGCGATGCAAATTCGCTTTAAAAATCCATGGTGGGTCGTGTTCGGCTCGGTTGCCGGGCTGATCGTCTGCAACGGGCCGATCCTCAACTATTCGTTTGGCGTGTTTTTGAAGCCGATCATGGCCGATATGGGCTGGGACCGCGGCACCGCCTCCTCCGCGATCTCATTCGGCGAGCTCTTTACTTGCGTCATGGTGCCGTTCCTTGGCTGGGCGATGGACCGTTGGAGCATCCGCCGCGTCGCGTTGCCGGGCATCGTGATCTTCGCCTTTTTCCTGATGCTGCTGTCCTTCACGCCGCATTCGCTGCCGATTTTCATCGTGATGTTCTCGTTTGTCTGGGCGTCGAGCGCGATCCAGACGCCGCTCTCCTACACCAAGGCCATCGCCGGCTGGTTCGACCGGCGGCGCGGTCTCGCGCTCGGCATCGCGCTCGCCGGGGTGGGGCTCGGCGCGATGATCCTGCCGCAGATCGCGCAGGTGCTGATCGCCCATGTCGGCTGGCGCGGTGCTTATGCCGGGCTCGGCTTGATGATGCTCGTGGTCGCGTTTCCGTCAGTCGCGCTGTGGATCCGCGAGCCGCTTCCGGGCGAAGGCGAGCGCCGCCGGGAACCGGTGGCTGGGATCCTGCCCGGCTTTACCGCGCGCGAAGCCATTCGCACCGTTCGCTTCTGGCTGATGGCGGTGGCGTTTTATCTCGTCGCTTTGGCGCTGCTCGGGTTTTCCGGGCATATCGTGCCGC